>Ga0364886_10022_pt1 | contig 101265 bp, 114 predicted proteins | sample ExccelJu500001D3_4_FD_206926 | JGI IMG/M metagenome (GOLD analysis project Ga0364886, IMG submission 206926) | Enriched cells from Trout Bog Lake Hypolimnion, Wisconsin, USA - BchlTB.July23.5000.01.D3 | ecosystem: Environmental > Aquatic > Freshwater > Lake > Hypolimnion/Profundal zone | place... | reverse complement strand
CATTTGCAAAAGAATCGGCAGATTCGCTAGCCGATAGATGCCGAAATGGAATTGATAATGTGCCTCAAGATAGTCGTCAATTTGGCCTTCAGCAACAAACTGTTTCATATTGGCTAAAGAATTGGATACTGCCAATAGGTCCTTCTTAGAGGCCAACTTTGCAGCCACCTCGGCTGCTATAGGCTCTAAAGCACCTCTGATCATCATCAGCTGACTAAATTGTTCGGCACTCAAAAGGGGGACAATCGCACCGCCACCCTGCCCTACACCACCACGTTCTAAAACATTTTCTGCAATTAAGCGATTAACCGCATCCCTCACTGGAGTTAGGCTAATACCCAAATCATCGGCAATTTTTCGGAGAACAATCCTCTCTCCTGGAACAAAACGACCAGCCAGCAATGCCGCCCTCAGGGAGTTATAAGCTCTATCCCATAAAGTGTCGCGATCAATCAGGCTAAGTTTTGGTTTAGTTATATTTGGCATCGTAGATCATTATTATTACTACTTTAGGGGCAATAATAACTTCATAAATTGATTCGCAACTAAAAAAGTGGTCGTTACTTAAAGTAACGCTCAAAAGACAAAACACCCACCATTAAAAGCACACCCCTCTGATGTTTAGAGGGGGTTTGTCTTTACCGTCTCAATATTACTGCCGAGCCAAGCGCCAAAGCGAAGTAATCTCAGCCGCTCGGGCCGCATGTAATGGATCGCTCTTATCAAATACTTTTTTATGTATTGGCTTAGTCTCTGTGCGACCCACCACTTTAAGGCCAGCTTGATTAATCCAGTCAAGCAACTCTTGCCTTGATCTCAAGCCTAGGTATTCGGCCAAATCCGAAAGAATTAACCATCCCTCTCCATCTGAAAGAAGGTGATCCTTCAGTCCATTCAAAAATCGCTTAAGCATCTGACTTTCAGGATCGTAGACTGCGTGCTCCAAAGAAGAGCTAGGCCGTGCCGGTAACCAAGGGGGGTTACAAACAATCAGCGCAGCCACACCTGCTGGGAATAAATCTCCCTTTACTATCTGGATTTGGGGGGAGAGATTAAGACGATCAATATTTTCTTTAGCACAAGATAAAGCTCGGTCATCTAGATCTGTAGCAATGACTTGCTTGATTCCTCGCATAGCCAAAATAATTGAGAGTACCCCCGTTCCGACTCCAATATCAAAAACAATTGGATGCTCGGCTACTACTTTGGGCAAGAGTTCATTACGCACCAATTCAATGTATTCGCCACGCACTGGCGAAAAGACTCCATAGTGCGGGTAAATAATCAATTTCTCACTATTACCCGCCAAAATAGGAACGCCTTTCTTATGCCATTCGTGAGCGCTAATCACACCCAAGAGCTCTCGCAAAGAAATAACATAGGGCTCATTTGTCACACCGTATGCTTCAATGCAGGCCTGCGATACCTCGGGTGCGCGCCTTAAAGGAATGCGATGGTCAGCATCTATTTGAATGAGTAACATTCCCAGAATACGTGCGCGTTGAGACTGAGCTAAACGGTAAAGGTTGAAACGATCTAAAGCACTTTTTTCTACAGTTTGACTGTTTTCTTTAATGCGCTTTATTTTTTTGGGGGGCCTATCAACCCTGCTGGCTAATGCCTGCAATAGCTGGCGCGCATTCTGAAAATCACTCTTCCACAACATCGCAGTACCTTCACAGGCCATGCGATAAGCAACATCAGCGGTGAGGGTGTCGTCAACTAGAACCACTCTTTTATGCGGAGCAATCCCGTTTTCAGAATGCCATTGAGAAAGATGGGTTTGACCACTTTCTTCCCATTGAAGTAAACCATTATTCGTCATTGAGCTCATCACCCCAATCAAACCGTCAGTCGATTGCTTTGATAATCTTCGATCGCTTGCTCTATCTGCGCCTGGGTATTCATCACAAAGGGGCCGTATTGCACAATGGGCTCATTCAATGGGAGTGCAGCCAATAAAATAAATTCTGCCCCGTAAGATCCCGCTTTAAAGCACACATGATCACCGCTCCCCAAAATAATTGCCGCTTGTTTTGGCGCAGAATAAAGCGAATCACCAACCACCCCATCACCTTCATATAAATATAAGAAGGCATTATGGTCAGCTGCTACAGGGTGTGAAAATTCTTGATTCGGCAAGAGATGTACATCAAGAAAAAGCGGGTCAGTAGTAATACCTCCAACGGGCCCCGCAATAGATTGACCCTCTCCTTGGAATATTCCTGCAATGACCTTCACAAAACCACCGCCCTTTACTGTAATCTGCGGAATATCCTCAACCTGAATATCTTGATAGGCAGCGTCCTTCATTTTTTCTTTTGCGGGCAGATTAATCCACAACTGAAATCCCCGCATAGCACCGCTAACTTGCTGGGGCATCTCAGAATGAATAATGCCGCGCCCTGCTGTCATCCATTGAACGCCACCAGTTTTCAGATGACCCTGATTACCTAAATGATCTTCGTGCAACATATGCCCTTCGAGCATATAGGTCACCGTCTCAAAACCACGATGGGGATGGGCGGGAAAACCTGCAACATAATCATCGGGATCATTGGAAGAAAATTCATCGAGCATGAGGAAAGGGTCTAAACGAACTTGTTGCTGACCCAAACTACGGCACAACTTTACGCCTGCCCCGTCAGATATCTCGATCCCTGGAATAATATTTTCTATATTGCGAATCATGCGGTCTCTCTACTGGGTTAGAGAATGTTCTTCAGGGGTCACATCCAAAGCAATCAGAAAGCGTGACACCATGTTGTATGCAGCTATCACACTGACCAGCTCAACAGTGTCAGTATTGCCTAGCGCTTCTCGTAGCCGCTTGATTAAATCAGGATCTACTTTAATGTTGCGGGTCATCTGGAATGTAAGGTCTATAGCATCTTGTTCAGTCGGATTAAATAGATCGCTTGGAAATTCAGGCTGGCCTATTAAGCGTAAAGCGCTTACCTGCGCATCGGTGCCACCAGCCAATTGAAATGGGGGTGCATGATGAATAAACTCATACTCAGCGCCATTAAGAACGGCAACCCCACACATTGCCAGTTCACGTAACTTAGGATCTAAAGAAAGATTATTGCGGATCTCCCCAATAAAATGATTCCAACCCTCAGCAATTGGCACACTGTGTAAAAGCATACGATCTAAGTTAATGAATTGGCCGCCGCGTCTCTTTCGAATCGCGGCAACCAACTCAGCTGGCTCAGCTAGATCTATGGGTTGATAGGGAATTAAACGTACAGACATGTTCGCCTTATTGACTAACTTCTTTAATATTGTTCTGAATTACAAACTTGCCCCATATGGCAATTTGTTTGCCGATAAAATCGCGGAGGGTATCTGGGCCTCCAGCAACAATTTCAATCCCTTGCGCATTAAATTTACTCGCCACCGCTGGAGTCTTTAAAGCTTTAGTCACAGCCTGGTTCATGGCGTTGACAATCGCTGGGGATGTTTTACCAGGGGCTAGGATTGCCCACCAAGCGGGCGCATCAAAGCCTGGGAAACCACTTTCAGCAATCGTGGGTACTTTTGGCAACTGTGGTGAACGTTTGGGTGTTGTCACCACCAATGGAATGACGCCACCGCTCTCAATATGCGGCTTAACCAAAAATTCAGAACCTACAGCCAATTCGACCTGACCGCCCAAAACATCTTGCATCAGGGGGCCGCCTCCACGATAAGGAATATGGTTCCAATCGAATCCAGCCTGTTTAGCTAAGCGCGCCATAGCGAGATGACCCAGACTACCAATGCCGATTGAGCCGTAACTAAATTTCTTACCCGCTTTAGATTGCTCAACTAATTGTTTAAAGCTCGTAATACCCGAGGCTTTACTGGCCACCAATACCATTGGCGAGGTACCAATCAAAGTTACTGGGGCAATATCTTTAATAGTGTCATAAGGGAGTTTGTCTTTAAGGCTGGGGTTAACACCATGCGTATCAAATACCACGGCAAAGGTGTAACCATCTGGTTCCGATCTTGTCATGGCGGATGTGCCAATCACTCCAGAAGCACCGCCAACGTTATCAACAATCACATTTTGTTTTAATTCTGCCTGCAAAGCAGGAGCCAAAATGCGGGCCACTTGATCAACGGACCCACCTGGCGGGAAAACCGCGATTAATCGAATAGGTTTTTGAGTCGGCCAAGTGCCTACTCCGGCACTTTGAGCCAAAACAAGGCTGCTGAGCCCAAATAAGGCGAAGCATATAAATAGGGCTCTTTTGGCCATTTTTGATAGAAATTGCATAAAACGTCTCCTTCTGTTTAGATTAGAAGATTACCACCGCCTGCCATGGCTTGTTCGATAATGGACGGTACTGAGATAAGAGACTAAAGATGAAGCCAATTTTAAATATTGCAGCCTATTTATTTGTAAGCCTAGATGGTTTGCCTGAGTTGCGCACCAAAATCATGAATGAGTGCAACTCTCGCCAACTCAAAGGAACAATTTTACTGACTGAAGAGGGCATAAATATGTTCTTGGCAGGCAATGAACTTGAGTTGCATGGCTTCATAGAGTGGCTTCGTACCGATTCTCGCTTCAAAACTTTAGAGACAAAAGAGAGTTGGTCTGAGGATCAACCGTTTAAGAAGATGTTGATCAAAATCAAGCACGAAATTATTCGCATGAATCACCCTACTATTCGCCCTGAAGTGGGCCGTGCAAACTTTATAGCACCTAAGAAATTACAGGAGTGGCTTGATCGTGGCACCGATGATTTAGGTCGTCCTGTAGTGATGGTTGACACACGCAATGCGTTCGAAGTGGAATACGGCACCTTTGAAAATGCCCTGCACTTTAATATTCAAAAATTTACCGAATTTCCAGAAGCGATTGCTGCACATAAAGAATCATTAGCCGATAAGACCTTAGTTAGTTTTTGTACTGGTGGTATTCGTTGTGAAAAATCGGGTTTGTATATGCGCGAAATTGGCATGCAACACAGTTACCAATTGGAAGGTGGCATCTTAAAGTATTTTGAAGAGGTTGGTGCCGCACATTACCAAGGCAGTTGCTTTGTATTTGATGAGCGCGAAGCTCTAGAGCCCACCTTAGACTCTATTCCGATAGAGCACTCTATCCGCAAAAAAAATGAGCGCCTAAAACTAGGCGCATCAACTCTTTTTATGTGGACTTTCCTATTAGGTTAAAGTGCTCGACCACTGGTGGCTTAACAAAGAATGAGCCCACAATGTTGCGCCAATCAGCAAAGGCATCTGACCCGCGAAAATCAATCGTATGATTTTCCAATGTGTCCCAATAAATCATCAGCAAATAGCGCGCTGGGGTTTCTACACTATGGTTAACTTTAAAACCACGAAAGCCTTGAGATTTCGCAATGACTGTTTCAACCCCAATTAAAATCGCTTTTTCAAACTCCGCATTTTTTGATGGGTCAATTTCAATGTCACAATGTTCCAAAATCATAGGTCTTCTCTCATCAAAAAAATAAATGGCCGTTAATAGTAAACTGCGCTTTCAACTGTGGATTAATAAATAAAAAAATAACCTGGACTAGAGACATGTCTGACTCAACTCATCACCATTTATCAATTTTTTTATCATCAGTACTATTTAGCACTCTAGGACTGATGAGTAGCTTTGCTGCAACTGCACAAAATGCCAACGATGCCTACCCAACCAAACCGATTAGATTAATTGCTCCTGTTGCGGCTGGAGGAGGATTGGATAATATTGCTAGAGCTGTTGCGGAGCGCTTATCCAAAGGATTGGGTCAAAGCGTGATTGTCGACAATATAGGTGGTGGTGGTGGCGCCATTGCTGCCCAAGCAACAGCTAAAGCCACACCAGATGGTTATACCCTCATGATTGCCTACGTAGGGACTCATGGCACTAATCCAGCGGTAAGAAAGATGCCTTATGACGCAATCAAAGATTTCACTCCCATTGGCATGATAGGAGCAACCCCCAATGTTCTAATTATCAATCAGAACGTTCCCGCAAAAAATCTGTCCGAATTTATTGCTTACGCTAAGAAGAACCCAACTAAATTGAGTTATGGAAGCTCTGGTCCTGGAACCCTTACTCATCTGGGCATGGAGCAATTTAAACTAGCTACAGGAATATTTATGGTTCATGTTCCCTATCGTGGAATTGGGCCCGCATTTACCGATCTTTTAGGCGGTCAAACAGATGCCATGCTTCCCACATTATTTGCATCCATTCCATATATCAAAACAGATCGTATTCGCGCCTTAGCGGTTACAGGTCAGAAACGCAGTCCAGCTGAACCATCCATTCCTACCTTTAAAGAATTGGGCTATTCGGGTTTTGATGGCCAACAGTGGTACGGAATCTCCGGGCCAGCAAATCTCCCAGCACCCGTAGTCGCTAAAATTAATTCAGAACTCAATAAAGTTCTTTCTAGTCATGAGTTCTCAGAAAAGATGTCTAACGAAGCGCTCACATTAATGCCGATGACACCCCAACAATTCGGAGCCTACATTAAAGATGATATTGCTCGGTGGACAAAGGTTGCTAAAGAACGGCATATCGAACTTGACTAACAAACTCTTTATTCATTAATAAAACCTTTATTTCATATTAGGAAAACGCATGTCCCATACCATTGCCGTAGCAGCCGATCTCAATGCTCCACCAGTCACTAAGATCCTTGCAGAGTTTGTAAGCTCACACCCCAGTAGCGGCTGGACCGCCGAAGTCGAGCATGAAGCGCATCGCACTTTCTTAAATTGGATGGGTTGCGCGATTGGCGCTGCCAACCATGAAAGCGTGGAATCCTCCTTGGGAGCTATACAGGAGTTTCAGCCTGCGCCTCAAGCAAGCATTCTTGGTCGCAAAGATAAAGTAGACATGGGAGGTGCAGCGTTGATCAATGGCATCAGCTCACACACCTTTGACTTTGATGACACCCATCTAAAAACAGTAATTCATCCTGCAGGACCAGTAGCCTCGGCTATTTTAGCTTTGGGTGAGCATATCAATGCTAATGGTCGTCAAATGATTGACTCATTGGTATTAGGTATTGATGTCGCGTGTCGCGTGGGCAATGCAATGTATCCCGATCATTACCTTCGGGGTTGGCATATTACTGGCTCGACAGGGATGCTGGGATCAGCTGCAGCGTGCTCACGTTTGATGGGCTTAAATCTGCAACAAACTACGATGGCTCTTGGGATTGCTTCCTCCCAGCCGATTGGTATGCGTGAACAATTTGGAACAATGACTAAACCCTTTCACCCAGGTGGCGCTGCACGTGCCGGACAGCTCTCGGCACTATTGGCCAAGCATGGCTTTACCGCGAGCCCAAAAGCCTTGGAGGCGGGTCGGGGCTTTATGCAAACGGTGTCCACCAAATGTGACTGGTCTGAAATTGAACATAATCTTGGCAAAACATTTGAAATCTCTCTTAATACTTATAAGCCATTTGCATGTGGCATTGTGATTCACCCGGCAATTGATGCCTGTTCTCAATTGCGAGCAAAAGGCGTTAGAGCTGAAGATGTCGAGCGTATTGAATTACGTGTGCATCCCCTCGTGCTCGAGTTAACCGGTAAAAAAACTCCGAAGGATGGCCTTGAAGGAAAGTTTAGCGTTTATCACGGTTGTGCCGTTGGATTAATCTTTGGTCAAGCTGGTGAAGGTGAGTATGCTGATGACATCGTCAATCGCGCTGATGTCGTAGCATTACGCGCAAAAGTCAATGCGACAACCGATACTTCGATCAGCGAAGCCTCTGTCGATGTAAAAGCTATTTTAAAAAATGGTGAAGAAATAGCTATTTTTGTTAAAAATGCCATTGGATCTGTTGACAACCCAATGAGTGACGCGCAGCTTGAACAGAAGTTTAGTAACCTGGCTGAGCCCGTTATTGGCAAAGAAAAAACACGTGAATTAATTTCAGCACTTTGGAACCTAGGTCAGACTCAAGATCTTCAACATATCCTTAGTCTTTGCAAACCAGCCTAATTAAAAAAAAATTATTACTATTTATGACCCAATTACCTAATATTGTTATTCTTGGAGACTATGAGCGCGCACTACGCCGATTCTCCCAGTGGGATAAGCTGGACCAAGAAGCCAAGCTAACTATTTATCACGAACCTTTACGAGATGAGGCTTTATATCAAGTCGTAAAGGATGCTGATGCCATTGCTATCGTACGAGATCGCTCGCCATTTAATGAGGCCATGATTGCGCGCTTACCAAAGCTGAAATTTCTCATGTTTACGGGTGAACGAAATGGCACTTTGGATGCGGCGGCACTAGTTTCCAGAAATATTCCCATGGGATGCACCCCTGGGGGACCCTCTAAAGAAACTACCGCTGAATTAACTTGGGCCCTAATTTTAGGCGCATCAAAAAACCTCATTAAACAAAATCGTCTGATCTCTAACGGTGGGTGGCGTGATGAACTATCTCTTCTTCCCATGCTCTCAGGTGAGCGCCTAGGAATTATGGGGCTTGGAGCTATTGGTAGTCGCGTTGCTCGAGTAGCAAAAGCCTTTGGGATGGAAGTGGTTGTCTGGAGTCCACGCATGACACCTGAACGTGCAGCCAGCGAAAATGCGACATCGGTTAGTCTTAATGAATTGCTCAGCACCTCAAAAATTATCACCATGCATCTGGTTGCCGGTCCTGGAACCAAGGGAATTATTAGCGCCGATCAACTCGCACTCATGCGTTCCGATGCTATTTTGGTAAATACTTCTCGTTCCGCTCTTATTAATATGAGCGACCTTCTAAAAGCCCTCAAAGCCGGTCGGCCAGGGCAAGCAGCTGTTGATGTATTTGATGTCGAACCACTCCCAGACAACGATCCCTTGCGTAACACTCCAAACTTACTGGTAACTCCTCATTTAGGATTTATTGCGGAACCGATCTTTGAGATCTTTTCTAAAGGCATCACAGAGACACTAGAGGCTTGGATAGATCAAAGAGCTATACCTCATCCTTTTAAATCATAATTATTTTGAAGACGCTTTCATCCAAACAGCTTTTTATCGGGTTTAGTAAAATCGGTCTGTCGGGTTTCGGTGGCGTACTTCCATGGGCACGTCGAACGATTGTTGAGCAAGAAAAGTGGTTGAGCTCAGATGAGTTCAACGCCATGATAGGGATCTGCCAAATTGTTCCCGGTCCAAATATTGTCAATTTAGCAGTCTGTGTAGGTAGCAAGTTTGCTGGTATCCCTGGCGCCCTGTCGGCAGTACTAGGTCTCATGTTAGGCCCTAGTGCAATTGTCATTATTTTAGGAATGCTTTATGAGCAATACAGCTATCTGCCTGCTATTCAGGGAATGCTACTGGGCATTTCAGCAGTTGGTATTGGATTAATTGCTGGAACGGGACTCAAAATGATGCGTAACGAATTCAACTATCCACCAATGTTGATCGTAGTTGCATTTACCGTCCTTGCAGCTGGCTACTTTCATTTGGGCTTGGGCTGGGTAGTGCTGATAGCGACGCCCATAGCACTTTATCTTGCGTGGAAAAAGTCAGGAAAAGCATGAGTGTATTGATTAGCCTATTCCTAAAGTTATCAGCCTTTTCTGCACTCGCATTTGGGGGAATTAATGCCCTTTTACCTGCCCTTTATGACCTTTCAGTAACTCAGGAGCATTGGCTGAGTAGGCAGACCTTTACCGATTTCTTTGCCATAGCCCAAGCAGCGCCCGGACCTAACCTCATGACAGTGACGCTGATTGGCTGGCACGTTAGTGGGATTATTGGCGCAGTAGTTGCATCGGTGGCAATTTGCTGGCCATCGTCCATCATGGTGTATTTTTTACAAAACTACATTAACAATATGAAAAACCCAAGAATGCAAAGGGCAATTCAATTTGCTGCAAGCGCTCTCGCGGTTGGCTTGGTCCTTGGATCGGCATGGAACATCTCCAGCCAACTAAATCAACACCTGACCGCTTATGCACTAACATTTTCTGCAATTATTGTGGTGGTATTTACTCGTTGGCATCCGCTGTACTTAATTGGGATTGGCGGACTTCTTGGGGCGTTGGGTTTTATTTAAGCTCGGAATCTACATAAGGAATTAATGTGAGAACTTTCCCATGTCACGCAAGGTATTTACTCATACTCGCCATCCTTTTGGCACCACTTACCTCGACTGCACAGTCTGATTACCCAAGCAAACCAATTAATCTTATCGTGCCTTATGGTGCTGGAGGTAACGCAGATTCTCGCAGTCGGCAAATAGCTCAAAAGATGAGTCAGACATTAACGCAAGTCATCATTGTCGATAACAAGCCTGGTGCTGGCGGAAATATTGGGACTGAATTTATTGCACGGGCTGCACCAGATGGTTACACCATCGGCATGGGCAACTTTGCGCCAATGGCAGTGAATAAGACTTTATTCGGCAATTTACGCTACACCCCCGAAACAGATTTAAGCCCTATCGTATTGGTTGAAAAAGGACCGCTAGTATTGGTTGTTAACCCCAGCTCTCCTTATAAAACCATTCAAGATATTGTGAGTGCTGCCAAAGCAAAACCAGGGGTTCTGACCTTTTCTTCAGGGGGTATTGGTGGGAGTCACCAGCTCTCAGGCGAACTGTTTCAGCAAGCTGCTGGCATTCAAATGATTCATGTTCCTTACAAAAGTGGTTCAGCTGCACTCACGGACTTAATGGGTGGCAATGTCGATATGATGTTCGATCAAATGTACTCTGCAGTACCTAGCATTAAAGCTGGCAAGCTTCGTCCGATTGCCATCACCAGTAAAAAGCGCTCACCCTTACTGCCTTTGGTCCCCAGTTTCTCTGAAGCAGGCTATCCCAAGGTAGAGGTGCTTAATTGGCAGGGCTTAATTGCCCCCAAAGGAACACCAAAGCCAATTATTGATAAGTTAAATGCTGCTGCCAATGAGGCTTTAAGAGATCCACAACTCAGAGACTTAATGCTGTCTCAAGGCAACGAAATTGGGGGAGGTACTCCAGCAGAATTCGGCGCTTTAATTAAATCAGAATCTATCAAATGGAGCGCCGTGGTCAAGGCTGCAAACATTAAGCCGGAGTAGAGCAATGCTGGCTGACGACTTATTTGAGCGCTTGATAGCTCAAAATGCCCAAGAAGGTTAGAGCCAAAGAGCCTATTAGGTGCAGGAGAGCTGTTCCCAGCGCCCATGTCACTTCACCACGCTGCATGAATCCAACCACCTCTGCAGAGAAGCTGGAGAAGGTGGTGAGGCCACCTAAAAAACCTGTAACGATGAGTAACTTCCACTCTGGAGAAAGGTCTGGATTACTGCCAAAAAAAGCTACGGCAATACCAATTAAATAGCCACCCACCATATTCGATATAAAGGTACCCAGCGGTAAAGTCGTAGCGATACCCGCAGTTGCCAAGTTAAAGCCCGCTCTAAGTAATGCGCCTAAACCGGCACCAAAGAAAATTGCAAGAATTGAAAGCCACATAATTAATTACTCTATTGAATGGAAAAACTCAGCATGCTGATAGAACCCATCTCCAGGCCATCAATAACTACTTTGGCCTGCTCACCTTCTTCTTGTAAGGCAAGTGCATATAGTGCAGGCCAATAATGTTCCGCAGTAGGAATTGCCAAAAAAGCGGCATCTCCATAGCGCTCCCAATGAATCAATGACTCATGATGATTAGCCTGCATCTCCGAAACAAAAAACTCATTGAACTTGATGGCCCAAGGATAAGGCTCCGCACCCTCCTCCCAATGAATAGTTCGAAGATTATGGACAATATTTCCACTGGCCAAAATCAAAATATTTTCATCACGCAAGGGGCGCAATTGTTTCGCTAACTCATAATGCTCTTGCGCAGATTTTGAACCATCTAAGCTCAGCTGCACTACGGGGACGTCGGCATTGGGGTATAAATACTTGAGCACAGACCAGGCACCATGATCAATACCCCATTCGTGCTCTTCCAGCACCACCGGCACATTTAATAACTCTTGAACACGATCAGCCAATGCTGGACATCCTGGTGCTGGATATTGAATATCAAAGAGTGCCTGAGGAAATCCACCAAAGTCATGGATAGTTTTGGGTTTTGCCATTGCGGTTACCCAGGTGCCACGAGTAACCCAATGGGCTGAGATCACCAAGATAGCGTCGGGACGCTGAAGTGAGTTACCTAAAGATCCCCAGGCCGCTGTATAGCGATTGGGCTCGATGGCGTACATCGGACTGCCATGACCAGTGAATACTACGGGTTGGCGGTGAGCAGTCATGAAATGCTAATTAACCGAATACATAACCAATATGTGCTGCAACAAGTGCAAACAAAATAGCCAAACTAGTAGCGGCTGCTAACATCACGATTAAAGTAATGATCTTTTTATTGATCTCTTCTTTAGATTCTTTCTGCCATTCGTTCATGCTAAATCCTCTTTAAACACATTGATTAGTAAGGGCAATTATCCACTATCGGCCGCGTCCAGCCTTACGCATCATAGCTTTTCCACCGCCAAAACCTGCCTGAGGGCGTCCGCTTGGTCCTGATGGGCCTTTTGGAGCTAGTGGGCGTACTGGTGATTTAACTAAAGCTGGCTTGGCTACTGCTTTTGATTCAGATTTCTTTTCGTCGGGCACTTTCTACTCCTTTGGATATCATATTGCCATGATTACTGACTATTCTATCCAAGCCGTTGCAATAAATGCGATTCCCTTGATTTTTGCCATCACTATTCACGAGGCCGCCCATGGATATGCTGCGCGCCAATTTGGTGACAACACAGCCTATGTGCTGGGACGAGTCAGCCTTAACCCCGCAAAACACATAGACCCAGTAGGGACTATTTTCATTCCCCTCATGCTGATATTGGCTGGCTCACCCTTTCTGATTGGATATGCCAAACCAGTTCCAGTGAACTATGGACGACTACGCAACCCCAAAATAGACTCAATCTGGGTAGCTTTAGCTGGGCCAGGCTCTAATTTTATCCAGGCGCTAATTTGGATGGCTCTTTGGATAGTCTTCCAAGGCATTCAATTAGATGAGCCCTTTTTTACTGCTATGGCAAAAGCAGGTGTTATGTGGAACATCGGATTGTTAGTTTTTAACTTACTACCTATCCCACCATTTGATGGAGGACGCATCCTATCCGGCCTTCTGCCAACCCGCCAATCATTGGCACTAGATAAACTTGAGCGCTGGGGATTCTTTATTGTTCTCGCACTTGTTTTTACTGGAATTATTGGCAGTTTATGGATGGATCCCTTGAGTAGTTTTTTCTTGGAGATAATCAATATCATCATGATCCCATTGCGGATGATTTTTTAATCACCCATCATTAAGGATCACTCTTCTGCGGTATGCTCACCTTAGAAATCTCCAAATCCTGTCAGGCTAATCGAAAATATTCATGAAACTACATCATATTGTCTTGATTGCAGTCACCTTACTTACCGTTAGTAGCGCCGCATTTGCTCAATTTCAAAACGCCGAAAAAGCAATTGACTATCGCCAGAGCGTAATGACCGTCATTAGCACGCATTTTGGGCGCATCGGCTCAGCGATCAAGGGTGATACCCCATACAACAAAGAAGAGGTAGCAAAAAACACTGCTATTGTCGCCATGCTGTCTACATTGCCATGGCAAGCATTTGGTCCAGATACCGAGGGCGGTAAAGCTCAGACTGATATATGGTCTGATAATGCCAAATTCAAAGTAGCTGCCGACAAAATGCAGTTGGCCACAGCCAACCTCAATGTCGCCGCTCAATCCGGAGATTTAGCGAGTGTAAAAAAAGCATTTTCTGCTACAGGACAAACCTGTAAAGGTTGTCATGATGACTTTAAGAAAAAATAATTAGCCTGTAATGAAGTAACCCACAATCACCGCAATCAGGCTTAGTAGCAACAAAGCAAGACTGCGTTGCAAGGCTCCATCATTGGAGGCTTGATTCAGATCGGCGGGAAAATATTTTCCCTTCTCGCTGTCATTAACTTCTTTGTCGCCCACTACCATCGGTGTAATTAAATCGATGTTCCGGTATTTACGGTAATAAATAATGGCGGCGATATGGAGCGCAATCAAAATATAAATCACTATTTGATTGGCATCATGAATCTCTGATAACAAATCCACGGTCGAGCTAGAGACAAACTTAGCTAAGGGGCCCTGAAAAGCAATTTCATCATCCCCAAATAAGCCAGTAACAGCCTGAATGCTTAAAGCCAAAAGCAATGCAAAAACTGAAAATGCCCCGAGAGGGTTGTGCCCTAAATAGCGCGAGGGCTGACCGCCAAGATAACCAAGAATCCGACTACGAGTGGGGAAAAAGGAAGAAAAACGAGCATGGGTTGAGCCTACAAAACCCCACACTATTCTAAAAATTAAGAGCGTCAAGATGCAATAACCGAAATAGGCATGCCATTCAATTGCATTTCCGCCAATATTCACACTAATCAAGCTGCCAATAATGCAAAGTACTAGCAGCCAATGAAATGCTCTGATCGGTAAATCCCAAATTCGTATCTTTTTCTTCATCCCTTAAGCATAAAACAAGAACTCCCGTAAACTGAATAAAGTTTATGGAACCCAGCAAAGCCTTTAGAACCCTGTTGCTTTACCGTGTCGGTGCAACCTTAAGTTACCAAATCATTATGGTGGCGGTAGGCTGGCATCTTTATGAAATTACCCATAGCGTGATTTCACTAGGCTTAATTGGACTTGCAGAACTTGTACCCTACTTTATCCTAGCGCTATATTCAGGTCACGCAGTAGATCACTACTCTCGAAAGCTCATCGCTGCGCTTGCATGTTTACTGCATATTGCCGTTGCTTTGTTTCTTACAACTATTGCATTGGGGTGGCTCAAACCAGCGGTTCCACTTATTTACACCGCAGTCTGTTTTATCGGTGTTGGAAGAGCGTTACTAAGACCCTCCTACCAGGCATTATTTGGACAAATTATTCCTAGAGATCAACTGACCCGTTATACAGCTTATGCTTCATCCGCCTTTCAGATCTGCGTAGTAGCTGGACCAGGACTAGGGGGGCTCATGATTGGCTTTGCGGGACTTGAATGGACTTATCTCTTAGCTGCAGTATTTGGCGCTTTTGGTTTGTATGGAATTACTTTTATTAATGTTTCTCAAGAAAAATCCGGTAATTTATCTAAGCATTTTTTGAAGAGTTTTTTGGAAGGTTTTCACTACGTTAGAAGACATGAACTCATTATGAGTATTATGGTCTTAGATATGTTTGCCGTTCTTTTTGGTGGCGCGGTTTCCATCCTTCCCGCTTTTGTTAAAGAGGTACTCAATGCGGGACCTGAGACTCTGGGAATTTTGCGCGCAGCCCCTGCAGCAGGTGCAGTGATCACTGGACTCTATTTGGCGCGACATCCTATTCTCACTGACTCTGGAAAATATCTTCTCTTATCCGTAGCCGGCTTCGGTATGGCAATCATTGCTTTTGGCCTATCAAGCCAACTTTGGCTCTGCGCATTATTTTTACTCGTATCAGGTTGTTGTGATTCTGTATCGGTAGTGATTCGTGGCAGCATTATGCAGTTAACTACGCCCGATCACATGCGAGGTCGAATTAGCGCTATTAATGGGATATTTATTGGCTCCTCCAATGAATTAGGGGCACTTGAATCGGGCTTAGCTGCTAGTTTGATTGGCTTAGTACCCTCGATTATATTTGGGGGGGTAGCCACAATAGCCGTCGTTTTAATTACACATCAACTGGCGCCACACTTATATAAGCTCCACCTAAAAGATATTTCTTGAGTATCGCCCTCCTTTAGAATTAGTATTACGGATTGATTCTAGAGCTCGCATCTTTAGCCCTAGAAAATAATAAAAAATATTCAATATTTGGAGACTGGATGACCATTACCCTGCACCCCTCAACATTGCCTGCTGTATTGGCGCCTGTCATCACTCCTTTTAATGAAGATGGCAGTCCTGATGCAAAAAGATTACTTAAGCAATGTCAGTGGCTAGAGAAAAATGGGGCTGGGCAAGCCATATTCGGCACAAACTCTGAGGCAAACTCCATGTCTGCCATCCAAAAAATGGGTACCTTAAGCGCTCTGGTAGAAGGGGGCTTGGATCCTGCTCATCTAATGCCTGGCACTGGTGCGACTTCTATTGACGCCACCGTCAGCATGACTCGCCATGCTTTGAAATACAAATGTGCTGGCGTCATTATGTTGCCTCCTTTTTATTACAAAGATGTATCTGACGACGGCCTCTTTGCCTACTTTTCTGAAGTCATCCAAAAAATAGGTGACCCCAGTTTACAAATTTATATCTACAACATTCCGCCTGTTACTAAAATTAACTTAAGCCTTTCACTGCTTGAGCGCCTTGTAAAGTCATATCCAAGCACCGTCGTAGGCATTAAAGATAGTTCCGGCAATTGGTCTTATACAGAATCTGTTATTAAGCTACTAGCACCATCAGGTTTTCGCGTATACGCGGGTAATGAAAACTTTTTATTGCGTACCTTACGTGCTGGCGGTGTAGGCTGCATTTCAGCAACGGTTAACGTCAACCCTAAAGCCATAGTGCATTTAGCAGACCATTGGAGAGAGGCTGATGCCGATCAACGCCAAATCGATTTAGATCAGATCCGGGCTATTTTTGATCAATACCAAATGATCGCTGGCATGAAAACAGCTGTTGCTCATTACGGCAATAATCCAGAATGGTTGCGCGTTCGCCCACCACTAATGCAATTGAGTGGTGACCAACAGGCTAAGTTAATCAGTGAGTTAGAGAAAATAAACTTCAGCATGCCAGGGCTTTAAGAGTAGCAGAGCATTGGTCAAGTTATTAGATGCCCTGCATTGGATAACTTTTTAAGCCTCACATTCCCTTTATTGCTTGGCCTTCCTTGCTGGAATACAGCCATAGTTTTCAGGAATGAGCCGCCCTTATTAGATAATTAGGCTGTGAAGATAAATATGAGCTGCAAAAACCTCTCTTATAGAGTTTCTATAAACATCATTGGAATTGCCATATTGGGCTTTATCCAATTGCCTTCACTAGAGCTCATCTCGAGTGCTAAGGCACAAACAACACAGTCCGGCAAGGTCAATAAAACACCTCAGATCAAGCAAAAAGCAGTCTTACGAGGCGGTAGCCAGATTGGTCTAAAAGCCTCTTCTGCAAATAAATATTCTAGTGGCATGAGCCTCAATCCCGAGCTATTCAAACGGAAAGATGAGAGTGAATTTTCTAGCGATACTAATGGCAACTTAGATTATCGAGTGCAGCGTGGTTGCATCCGTCGGAGCTTCAGAGAGGATAATTTACCGGCCAACATCGGGATTGATAACCGCCCATTTTCTGAATTTTTTAAAGCTCAAACTAAACGGTTCTTTGACAATATGAGGGGAGATTGCATTCCATATGCAGTCGCCCTAGGTAGTCGTAGTCGCTTTGATTCTCTAAGCATCATGAATGGCCCTATTCAGGATAGCAAAACAGAAATATGGACTTTCACCCCTTCAGCAGCTGGTGGCTTTTTAATTCAACAAGACTACTTAAAAGATGAAGCCAAGCGGTTTACCGAAGTGCAAATACCCTTACGAGATGTTTTATATGACCAACGCAAAGTCGGTGACAAGCTTCCGGTAGAACTAGTCTGGGAATTAAATACCCTTATTAAACAAATTTACCCTGAAGATAATACCGCCCTTGAAAATACTAATAGCGTTGTACGCATCATTGTCGATTTTGGAGATAAGGAGCGCTGGGCGCAAATTTGGGCGGTTGAAATAATTGATCCTGCTACACAAGAAATATTCTCAAGCGCTTTTTGGGTTGAGCGAGGCGATATTCCGGGCGCATTTTTCACGGGTACGGGAGAGGCTATTGAGCGCGCTTTTTGGACCAACCCCTTAAGTTACCGACGTATCTCTCGCGGCGTTGGGAGTGTCCGAGCATCAGCACCAAGCAAGCGTACGGATACCAAAAAAGGGGCCGGGCCCTCTACCGCGCTAGCCACTAGTAAGCAAAAATATCGTACCCACATGGGCATCGACTATGCAGCGCCTATTGGTACACCCATATTTAGCGTAGCGAGTGGCAAAGTAGTCCACATTGGCTTTAGTGGGGCATTTGGTAACCTGATCATCTTGGAGCACCCAGGAAACTACCATACCTATTACGCTCATCTGAGTAGCTACAATGTTGAACTTGAGCTTGGAAATGAAGTACGACGAGGTTTTGAAATTGGTAATGTTGGAATTACCGGAAGATCAACTGGGCCTCACCTCCATTTTGAATTAAGAAAAGATGGGGTCTATGTTGATCCCTATGCATCTCGTATGCAATTAGACCTATGGTCTATGCGTGACAACGAAAGCGGTTTACTGACGAGGGAAATGCTGTTATTGGGAAGCCCTATTAGAAACTAAAGACACGCTTCAATGAATAGATAGGGCCCTCAAAAGGGCCCTATATTGTTTCTGCTAATGGTAATTTAGCCAAGCACTAATACAGGCAATTTTGAGTGAACAATAACCTCATGCGTTTCGCTACCTAGCAAAACACTTTTGATCCCAGTGCGCTTATGCGAAGCCATCACAATCACATCTGCTTTGGATTTTTTGGCGCCATCTAAAATTCCCTCAGAGAGATTGGAATGGGAAATATGTAAAGTTTTAGCCTTAATTTCAGAGCCTAACTGAGTAGCAGCTTTTTTAAAGACGTCTGCAGCATATGCATCACAAACCTTCTTATGGTCTTTTTGGGTAATCCCATAACCCATAGTGCTGTCTGAATAAATCATGGGCGGCATCGGGTCGGATATGTATACCAAGGTTATGGCAGCACCATCAGCCTTAGCTAATTCAGCAACTTTCTTTAGTGATTTTTTACTCACATCTGAGCCATCTACTGGAACTAATAAATGCTTGAACATTCCCACCTCCTTTAATTGAAAAAACCCTTTACTATTACATCATAATGCTTAACATATGCCTTTAAAAGTTCTAAGGAGAATTGAAATGTTTAAGTATCTTGTGGCTTACATTGCATTCCTCATCCCTCTGCTTATTATTGACTTAGTTTGGCTACTTGGCATTGCAAAAAACCTCTATCGCAATGAAATGGGTTCCCTCATGGCAAGCGAACCAAAATTAATAGCGGGCCTGTGTTTTTACCTTTTTTATGCTCTTGGTGTGAGTATTTTTGTCATCCTCCCCGCCCTCGCTAAACAATCCTGGATTGATGCGATCCAATATGGCGCGCTATTTGGCCTATTCTGCTACATGACTTATGACCTTACCAATCTAGCGGTCGTCAGGGGCTTTCCGATGCGCTTAGCTTTTATTGATATTGTTTGGGGTAGTTTTGTCACCGCCATCTGCAGTGGAATTGCCTACTGGATAAATATTCGAATGAACTGAGTAATACTTTATTTTCATCATTGCCTCTTTTTTTCACCCCAAAATATCTAACTTCTCCGTGGGTTATCCCACCAAGCACTTTCTCAAAGATGTCATCGCAGATCCAATAATAGGGAAAGTAGCGTTTATATTAGCGAAAACTGTTGTGACTACTAATAAACTTATGTCCGAGGCAGGTTTTTTATCATCATTGCAGCCACGCTTACTCTTTGCATTCACTGCATATATTTATCTCATCTGAGGCCTCTCATATTATGAAATTAGTGAGTAAATTGACGCCTCCCGAATTGATTACGACCTCTTTTTTGGAGGGCCTCAACTATCTATAAAATAGAGCAGAAATTACCTAGCGAGGTCTTGATATGAGGTTTGATAAGGTTATATATCGACTGATCCAGCATAGATGAAATTCAGGATTCGGCACGCATGTGCAAGATATAGAGTGTGAAACGGATTATTTTTGGATCATAACCACAGCCAAAAAACCTAGCTATCTATTTGAGCCGCGACCCAACAGCTCCTTTTATCTAGATCCCCATTAAGGCATTGCAACTGCTATAACTGCATCTTCAAGAACGTTTGTTATAAGGTCAGGCAAAAGCCGCCTTTCAATAAAGCTTCCGGTAAATACCAAGCGCGATATAAACCCCATATTCCAGCAATAAACATCAAACTAGCGGCCACGTAACGCACCCAGACATATTGACCAAATTGAGTTAACACAGCTGAAAATTTAGAAATTAATAAAAGGTTGGGCAAAGTTCCCAATCCAAATGCCAGCATCAGAGCTGCTCCAGTCCAAATATCCCCCGACAAGAAAGCCAAAGGCAACACGCTATAGACCAATCCACAGGGAACTAACCCCCATAACATCCCACTAAACCAGCGACTTGAACTACTCGCATAATGACCAACATGTTTAGCCCAATAGGAAGCAATTTTGGATCCAATCCACCTTCCCATGAACAAAGACTTACCAGCCTCCTGCCGAAGCAAGCGAATACCCATGAGTATCAAAATAAGCGAAGTAAACGCAAACAAAGGACGTTGAATAGGGAGCAGATTTTGCTGCCAGACCACTATCCCTACCCATGCGGCCAGAGAACCAAGTAAAACATAGGTTGTTAGACGGCCTAGGTGCATGATTAACTGGGAGTAAAAAAGCTGGGATTTACTCTGTAGAGGGGAAAATACCGTTTCTCGGGCGATGTTGGGACGCTCAATTGCTGCAGCAATTCCCCCGCACATCAACGCACAGTGCCAGCCACTCACTAGAGCGCCTAAAAATACGGCAATTAAAAGGCTGGAGGTTAGCATCTACTACCCTGTGTAATTTGTTTAATAAATGAATACACCATAACCCTAATAGCATAAACTTGTCCCATAATTAGACCTTATATGAACTACGCCAGCTCCGACTCTCCTAATAACAAATGCTCAGTATGCGTACTAGGCCAATTTTGCCTTCCAGTAGGCCTGAACTCTATTGATGTTGCCAAAGTTGACGCCTTAGTAAAAGAGCGCGTTCATCTTCAAAAAGGGGAAAATCTTTATCGCCACGGAGATCCCTTAAGCTCAGTCTACAGCGTTCGCTTTGGTACCTTAAAAACAGAGTACTGCCTCCAAGATGGTCGTCAGCAAGTTATTGGCTTTCATCTGCCCGGAGAAATTCTCGGTTTAGATGGTATCGGTGATGGGCACTATCAGTCAGATGCAATTGCTCTCGAAGAGAGTGAGGTGTGCATTATTCGCTATGAAGCCTTCGAAGACCTTGCCCGTCAAATTCCAGTACTGCAGCACCAATTTCATCGCATTCTCAGTAGAGAGCTCACTCAAGACCAACGTCACCTACTCTCCCTGGGCACCATGCGCGCAGAAGAGCGTTTAGCCGCCTTCTTGCTGAACTTATCTCAACGTCTAGCCGCTCGTGGTTATATTAATAATGAGTTTGACTTACGAATGAGCCGGGTAGAGATCGGAAGTTATTTAGGAATTCAGATTGAAACTGTCAGCCGCATGCTTTCTCGTTTTGCTGAATCAGGCCTTATCCAAATTAAACAACGTCACATTAAACTTATCGATATGGATGGCCTCTACGAACTCTCAGGAGCCCCCAACCCAGATCGCCAAAGTAAAGCCCACCCTTAGTAACCATTTAGGTGACTAAATGAGGCTGTGATCCGAGTCTGTACCGGACCCCGCATCGATTCCCGGCAGTATGTAGGCAGTAAGAGCGCTTGAGAATGCGCAAAAACTCCAGATAATAAAGAAACCAATAGTGTAAATACCCTCACTAGAGATATCTGGATGATGCCCAAAGAACATGAGTTCATCAGGTTGAATCATGCTAAATAAGAGGCCTTCAGCCATCGAGGCCACCAAAAAAGAAGGCCACAAAATCCAGATTAATAGTCGGTATTTCATTTGGAGACTTGTTCTACTTTAAGACCGTGCTGTACCACGTCCCCATGTAATGGAGTATCCGTATACATGTAGACAGCCAACCAAATAGTAATGGCACAACCAATAATTGCTACCGCAGGGCCACTAATTAATAGCCATGGCCACATCTGTTTAAACCAAGGCTTGAGGGATTTTTCTTCTGACATATTCATCCTTTCTCTCTATTGCTAAAAAGTCTAGCGAGGAATAATAAAACTTGATTTCTCTTCACGCGTACGAATAATTGATTGATTGCCCGACATCTCTTTTGCGGATATATCAAACTGAATTGGATAATTTCCCGATTCATTTTCACCAATATTAGTACTTACTTTAATTGGCATCAACTGATTGCTTGCAGGGGCCACTTGAATTTCCTCAACTTCCCTACCTTGAGAATTTAGGATTCTCAAATCCGCCAATCCAGAAGCCTTTAAACGTACCTTCATAGTGTTTTCGGAGGCATTCATGATCTGGATTCGATAAATATTTTCGATACGTACTCCATCCACCTCGCGCGCTAAAGCGCCACGGTCACGCATGACGTCAACGCGCAAGGGATTCCTAGTCGCCAAGGAAACCAAGAACGCCGATGTAAGGACCGTAATAAAGACGATATAAATGAGAACTCGGGGACGCAGAATATGACGAATCGCACTTTGATTAGATTCTTTATCCTCAATTGCTCTTTCAGTGGTGTATCTAATCAAGCCCTTTGGATAATTAACCTTCTCCATCACTTGGTCACAGGCATCAATACATGCGCCACAACCAATGCACATGTATTGCAAGCCATCACGAATATCAATACCGGTTGGACAAACCTGAACACAAATACTGCAATCGACACAGTCACCTAAACCCAAATTTGCATGATCGGCGGATTTGCTACGACTCCCCCTAGGCTCGCCTCTAACTTTATCGTACGTTACTAAAAAGGTATCTTTATCTACCATCACGCTCTGAAAACGCGCATAAGGGCACATGTATTTACACACCTGTTCGCGCATGAAGCCAGCATTTCCCCAGGTTGCAAAAGCATAAAAGCAAAGCCAGAAAGTTTGCCAAGGACCTAAAGCTAAGTGGATAGTGGCAGCGCCTAAGGTTTCAATAGGCGTGAAGTAACCAATAAAAGTAAAACCAGTCCAAAAAGCGATTAACAACCAAAGGAAATGCTTCGTAATCTTGATGCGCCATTTACGAAGACCCCAAGGCCACTCTTCACCATCTAAGCGAATACGCGCAAAGCGATCACCTTCAACCTTGCGCTCGATCCACATAAATATTTCTGTATAGACCGTCTGCGGACAGGCATAACCACAAAATAATCGGCCAGCAATAGCGGTGAATAGGAATAGCGCTAATGCAGAGAGAATTAAAAGGAGTGTGAGGTAGATAACATCCTGAGGCCACAAGACCAGGCCAAAAATATAAAACTTGCGTTGAATTAAATCAAAAAGAATGGCTTGACGACCATTCCAACTAACCCAAGGAAGTCCATAAAAAAGGAGTTGTGTTGCGATAACAAGGACTAAACGCCATTGTGCAAAAAGGCCACTTACGGAGCGGGGATAAATCTTTCGCCGGACCTCATACAGAGATGCCTCTATTACTTCAATCGGAATGGGTTTCCCAACCGGCGAACGATCTGATGCCACTTACTGCGCCTCTGACGCTTGTTTATTGTTAGATAAACCCCAAACATATGCAGTTAAAAGGTGAATTTTTTCAGGACTTAATACCTTGTCTTGAGCTGGCATCATTGCCATACGCCCTTTAGTCACAGTCTCAATAATTGTGGCTTCTGAACTACCGTATAACCAAGTTTTATCTGTTAGATTAGGCGAACCAATAGCGATATTTCCCTTGGCATCAGGTCCATGACACGCTACGCAGTTGGCCTTAAATACTTCAGCACCACGAGTAGCCTTCAAGTCATCAACAGGCAAACCTGAAAGGCTACGTACATAATTAGCGACGTCCACAATTTGCTTGCTATCTAACTGCGGAAATGGAGGCATCACACCGCCACGACCATAGGTAATAGTAGCCTTGATATTCTCTGGTGAGCCACCATAGAGCCAATCTTTATCCGCTAAATTAGGAAAACCTTTTGACCCGCCGGCATCTGAACCATGGCACTGCGCGCAAGAATTCAAGAACAATCGTTGTCCCATTTCCCGAGCCTTAGGATCTGCTGCTACCTGCACAACATCCATCGTGACGTATTTAGCGTAAACAGGTTTTAACTCATCATTTGCAGTCGTCATAGACTTCATCAGAGCGCCATCCGTGGTGTAACCCAATAACCCAGGATAGGAACCTAAGCCTGGATAGAGGGCTAGGTATACCAAAGCAAAGAGGCATGAGAGTAAGAACATCCACATCCACCAACGAGGTAGCGGATTATTTAATTCGCGCAGATCACCATCCCAAACATGGCCCGTGTCCGACACTTCGCCATCGGGTTTCAGGATAGCCTTGACCTTGCGAACGGAAAATAATAGCCAGATACACCAAAAAATACCAACCAATGAAACAAGTGCGATGTAGTTACTCCACCCACTACTAAAAAAGTCACTCATGATTTGTCCTTACTAAATTCATCTGGAAGATCAAATGGAAGTTCAGCCGACTCCTTATTAGCTGAACGCCGTTTAGGAGACCAAGCCCACCAAATAATTCCAACAAAAAAAATGATGCCAATAACTGTTGAAAATGCAGAGAGATAAGGTGTGATCTGTTCCATTTGCTTTATATAGTGTTAATTAATAATCTCGGAAATTACTTCACCACGACTTCGTCAACGGTGATATACCGACGTGAAATACCTAGGCCTTGAAGATAAGCAATTAATGCATCTAATTCAGTTTTACCCTCTAACTCTTTGGGTGCATTGGCGATATCTTCATCGGTATAAGGCACGCCTAGACGACGCATGGCAACCATATGAGACTGAATCGAAGAAGAGTCAGCAGCATTTTTTAGCAACCAAGGATATGCAGGCATATTTGACTCGGGCACAACATCACGCGGATTGTTTAAGTGGATCTGATGCCATGCATCAGAATAGCGCCCACCAACCCTAGCTAAATCGGGTCCGGTACGCTTGCTACCCCACAAAAATGGATGATCATATACAGACTCACCAGCTAATGAGTAAGGACCGTAGCGCTCAACTTCAGAGCGAAGGGTGCGAATCTGCTGCGAATGACAGCCTACACAACCCTCGCGTTGATAGATGTCACGCCCAGCTAAGCGCAAGGCGGTGTAAGGCACTACGCCCGGACTAGGTTCCGTAGTTGTGTGTTGAAAAAACAAAGGGACGATTTGTACTAGACCTGCGATGGAAACTACTACGATCGTCAGAATAATTAACCAACCAACATTCTTCTCAATTGTTCCATGGGAAAAGAATTTATTTTCATTCGACATTTTCTTCTCCTTAGTGAGCGGCTATAGATGTTTGTGGGATTGCGGCATCAATGAATTTTTTGCCAATGACTGTCTTGTATACATTGAAAGCCATCAACAACATGCCACTCAAGTAGCACAGTCCACCCAACAAACGAATCACATAGAAAGGATAAGTTGCTTTGACAGATTCAACAAAACTATATGTTAAGGTGCCGTCTGGCTCGAAAGCCCTCCACATTAAACCTTGCATTACTCCAGCAATCCACATTGCAGCGATATAAATCACCACGCCAATAGTTGCAATCCAAAAATGCACTTCTATTAATCTAGTGCTGTACATATCACGCTGCCCAACCAAGCGGGGAATGAGATAGTACAAGGAGCCGATGGTAATCATGGCAACCCAACCAAGAGCCCCCGAGTGAACATGGCCAATAGTCCAATCCGTGTAATGCGACAAGCTATTCACCGTCTTAATAGACATCATGGAGCCTTCGAAGGTAGACATACCGTAGAAAGACAAAGCCACTACCAAGAATTTTAGGATTGGGTCGCGACGCAACTTATGCCAAGCACCCGATAAAGTCATAATGCCGTTGATCATGCCACCCCATGATGGAGCCAACAAAATCAATGAGAAGACCATCCCCAAAGACTGAGTCCAATCAGGCAAGGAAGTATGTTGCAGGTGATGAGGACCCGCCCACATATACGTAAAGTTCAAAGCCCAAAAGTGGACGATGGATAAACGATAGGAGTAAATGGGGCGCTCCGCTTGTTTTGGAATGAAGTAATACATCATTCCCAAGAAGCTAGTGGTCAAGAAGAAGCCCACTGCATTATGTCCGTACCACCACTGAACCATCGCATCTTGAACACCTGCATAAGCAGAGTAGGATTTCCACAAACTGGCCGGCATTTCCAAATTATTAAAAATATGGAGAATGGCAATTGTCAAAATATAAGCGCCGAAGAACCAATTAGAAACATAAATATGTTTTGTTTTTCGTTTCATTATGGTGCCGAAGAACACCACGGCATACGCTACCCAAACGATAGTAATCAAGATATCGATTGGCCACTCAAGCTCTGCGTATTCCTTAGAAGTTGAAATGCCTAAGGGCAATGTCACCGCAGCTAAAACAATGACTGCCTGCCAACCCCAAAAAGTGAACGCTGCTAATTTGTCGCAAAAGAGCCGTGCCTGACAGGTGCGCTGCACAATGTAATAAGAGGTTGCGAATAGCGCCGAACCACCAAATGCAAAAATTACCGCATTAGTATGTAAAGGACGTAAGCGACCATAGCTTAACCAAGGAATATTGAAGGTAATTTCAGGCCAAATGAGCTGCGCTGCGAGGATAACCCCCACCAGCATGCCCACAATTCCCCAAAGCACCGTAACAATAGCAAATTGGCTGACGACCTTGTAATTGAAGGTATCTTGATTACTCCCCACGGTAAGTCCCATGGTCTCTCCTTTTGTTATAACCAAACAGCGACGTAATGCAAATAGACTAAGTCCATTATCAAAGTAAGCCCAAAAAGCTGTTTTGATCTATGTCAAAAAAGGGTATAGGAAATTATGATTTTTTATCGTATAAATCGATTAAGAGAATAGTAAATACTTGTTTTATATAGAGAATATTAAGATTGATCACTAACTTTAGTAGGCTTTGGAGTATCGTCATCCATTAATATAGCCTCACCAGGGCCATATAAATCATCAAATTGACCTGCTTTTACTGACCAATACAAAATCCAAGCCAAAAGCCCTATCAAAATCAGGGAAATGGGAATTAATAAAAAGAGGATTTCCATGTCGCTAGTCTAGGCTCTTCTCAAGCGCCAAGCGTTTAATGTCACAAGTAAAGAGGATAGGGACATCCCTATTCCTGCAATCCAGGGATTTACCCAGCCCATCATCGCCGCTGGAATTGCCAAAAGGTTGTAGGCCAGAGCCCAAATCAAATTTTCATTAATGACGCTTTTAGTTTTATCTGCCAAGCGCAAGGTTTTAGCCAGCGGGGCTAAAGAGCTGGCCGTCAAAATGGCATCTGCACCAGCAGAAGCTAACGGCGCGCCCGCACCCACTGCAATCGAGACATCAGCACGTGCCAATAAGGGGGCATCATTTACACCATCCCCTATAGCCCAAACAAAGTGGCCCTTATTTTGCATGTGCTCAATATAGGTATATTTATCCTCAGGCGTACATCCACCCCGATAGCTTTTAATTCCCAATTCTTGAGCCCACCATGCGACCGTCACTGGATCGTCTCCAGAAACTAGGTGCACAGTAATATTTCTTGCTTTCGCAGCCGACAGTAAATCCTTCACGCCTGTTCTGGGGGTATCTAAGAATATAAAACTGGCAATCAATCCACCCGAATCGGCTAAATGCACTTGACCATACTGTCCCGCTTTTGCATCTTGAACAATGCCCACCCACTGAGCACTTCCCAAGCGATATCCACCACAGCTTAAGCCTTTGCCTGGCTGATTAATAACCTCTTGATCTATGGCGTTGAGAGCCATTTTCGCCTTAGAGGCGGCACGCATTAAAGAGAGGGCCAAAGGATGTTTTTGTCCAGCTTCCATAGAAGCGGCAAGGGCTAACACCTTATTCCGATCAAAATCAGAGCGGACAATAACAATCTCCCTCAATTCAGGTTGGCCTAGCGTAACAGTTCCCGTTTTATCCAGCACTAAATCTGTTACCTTGACTAGACCCTCCATCACGTGTCCCCGGACAATCAGTAAACCGAGTTTAGTAACTGCTCCTTGGGCTGCCGCCATTGCAGTGGGCACCGCAAGAGAGAGGGCACATGGACAGCTAGCTACCAATACCGCCACCAGTACCGTCCAAGCTTTGCTTGGATCTATAGATAACCAAATTGCTGATGACAAAAAGGCGCTGAGTAATAAAAATCCGACGAAGTACCCTGCCCACTTTTCAGCAAGACTCACCATTAGTGGTTTAGCCTGCAATGCCTGATCTAAGAGAGAGGCGATACCAGCAATTCTAGTAGCTTGACCAACGGCATCAATTCTCATCAGCAAAGGATTCAGAATATTGTGCGTACCCGCATAGAGACGATCACCAATCTTTTTATCAATTGGCTTTGATTCGCCGGTTAACAAAGATTCATCAAGCGCACTTTCATACTCAATTAATATGCCGTCAGCAGGAATAATTTCGCCAGGAGAAACACGTAATATTTCACCAGGACTGCAGTTCACCACTGGCACAACTTCAACCTCTTTTGATATGGGGTAATTTAGTAGTCGCTCACAAATTGCTGGTAATTGTTTCGCTAGAGCCTCAGAGCCACCCTGTGCATCTTGTCTAGCTAATAACTCGACATATCGGGCCGCTAATATAAAAGCGACAAACATAGTGATCGAATCGAAATAACTGAGACCTGAGCCCATAACTAAATTAATAGTTCCCGCAGTAAATGCTAAGGCGAGCGCCAAGGCAATAGGAACATCCATTCCCAGCATGCGGGTATGTCGAAAGGATTGAATGCTACGCCAAGCAGCTTGGAAGATAGGTCCCGCTGAATACACCATCACTGGCACGGTCAATATCCAACTAGTCCAGCCAAGTAATAAATCATATTCCAGCGGAATATCCTTGTAGCCCACGTAAGAGGGCCATGCATACATCATTACCTGCATCATTCCCAATAAAGCCACTCCAAGTCTAGTGAGCAGCTGACGTTTTTCTTTCTTTGCTTTTTCAAAAGCAAGAGAGGGCTCAAAAGGCCAGGCTTCGTAGCCAATACGCTCAATCTCAAACAACAAACGAGCAAGGCTAGTTTGATTTGGAGAAAATTCTATTTTTACTTTCTGAGAGACATAATGGATTTGCACCTCTATGACTCCAGGGATACGTCGCAAGTGCTGCTCGCAAAGCCAAACACAGGCAGCACAACGAATTTTTTCTAAACGCAATGTCGTTTCTAAATTATCCGACTCACCGGTTGCCCTGGTATAACGACTCCGCAAAGAAGGATCGTCATATGGTCTGAGGTGTTCAGGAATTTCATTTGATGCAAGGTACGCGGCAGGCTTGTCACTAGAGCGTGCACGCCGAGAATAAAAAACCTCTAACCCTTCGCCATGAATAGTTTGCGCAATTGCCATACAACCAGCGCAACAAAATGCTTGAGGGACCCCATTTAAATCCGCTTCGCATAAATTTTCAGGCAAGATAACACTGCCGCAGTGATAACAATGATGGCTGATCGTAGACTTATTCATTGAATGAAATTAGTAAATTCCCATATATTTTATGCTTTGCCCACTCTTCTAATCCACCCACTACGGCGCTCATAAATAATAAAGATTACGCCCCAGATCACAATTGCAATATAGGCGCATACCCATGAAAACTGAGAAGTACGAGATCCAGAAAGGTCTAAGACATAACCAAAGATTGCTGGACCTAAAAGACCACCGCCAAAACCCATTAATGAATGCAATCCCATCGCCGCCCCTTTGATGTTTTCCTGGGCGGTAATCACAAGACCGGCGGTCAAGGTGGCAGAATCTGCCATGATAAAAACCGTATGGCCGATGGCGAGTGAAATAATAAGCCACCATGCTTGGCCAGTTGAACAGGCTAAGGTGATGCCTAGTACTGCACTTACCAGCATCACAAAGCAAATCCAATTTTGACGGCCGACTCTTAATGCTATTTCGTTCCCTAAAATTGAGGATGGCACACCAAAAAAATTGATGACTCCAGCTAAGGTTGTGGCAGTCAACCAGAACTCGGTTCCCGAGACCCACGCACAAAATCCAAAGAAGGCGACAATCCAACTTCTGGAAGCAAATAATTCCAAAGTGTGAGCCGTATATCCAAAAATAAATCCTGAAGCAGCTTTATCTTGCAAAACTAACTTCCATTTGTCTGTTGGGAAAAGATCGTGTAGACGAATGCGAATGGGCCCACTCCACTTGTCTTGCTCAAGTCTTGGTATAAACAACCAAACTAAGAAGAAGGCTACTAAAGGGCCTAATGCAATTACGCTAAATACGTAACGCCAGCCAAAGGAATTGAGTATCCAACCTGAACATAAATAAGAGAGGCCTGTACCAATACCAAAAAAAGCAGTGTAAAAGGCAATATGGCGTGTAAGCTCACCACCCTTCATTCGGTCTGACAAAATTTTGAGCCCTGGCATATAGGTACCTGCAAGACCAGCTCCATTGATTGCCATAAAAAATAGGGCTGAAAAAAAACCATCAGCAAATAATCCCATACCCAATAAACCACTACTTGCCGATAGTCCACCAACAAGATAGACTTTACGCGCATCAATTCGATCAGTTAACGCTGTAGCCAAAGGAACGGCTAACATGTATCCAAAAAAGAATGCGCTAGCAATTAAGCCTGATTGCAAATTACTCAGATGCCAAGCATCTTGTAATGGGGTCAGCACAACTGCATAACAGGCAAAGCCCAATAGGGCGCACGATTGCGCCAAAAGCATGAGAGGAGTGTAACCGGCGGATTGAAGGCGCATAAAGGATTGTGACAACGTCAGCTCATTCTACTCGCCCCTTCTATCCGCTACACTAGGAAAAAGCTTGGAGACATAATGAAAATTCAAAGCGACAGATTTTTTCTTAGTAAATTCCTCAGTGGCCTGCTCTTGATCCTGACAAGCTCACTGAGCTTAGCGGATAGCTATCCCAATAAGCCAATCAAGGTGATTGTGCCCTTTGCTGCCGGAAGTTCTACCGATCAAATTGGCAGAGCCTTTGCAAATAAGATGTCAGAAATTTTGGGTCAACCTTTAGTTGTAGAGAATCGCCCTGGAGCCAATGGCATGATTGGTGCTGATGTTGTAGCTAAAGCGCCTGCAGATGGCTACACACTGTTGTTCGGAAGCAATAGCACGAATGCAGCGCTTAAAAGTTTGGTAAAAAAATTGCCCTATGACCAAGATACTGCTTTTGTATCAATAGGCTACTTTGGCTCGGTCCCCCTCATTGTTGGTGTCAATACCAATTTGCCAGTAAAAAACTTAGCCGGCTTAATCGCCCTTGCCAAAGCTGATCCTGGAAGAATCACTTTTGCCTACGCCAGCACGTCACAACGTGTTTCTTCTGAAATGCTGGCAAGCATGACTGGAATCAAAATAATTCCGATTTCCTATAAAAATGGTCCCACAGCAATGACCGATCTGATCGGCGGCCAAGTAGATCTTTTTACGGCTGACTTTGGTGTGATGTTGCCACAAGTCCAAGCAGGTAAAGTGCATGGTCTTGCAGTAACTTCCTTAAAGCGCTCTGCAGCCATCCCAGAATTACCCACAGTAAACGAAGCGCTAGGTCTGAAGAATTACGAACTCATAGCGTTTTTCGCCGCTTTCGGTCCCGCTGGGATGCCAAAGGATGCGGTCATTAAATTAAACCGTGCAATCAATGAAGCGGCTAAATCAAAAGATTTAAACGAACGTTTTTCGTCGCTCGGTTTTGAAACCCAAGCAGGCAGCCCAGAAATGCTGGATAAAAAAATTAAATTAGAAACTGCTAAGTGGGCTAAGGCGATTAAAGACGCTGGTATAGAGCCGGAATAAACTAAATCAATAGCAAAATTACTGCTGACTTTGATTGGGTGAATCCTGAAAGCCACATGACCGAAATGTCAGAACCAAAGTATCTCTATATCCATGTTCACCAACTGGCTGTATGGGGGTGGATTCATGAATCATTCGCTCATCATTCATGAGGAGTAAGGACCATGGTTGAGTCAGCGTAAAGCGCAAGCCAGCAGAGCCACCTGCCTCGAAAATACGGGTCTCCCCACCCTTAATTCTGACTCTACTGAGCAGAAAAACAGCTACAAAGTCAACGCCATCTCGATGAGCACCCTCGGGTGTGGGACGACCAATGCCATCAGTTGTATCAATCCGAAATTGATGCGCTTCCACAAACCAAGTTGTTACAGGCTTAAGACTACTCAGCAGATGAGTCATTCCTTTTAGAAGGGATTGCCATGTTGGATCGTTTGTTAACTTAGTCTGCGATGGCTCAAACCACCGCTCAATACCGCCATGTAAGGCGTTGTAATCAAGCGATTGCCAATGGGCCCGATGCGGAACCATCACCAGAGCATCACGAGTAATTTCATAGCTTGAATGGCGTCTGAAGCGATAACGACCACCATCCTTTAAATAGGGATCTCTTGGAAGATCATCCCAAAAACTGGTAAGTAGGCCTAAATCTGCTTGGCTTACTTTGGCAATATCGGCAACATCCTGAGCCGAAAGAATGGCGAAGCCATCTTTTCTTAAAGACGGGATCACCTCTTTAGCTGAGGTGAGTGGCGGTATTAAATTTGCAAGAGTCATAGTGTCATTTTATGGCAATATTCCATCGACTAGGTTCTTCAGTGAATTGATTAAGATAGCGCTTCAAATTGGCCACTTCAATCGCTAAATAAATCGAGATAAGATGTGGTCTTTAAGTAAACACATCGGGCTGGCAATGACTGCAAAAAAAAATAAAGTGGCTTTAGTAACTGGGGCTGGCACTGGCATAGGGAAAGCGGCTGCGCAGGCTTTGCTTAAAGGAGGCTACAAAGTAGTCCTTACCGGTAGAAATAAAGAAAGGCTTGATAAAGCCATTCAGGAGATCGGTGGTAATGAGCAAGATTGTCTGGCCTTTAGTTGTGATGTTGGTAAGCCCGTAGAAGTCCAGCAGCTTTTTGCCGCTATTCAAAATCGATTTGATCGTATAGATATCCTTTTTAATAATGCTGGCATGGGTGCGCCTGCCATTCCGATAGAAGACATCAGCTATGAACAGTGGATGAATGTGGTCAATACCAATCTTTGCGGTGCCTTTTTATGCTCTCAAGAGGCCATCCGCATGATGAAAGCGCAATCTCCCAAAGGGGGCAGAATTATCAACAATGGCTCGATATCGGCACATGCCCCTAGACCTATGTCCGCTCCCTACACCGCCACTAAACATGCCATTAGCGGACTTACTAAATCCATTGCTTTAGATGGAAGGCCATTTAATATTGCTTGTGGCCAAATTGATATTGGCAATGCAGCAACCGAGATGACTGAACCTATGGCAGCCGGAATCCTGCAAGCCGATCAGTCAATCAAAGTAGAGCCCCGCATGGATGTCAATCATGTTGGGGAAGCCGTCTTGCATATGGCTAACCTACCTCTAGAAAGCAACATCCTCTCGATGACGATTATGGCTAGTAATATGCCATTTGTTGGCAGAGGGTAATTATCCGCATGTCCCCAGGTGCCCGCACTGAGTGCAGTAATCGCACCCATCTTTTCTAATAACGGCATGCGCTCCACACTCCACGCATTTTTTGCCAACCATCACTGGTGGGGTTGAGATACCGGCGACTGGTATTTCGGAAAGATCATTCGCCAAACTTCCATTACGACGCTCAATAATATTTTGAATGGCATAGGCAATGGCGGCAACTTCAGAGTCGTGCCATAACGGCATCCGAGTTCCATCAATTTTCTCAAAAGTACCCAACCTTACAGCGCCCCTATCCCAAGCAACTTTACGCATATCACTTAAAGCTCGCTCTAAAAAACCACCTCGGGCAGCCAAAGATAACAAGCGCATGCTTGAAGTAATCCACTGCTGAGACTCACCATTCTGCCCAACTGGCATAAAAAATTCAATGGCTCGCTCAATAGGCGCACCAGACTCGCCCGCTTTAGAAAGCGTCATAAAAGATACCACTAGATACAAAGTTTTTTGACCTTCTTGAGTCCAGTACTCAATTTTTTCGGCTACCGCAGGCAAAACCCCTTTAGGACGACTTTCAACCACTGTTCGCATGGGGTCTACAGTGTTATTAGCAGCCTCTAAAGACTCTGGCTCGCTTGGCGTAAGCTCCAGTACTGAACCCAAAATGCTATTCGGGCGATAAGTTGCCAATCCTTTGAGATTCGCACGCCACGCTTGGGTATAGAGACTCTTGAAATCTTCATAAAGATAGTCGACCGGTACATTCACGGTCTTAGAAATTGCTGTATCAATGAATGGCTGAACGGCCTCCATCATGGCAATGTGATCCGTTGCAGACATCTCTAAAGCGGAAACAAAATAAGCGGGCAACTTTTCGATATTACCGCCTAACTCACGATATAAGCGCCACGCATGATCTTCTACTGCATATTCTGTCGTGCTGCCATCTGCTTCACGTTTTTTGCGACGATAGACCCAGGAAAAAGCTGGCTCAATACCATTTGATGCATTATCAGCAAAAGCCAAACTCACAGTGCCTGTTGGTGCAATCGACAACAGATGGCTATTGCGGATCCCAAACTGACGAATATCTTTTTTCAAATTGTCATTTAGTCGACTAACAAAACTATCACCACCCAGATACTTTTCAACATCCAAAGCTGGAAATGCGCCCTTCTCTTTGGCCAACTCAATCGAAGCTTCATAAGCAGCGTCACGCATCACGCGGGCAATTTTTGCAGCAACAATGCGCGCGCCCTCTTCGTTGTATGGCAACTTCAGCATCACTAGCGCATCGCCTAGCCCAGTGAAACCAACCCCAATCCGACGCTTGACTCTAGCCTCTTCGGCCTGCTCAGGTAAAGGCCAATAAGTAGCATCTAGGACGTTATCAAGCATGCGCACCTGAATCTTTACCACAGAGGCAAAAGCCTCAAAATCAAACTGTGGCTCACCTGTAAATCCAAATGGATTACGCACAAAACGAGGCAAAATTACTGGCCCAAGATCACAACAACCATATGGTGGTAATGGTTGCTCGCCACATTGCCCAGTGACCAATCCATTAAAAATAACAGTATTGTTATCTTGCTGCGTGATATCAAAGACTGGTTCTAACCCAACAGATTCAATGGAGATAATTTTTGATTGGAAGGATTGTGTCTTAATTAATGCTTTGCCTTTAACCCAGGCATGATATTTATCCGATTTTTTTGGAAGAGCAAAACCGATTTCAGACATAAATTGTTCGCGTGATTCACCATCAAGCACTAACTCAAAATTATCTCTACAAAAATACGCCTTGCTATCACCTTTACCATCAGGTAAATCTCTGAAGCCAGATTCTCTTCTCAAGTGTAAGGAGCTATAAATTCCAAAGTTAGATAAAAGAATTTGTATCTCACTGAGCAAAGTCTCGCATGAAGAATTTAATCGAATAGAGAAACTATTTAAGTTTTCACTAACATTAACAGCTCCATCAGCTTGAAATAAGCCTTGTAGGTAAGCCTTTACACATGCCTCGGTTCCTGTCCAAACAACATTCGGGACGCTTAATTTAGTTTCACCATTAAAATTATATATATCCAAAATACGAGCCAATATAGTTGAGCGTATAAACACCATATCCCTATCAGGTACAAGTACGGGACTGACTCGATACTCCCTTTGATTGCTTGATTGCCCACCGATTAAAGAATGGATAATTTCACAAAGATATTCTGCCAAGCTCTGATCTTCACCCCATAAGCTAACTACAGCAGCCTGCACACCTTTACCACGGCTGGTAAAGTGACCGCCTCCAGTAATTAGCCCCATCAAAAAGCCTAGCTCTTTGCTACCAGATTTTCCAAACTGCCCTTTACCAGACTGGATATAAAGACTGTCTCCAACAACAAGATCTCCCAGTTTTATTTTTCCTCTGGTGGTATAAAAATCATGCCAAGACGTTGCTTTAATTGCGTAGCCTGCAGCAGTAATAACCTCGAATACTTCTGCGCTATGAGATGTTAAAAAAGCAGGGGTCGCCTTCCTGACTTGGGTGCCAGGATCTGATAAACCCAAAGCATGGTTGTCGACAGTAACCTCTAAATCCTCACCCGAAACAAATAAATCTCCAATACGCACTAACCCAAATTGGGTGGCTAAACGGGTGTCAGCAGTAACACAGGGATTTGTAGCGGTAATACTTTCGCAATAATTTAAATTGTTATCGCGATTAATATTATCTAAAAATAGAATTCCTGGCTCTGCAAAATCGTAGGCCGACTTCATGACTGCCTCCCAGATTTCTCTTGCATCTACCTTGCGATAAACCCAAAGACCATCAGGCCTTTGATATGCGCCATCCGCAATCAGACCCTTAGCAGGCCTTGCCTTATGAATTAATTCCCAAGATAGATTGTCTTCAACTGCACTCATGAAAGCACTTGATACCCCTACAGAGACGTTGAAATTATTCCAACGCCCAGGCACTCGCTTGGCCGTAATAAATTCAAAAATATCAGGGTGATCAATTCTCAAAACACCCATCTGTGCGCCTCGCCGAGCTCCAGCACTCTCGACGGTTGAACAAGACTGATCAAAGACATTAATGTAGCTGCAAGGCCCGGAAGCAATGGATGCCGTTCCTTTGACCTCGGCTCCCTTGGGGCGTATGCGTGAGAAATCGTAACCCACCCCACCGCCACGGCGCATGGTCTCTGCGGCCTGCTTTAAGGCCTCATAAATTCCTGGAAAACCATCGGCATCAACCCCTTGAATACAATCTCCAACTGGCTGTACGAAACAGTTAATGAGGGTAGCTTGAATATCTGTACCAGCAGCACTCATGATGCGGCCTGCGCCAATAGCACCATTGCGTAAATTTTCCAAAAACAACTTCTCTACATGAGCGCGAATGGCCTCATCTTCGACAACTGCTAAGCCCCTAGCAACCCGTTGAAAAATTTGATCTGGCTCAGACTCTCCATCTTTTGCATATTTTTCAATAAGTACATCGGTACTAATGGGTTGAATTGACATAAGACGAAGGCTCCAAGGATTTCTCTAAAAGTTTATTTATCAATTCTGCTACAGATTTGATTTGATTGCCAAATGGCAGAGTGCCAGCTCCACGGAAAAATAAGCCCTTTTGAGTATCACCAACCAGAGCGCTACCCAAAACCTTATCGATGCAAAATTGACCCCATTGCTCATTACCATCTCGTAAACCACAGTCATGTAGACAATCAAAAATCATCGTGCAACGCGGTTTTTTTCTCGCCACCTCTTTTAAGATGGGTAACACTTCAATATATTTTTTGAGCCAAGGTGTTTTTACTGCTCTGGCAGGTAACCCTGCTGCACTCAAAAAATCAACCATATCCTCAGGTTTTGCATCTGCCAAAACGCGTTTAAATCCCTCACTGGCATCGCCCTCCGATGTAACCGCAAAGGCAGTCCCCAACTGAACTCCAGATGCACCCATATTTTGTAAGTTCTTAATATCCTGAAAGGTGCTGATACCTCCCGCAGCAATTAAAGGAATCCTACCTTCCAGTCCCATGGTTTTAAATATCGCCAATGTTTCTGGAATGACGTTCTCAAAGTTAAATTTGGGATTATGAACATCTGCAATAGTGGAGGCGCCTACATGCCCCCCAGCCAATCTCGGGTGCTCAATCACGATGGCATCAGGCAGGCGTCCTTTTTTTTCCCACTTGCGCAAGAGTAAATGAATCCCCCTTGACTCAGAAAGAATAGGGATAAGTGCTACATCTGGAAAATCTGCAGCTAAATCAGGTAAATCAAGGGGCAGTCCGGCGCCAACCACAATGGCATCAACTCCAGCCTCTAAAGAGCATTTCACATAGGCGGCATACTCGTTGACAGCGCGCATGATATTTACTGCAATCATGCCATTGCCCTGAGCGATTTCTTGAGTCAAGCTAACTTCCCTTGCCAACGCCTCTATATTGGCCTGATTGATGAGCTCTTTACTTTCTGGGGAGGGAGTTAAGTATTTGGTCTTGGCCATCAAATCTGGATGAAGTCGGCGTAAATCGATAGACGAGATCGTTCCCATACCACCACACGCTGCTACAGCACCCGCCAACTTATGCGCTGACACCCCAACACCCATACCACCTTGGACAATAGGAAGAATTCTTTTTCCTTTTATCAAGAGTGGGCTTAACCCACTCTCCAGCAAGGTATGCTCAAAATTATCTGGCACACGAACCTGCATTAGCCAACTCCTCGCGCCAATACTTGGCCGCTCTTACACTGAAGAAAAATATTCATGCATAGCATGATGCAAGCACTTCTTCATAGAGCTTTTGATGCATATCAATAAAGGCTTTGGTATTTTTAAAGATCAACTCAGAGCCTACAGGTGCAACTAATTATTAATATAAATCAATAAGTTACAAATCGTTGATCCGAGTGATGCAGCCTAAATATAAAAAATAAATGAGCGCTTCAATGCAAGCCATTAAGGAGCTTCGGCTATCTCGCATTTATGGAAAGGAGATTGTTTTTGTTTTGTGGCCAATACGATGCTGTCTCTAATGTTGAAGACACCATCCATACTCTGATCTAAGATATATTGGGTTTGAAAATCTTCCGAGAACTGAATCAGGGATGAAGTGACATAGATTGACTTTGTTTGTAGGTTTTCAGATTGGGCCACTGTCTTGACCACTAAGCTGGATTGATCAAACACCTCAATGGACTTAATCACACTCCGCCTCACGACCTGTATTTGATTGCTACCAGGCAACCTCAACTCATTTTCCAACTTACCATTTTTATCATAGAAGTAATAAATACCACTCCCTTTGAACTTGGGGTTGTTGCACATCGTAGGAGTATCCACCACCCATCGACCAATCAATTTAGATTCAAACTGATCGGATTTTTGGGCGCAAGCAATACTAGAGAACCCAATAAATGTGGCAAACAAAACGACTACACAGTTAGATAGAAACTGTTGCCGTGGAGTGTGCACCTGAGTCATTAGTTATTAATGAGAATCTAAGGGCGAACTTGATCAACAATGACCTTCAGATTAGCGGTGCCTACTTTAACCGTCTGAATATTGGAATACAAATCACCTGGCTCTGCCTTCGCTTGGCCTGATTTAGAGACTCGCACTTCAACAGTAGCCTCAGTCAAATTCGAAATCAGCGCATCCGGCGTCATTGCTAGATCATCATTTAGAACAAAGCGGAGTGGTAGATCAGCAGCGCGTGCTCTCATTAAGGCAACAGGCATACGAGCTCCAGGGGCACGTGCAATTACCATAACAATATCATCCGGCTTCACTCTGGATTTTAATTCTGGGTTTAACTCAACCAAACCACTAATATTTTTAGTGCTTGAAACTGATTTAGCTAGAGGCTGAGATTTTTCTGAAACAGGAGGCAGATTAGCCCTGCCTCGAGCCTCCATAATCGAACCCTGAATCATCTTGGCATCTTCTGACTCTGGAGGTATTAACTTACTCAGGTGCTCCCAAAATCCAATGGCATGGATGTAATTACCTCTATCGTACTCAGCAGTGCCAGCCAACCATAGGGCCATCATATTATTGGGGTCTGCTTTCAGAGCCTTATTAATTAAGACCTGAGGCTTTCCCTCAAAGCTTCCATTGGCATTACTTGCCGATACATCCGCGTAGTCCGAAAGTAATTGCGCATCAGAATCGAGGTAAGCGCCAGCGCGGTCATAGGCTTTTTCAGCCTCTATCGGACGACCCAAGACTTTGTATGAACGGGCAAGCATGGCCCAGCCCTTCAAATTACTAGGATCTGCTTCCATCTTGGCAGCCAAAGCAGAAACCATTTTTTCAACATCTTGTTGCGCGACTTTCTGATGGGTTCCAGTCTGCGCAATCTGCTCCGCACTACCGAGCCATAAATACATGAGTACGGCAACAGTCGGGATAAAAATACACAGAGTAATAATGGTTTTTTTAGGGGATCCTAATGTAGCTATGCCATCTTCTTCGCTCGTATCCTGAAACAGTCTTTGCCGAATTTCCGCATGGGATTGATCGTGAGTTGACGCATCAATGATGCCCTCTGATTGCTCTTTATCTAACTTGGCAAGTTCTTCTTTATAAATAGCAGCATTGAGCTGTCTGCGAGAGGCATGGTGCGCAGGGGCCTTCCAAAAGAATGGGCGAAGCAATGCTGCCAATACCAGCAACATCAAGATAACAGCAGCAACATAAAAAGTAATCATTTATCTTCTCGCAAAAGAGCATCTATGCGCTTGTTTTCATCTTCAGTAAGTGTGGCGTTATGAACTTGTCCACTGCGTCGACGTAAATACATTAACAGGGCCGCAATACCGGCAACCATTAATATAAAAGGGCCTATCCAGAGAAGCCATGTAATAGGTTTAACTGGTGGGCGATATAAAATAAAATCACCATAGCGATCGACCATAAAGGTTCTGATCTCTGCATCGGTTTTTCCCTGACGAATCAAATCCCGGATTTCTCGACGTAAATCTTGAGCCAACTCAGAGCGTGATCCCGAGAGAGATTCATTTTGGCAAACTAAACAACGCATTTCTTCTGAGATAGAAATCAGTCTTTGTTCAAGCGCAGGGTCTTCAGCCAAAGGGGTAGCCTCATTAGCCCAAGAGGCATGTGAAAAACAAAGGAATAAGCAGATAGTCAGGATACGTTTCATCATGCTCAATCTTTTTTCAACTCGGAAATAATAGGATAAATAGATTTCTCTAAGACCTCTTTAGTAATCGGCCCAATTTGTTTAAACCGAATGATGCCCGCTTTATCAATCACATAAGTCTCTGGAACGCCGTAGACTCCGTAATTAATTCCAACTCGCCCATCACTATCGAAAGCTGATAAGTTATAGGGGTTGCCCTGCCTTGCCAGCATCTCCATAGCATCAGCACGCTTATCTTTGTAATCCAAGCCAATTAAAGGCGCCACTTGTGATTTACTCATCTCTACGAGCATGGGATGTTCTTCGCGGCAAGCGACACACCAAGAAGCAAAGACATTTAAGATCCAGACTTGCCCCTTCATATCCTCAGGAGAAAATGACTTCTTTGGGTCGGCCAATTGAGGAACATTAAATGCAGGCGCAGCTTTATTTATTAGAGGTGACGGCACTTCACGTGGGTCGCGATTCAAACCTACAGCCAAAAAAGCCACCAATACAATAAATAGTAATAATGGAATGATGAATTTTGCTTTCATGACTAATCTTTTCTTAGTAAAGATTTTTTGGTACGCAAACGATAACGTTTATCCATCACCGCAAAAAGACCGCCCAAAGCCATTAACAAGCAGCCACCCCAAATCCAATCCACAAATGGTTTGTAATAGACACGTACCGCCCATGCGTTGCCTTCCAAAGGCTCCCCAAGCGAAACATAAATGTCGCGAGTAAGGCCGGCATCAATGGCTGCCTCAGTCATTGGCATAGTCGAAGAGTCGTAATTGCGCTTTTCAGGAGACAAAATCTCTTGCACTTTACCGTTGCGACTAAGCTCGAATACGCCGCGCGTTGCCTGATAGTTGGGCCCCTGAGCAGGTTTGACACCGAGCAACTGAAGTTGATAGCCACCAACCATTGCCGTATCTCCTGGGGCCATGCGTACGTCTTTTTCTTCTTGATAAGCACCGACCATCGTGACACCAATCACAAACACCGCAATCCCAATGTGACCTAATTGCATGCCAATAAACGAGCGCGTAGGTTTGCCGACCTTAAATTGCTTAATGATTTGTAAAATACCTGAAGCGATAATCCAGAAGGCCAGTAAAAATCCAAGCGCGGTCAAGATGGTGAACTCACCCATGATGCGGGGAATCAAAATCGCCGCAATGAATGCCACTAGTGCAGCAACCCATAAACGCTTCAATAAAACCGTGATGCTAGTGCTTTTCCAGTTTGCCCAAGGACCAACGGCCAATAAGAATAGGGCTGGAATCATAATAGGCACAAATACCGCATTGAAGTATGGAGGGCCAACGGAGATCTTACCGAGATTTAACGCATCAATGAGCAAGGGATACAAAGTACCCAATAAGACGGATCCGGCTGCAACGACCAAAAAGACATTACCCATGAGCATGAGCGTCTCACGCGACATTAAGGAAAATGCGCCCCCTAAGGTACTCTTGGGAGCCCTCAAAGCATATAAAAATAATGAGGAACCCACTACGAGAGAAAGCAAAATCAGAATAAAAATACCACGCCGTGGGTCAGTTGCAAAAGCATGAACTGATGTCAATACTCCAGAGCGAACCAAAAAAGTGCCAAGCAAAGACATCGAGAACGCAATGATTGCTAAGAGTACTGTCCAGTTCTTAAATCCCCCGCGTTTCTCCGTCACAGCCAAGGAATGAATGAGTGCCGTACCAATGAGCCAAGGCATAAAGGAGGCATTTTCAACTGGATCCCAAAACCACCATCCGCCCCAACCTAATTCGTAATAAGCCCACCAAGAACCCAGAGCAATCCCCAGAGTTAGAAAGATCCAAGCCGTAATAGTCCAAGGACGCGACCAGCGTGCCCACGCGGCATCAAGCTTGCCGGAAAGTAAGGAGGCAATGGCAAAAGCAAAGGCCACAGAAAATCCTACATATCCCATATATAGCATCGGCGGATGAAACACTAAGCCAGGATCTTGTAAAAGGGGATTTAAAGAGCGGCCATCTTGTGCTGCAGGCAATAAACGCTCAAATGGATTTGATGTCGCCAATACAAAAAGTAGGAGGCCGGTCGCAACCAAACCCAAGACACCTAGCACTCGAGCAACCATGAATTCATCTAATGTCTTAGAAAGTTGAGCCACTGCAAATGCCCATCCCGTCAGCAAGAATATCCACAGCAATAATGAACCCTCATGCCCACCCCAGACCGCACCGATTCGATAAACAGTGGGTAGTTGTGCATTGGAATGTTCCGCAACATACAAAACTGAGAAGTCATTCACATAGAAGCACCATGCCAAGATACCAAATGAAAGCGTTAATAGAAAAAATGAGATCTGAGTTGCTGGTCTAGCCAAAACCAACCATTCACGACGCCCTTGCTGAGCGCCAATCAATGGCAACACACCTTGAACGATAGAAACACATAGCGCCAAAATTAATGCGAAATGACCAATTTCTGGAATCATTGCTTGGTCCATTATTTAATTCCTTTTTTTGCAGCTTGTTCTAAAGCAAGTTTTGCTTCAGGAGGCATGTAGTTTTCATCATGCTTTGCAAGAACTTCGCTAGCCACAAATTGGCCGTCTGGATTTAGCTTGCCTTGCACGACAGCACCCTTACCTTCTTTAAATAAATCTGGAAGAATTCCTTTATATGACACGGGAATCTCTTTGACCAAATCGGTAATGATGAAGTGCACCACTAACTCATCACGTTGTAATGAGCCATCTTTTACCAACCCGCCGATACGAAAGGTTTGTCCTTTAGGAGCTTTCCCAGCAGCAACATCACTAGGGGTCACATAAAGTGCAATATTACTATTTAGAGCATTAAGGATCAGTACCGCTGCAATCGCTAATGTAGCTAGGGCACCAATAATAATCAGGGCCCGCTTATGTCTTGGTTTCACTTCATCCCTTCTTTATCGAACTTTTCAGCGCGAATTTCGCGCTGTAATCTTTGAATAATTTTTCGGCGACGCGAAGCGATAGCAAGAGGCTCCCACAGGAGAACTAATGCGCACATTCCAAAACTGCTCCATACATACAAAGCATATCCGCCCATAGCAAAAAAATCCGCTGGGGAGTTCCACATGATTAGCCCACCTCTTTCAAAGTCCTGACCCAGTCAGCATGAGATTCGCGTTCCAAAATAATCACTCGTGCTCGCATTAGCGCGATTGCAATGGAGTACATCCAAAAACAGAGCGCCATCAATAACATTCCCCACAACATCGTGTGAGCCATAGAGGGTGATTTGTTTACTGAAACAGAGGCACCTTGATGCAAGGTATTCCACCACTTCACGGAAAAATAAATAATGGGCACATTTACGACGCCAACCAATGCCAAGATAGCACCAGCTTTATCTGCGCGCCGCCGATCATCAATGGATGCTTGCAACGCCATAAAACCAAGATATAGGAATAAAAGAATGAGTTCAGATGTCAGGCGGGCATCCCATACCCACCAAGCACCCCACATCGGCTTGCCCCAAAAAGCGCCGGTCCATAAAGAGAGAAAGGCCATTAAAGCGCCGGTAGGCGCTAGGGCTTGCGCCATCATGGCAGACAGTCTCGTATTGAAAACTAATCCGAGGCCAGCCCAAATCGCCATCATGATGTAGATGAACATCGACATCCAAGAGGTAGGTACATGAACAAAGATAATCCGATACCCATCTCCCTGCACTGCATCCACAGGTGCAATAAAAAAACTGATCCACAAGCCAGCAGCACCAAAAATAGCTGTCAGCGCCCAGAAGAATGGAATAAGCCTGCCAGCCAAAGGGTAAAAAGTAGCCGGGCTAGAAAATCTAAACCAAGTCATTAATCGATTTTCAGGGGAAATTTTATTCGCACTCATTCGATTGCAATCCTAACGGCAGCAGTGGTTGCCCAAGGCGCAAAAAATAAAGCTAAGACCAGCAATGCAGCTAGAAGAGAAAAGTGTCCACCAATATCCAAATCAACACTTTGTGCATAGACTGCGCCAGCACCAAAAATAAGAACGGGAATATACAAAGGTAATACGAGGAGACTTAAAAGTACACCACCACCGCGAACGCCCAAAGTTAACGCAGCGCCAATTGCGCCAACCAAAGACAAAATGGGTGTTCCTATTAGCAATGCCAAAATAAGTGTTCCTAATGTATTTGCATCAAGATCAAACTGAATCCCGATCACTGGTGCCAATAGAACTAAAGGCAAGCCACAAACTAACCAGTGTGCTGTAATTTTACCCCCCACAAGTAGTGCCAGCGGGGTTGGGGAAAGTGCCATTTGTTCCAGGGTGCCATCAGCATAATCCGTGGCAAATAGACGCTGTAAACCGAGCATCGTAGACAGTAAAGCAGCCACCCAAATGACCCCAGGGGCAATCTTGCGTAAAAGTGCTGTATCAGCCCCAATACCCAGCGGAAAGAGGCTAGTCACAATCATAAAAAAGAACACAATAGTGAGCACCTCACTCTTACGGCGCATCACTAAGAGCAAATCACGACGAATAACTGCTAAAAAAGCATTCATAATTGAATCACCCTGCCATTAGGCATTGGGATAACTTGGTGGCTAGTCATGATCGCCATGCCCCCAACAGCAATATGCTCTGCGATTAACCCAGAGAGCATCTCTACCGCCTGAGTGTCTAGAGCATTAAAAGGTTCATCCAAAATCCAAAGTTTGGCTTTACGTAACAGCAATCTCGCCAACAGTACTCTGCGCTTTTGGCCAGCCGACAAGCAATTAACAGGAAGGTCTTCGCGTCCGCGCAAACCAAAACGATGCAGCGCCAAAAAAATTTCTTCCTCGGATACTGTTAAATCATCTAATGCACTGGCGATCACCAAATTTTCAAGCGCCGTTAAGTCTTCTTTTAGGGCATCACGATGGCCTAAAAATAGTAAATTGCGATGATAGTCATCAGGATCAAGTTCAATGGGTTGATTATTCCAAAAAATACATCCTGCAGCAGGTTTAGATAACCCAGATAAAAGGCGTAATAAGCTGGTTTTACCAATGCCATTTTCACCGCGGATATGCAGCCATTCACCAGAAGTTACCTCTAAATCTAAGCCGGTAAAAAGGGCACGCTCACCCCGAACACAAGTTATTGCGTCAGCACGTAGGGATGATTGATTTAAAGACAAAAGAGGAGAATATATAAATGGTCTGTCATGGATAAGAAATGGCCGGGATTAAACCATCCCAGCCATTGTCCAAGAGCCTTAGTAAGCTGTCAAACTCTTAATCGCCTTTATTCCTCATCTGGCTCTTCATACTCTTTTGGTAATTGATGCGCAATTCCTTTATGGCAATCAATACAGGTTTTACCAGCTTCTTTTGCCTTCATATGCTTCTTATAAGGCGTCTGCTTCTGTAATTCAGGACTCATCGCATCAAAATCGTGGCAGTTACGGCATTCGCGTGAGTTATTCGCTTTCATGCGAGCCCATTCGTGACCAGCCAACTCCATCCGCTTAGCCTCAAACTTCTCACGAGTATCAATCGAGCCAGTGATCTTGCCCCAGACCTCAAAAGCAGCCTTGGACTTACGAATCATCTTGTGAGTCCAGTCTTTTGGCACATGGCAGTCAGAGCAAATAGCGCGTACGCCAGTACGGTTGCTATAGTGAATAGTCTCTTTATATTCTTGATATACGTTGTCACGCATTTCATGACAGGTAGTACAGAACTCCAAAGTATTGGTCATTTCTAGACCGGTATTAAAAGCTCCCCAAAATAGGATTCCCGAAATAAAAGCAACGGAAAAAATTGCGAGGATAGAATACTTCGCGCTAGGCTTTTTAATGAAGGCCCAAAACCGCTTTAATGCACCAGGTTGTTTAGTATCCATAATTCAATCCATTCTTTTATTCAGAGACATCGAAAGAGCATTAATCAAAGCTATACATATAAGAAGCAGAAATCACATTCACGTTATAGCTGCCAGTACTCTGGTTAGTAGGTAATACGGAGGTTGGTGTGTAGCCAGATTGGTATCCGTTGAAATAGTAATCGTTGCTATTGAGATGCTGGTATGCATAACGTAATCCAACCATTGAATGCTTATCAATCCGATAAGCGCCACCAAGTTTCAGTGCCGCCATTCTGTTAGCAATCGCTGGCAAAGTTCCACAAGTGCCTACGGTTGATAGCCCGCATGCAGCAGTGCCTGTAGTAGGGTAATTTAACGCAGTAGAGTAAGTCGACTGACCCAAGGAATATGTCGCATCAGCCATTAACGTGAGCTTATCTTGCATTAATCCAGCATGTTTAAAACCAAGACCTAGAGTTGTATCATTTTCATTAAGGTTATTGTTAAATGTTCCCGTTGTAGAACTGGTACCGCTTAAACTCAATAAATTACGCATGCCATTTTGTTGAGTGGCATAAGCTATTACAGAACCCTTTTCAGCATATTGATATGTAGCATCAAAATTGACACTCCAAATATTAGCGTTCTGCACGCCATATGTTGAAGCAGTGTAATTGTCATAGGTATATTTACCGCCCAATCCAAGGGATAAGTTTTCGCTAGCCTGCCAATTCATGCCTCCTTTGACAATTTGCTGAATACGAGACGCCTCAAAGTAAGGTTGATACCCAACATAATTATTGGCATTTTGACCAGGGGCGTAGGCCGGCGATCCATTAGGATTTGCATCAGTAAAAGCTGCAATTGCGGTTGTACTATTATTTGCGGACCTTACATCAAACCCATAACTCATACGAAAATTTACATCTTCGCTAACTTTATTTTTATATAAGGCTGTTAAATTATTTGAGATGCTAGATGGTGTAGTTACACAATTTGTACCTACTGGATAGTTATTCCCGGCCAAAGAACCATTGGTGAGAGTTCCAGCTATTGATGACCCTATAACTCCCCCAGTAGATCCTACTGCATATTGATTGCAGTACTGATTCAAATATTTATTTTGATAAGTTAGGGATGCCTTTTGATCTTTTGTTAATTTATACTCACCGGAGGCCTCAAATACAGAATTTTTATAGCTTAATGGCGTGTTTGGATAATATGCAGCAGCACCAGCAATTGAATTGAAGCTTTGCATGTTTGACTGACTTAAATTATCTCGCCCATCAAATTTGTATCCCGCTGAAAGAGTTAAATCCTGAAATGATTGGTCAATCACCTTAACATCTGCATGCGAGGTGTTAACTAGGCCATTAAATGCGCTATTGATTTGGTTGAATGTACCCAACTGGAATGGATCAACAGCCGTGGAAGTATTCTGCGTATTTCTGCCGTACGAAAAATTTCCAGTTAACTTCGTTTTTGTGGCTAGATCATATCCACCAGATAAATTCAGTTGTTGCAAGGTATTGCTAGGCGCCGTACTCATGGTATTCATACCAGTTGCCGTTGTGTTTGTGCCAGAAGACCCTGTCACTCCAAAGGTTTGGAATTGAACTCCGTTATACCCATCCCTAAAGAAAGAACCGAAATAGGAGGCGCTGAAATGACTGCTCTCACCTTTCCAGTTATATGCCAAATTAGCAGTATCTGTTTGATAATTTGTAGGGTTCGGAAGAATAGAAATTCCCTGACCATATACCGATGCTGTTGGCGTCGTTTTACCAACTGAGGTCACGTTAACAAGCGGAGCGGTCCATTGCGAAGAAGCAAATGCCATCAACTTTGCACCTGACTGGTCCAGATGGTTAAAGTCAAATGTAATATTTGAATTTCGATCTATATCTACCTTGGTATTTAAGGAAGTATTTTGACGAGTGGTAGAAATATCGGAGTTATTGAACCCGGCGCCTGTTAGGGTTTGTGTTCCACCAGGGGTTACTGAGGCAGATGGAATCGTGAAAGGAACATTCTGACCGCCAATGCTTTTGGGCAATGTAAAACTATTGCCGCCCATATTGCCTTGATAAGGAGTTTGGTATCCAGGGGCTAAATTATGAGTTAGCGCGTCATATCCGATGCCAACACTCCAGCTACCTTGATCACTAAAGCCAATATTAGCGGAACGATCGCTAAGACCTAAATCAGTACCCGTAACATTCCAACGCTGAGTTCCGCCGTTTGCATTGTCCTTGTAAGCATTCCCGCCGCGAATATTCAAATTACCATTGACGTATCCACCTTGCTTATTAAGGCCGTTATATTCTCCAAACTTCTGCGACCCCTGAGAAACATAAATCTCCTCTACAGTTACCGAACTCGTAGGGTTCATTAAGGCCGTTGCCTCATCCTCTTCAGCCTTTACCAGCAAAGGATGAATCATGCCAAAGGCGACAATACTCATTACTGATAACTTGAATATCCGACTATTTTTCATCTTTTTCACTTTATTCTCCACTTACTCATTAACGTTGGAAGAAGCCACCAGCAGGGCTATTTGATCCATGAACCATTACGTGACAATTCATACAAGCACGTCCAACCTGTCCAGAACTTAATTTGCTTAATGAGAGGCCAGCTTGAACGCCGCCTGGCAAAATCCCTGGAGGATTTTTACTTTGGTGTGCGCCATCATGGCAGTCCTCACACAATGTTGGCGGACGGTCTTTCAATAGCGGGGAGATATTAGAGCCATGCGGAGTATGGCAATTTGAACAATCCTGCACTACGGGCTGATGCTCAAAACGTAAAGGACCACGTTTTTCGGCATGACATAGAAAGCAAGTTTCGTTTAAGGTATTTTTCTTGAGTAATTTTGGTCCAGTAGAGCCATGTGGGTTATGGCAATCTGAGCAGACCACTTTTCCAACTGCAATTGGATGAGTTGAATTTTTTAAACTATCAGCGCGCTGCTCTTTATGACACGTATAGCAAACTTGGGTTTGGGTCTGTTTAACCCTTACTTTATCTACTGGGTTATGCACTACGTGACAATCATTACAAGCCACATCGTTAACTTGGTGCTGTGAACCGTTCCAGTTAGCGCGTTTTTCGCCTCTATGGCAAGTTTCGCAGCGGTTCATCCTATCTTGACTGGGGCTCTTTTCGTAAACACCCTTTTTAAATACAAAATCTGGTGCGGGGCGACCTGATGCATCTTTTGCGCCAGCTAGGTGTTTCTCACTTTGACCATGGCAGGATGTGCATTGTGGTGTTCGAGCATCACCCTTAACGCCATGCTTTGTTTGATAAATAGATAGAATGGGGGCATTTTCACTCTCATCGTGACACTTTGTACATTTGGCATCTTCTTTAAATGCACTCTTAGCAATATCTGCCTTTGATTGCCCTAATTCAGGCAGATTATTTTGCGCAAATGCTAAGGGCGCCAAACCAATGGCACCCATCACCGCGCTGATTACTAAGAGTTTCTTAAAGATCTTCATGTGCATTCCTCGTACTTACAATTGCGAGTTTTTTAATTATTTTTTACTGACTTAGCCAATAAATTCCTACTGAGCCAAAATCCAGTCAACCAAATTCTTGATTTGTTCTGGGTCTTTTGGTGGCGATGTTTTTACAATCTTGTGCTCTTCTTCATGACCATCGGGGAACTTGGCTTTTTCACCAGAAGTGATGTGATTGATCAGCTTTGCTTCAGCATTTGGTTTGCCTTTGAACTTTTCGGCAACGCTGTGATATGAAGGGCCATCCTTATCTTTATCAATGGCATGGCATTTAAAACAATTATTTTGTTTAGCAAGCGCTTTAGCTGCATCTGCATCTACTGCTGCATGAGCTAATGAGGTGAATGCCAAAGCTGCGGCACTAATGACTATTGCGCGTAAGAGTTGTTTAGCTTGTGTCATGTAATTCTCCTTTGATTCTGGCTTGGAAATATCCAAAGCCCGTTAATTTAAGGAGAATTTTATTTTTGGAGTGCCCTAATAGATATAGGAGCACTAAGGTAAATATTTATAGGAGTATTCCTATAGAAGATAGGACTTATCTGCTTATTTACCTAAATCAAGCAACTGATGTTCGATGGCATAGCGAATCAGGTCTGCCTGATTTGACAGACCCAGTTTCGATAGAATATGGGTCTTATGGGTACTGATTGTTTTTATGCTTAAGGAAAACTCTTCTGCAATGTCAGTCAAGCTAATACCCTTGACGATCCGAATTAGCACCTCATGCTCGCGATTCGACAGGTTGCCGTGTAGTTTGCCAGCAGAGCCAGGCGACGCGTCTGCAGCCAATAGTTCAGCAACTTTAGGGCTGATAAACATCCCCCCCGCTGCCACACGGCGAATTGCAGGTAAAAAGGTCACTATCTTCCTCTTTAGACAAATAGCCTGAGGCACCTGCACGGATGGCACGAACAGCATATTGCTCTTCAGGGTGCATGCTAAATATCAAAATGGGTAGCTTCGGGCGCTCAGACTTGATTAACTTAATCAACTCAACCCCACTTCTGCCAGGCATTGATAGATCTAGGATAACTAAATTCCAGTCACGTTCCCGAACCATCTCTAGCGCCTGATTCCCATTAGCAGCCTCACCAACAACCTCTAAATCATCCGTATCAGCCAATATCTTTCTCAGGCCATCGCGAATAATGGCGTGATCATCTGCGACTAATACTTCATATTTCATGTGGAGGTCTCAGAAAAAATAGGGGAATCAAGATCTAATTGCACCTGAATAGTAACGCCCTTTAATTTACCGTTGCTGATGCTAAATTTTGCGCCCAGGGAATTTGCCCTCTCACGCATGCTAACAAGACCAAATCCACCTGACTGTATTTCTGGGGGTAAGCCCTGACCATCATCTGAGATTAAAAGGACTAGATATTTATCATCCTTATGCAAAGAAACTTCAACCTGAGTTGCTCCTGCATGACGAGTAATGTTGGTCAATGACTCTTGCACAATTCTAAAAAGCGCAGTAGCTAAATCTTTATGACTCACACACACTTCTGCTTTTAAATCTAAATTGACTAAAATATGTGTCCGCTTAGTAAATTCACTTACAAGCCATTTAACTGCTTCGGCAAAACCTAAGTCATCCAAAATAATAGGGCGTAGCTCTGTAGAGATCCTACGTACAGAGGCAATCGCCTCATCTAACTGCCGCTTCATTTCAGCAATATGCTCTAAGGGGGGAATATGACCATCTTTGACGCGGGAATTTAACCACGACAACTCAAGCTTTAGTCCAGTGAGTTGCTGCCCCAAATCATCGTGCAACTCTCGAGCTATCCGCGCTCTTTCTTGTTCACGAATATTTTCCAAGGCCTCAGAAAGACCGCGTAACTGGCGATTCATTTCACGTAACTCAATTTCAGCGCGACGTCTTGCTGTAACGTCTCGTAGAACGGCTGTTAACTGCTTTTTACCATCAATGATTGCCTGAGAAATGGTCGACTCAATAGGGAACTCAGTACCATCAGAGCGCAGACCGGCAATTCCTAACTGTGGCCCCATAGCGCGAGACCCTGTATCCGAGTTCTTAAATTTTCTAACATGTGAATGATGGGCGCCTTTAAAGCGCTCCGGTAGCAGCATTAAGAGCGGCTTACCCATGACCTTTTCAGCCTTGTAACCAAACATTCTTTCGGCCGATGGATTAAATAAAATAATATTTTGCTCTTCATCAACTGCAATAATCGCATCCATTAGAGAGTCAATAGTATGCTGATAGCGATTGTGCGCAGCCCCCAATTCAGCCGCTAAACGTAACTGTCTCATTGCCTCTCGAATCAGTAAGCCAGCAGCGATAATGATAAAAATAGAGACCAACAACGAACTAAAAATAATCGGTATAGCAGTCTCGCGCCAAGAGGCTAGGGCCTCCTCTTCATCATTAGTAACTGTAATAAATAATGGAAATTTTGGAACAACTTCTAAAATCATCTCCTCTTTATCACCATTACTTTTATTGTGATTAAGGAATTGAATTTTCCCAGGGTCGGGCATTTCTACGTCCTTACTAAGCTCGGGCGCCCTATCGCCAATAAGGTTTTCACGGTGAGGAAAGCTGGCAATTAATATTCCATCATCCCGAAAAAGAGAAACTGGTCGAGGGTGATCAAGTCTTAAGATTTGATAAATATCTTCAAAATGGGCAATATCAATTGAGCCCACTATCACCCCTTTAAATTCACCATATCGATCATAAATTTTTCTTGCCAGATATAGCGTCCACTCTTTTTTCTGCGGACTTTTAAATGGTTTGCCAATAAACAGATCACCATCTTTTTTATTTAAAAAAGCTTTAAAGTATTCCTGACTCACAACGGAAACATTCTTGGTCGGAAAGTCGACTGAAGAGTTCACTATTTTTCCATTGGCATCAATGAGAAACAAGGCATCTAATTGACGCATTCCCAATACTCGCGTACCGAGTAATAAATGAACCTCCAGACTATCTAGGGGGAACTGAACTCCAAATGAAGCATTCAGTCGATCCTGAACACCCCTCAATACTAGATCTGCACTCTCAAAGCTGCGTTCGGTCTGTTCCACAAAGATTTTGGTTATTCCAATCGCCTCCATTCGCGTATGAGCTAATTCACGTTTACGCAAGTCCCACAACAAGATACTTGTAGACAAGGCTACGATGATGATAGTGATAGTGGCAAAAAAGCCAATGGGGTAGGCTGGACGCCCATGAAAATTCATTGTCTGATCTTACCTGATCAGTAACGCTTGATCCACATCAAACAATACTGCCAATTTTGCGAAACGGTACTTGCATGGAATTATTCAATATCTATACTGGTCGTAGCCATATGTATAGGAGGATTATCGAGATGAAAACACTTAAATGCCCTCGCATTAATGAAGCTGTAAGGACTGATATCACTCAAGAAAACTGTATTACTTACCATCAATGCTTTGATGATGATCTTTGCCCACTCGCTGGGTGCTTCTCAAAAATGTCTGCAGGCAAGGAGAGAGAAGTGGCTTACTCAACATCCAATTTGGAATCTGCGTTTGGTGACGGCATTTAAAAAGTATTTACTTTAGCCGATCCCTTTTTTAAGAATGATTGGTAAATCGTCTAGTTCTTGCTTTAACTTGTCGACTTTCTTTTTGATGAATTTATCTACTAGTTGCAAGTTTTTATCTTGCAACTCTACCAATTGATTAATTTCAGACTCAGAAAATGGGGCCTGCTTTAGCCTTTCTTCAATGACATAGGTAGGGACGGAGAAAAATTTTCGACTGCTTTCCACCTGAGCAATTCTTCGATAGGCAAGAACCAAGCTCTGAAGGGCATTCTTTTTAACGGCCCCAGATACATTACCCAAATAATCACAGCCAAACTGATGGATGAGCTCAGAATCTGATTTGAGCTCTATTGGTAATGCAATCATAAACGCTGATTTATGGAATTTTTTGATCCAGTAATATTTTAGCAACTCGGCCATATTAAAATTCTCAATGGGCTTACGCGAACAAAAAGAATTTTCACACAAGTGGCTAGGAATCGGCTTTGATAGGCAATAGGAAGAGCGCAGGAAATCCTCAAGCTCACGCTTTCGACTGACCCAAGTAGATTCAAAAAAGAGATACATTCCATAGCTCCCACTGATCCTAGGGAATGTACTCCAAATAAATCTCTACATATTGATATAGCGCAATTTTTTAGTGGGCAAATCTTACAAGGCTACTTACTACTAACGGTGGCATCCTCCAAAATGACATCGTAACTGTAGCCATGTCCAAAATCTTTACTGGTATGCACAATACCCCGAATGGTAACTACCGCGCCTACTTTTACCTGGTCTTTGCTGGTAATGACCAAATCATTGTTCTTGCCTACAACAGTGCCAGAACCATCACGCAAATGGATCCAGTTTTTGCCCATAATCTCTGGGCTGAATTTAACTACTTTACCCCGTACCACTACCTTCTTATCTTTTAGGCTGACTGATTGATCAACAATCTCAGCTACCGTATAGGCATTTTGCCCCGTTGCCTTACTGACATTAACATCGCCGATATCAGCCACGGCATCACTAGAGCCATGTGGGGAGCTGCCGTGAGGGTTAATCGTCGCAGTATCCGCAGCAAAGCTTAAAGAAGTTAAAGAGACGATGCTAAACAATCCTGCAATGAGAATTTTTTTCATGGTGTTTACCAGTTGGGGTGAAATAAGATACCAGTAGATATGTTAACGGCACTTAATAAGTAAGTGCCGTTTTTTTAATCTAAAAACTTCAGTAGATTACTCTTTTTTTGCAGCTTCAATCGCGATTGAGATTGTTACGTTATCACCTACGTTAGGAGCATACTTGCCCATATTAAATTCCGTTCTCTTCACAACAGTTTCCGCATTGGCGCCACAGTAATCAACCCCAGCCATTGGATGTTTTTTACATTCAAAATGGGTAATTTTCAAAGTTACCGGCTTGCTGATACCTTTTAGTGTCAAAACACCTTTTAAGGCAACTGGCTTGTCGCCCTTAAAGATCATATCGTCTGACTGAAATGTGGCTGTTGGGTACTGTACTGTTGACAAGAAATCTTCACCCTGAATATGACCATTAAAAATACTTGAGCCAGTATCCACAGACTTTGTATCAATTGTGATATCAGCGCTACCTTTTTTTGCTGCCAGATCAATTGTCACTGTACCGTTAACAGTATTAAACCGACTGGTTTGATTTGAAAATCCTAAATGGCTGTACTCAAACTGAGCAAAAGTATGGTTTGCATCTGTCGTATAGGTTGCGGGAGCTGCAGTTGCAGCAGCACTCAAACCAATGGTTGCTAGTAGGGCTATAAATAATTTTGACATCGTATATTTCTCCTTGATTAAAAAGTACTTCTAAAATAAGTGGGTTTACTTCTGATTTAAAACTAAATGAACTTTTACTGGCACCTCATTTGCTACAGCAGAAGTATCAGCCCAGTTTCCAGCGCCCAAACCATAGCTCAATCTAAGCAATTGAAAGCTGGCGTCAAATATCATTTGCTTGCCTTGAGGGTTATAGCTAGCTGCCATCGTCAGATCCTGCGTTTTCCCTTTAATAGTTAGAGTGCCATGTATTTCCAACTTTCCAGAGCCTGTGCTACGTACAGAGTCACTTATAAAATTGGCTGTGGGAAAGTTTTTTGTATTAAACCAATCTTTGCCTTTAGCCTCATCTTGCAACTCATCACCGCCCGCATTAAAACTGGCAATCTCAATCACCAGATTAGCTTTCGCTTTTTCTATTTCATCGGGGTTAAAGCTGACTTTTCCGCCAAACCGGCCAAACCCACCATTAAGACTTGAACCCATTAACTTGCTACTAAAGGTAATCTTGCTTTTAGCGGCATCTATTGCTGAATATTCAAGTGCATTCGAATACCCCGAAAAGGTCAATAAGCCAATAGACAACACTGCAGAGTAAATCCGACAAATACAATTCATTTCTTGGCTCCTTTGCCATCTTGATGCTGCCAAAATGACATGCGATAAAGCAGGCCATCTTTATCAATAAAATGATGCTTTACAGCGGCCAAAATATGAAGGCCAACCAAGACCATTAATACATTAGCAAGCCATTCATGAACTTCCTTAAGCTGATGCCCTAAGTTCTTATTTTGATCAACTAAATCGGGAAGATCAAACAAACCAAAATAATTAACCGTATAACCCTTAGCCGAACTCATTACCCAGCCTATTACTGGTATCGCAATCATCAGAATATACAAGGCCAAATGAGTCAGCTCCATTGCTTTTTTTTGCCATGCGGGTACGGCAATATCCAATTTTGGTGCTGGATGTGTAGCCCGCCAAATAAGTCGAACGATTACCAAGAAAAAAACAGTTGTACCAATCCACTTATGCCAGCTAAAGCCTGCAATTCGCGCTGGGCTGAGCGGCATATCACCCACGACAATGGCTATAGACCATGTTGCCAGAATGAGTGCTGCCATCACCCAGTGGAGCCCTACCGCTACTGGAGTGTACTTAGCTTGAATCATTGATTGTTTAATTGCTGTGCAATAAGAGCAATCCTTTTGCCATAGAGGCGTGCCGTTTCTAAATCACCCAAGTTCACCTCATCCGCACTTGCATCCGAAGGAGTTTGCATCATTGCACCAGCAAATGAACCAACAAAATTTATATCATCGCGCTGAGCTGCCTTGGAATTAGATGGCATTAAACCCGTGCCAACCCAAACACCAGAATGCTGCATAGCCAATGTAAAGAAGTAGTGAAGAGTGGAATGTTTATCGCCATTCATTGTGGCAGAGTTAGTGAAGCCACCAAAGACTTTATCTTTCCACTGCTGAGAAAACCACGGTTTTGAACTAGCATCTGCAAATTTCTTAAACTGCCAGCTCACTGTTCCCATATAGGTTGGAGATCCAAACACTATTGCATCGGCCTCATTTAAAGAAATCCACTGCGCATCAGTCAAATTACCCTCAACATCAATTGCCATCAAGGTTCCGTTAGCCCCCTTTGCAATGGCCTCCGCTTGTTTTGCTGTGTGTCCGTAACCACTGTGAAATACAACCGCAACTTTAGTCATGTTAATTTCTCCCGAATTTTAATTAAAGATATTTTTTAATGCTTTTAATGATTGGACAACTTCAGATAGCTCTTGTGAGCTTAATTTATCGAATGCCCTCTCCAAGTGCTTAATATGCTTTGGAAAAACTGTATCAAATAATTGTTGCCCTTTTAAACTCAAGCCAATCATTTGGCTACGAGCGTCCTCGGGGTTCGATTTTTTAATTAAAAGTCCCTTTGCTTCAAGGCGCTCCAATACCCCAGTCAAAGTCCCTTTGCTTACTAAAGTCTTTTCACCCAAGTCTTTACAGCTTATTGGCAATTGATTTCCTAGAGTAGCAATCACATCGAATTGAGTCATTGTTAAGCCCATCGACTTCACATCTGGCGCTGAGTAGCGCTCAAACCCCTGATAGGCCAAAACCAATTCTCGCAATGCTGGTAAAAAGTTCACTAGAGCTCCAGAAGGTACTAACTAGGACTAGTTTAGTACTAATACGAACTAATTGCAATGATGGGCTTAAAAAAGAAAAAGCCCCTACTTGGCAGGGGCTTTTTAAAGACTAATGCTGAGAAGGCTACATCTGAACCGTTTGCCCCTCAGTCATAGGAATGACCTTGATCGAGCTGCCTTTCATGGCCTCTTGAAACTCAGCTAAGGTCCCTTTAGTCATAGGATTTGAGTTGTAGTGCATTGGAATCACCATCTTTGGCTTAATCCAGGTGCGTAAAGCAAAAGCCGCATCATCTGGTGCCATAGTGAAATTACCACCGATGGGAATTAGCACTAAATCAGGCTTGTAATGCTCGCTAATGAATTTCATATCACTAAAGAGTCCGGTATCGCCCATATGCCAGATCTTGAAACCATTCTCTAACTCAATGATGTATCCCATAGGTTCCCCAGCAGGATGAGATTCCATCTTTTCGGTAACAGGGTTTTTCCAAACCAATAATGAAGAATGCTCCGCCTGCACAGCGGTAACTTTAATGCCTGGTAAGGGTGTAATGCGACCCGTCTTATTGAATCGATAACCCAGATCAGCCGGCAAAATTCCCAAGGTGGTCAATGGCGTTACCATGTCCGCAGGTCCATACAGCTTTGTATTATTCATCTTCGCTAAGGTCGGCGCATCACCAAGATGGTCAACGTGAGCATGAGTAACTAAGAGCAGATCAATTGGGCCAATAGCAGCTAGGTCATTTTTATATATGGGCGGTGTTTTAGGCCCCCCAGTAATCCAGGGATCAATGAGAATCATTTTGCCAGTGGGGCTCTTGATCCGAAAACCCGCTTGCCCTAACCACAATAACTCTGTATTTCCCTGAGCGCTATTTACAGTGGGAGCTTGAGCCTGAATGCCGGAAGACAGGGCCAAGAGTAAAGCAAAAGTAAACAGTAAACCAAAATAATTTTTAAATGGATGTTTGTGCATCATACGATCTCCCAATCTATTTTTTATTAATTTCTCTAGTTATTGCGTATTCATAAAACAAGAGTACCAAAGATTATTCTTTGAGCATTAGAAATCATCAACCCCAAAGAAAACTACTTCCAGAAAATGGAAATCTTTTGAGGCTCGTCGGATTTAATGTGAATTGCGCGCTTTTGCACAACACCTTTATAAGTAGCCTCAATCAGGTAGTCGCCTGCATTTAAGTTGATTAATATATATGGTCCCTCAGCCTGAGCATCAAAAATCAGTTTTTGCTTAGTATTTAAAATTTTAATGGCGGCTCCAAATATCCAAATGCCCCTACCACTCTCCAACTGAGAAAGCTCTAGCATTAAGGGCCACTGCTTAGCCTCTACCAGCATACTCTTTGATTCTTCTTCACCAACACCACCAGATATATAAGAAATGCCTAGGGAAGACTGCGTGTCAGGTATTTGCGCTTGAGAAAGTACATAAGAAAAAATTAGGCTAGTGGTAATAAAGAACTTCAATAGTAATTTCATTACCATCTCCTTTTTTAATAACTCTAATTAGAAAATTGATTAAGTAAAATCAATACCTATGAACCATTAGCAACTTTAATATCTTACATCGTCATGATGACTAAAAAACAAAAAGCCCCGCATCATGCGAGGCTTTTGACTGAGATAACATTAATTAAATCTAGCGTAAAAATACTATCAAGGCGTAATCACAATAGCCCCTGAAAGCTTTCTACTTTCAGCTGCCTTATGAGCCTCTGCTGCATGCTCCAAACTAAATTTAGCACCAATTTGCACTTTGACGCGCCCCTGCGCAATGGCATCGAAAACTGCCTTGGCATTTTCTTGGAGCAACTCAGGGGTAGCATTGTGAGGGAATACAGAAGGCCTAGTTAAAAACAAGCAGCCTTTTTTATTCAAAATTTCTGGTTGAATTTCTGGAGCGGGTCCTGAAGCAGCGCCGAAAAGAGCAACTGTACCAAATGGCGCTGTGCAATCAAGGGAACCCAAGAAAGTATCTTTGGCAACAGAGTCATAAACAACATTTGCCTTACGCCCACCGGTTGCTTTAAGAACCTCTTCAACCCAATTTGGCTTAGAGTATTCCACTACGGCATCGCAGCCAGCCTCCTTAGCAGCAGCGAACTTAGTAGCAGAGCCTACCGTTCCAACAACAAATGCACCTAAAGATTTTGCCCAGCCAGCAAGAATTTGCCCAACCCCGCCAGCTGCAGCATGAATCAGTACAACGTCGCCCGACTTTACCTTATACGTTTTTTGCACGAGGTACTGCGCAGTCATTGCTTTAAAAAATACTGCAGCAGCAACTTCATCGGAGATGGCATCTGGAACGGAAACCAATTTATCGACAGCAACATTGCGTGCGCTCGCATAAGCTCCAATACCAGCATTAATATACATTACACGATCACCCACCTTGAAGCGGTTGACTCCGTCTCCGAGTAGCTCAACAACACCCACCGCCTCATGACCTAAGCCAGTTGGCAAATCTAAGGGGTAAACCCCTGAGCGCTGATATACATCAATAAAGTTAAAGCCAATTGCCGTCTGACGAATTTGCACTTCTCCTTTACTGGGAGGAGGCAATTCCTTATCAATGAGCTTGATTACATCGGGGCTACCGAATTCTGAAAGACTAACAATGCGTGCAGTTGTCACAAGTCACCTTATTATTATTTTAAAAAGTTATCTTACTGCAAGAGAATCAACTAGATCGTCCTCTATTACAGCCCATGTACTATCACCTAGCTTCTTGACTGCCATGGAGTACGCCCATCCACTAGGTATTCCACAGCTCCACTCTTGGGGCCCATTCTGAATGAGCACATTGACTGCATTGCGCTCATCGTAATACAGATGATAGGTTTTCCCATGAATTGGATTAAACCCAAACTTAGCACAATGCACCATTTCAGTAGCATCCAACCTAGCTTGAAGCGCCCTAGCCTGCTTCATCAAGACCTCTGCCTGCTCCATAATGCGATCGTATTCCTGCTTCGCATTCTGACGAGCAACATTCACCGCCTTATCTTTTTCCTCAACCACTTTGATGGGGGCAAAAACAGGGGCACCCACCTCCATTGGATATTCAATGCCAGCATGTCTAGCCGGATCTGTATCTTCTATTCTCATCAGTGCCGCCAATATCTTTCATTTACTAATTTTGAGAAAGTGTGACACAAAATTAACGGATGCGTATGCTCGCAAAAAAAGGGCTGATCACCAAGCCCTTACACCCCATTAGCGCTTGTAAAAACTGAGGGTAACTTCACCGAGCTCAATCCCAAATTTACTCATTTTGGCTTTATTGAGCATGACCTTAGGTGTTATTAGGTACATCCAATCATTAAATTGAACCTGGTAAATGCTGTCATCCACTGGCAGCGCCAAGGTATATGTCCAATTTAATGCATTACCAGCAGACTCTCCTAGGGCCTGCCCAATGACATCATCTGCAGTGCCAATGTATTTGCCTGGTGAAACTTCCGTTAACCTCCAAATGCGTTTTTGTTTCGTTCCGTCAGAATATTCAAAGCTTTCATCCAGAGTGCCTGTTTTTACACCGTCGACGGTTTGCCATTTAGCTTTAATAAGGACAGTAAATCGTTTTTTTACTGCTCCACTTCTATCGGTAAATATTCCATAGGCATCTATCGTGCCATCAAAGTAATCACTTAAGTTCAGCACCGGTTTTTCTGCTTGATACTGCAGAACCGTAGGTGATGAACAGGCAAAAAGACCCAAAACTAGAGCAACATTTAAGCACCATTGATGCATTGATCTTTTATTCATTTTTTTATCCATTGTGTAATAAATTAACAGCCCTCACCAAGCACAGGAGGCGGACATCCCTGCCCCAATAATTCCACCCTTAACTTGGGGGCGCTTGTTTTTTGATCAAACCAAATTCCAAAGAATGCTTTGGCAAACTCAGCACCCGGAACCTGTGCTATTTTTTTTCCTTCATACATAAAGGTGGTGCCCTGCTTTGCGCTATAGACAGCCGTTAAGCTCTGTCCTGGCTCTACATTAGGCAAAAATCCTGCCATCTCTTTACCCCATAAACTTGCTTGAGCATCTGGCACTCCTATTTTTTTCATCTCATCAGCGGCTCTATTAGCAATAGAAGCTCCTAATAAAGATTTTTGGTAGCGCAAATCCAAAGCAAAATCAGTAGATGGAGTTTTCGAGCTGCGATAGAAAACTGCGTCATAAATATGAAAACCAAAAAAAGTAAGTTTTCCACTTCCTTGAAGCATCACAGGGGATAATTCATTAGAGATGTAGGGTGGTTCTGCAGCAGTAATACTCAGAGTTACTGACAATAGCTGGCAGGCCACGGCATATTTAAAGAACTTCATGGCATGCCCTTCAGGTGAAAGGTTTTTACCAGCCATAAAGCTGGTGGCCCAAATACTCCAGAAATAGTATGTCGGTGCCTAGCAAAAAATTGATATCCCCAGTTCAAAAAAGGCTTAAGCGCCTGTCTTGAAAAAAGCCAAGCTAAAAAAGGAAGATTTGCCCTGCTATAGGCAGCGGAGAATACGGCGACCCCATTAATTAGGGTGCCATCACTATATTGACCGTACATGGATGCCAAGGCTTTCTGGCAAGATAGGCCAACGAGATCAGGATCATAGTCACTAGAGTTGATGTCAACAAACGTCAATAGTCCAGCCTGATTACGCCCAGATAGAAACAGGATTTCTGCCTGGCATAAAGGACATGCTCCATCATAAAAAATAGAGAGTTTTTGGAAGCTCAAGGTCATCGTGCAAGTTTAAGACTTATTCAATAAACTGGTTGGCACACCTACTTTTTGGAACTACTTTGCTCCCCACCCCTTTTCGTGCATTGATTATTGGCTCCTCTGGAGGCATCGGCTCTGCCTTTATAAAGCTTTTACAGGATTACCCCTCTTGCTCAATGGTTGAGGGCATTCATCGGCACTCAAAGATTCCAATAGATTATGAAAATCCCAACTCAATTGAACTGGCTGCGCTTGCCTTCTCTAACCAAACCCCATTTCACCTCATTGTTAATACCATTGGCATCTTGCACACTGAGCAATGGATGCCCGAAAAGAAATTGGATGAGCTCAATGAAGATCAACTCACCAAGCTCATGCAAATTAATGCAATTGGCCCAGCCTTAACCCTAAAATATTTTTCAAAACTGCTCGATCCTAGCGCGAGTATTATGGCGGTACTTTCTGCCAAAGTAGGGAGCATTGAGGATAATCGTCTTGGTGGTTGGTATAGCTATAGAGCCTCAAAAGCAGCCCTCAATATGCTGATCAAAACTGCCGCCATTGAGTTTTCCAGAACGAAGCCAAACACGACTCTAGTTGCCCTGCATCCTGGAACCGTTAATTCAAGACTTTCAAAACCTTTTCGTGGTGAGCAAATCGGTAGACCGGCAATTGATGCAGTTCAAGATCTGTTAAGAGTAATTTACTCACTAAAGAACGAAGATAGCGGCTCTTTTATCTCCTACGCAGGCGAAAGACTCCCTTGGTAAGTATCAATAACTGAATATAAAGGATAGCTATTTTGATGAATAATGAAGTTGCTCTCAATGTTCTAGGACAACCTCTGGTCCCCTGTTCTTTTGATCCATTAACTGGATTTTTTAGAGATGGGTGCTGCAAGACTAATAGGGAAGACGCTGGCAGTCACTTAGTTTGCGCCATAGTGACCAGTGCTTTTTTACAATTTAGCCTGCGCCAAGGCAATGACCTCATTACTCCGCGACCCGAATACCAATTTCCTGGCCTTGTCATGGGGGATCAATGGTGTCTGTGCATCAATCGCTGGATGGAGGCTCTAGAAGCGAACTGCGCACCCTTGATCCAGCTTGAGAGTACCCATATTAAAGCGCTGGAAATAGTACCGCTAGCCATACTGGAACAATACGCAGCTTGAAAGCTTTTTATACCGACCACTTTGTTTTGCCGCTACCTCCTAGCCATCGCTTTCCAATGGAGAAATATTCCCGGCTACGAGATGCAGTGCAAACACTGGCAGGGCTTGAGTTAGTAGAAGCCCCTTCTGCTACAGATACCCAAATTCTCTATGCGCATGATCCAGGCTACCTAGTGAAAGTCATTCAGGGGACATTAAGCGCACAAGAGCAAAAAGAGATTGGCTTCCCTTGGAGTCGGCAAATGGTAGAACGCTCTCGCAGATCGGCAGGAGCAACACTCGCCGCCGCAAAGATTGCCCTAAAGGATGGCATTGCAGCCAATCTTGCTGGCGGTACTCACCATGCCTATCGAGATAGGGGTAGTGGCTTTTGCGTTTTTAATGATTCAGTCATTGCTGCACGAACTCTGCAGAAGGAGCTTGACCCCAACCTTCGAATTGCCATTATTGACTTAGATGTCCATCAAGGAAATGGTACGGCAAGTATTTTAAAAAATGACACTTCGATTTTCACCCTCTCCATTCATGGAGAAAACAACTTTCCCTTCAGTAAAGAGGTTAGTGATTTTGATGTGGGACTAGCGGATGGTTGCAACGATCAGACCTACTTGCAGGTACTTAGTGAAGCGCTCAATTTCCTAAGCTCCGACTTTAAGCCGAACTTTATTATTTATCTAGCGGGTGCAGACCCTCATGAAGAGGATCGGCTGGGGAGACTCAAGATCAGTAAAGAAGGCATGCGCCTTCGGGATGAGACTGTATTTCAGTATGGTCTTGATCGCCACATCCCCATCGCATTTTCGATGGCCGGTGGCTATGGCAAAGAAATCTCGTCGACTGTAGACATTCATTTGCAGACGATTCAAACGGCTTTGAGACTGCTAAAAAACTACCGGCATGCTCCCATAGGATCGGCGCTAAAAAAATAATTTATTTTTTCTTTGGCAGGCTATTTATGGTTGCAGCGTCATTCAATTGTTCATCAACTAGGTATAGGGTGCCACCATAATTTGCCTGCAAATCGTAACCTGATAGTCCAACGGTATAAATAGTAATTTCGGGATTAAAAGAACGGACTGTGCCTCCAGAACCAGCGGAGAAATTAGCATCCACATCCATACCACCCTTCTGGCCATCAATAGAAGTCAGCAAGAATTGGTCTATAGCAGTCGTGTTCTTAAAAATAATGATTTGATATTGATTTTGATATCCAGCACCAACCCCTTCACCTGTTTTCATGGCCTCCATAAAAATAGGCTCTTTATGGCGCTTATCAAACAACACGCCCTCACCTCTAGCGAGAACTAAAAGGACAATATTGATATTCGTTGTACTGAAAACAGCGTAACCAGGCGCACTGTCTATTTCTTTTTGAAGGGTAGGATTTTGCTTAAGCAAAGCATCCAAACCGGTTGTAGCCATTTTTAAGGTAGCTACCCGTTTTTGAGAAATCTCCACTGCCGTCAAAGGCTTGCCATCTTTGCTAGTGGATTGACACCCGCCCAGCATTGCGATTACAAGCAAAGCAGCAGGAATAAAAGAGAGGTTTATTTTTAGACTATTCACATTTCAGATAATACCAAAAAGAACATGGGACTAAGACCCAGGGGCATTTGGAGCACTAGAAACACTACCTTACAGGAGGTTTCAGTTAATGCGGATGGCTTTCTAGTGCATGGGCGTCTGAGGCAGTGACACGATAGTATCCCCATTGATTTGGACAGCAGGATCGCAATACTCATGGCCAGCGCTGGCGCGCATCTGATGAGAGTCAGCCTCCTGATAGCCTAATAACGCAGGATCGAGCATTCCAGAAATCATGGCAATATGTCCAAATACTAAAAATAAAGCAACGCAAATTGCATGAATCTGTAGTTTTCCCATTGGTTTTAGCGTTCTATTTACCAAGCCAAATTGTTGAAGCGCGATCCAAATGAGAGGCAAACCCCCTAGCAAATAACTTCCAACGGCAATCACATCAATCACTGTTCTCCACTCACCATGCTTAGTGATGGGAATTACTGCAGCAATGATTAAGTAGGCAATAAGACCCATAAAATACAAGCCTACAATCGTCCCAGCAAAGCGGTTAAGCTGATAAACAAAACCCTCAAACTTCCGAGTAAAAAGAATATATAGCTCAGTAATTGCTAAGGTTTCAGCAAGCACTACTGGTATAGCCATAAATATCAGAAGATTCCAGGGCTGATTATCTGATAGCAATTGCATGTAGTGAGTCATATTCATTTCAAGCTCTCCGAAAATATCTAAATTTGAATGAGGTCATTTTTTCTCTGAATCAAAAAATTCTGAAACGTTCTCGGCAAATGGACTTCATGAGAAATACTTAACTCTATAGAGCGTTTCAGCAAGATCTCAGCAGAAGCGCTTAAAAGCGTCCCCTTACAGGCAAACAAAATCTGATTCATACGGTCATCTTCCGTAACTAGAACTGAAGACTGATTAAATATCCGATGAATCCTATCCTGATAGATTTGACTAAGCCCGGTGCTTCCAGAAAAGTTAATCATCATCAGCCCATCTGGATTTAGACACGCAAAACAGCTGGCATAAAAATCATCGCTACAAAGCTGAGAAGGTTGACCGGATTTATTGAACCCATCAATTAGCAATACATCAAATGTCTTATCAGTATTTTTTAAGTATTGGGCACCATCACACTCCCTCACCTCAAAACGGGCATCATTTTTTGGAATATGAAACTGATCACGTAAGGCAATAATTTTGGGATTATTTTCCAAGATCACTATAGCGCTATCTGGTAAATGGTGATGGCAATATTTTGCCAAAGAGCCCCCACCTAAGCCAACCATTGCGATGCTTTTGGGGTTTGAGTTAAAGAGCAAAAACCCCATCATAGTTTCTGTATAACTTACGACTAAACGCATAGGAGCCCGAGTATCCATAAGGCTCTGCGTTGATTCATGATCAAAGTAGAGTGCTTTAAACTTGTTGCTTTCAATTACAAAAGGCTCGCCTTTCGTGCCATCAAACCTTTCTTTGAGAGCGGATAGACTCTCTTTTATGGTTTGCATCCAGACTTTAGTATCTTTGGTTGACAGCGAATTTAACTCGACATCAAAACCGGTAAAACCATGGTTCTCAATATATGACGCGTACCAGCGCCTCGACTAATAAATGGGAATCCAAAATGACTATTTGCTCCCATTACTAGAAGATCTGCGCCTTGATCACAGGCATTATTAAGCAACATATCCATCACGCCAATATTCTCAATCACCATTACTTCTGCTTTTGAAGAAATACCGTGACATGAGAGTTGAATAGAAACTTCCTTGCAAGATTTTTCAGCTCGCGCCACGCTTGAATCAAAAGCCAAGACGATCGCCTCTTCGCAGTTATTAATCAGCGGCAAAGCATCGTTCAAAGCATGTGCAGCTTGACGTGAAGCATTCCACGCAATGAGTGGTCGTCTAAACACGCTTGAGAAATTTCCAACATATGGAATAACTAGTACGGGGCGGCCCGAATTACTGAGCACTTCATCAACCAAGTCAGCAGGAACAAAGGTACCGTCAGAATCATCATACTGTCCCATAATGACTAAATCAAAGTACCTTGCTTTCTCAGAGATTAATGCTAAGACCTCAGAATCATCTCCGCTATTAATGTCAAGCCATTCAGCTTGAAGGCCCTGGGTTGCCAACTCAAAATCTCTTTTGCTTGCCTGCCCCGCCAAAAGATGCTCATTCGATGGCCAGGTGGAAATTAATCCGCTTCCTTTGTAATTAGCACGTTGGCCAAATACACCCACTAACCGAGCCTGATTATTTTTTGCTAGGGAGACGGCAATCTCCAACCGAACAGTTGATCGAGGCCCTTGATCTAAGTGCACCATGAGATTCTTTAACATTGCATCATCCTATCGTTTAAGTATTAGGCCTAATTATGCTCAGGACCCCAATCTTTCGCTTGATCTAAATCAAATGGGGCAAGGGAGGGTAAATTACCTCGTTCAAGCAATTAACCCTCGCTGGAAGCTTCGGGCATTAGTAAGGCGCCACTAGTGGGCATTCAACCCCTATTCCCTTGCTTTCTTAAGGACAATAGAGCCCATTTAACAACTCATAAGATAATCTAAGCATGGCCTCAGAACTTAAAAAAGATACTCTTGGGATCTTTCAATCACTCATTATTGGCGTGGCTGGGTCTGCGCCTTCTTTTAGTATTTCAGCGACTTTAGTTGCCCTCATTGCTGCCGTCGGGGTTCTTGCGCCCGCGAGCCTACTATATTGTGGCCTCATGATGATCGGGATAGTGCTAGCTTACATGCATCTCAATAGTCATAAAGCAAATTCAGGAGCATCGTTTGCTTGGGTAACGGAAATTTTTGGCACCTCTCTTGGATTTTTTGCTGGATGGACCCTGCTAGTTGCATCTGCGTTGTTTATGGTTTCTGCCAGCATTCCTGCTGGTGCGGCCACTTTATTGCTACTTCACCCTGCTTATGCTGAATCTCAAATAGCCGTCACATTGTGCGCTATTGGTTGGCTCAGTCTCATCACGTTTTTGGTTGTAAAGGGAATCGGCTTAACTGCCAAAGTACAAATTGTCATGACATTAGTCGAGCTAATTATTTTGCTAGGCATCTCCCTCTTGGTCGTTATTCAGTTTGGTAGTGCAGCTCTTCATTCCCTGACTTGGCAAAATTTTTCACCAGCGGCCTTTACCTCCTCTAGCTTTGCCAATGGCGCTGTTATTGCCCTATTCTTTTTTTGGGGTTGGGACGTTTCAATCAATTTGAATGAAGAAACTAAGAACCCAGAAAAGTCGCCCGGATATGGTGTGGTTGGCGCAATTTTAGTCATCATTGCAGCATTCACTGCTTTTGCAACCATCTCATTATTGGCGCTTAATGATGATGAAATCTCAAGCTCGGGAACCAACATCATATTTTCAGTCGCTGATAAGGTTTTGCCAAAACCATGGAGTTATATTGCCGTTCTTGCATTGATACTCTCAACCATTGGAACCATTGAGACTTCAATGTTGCAATTTTCAAGAACCATGTTTTCTAAGTCGCGTGAAGGTATTTTTCATATTCGCTGGTCACAAGTTCACCGCCAGTGGAAAACACCTTATGCAGCTACATTCTTAATTGCATCCATTGGCGCTACCTTGCTACTACTATCTATCAGCTCTAAAAGTATTGCTAACGTCATGATTGCATCAATTAATATTATCGGGGTTCAGGCTGCTTACTATTATGGGCTTGCTGGATTTGCTTGCGCCTGGCACTTTCGAAAAAAGGCTCTTGGTTCAATTTACTTATTTATCACAATGCTTCTATGGCCTACCTTATCGGCCGTTGCTCTTTGGGCGGCGGCGGCGGTTGCCATTCATGGTTTTGACAAACTCACTGCGATCATTGCCATTGGTAGCTTACTTTTGGGATTCATTCCCTTATTAAGAAGCACTCATAAAAAGAATTATTTATAGCTCTGTCAGGTATATCCTAGTCGCTGAATCTGAATAATATAAATTCGGGAGTAGCTTTTATTGGATTCGCTTTTTCTCCAACTTGCGCGCCAAGGTCCTTCGATGCATTCCTAGACGTCTAGCCGCCTCTGAGACATTAAAACCAGACTGAGCCAATACCTCGTGTATATACTCCCACTCCAATGTCTTAATAGAGGTTGTTTGGCGCACGTTCAACTTTAAGTCCTGTCCAGCAACATGGCCAAAGGCTGCCTCTATATCATCTGTGTTGGAGGGCTTCGCCAAATACTGACATGCTCCAAGCTTAATTGCATCTACGGCAGTTCCAATGCTGGCATACCCCGTTAAAACAACAATCGGCATACCCTCATGATGTTCGTGAAGTTTTTTAACACAATCTAAACCTGATGCATCACCATTAAGCTTTAAATCAACAACTGCATAATCTGGCTTGTATTGATTTAATAAAACATCTAGATCTTCGAGGTTGGCAGCCAGCAATACCTGGTATCCGCGTCTTTCAAAAGATCTGCCTAGCGTGCGACATAAGATCGCATCATCTTCAACTATCAACAGTAATCTGCCTGGTTTGAGCACCATATTTTTACTTTAGCTGAACCGATGATAGGGGAATTTGCAAAAGAACTTGGGCTCCACCAGTTGGCAAATTATGAACACTGAGTGCTCCCCCCAACTCATTGGCAACCTTGTTCACCAAAAATAATCCCAATCCGCCACCCAATTGTCCTTTGGTGGACTGATAAATATTGCCAAACTGGGCCAACATCTCCGGTGAAAATCCGGTGCCGGCATCAGTTACGATGAATTTTAATAGGTCATTGTCCCTAAATGCTTCGAGCTTTACCCAGTCTGGTGAGGCATCCAGAGCATTGTTTAGGATATTAAAAAGCATTTGCTTGATGGTGGTATCAGAAACAATTTCTACATCGTCTCTCTCAAAGCCATTAATACATTCGACCCGAACAACCCGGCGAGATAACTTCCACTCCTCAAGCAATGAATCAACAAATGCTTTCATGGTTGTTCTTGTAGACGACTCGCCTCTAGCCTCGCCAGCAGACAGAAGGATTCCAGTCAAAATTGTCTTGCAACGCTGTAGTTGAATTTGCATTTCAGAAATCTCTTCTTGCAAGACTGGGTTCTTTTGAAATTCTGGCATCCGACGCCAATCGCCTAAGATGACCGCCAAGGTTGCAAGAGGTGTGCCAAGCTCATGTGCAGCGCCAGATGCTAGGAGAGCCATGCGAATAACATGCCTCTCCTCTGCAGCCTGGTAATTCATTTTGCTGATTTCATCATCTCGGTCACGCAAATTGGAACGAATGCGATGAAGAAAAAAGACGAGCAATACAGCGTTAAGAGTAAAGCAAACCAGAGTACCTTGAATATAAAGACTGGAGAATCCGAGGTCATGATTCATTGGAATCTCAAGAGGCGTATAAAACAACACCAAACCTGCGACACAGCCTATAGATATACCCAAGATGATCAAGGCGGCATCAAAGGTAAGCAGGATGGCACTCAGGACAACCTGCATGAGATATAGAAAAACAAATGGATTGGTAACGCCACCGCTAAAGTAGAGTTGTAGCGTCAGGGCTAATATGTCCACACAAAGCGAAAGCAATAATTCACGATTGCTCACTACTTGTTGATCGTGCCACCTTAATTGACAGGCAATATTAAAAGCAACTAGGCAGGCCAAAACTTCCAGCATGAGAGGTAGCGGAAGATGCACTCCTAAAATAAACTGGGCTATTCCAATGGTAACTACTTGACCGAAAATAGCCACCCACCGCAATTGAACTAGTTGCTGCATATTTCTATGACCAGCTAACTCTTCAAGACCCTTAAACTCCATATTTTGGAAATGCCATTCGTTTAAAAGCTCTAATGTAACTGGTAATTGAAATAATTATTGGTTACTAAATCTTCATCCGTACATAAGCAAAGGCCATCATGAGTGCCAAGGCGAACCAGGTGAACGCGTAGACCAGGTGATTGTTGGAAAAATGAACCACTGTCAATCCCATTACAGGCGCCTCACCTCCCTCTAGATTGAATTGAGCCTGATTACCCGGCCCTATCGCTTGTGCATCAATAAAAAACGGGGCGACATTTGTAAGGCCCTCAGTTGTGGCAATAGTTTGGATATCCCTGGAATACCAGCGCTTTAGCAAAGGCTGATTAGAGCGCAGAAAACCCCCTTTAGGCTCATTTATTCTCAACAACCCAATCAACTGAACTATCTGGTGCTGGTCAGACTTAACTGGCTTTAGATAGGGCTTAGCAGACTTAATAAAACCCCTATTTATATAAATAATATTGCCATCCATCTGCCTTAGAGGGGTGAGGAGCCAGTAACCGGGACCAAGTTCGGTTACTGCCTGCACTGCAGTAGAGTATTTATATAAGAAAATGCCTTGAACGACTACATGGCGATATTCATCAGTAGCTGCCCCAATATGAGGCCAATCCTGAGGAGCTGGCACCTGAGATGGGGCAGTATGCACGCGCCGATCTACCCTCTCAATTAATTCAGCCTTCCATTGCAGGCGGTATAACTGCCAAGTTCCAAGTAGCAAAAAAGTGATAAACGCACAGAATAAAAAACCCAAAAAAATATTCTTTTGGGTTTTTGATCTGTGACTGCTAGCTTCTGGAGGCATTCCTACCGACTTCACTTAGTAAAAAGAAAAAGTTGGGTCAAAAGGCCTATGGCATGTCATGCATAGTTTGCGCTGATGGAGGCATCATATTGGTATCCAAGTGGTACATTACCCATACAGAACCCGAGAACATAATCACCACCAGCATGACTGTAAAGATTAGGGCTAACATATTCCAGCCACCTTCAGACTTGCCATTCATATGCAAGAAATACTTCATATGGACGAAAACTTGAACGAACGCAAAAGCAAGAACAACTAGAACCGTTGTTTTGTTGCTTGAAAATGCCTTGGTCATCACTAGGGCAAAGGGAATTGCAGTCAAAATTACCGAAAAGATAAATCCCTTAACGTAATCAGCCAAACTACCATCATGAGCATCATGACTTTCATGACTACCAACATCGACACCATGATTATTTTCATGAACGCTCATGATAGAACTCCCATTAAATATACAAATGTAAATACACCGATCCAGACAACATCCAAAAAGTGCCAGAACATCGATAAACACATCAAGCGACGACGGTTTTCTACAGTAAACCCATATTTCTTTAATTGAAACATCAGCGTGACTAGCCAAATAATGCCAAAGCTGACATGCAGGCCGTGTGTACCGACTAGAGCAAAGAACGATGTCAAAAAACCACTACGGCCAGGACCTGCACCATCATTAATTAACTCAATAAATTCAGATAGCTCAAAGTAAATAAAGCAGGCGCCCAGCACCCCTGTAATAGCCAGCCAAATGAATGTCTTGTGCAACTGTCTTTTTTGCATTTCAAGCATCGCAAAACCATAGGTAATGGATGAAAACAATAACAATGCGGTATTGAGGGCCACCAAGGGTAAGTTAAATAAATCTGCCCCCGATGGGCCTGCAGCATAGTTTCGACCTAACACCGCATAGGTGGCAAATAGACAGGCAAATATAAGGCAGTCGCTCATTAGATAGAGCCAAAAACCTAAAAGTGAGCCATTTTCTGGATGATCCTCTAGAACATAAAAGTGAGGGCTAGTGTCAGTTGAGCTCATAGTAGTTGAAGTATTTAAATTAGTTGACATGACTTACCAGTAAAGCAGTTCTTTCCGCTTCAGTTTGTGCAACCTCAGTCACAGGAATAAAGTAATCTCGTTTGTAATTAAAGGTATGAGTAATGATTGCAATCATAGCCATCACAAAAGAAGCCACTACTAAAATCCACATATGCCATATCAGACCAAATGCACAGGCCGCGCTGAAACTTGAAATCACAAAACCTGCAGCCGTATTTTTTGGCATATGGATTGCCCTAAATCCAGACTGTGGGCGAACATATCCTTGCTTTTTCATATCAGCCCAAGCATCCAAATCATAGACCTTGGGGGTGAATGCAAAGTTGTAGTTAGGTGGTGGCGAAGAGGTTGACCACTCTAGTGTGCGAGCATTCCAAGGGTCACCAGTCACATCTTTGAGTGAGTCACGGCGCAAAATACTAACAATGATCTGCACCACGAAACAAACAATTCCCATGAAAATCATTGCCGCACCAACTGCTGCAATGATGAACCAGATCTGCAGCGAAGGATCTTCGAAATGACTTAGGCGACGTGTTACTCCCATTAAGCCCAAAACATACAAGGGCATAAATGCTAAATAAAAGCCGATAGTCCACAACCAAAATGAGCACATACCCCAAAAACGATCTAACTTAAAACCGAAGGCTTTTGGAAACCAGTAGGTAATACCAGCCAATGAGCCAAAAACTACACCGCCAATAATTACATTGTGAAAGTGCGCAATTAAAAATAAGCTATTGTGCAATACAAAATCAGCAGCAGGAACTGCTAATAAAACCCCGGTCATACCGCCAATCACAAACGTAATCATAAAAGCGATAGTCCACAACATCGGAAGCTCGAAACGAATGCGCCCCCTGTACATGGTGAACAGCCAATTAAATATTTTAGCTCCCGTAGGAATCGAAATAATCATCGTGGTAATTCCAAAGAAGGAGTTCACACTGGCTCCGGAACCCATCGTAAAAAAGTGGTGCAGCCAAACGAGGTAAGACAGAATAGTAATAACCACTGTCGCATAGACCATTGAGGTGTAGCCGAATAGGCGCTTCCCACTAAAGGTTGAAACCACTTCGGAAAACACACCAAAAATAGGCAAGATCAAAATATATACTTCAGGATGACCCCAGATCCAAATTAAATTCACATACATCATGGCATTACCGCCCAGATCATTGGTGAAGAAGTTGGTTCCTACATAACGATCCAATGACAACATAGCAAGAACTGCCGTAAGCACTGGGAAGGCCATCACGATCAGCACGTTAGTACAAAGTGCGGTCCAGGTAAACACTGGCATCTTCATCATAGTCATGCCAGGCGCACGCATTTTAATGATGGTCACAATCAAATTAATACCTGAAAGTAGAGTACCTACTCCGGCTATTTGTAAGGCCCATATCCAGTAATCTACCCCAACATCGGGACTGGCTAATATTCCTGATAAGGGTGGATATGCTAACCAACCTGTTTGGGCAAACTCACCTACAAACAGTGAAATCATCACTAACACTGCGCCATACGCTGTCATCCAAAAACTAAAGTTATTTAAAAACGGGAAGGCAACGTCACGGGCACCGATTTGCAATGGCACAACATAGTTCATCAGACCAGTTACAAAAGGCATTGCGACAAAGAAAATCATAATCACGCCATGAACCGTGAAAAGCTGATCGTAATGATGTGGGGGCAAAAAGCCAGCCGAATCACCGAAGGACACTACCTGTTGAGCTCGCATCAGGAGCGCGTCTGCAACCCCGCGAAGCATCATCACAATGCCAAGCACAATATACATAATCCCGATTCGCTTGTGATCAATACTAGTAACCCAATCACGCCAGAAAGGACCCCATAACTTGAAGTAGGTCATTGACCCTAAAAACGCAAGACCGCCCAATGCAACAATGATGAAGGTGACAATCAAAATTGGCTCGTGATAAGGAATCGCCTCGAGCGTGAGGCGACCAAAAATAAGTTGAGTGAGATTTAAATTAGCAAACATAGGAATTTCTAGAAATAGGTTCAAAATCAACGAAAACATAAAGGGTGGGTACACGCAAGCAAAGCGCCACTAAATAACGCTTTCTATTCACGAAGAAAACTTTCCTTAGCGGTACACAATTGAGAAACAACAACCTGTTTTTTTAATGCACCGCCATCAAAGAGAGAGGCGTATGGGGAAGGTTTCGAAGCAACGGCCGCAATTCCACCCAAACCTAATCCGCCCTTGGAATCAATGGCCATCATTTGATTCATGCACATATCTTTAGTATCAACACAACGGTTAATGACGGCATCATAAAGATCTGGGGCAACTGCACCATAGTAATGAACGGGTTCCTTGATGGAGGGTTTTTCAAGGGCAAGATAGGCCTGCCTACTCAATTCATTTTTATTTGATTTATTTAGCCGCACCCAGCTATCAAAATCCCTCTGAGACATTCCCAGGAATTTAAAACGCATATTGGAGAAGCCCGCACCGCTATAGTTTGCTGAGAATCCCTCATACTCGCCAGGACTATTAATCACTGCGTGAAGTTTCGTTTGCATTCCTGGCATTGCGTAAATCTGACCCGCCAAAGCTGGCACATAAAATGAATTCATAACAGTGGATGCCGTAATTTTGAAGCGAATGGGTACGTTAACAGGAGCAGCCAACTCGTTCACAGTAGCAATTCCAAGCTCTGGGTATATAAACAGCCACTTCCAATCCAATGCTACAACCTCAACGGTAATCGGCCTGACATTCTCTGAAATAGGTTGTTGCTCGCTAATTCGATCAAGTGGACGATAAGGATCCAAGGTGTGGGTGGTAATCCAAGTTACAAGACCAAGGGCAATAACAATAAGTAAAGGGCCACCCCAAATAATCAACTCGAGACCGGTGGAATGATTCCACTCAGGATCGTATTTAGCCTCTAGGTTTGATGCCCTATAACGCCAAGCAAATAAAATCGTTAAAAGAATCACCGGCACAATGATGATCAACATCAAACAAGTTGCCACGACCAATAAATGACTCTCCTGACTGGCAATATCTCCTGATGGGGATAGCACCACAAGCTTGCAGCCGTTTAAAAGGGCCAGCAAAGGCAAGGAAGATAGTAGGGCTAATTTTCGGATCATATATTAGGGAAATTAACTAGAAAGTAAACATTTTTGCAAAGAATAGTTATGCTAATGTCAAACTACTGATTAAAAATAGCGATGGGACAATTTGTCCCATCTTTAGAGGCTTGGAAACAAATAAATTTCCAATCATGAGATAGGCTAGCAATGACAACACCTGCATTCCCACTTCATTCCGCAAATAGTAACAAATTAGCTGAGAATCAATCTAAAAACCATGAAATTTCGCCCAATGAAATTGCGATCGGAGTCATTATTGGACGGGCTTCGGAGCATTTTGACTTCTTTGTGTATGCCATTGCCTCTGTTTTAGTATTTCCCAGTGTATTTTTCCCATTTGAAAGTAATTTAAATGGGATGTTGTATTCCTTTGCTATTTTTACATTCGCCTTTATTGCTCGGCCTTTTGGCACTGTTGCCTTCATGGCTATTCAGCAACGCTATAGCCGCGAAACAAAACTAACAGTAGCCTTATTTTTATTGGGCTTATGTACTGCAGGAATTGCTTTTTTACCTACATATGAACATATTGGGTTTGCTGCCATTATTTTATTGAGCGTACTAAGAATGGGTCAGGGCATTGCCATGGGGGGATCCTGGGATGGACTACCTTCTCTACTAGCAATCAATGCTCCAGAAAACAAGCGTGGCTGGTATGGCATGCTTGGACAGCTAGGCGCCCCCATTGGCTTTGCACTGGCTGCTGGACTATTTTGCTATCTTCTTAAAGACCTCTCATATGAGGATTTTTTAATATGGGGTTGGCGCTATCCATTTTATGTAGCCTTTGCTATAAACGTTGTCGCACTCTTTGCCCGCCTCCGGATGGTTTCAACTAAGGAATATTCCGAACAACTAGATAAAAATGAACTTGAGCCTGCAAATGCGGTCAGCATTATTAAAAGTCAAAAGTACAACCTTATTATTGGCGCCCTTGCTGCGTTGGCCAGCTATGCCCTTTTTCACTTAGTGACAGTTTTTCCCCTATCTTGGGTCGCTTTATATTCAAGCCGTTCTTTAAGTGATTTTTTGCTGGTTCAAATTTTTGGTGCAGGCCTAGCCTTTTTAGCGACTCTTTGCTCGGGCTGGATTGCCGACCGCTTTGGGCGTCGCGTGACTCTTGGAAGTCTAGCCATCTTAATTGCAGTTTTTAGCGAATTTGCCCCATATCTCATGGGTGGAGAACCCTATAAACAAAATATATTTACGCTAGTCGGCTTTACTCTTCTTGGACTGTCCTATGGTCAGGCTGCTGGTGCTGTAACTGCAAATTTCCCAGCTAAATACCGATACACTGGTGCAGCATTAACGTCTGATTTGGCATGGTTGCTAGGAGCTGCATTTGCCCCGCTAGTCGTTTTAGGACTTTCAGCTGAGCTTGGGCTTTCATACGTCAGCGTGTATTTACTTTCAGGGGCTTTGGGCACGCTTGCGGCACTGAGCGTAAATCGTAGCCTAGAGACGAATAACTAATTAAAGAATTTGGGAGCAGTCTTTGCTTTTACTGCAAAGACTGCGCTTCTAATGAAGCTTCACTATCGAATGGGTTCTGCGATGAATCAAACGGCTCATAGTGTCCAGTATTACCTTTACCCAGCCATGCAATGCCAGTTGGTGTAGCTTATATAGGCTGATATACATGATCTTTGCAAAAAAACCTTCGATCATCAGACTTCCACCAATCAATCCTCCCATCATACTTCCGACGCTACTAAATTCACCTAGGGAGACTAGCGAACCAAAATCACGGTACTGATAAGATTTTAGAGGCCTATCTTTAATAATATTTTCGATTTGACCGAATAAATGAGAGGCTTGTTGGTGCGCTGCTTGCGCCCGTGGAGGAACAATCCCCCCTTTGCCCTCATTGGCCTCTGGCCAAGGACAGGCAGCACAATCACCCATTGCAAATATATTGGGATCTCGTGTAGTTTGCAGGGTTGGCAATACCACCAGCTGATTTGCGCGATTACTCTCTAAGCCACCAATTTCTTTTAAAAAATCAGGCGCCTTTACTCCTGCAGCCCAAACAATTAATTCAGCGGGTATTTCTACTCCATCTGAAAGACGAAGCTTATTTGAAAAAACCTCTTCTACCTTTGCGTTTGTAATGACTTCAACGCCAAGATCAACTAGTAATTTTTCAGCTGCTGTAGATATTCTCGTGGGGAGTGCTGGCAATATACGTGGTGCAGCTTCAATCAAAATGACCTTAAGGTCCTTATCGGGATCAACGCGATCCATACCAAATGAAATCACTGCCCGAGTAGTGCGATGTAGCTCAGCTGAGAGCTCTACACCTGTTGCACCAGCACCAATAATTGCCACCTTAAGCTGATGAGGTGCCAATGGGGCCACCTGTGTTTGGGCCCTCAGGCATGCATTTACCATCCGCAAATGAAAGCGCTTTGCATCAGCTAATGACTCTAGACGTTGCGCATACTTTTCTACGCCCGGAGTTCCAAAGTCGTTTGTCAGGCTGCCAATGGCAATCACTAAAGTGTCATAAGGGATTAATCGTTCAGGTGTAATCAATTCACCAGATTCATCCAAAAATGGGGCGATACGAATTTCCCGATTTTCTCGATCCAAACCTACAAGCTCGCCAATTCGAAATGAAAAATGATGCCAGTGCGCCTGAGCTATGTAATCTAACTCTTGGTCAGCAAGATCCATAATTCCCGCAGCCACTTCATGAAGTTTTGGCTTCCATATGTGCGTTCGATTTTTATCGACGAGAATAATATTTACTTTTTTGGCGAGGCCTTTACATGAAGCGAATCGATCGCCCAGCTTAGTTGCCAACTCCAATCCGCCGGCACCACCCCCCACTATCACTATCTGATGAACCTGACTCATATGTTTACCCAAAACTGTAGATCTCTTATTTAAACACTAACCGCGTTTACGCCTAATAAAAGTTAATCCTAAACAATTTGACTTTTTGCTCTGGGGCCTTGAAATAAAAAATTCGCGTTATTGGTATACCATCACTACAACCATTCAGGAGATGCTCATGTCATCAACATCCAGTTTTGCCGCCCAATCTGCCACATCCCCACTAGCGCCACATCAAATCGATCGTCGAGATGTAGGCCCTCAGGATGTGCAAATCGCCATTGATTATTGCGGTGTTTGCCATACCGATATTCATCAAGCTAGAAATGATTGGGGTGCAAGTAATTACCCCTTAGTGCCGGGGCATGAAATTATTGGCAAAGTTACCGCTCTCGGCTCGGCCATTGAGCACCTTAAAGTTGGGCAGCGAGTTGCGGTTGGTTGTTTTGTGGGCTCGTGCCGTACATGCTCATCTTGCGAAGCAGATCTTGAACAATACTGCCTAAACAACTTCACAGCCACTTACAACAGCCCATCCAAAGATCCAGGTGGATTTACTTACGGCGGTTATTCTAAAAGCATTGTGGTCGATAAGCATTTTGTCTTAACTGTACCCGATGGATTAGATCCTGCTGGTGCCGCACCTTTACTCTGCGCAGGCATCACAACCTACTCCCCTTTGAGACATTGGGATGTTAAGCCTGGTATGACTGTAGGCATTATTGGGTTGGGCGGCTTAGGGCATATGGGCGTTAAGCTATCCCATGCTATGGGCGCCAAAACTGTCATGATCACTACATCTAAAAATAAGGCTGCAGACGCCATGAAACTGGGTGCCGATGAAGTGTTAATCTCGACCGACCCCATTGCCATGCAATCCATGACCAATCAATTCGATTTTTTACTCAATACCATTCCCGTTCCACATGACTTTAACCAATACATCCCCTTGCTTAAGGTGGATGGCACAATGTGCATCGTTGGCTCCGTTGGGCCGACAGCAGAATTAAATACTGGACCACTTATTTTTGGTCGAAAAAGTGTTGCAGGCTCACTGGTTGGCGGCATAAAAGAAACGCAAGAGATGCTTGAATTTTGCGCGAAACACCAAATTGTCTCTGAAATTGAACTAATCAAGATTGAAGAAATTAATCACGCTTATGAGCGCATGCTGAAAAGTGATGTGAAATATCGTTTTGTAATTGACATGAATAGCTTAATCTGAGTATTGATTGGTTAATGAATAATGGCGGAATGGCAGAGCGGTTATGCGAGAGATTGCAAATTTCTATACCCTAGTTCGACTCTAGGCTTCCGCCTCCACCCACCTCTTGCTTGCGGTGGCGTCCAAAAAGGCAAAACTCTGAAATTTATTTCTGAGTCATAAGGTAATATCGCCGTTAATGAACAAAATACTAACAATTTCTCACCTATATAAAAAATATCAGTCTGGGTTTGAGGCGCTAAAAGACATCAACCTAGAAATATCCAAAGGTGAAATCTTTGCCCTGCTTGGACAAAATGGTGCAGGAAAGACTACTTTAATTAGCATTATTTGTGGAATTGTGAATCCAAGTTCTGGACAAATATTGGTCGATGGCAAAGATATTATTCATGACTACCGTATCGCACGCAGTCTGATTGGCCTAGTTCCTCAGGAGGTATCTACCGACGCCTTTGAGACTGTTTGGAACACCGTCAACTTTAGCAGGGGACTTTATGGAAAGCCTTCTAATCCGGAATTGATTGAAAAAATCTTAAGAGAACTGTCTCTTTGGGATAAGCGCGATAGCAAAATCATGACGCTCTCCGGCGGAATGAAGCGAAGACTTATGATTGCCAAAGCACTATCTCATGAACCAAAAATATTATTTCTAGACGAACCCACGGCTGGTGTAGACGTTAGCCTAAGGCGAGATATGTGGGGCCTAGTAAGGGACTTAAAAAATATGGGGACAACCGTCATCCTCACCACCCACTACATTGAAGAAGCCGAAGAAATGGCTGATCGCATAGGAATTATTAGAAAGGGTGAGCTTATTCTTGTGGAAGACAAGAAAAGCCTTATGAAAAAACTTGGAAAAAAAGAATTGACATTGCAGCTTCAAGCTCCTTTAGACGCTATTCCACATGAGCTCCATATTCCCGGGCTAATGCTCTCTCAAGATAAGTTTGAGCTCACTTATACTTTTGACTTAAATAGCAACCAAATTGGAATTGCTGAACTTCTCCAAAAGCTGAATGAGAACGGCGTGGTCTTTAAGGATCTTCATACGAAACAAAGCTCATTAGAAGAAATATTCGTAAGCTTAGTTAATGAAGGAGTTAATGGTCATGCAGTTTAATTACTACGGTATGCGAGCTATTTTCAGATTTGAAATGGCGAGAACGCGGCGCACACTTATGCAAAGCATCATTGCTCCGGTGATATCCACTTCTTTATACTTTGTTGTTTTTGGTTCAGCTATTGGTTCGCGCATCACTGAAATGGAAGGCGTTTCTTACGGCGCATTTATTGTTCCCGGCCTAATCATGCTCTCGCTTTTAACTCAAAGTATCTCCAATGCGTCTTTTGGAATTTATTTCCCAAAATTTAGCGGAACCATCTATGAATTGCTCTCTGCACCAATTTCTCCACTAGAGATCATTATTAGTTATGTTGGTGCAGCGGCGACTAAGTCGATTATCTTGGGGTTGATTATTCTGATGACAGCGTCATTTTTTGTTCCGCTCAGAATAGATCACCCTTTCTGGATGCTCGTTTATTTAATCCTCACCTCAGTCACCTTTAGTTTGATCGGTTTTATCATTGGTGTTTGGGCTGATGGCTTTGAAAAGCTCCAAGTTGTTCCCTTGCTAATTATTACTCCCTTGACTTTTTTAGGCGGCAGCTTTTATTCTATTTCTGTTCTGCCTGAATTTTGGCAGAAAATTGCTCTACTTAATCCCGTCGTGTACCTTGTTAGCGGCTTTCGCTGGAGTTTTTATGGGATTGAAGACGTCAATCTATGGCTTAGCTTAGGAATGACTTTGAGCTTTTTACTCACATCTATTGCAGTGGTCATTTGGATCTTTAAAACAGGGTATCGCTTAAAGAAATAAGACGGCTGAAAGTGCCGCCTGAATCTCTTTCTTAATCAGAAAACTGATTAAGAGCATGCCATCCAAAACTTAGTAAAGGGTGAAGGTCGCTAGCAAAGTTTCTTACCTCCTTAATTAAATCTTTTGAAAAAATCATGCTGCGAGGTAATTGCTTTCTAACGATCCAGCCTTTTAGCTTAAGCGCTTTTTCAATCTCCTCTGGAATATCATTAAACCCTCTAGGAGTGCGAGCTAAAGTATGCGAGTAGTCAAGCTCATAGCCCTTACGCTTTAGGGACTTTTCAAGAGATAGCCAAGCTTTTGGATTATCGACAATGCCTTGCCTGAGCTTTTTAAGTACATGGCTTTCGGGCTGCAAATAACCCGCTGCAACTCTACTGCCTAAAGGATCTAGCCTAAAGTACAAAACACCAGGGGAATGCTTATCGCCAGTTCTAGTAAATAACCCACTGGCATGCATATTGTATGGATGCTTTGCTTTTGAAAATCTCGCATCTCGGTTTATTCTAAAAAGAGAGCGCTTAGGATCTCCCCACAATGGAATATCTTTGGCAGCCAAGTGCTCTGACAAGACCTCCGTAAAACGCTTCATTGGCTCGCGAACATACTCCTCATACTCAGATCGATGCTCCGCAAACCAAACCCTATTTTGATTATTGCTTAGCTCCTCAAGAAATATGAAGGCTTTTGGATTAAACCCCGAGAACTCATTCATTAGGCTATGCAGCTTACTTTTTCAAGCGCTCATTACCGGGAAAGAGGTTCCTTCTTGAATCATCATCCACTTCAGTCTTAAATGTATATTTAGTCTTGATAGCCTCAACAGCTTTAGCGCTAGGCTTAGCGTTAATTTCATCTAAAAGACGCTTAATGCTGGGTAATTTTTCCCAGGCGCCCTCCCCCAGCACAAAAGGAATGACTCTCGCCCAACCCCATACCGACATATCTAAGATACCGTACTCATTAAGCATATAAGGTTGTTTTTCAAGGCGCTCTTCGATCAAAAGCCAGTGACGCCATGCTTCAAAATCATAACGATTAACCGCATATTCTTTGGGCTCTGGAGCAAAGTGCTTAAAGTGAACCGCCTGTCCACAATAAGGACCTATACCAGTAGCAATGAACATTAGCCATGAATAAAACTCCGCATGTGCCTCGGGAGTTTTAGCTGGCATGTACTGGCCAATCTTTTCTCCCAAATAGAGCATGATGGCTGTGCTATCAAAAACCTTGATATCGCCATCGACCAGCGCAGGGGTCTTGCCGTTCGGATTGATTGCCCTAAACTCTGGATTGTGTTGATCACCTTTGCGAGTATCAATCACCAGAATTTGATAAGGCGTATTCGTTTCCTCCAAATACAAAGCCACTTTTGCAGGATTAGGAGATGGGTGGTAGTAGAGTTTGAGCATATATTTTCCTTCAATTTATAAGTTAACTTGGGCGACCAATATCACTAGATTCTCTGACTTTCTCAATTTTGATTGAGAAAGGATTTGAGCCAGAGCGAATCAATTTCACTCAACTTTGATTCATCAAATTCTTTTAAGGCCTCCCAGTAACGCCCTGAAGGAACCATGTACGCCAATTGCTCCTCCACTTGCCGCGCCTTTTTCACTAGGTTTAAATCTAGCTCAGCGGTATGCTTACTTAAGAAGTCCGGTCGAATTTGTTCAGATGCGAATTGCTCTATAGAGGCCCTTGGAAAAAGCAGTCTTGACTCCGATAACTCAGATAAATTTACTATGGTGCAATGATTCGTCTGTGCAAAGGCCATAAAACGGACAGACTTCGCCTCTAATGACTGCAAGGTAATATCAGGACGCAAAGGATCAGCTTGCCCGTTTCCATAAAAGTGGCTTGAATTTCCAGTCTGCGCTGGATAGACCATATCGCAACCTAAGTAGGCAATCACGTCTGGCCTTAAAGATCCTAGCGCCCAATATCCAGCAGTAAAAGCCATAGTTCCACCCCCATAAACGAAGCCACCGAATGAATTTTGCTCCGGAACAAATTCACGTGCCGTAATGAGTTTTTTTGAAGTGAGATCAACATCAGGGGGTAGGCGATCAACCGGGAAGTCTTCCGGATAAATTAAATAATCCCAATCTTCGCTTAATTGCCATGCATTATTAATAACGATGCAACTTGAAAATACTGAAAGATCCCAAGACTTAATTCGTACCGCGTCTGGCGCACTGCCAACTATCAAGGCAATATTTAATTGATGGCTCATAACAACCTTATTCCATTCTTTGATATTCATTATCGCCTTGGAGGCAACAATATACTAGCTAGCGCATCGCTAATATACCTGAAAGATTTGATAGGTGAAATAGGAGAACGCCGACCCAAGCTTATTAAAGAAATCTATATCCATTGAGCGTTTAACAAGTAAATTTTGGAGATTTACCTACCCCACCAAGACACTTTAGAATAGATTGCATGAAGCCAACTATCAAGATTGATTATGTATCCGATATAGCTTGCCCTTGGTGCGCCGTAGGGTTAGGTAATCTCAATAAGGCAATTGCCGAATTTAATGATAAAGCCAATTTTGAAGTTCATTTTCAACCCTTTGAGCTCAATCCAAATATGCCTATAGGGGGCCAAGATGCTCTCGAGCACCTTACTGAAAAATATGGATTAAGTGCGGAGCAAGTCAAATCCAATCAAGATCAAATAAGAGCCAAAGCTTTGGAAGCTGGATTTCAATTTGATCCAGATGGTCGAAAAAGGGTTTATAACACCTTTAACGCTCATCGCCTTCTCTATTGGGCTGCTGAAGAATTCGATTTAGAGAAGCAGGCAATCCTCAAAAAAGAATTACTAAATACTTATTTTTGCTTGGCATCCAACTTAGACGATGAACGAAATATATTAGATGCGGTAACCCGTTCAGGACTAGATGAAGAAAGGGCGCATCAAATACTGAGGGGAGATGAATTTGCCAAGGAGGTTAGAGGGAAGGAAGAATACTATACAAATTTGGGCATTCATTCAGTTCCTTCGATCATTCTTAACGACCAGTTTCTCCTTCAGGGAGCTCAGCCCCCCGAAACATTCATTAGTGCATTTAAGCAGTTAATTAAAGAAAACTAAACAACCCTTATATAGATGGAGCCCCATAAAGAGAGGGCCTGCGGGCGGCCTATATCGGCATGCAAGTAAATGTGTAGTCAATTTATCAAGTCCAACAGATACACCCCTCTTAGCCCTTGCTTTTTAAAATCCAATAAATTTGGAGTAATAATCTAAACACCTTGTTGCTTCACAGTTTTTTATTAGATTGAAAGGCATTACTTTAAGCAGCGCTCAAGAAATATCCGTTATTGCTACTGAGGGACTAGGGACTAGTGACTAGTGACTGTACGCGAGCACTACACGCCATTTCTTAAAGCGATTAACAAGGGATGATCCACTGGAAACTCTATATCCTCAATTGCGGCACTAATTTCTGGCAAGGTTTTGGCAATCTCTTCATTGCCTTGGAACACCATAGTCCACTTACTAAAACTACGCTCGCTAATAGATTTGAGCTCAATCAGACGAACATTTTTGTGGCGGCTATCTTTTTGAATTTTTTTCCACAAAGCTTCAATATCTTTTTCAGGTCCTTCAATGATTTGACCAAATTTATTATTCTCATAGATGAGAGCGCCAGTAATGCCCAAGGCTTGGTTATTGGAATAGGAGTGATATAAAAGTCTCATCAAACCCAAAAATGACATATTTTGCGCTGGTTCACTCACATAAGTTAATTCGATTAGCTGGGTCATCTAGCAATACTAGAGAGCTCGCACCTGAATTACTCTAGGCATTTACCCCAGCGTTATTTAAAGTAACGATTAATCATCGACACCTTACTATTCCGATCCAAAAAACTTTAGGGTAATGACCTAAACACATCGTTTCTATAAGGTATATTTTCAATAAATTATAAGTCTTACTTAAAGTAACGCTTGTTTAGTGAACGATGGCTAGCGACCTTAAATTGAACCGGTTAATATTTAGGCACCACAATCTACAAGTAGTGCATTACTCTAATAGCAGACCCATATGTTTATTGGAGTTGTCGCGGAAGGTGTGTAGAGATTGCTTGCACACCTAGTTGCATAGAAAGAAAAACGACTTAGGAATTTCTCCCTAAGTCGTTGATTTCGTTGGTGGGCCCACCAGGACTTGAACCTGGGGCCAAAGGATTATGAGCCCCCGTTCTAACCAACTGAGCTTTAAGGGTACCTACCTAGGACTTGAACTAGATGAACGCATGAGAAAACTATACCAATCCGATGCTTCCGGAATTTGGGACTTTTGCATTAATGCCGAATAAAATCTTAAATTGAAAATCTTTGAAACATCTCGCAACAAATCCGTTGCACCTAACTATTTAGACCCAAAACTCATGCGCAATAACCCAGGAGGCATTAACATAGTGGATAACTATTTTTGACAACAATGATTTTAGAAAGAATATGAATACTTCTGTACATAATTTTGTACTATCCCTCAACGAATATGAAATCCTGTCCAAGGCAGTCAACGCATCAAGAGATGACTTGATAGCAATCTATGATGCTGAGCCAGAATTTTACAATCTCGATGAAAATGCATCCCTTAAAAATTCACTAAAAGATCTAAATCTCTTAATAGCAAAACTTTTCTCAAATAATCCAAATGCTTTAGGTATCTTAAGAAAAGAAGGCCATGAATTAGTTCTGCTGCCACTCACCATTAATGAGGCGTGGGTGATTAGCAACGTCCTAATGGGTTATTTATTTTTAATTCCAGATAAAATTTGGTCCGAAATAGATCAATTCATCATGGGCTTAGTTACCACTTTTGGGTATTCACAGCCACTGTTTAAAAGATTCCAGTCCAATGAAGTATTTAAGACTTCATTCAATACGTACCCTGAATGGGTTAAAGAATTAATTAACTCCTCGCCCAAACTTGATATGGAGGCATCGGATTTCGGCGAGCACACCACCTCACCATCAATTAATAAAAATATTAGTCCAGAAATGATTGAAGCCACGCTAAGCGGTCCTACGGTATTCGATTTAATTAAGAATCTTACTAGTTAAGCCTGCAATAAACCTCCCCCAACAAAAAAGAAAGGTTTAAGTTAGCGTACTTTTTAATAGACTTTGGCGGAATGGCAGAGTGGTTATGAATGAGATTGCAAATTTAATCACCCTGGTTCAATTCCAGGTTTCCGCCTCCATCTTACTGATCTTCGTTAGGGTTTTATCCTAATCTCAATCGCACCACACTAGCCTATTATTTGATGCCTTGTACTCCAATGTCCTAATGCATTTAATAAGCAAGTGAAAAATATTCTCAAAAATTCTGGTGTAGTCTACTTAGTCGATGATGATGAATCAATGCGTAAATCATTGATCTCCTTACTAGAAAGCAATGGCTACAAAGTGGATAGCCATGAAAATGCTGAACGTTTTTTACATCATCTAGCAAACAAAGCATTGCATCCAGTGGCCTGTTTAATATTAGATATCAGAATGCCAGGCATATCGGGAATCGAACTTCAAGAACAACTGATTAAGCAGGGTTTTAAGCTACCCACGACATTCATTACCGGGCATGGAGAGGTCAAATTAGCCGTTCAGGCTATCAAACAAGCGGCGATTGATTTCATTCAAAAACCATTTCAAGAGGCGGCATTGTGCAGTGTTGTTGACAAAATGCTTTTGAAGGCCTATTTAACTCATGAAAAAATATGACTGTAGGATATATCCTGATCCTCTTTATAAAATTTAAAGGTCTTGTATGAAAATTGCAGTTCTCCCAGGCGATGGAATCGGCCCAGAAATCGTTACTGAAGCGATCAAGGTATTAAATGCACTTGGTCATAAGTTTGATTTTGAAACCGCACCTGTTGGCGGAGCTGCCTATGTGACTGCGGGTCATCCATTGCCTCCTGCGACACTTGATCTGGCGAAAAATTCAGATGCCATTCTCTTTGGTGCCGTGGGCGACTGGAAATACGATAGCCTGTCCCGCGAATTACGTCCCGAACAAGCAATTCTAGGATTACGCAAGCATCTTGAGTTATTTGCGAACTTCAGGCCCGCCATTTGCTACCCAGAGTTAACTGGAGCATCAAGCTTAAAACCTGAAATTATTAGTGGCCTCAATATTTTGTTAGTTCGTGAATTGAATGGTGACATCTACTTTGGTCAGCCACGTGGCATTCGTAGCTCTGAGTTGCCCCTCTTTAAAGGTGCCCGCGAAGGTTATGACACGATGCATTACAGCGAGCCCGAGGTAGAGCGTATCGCTAAGGTTGCTTTTGAAGCTGCACGAAAACGCAGCAAAAAAGTCTGCAGCGTGGATAAGGCAAATGTTTTAGAAACATCTCAGTTATGGCGAGAAGTGATGATTCGCACTGCTAAAGGATACCCAGATATTGAGCTTTCACATATGTATGTTGATAACGCTGCCATGCAATTGGTGAAGGCCCCCAAAGCCTTCGATGTGGTCGTAACTGGAAATTTATTTGGCGATATCTTGTCAGACCAAGCCGCAATGTTAACCGGCTCTATCGGCATGCTACCTTCTGCATCCCTAGATAAAAACAATAAGGGTCTGTATGAACCGAGTCATGGTTCGGCCCCCGATATTGCTGGCAAGGGGATAGCAAATCCTTTGGCGACCATTTTATCAGCGGCAATGATGTTGCGTTACTCATTGGAAATGCCTACTGAAGCTGACCGCATTGAAACGGCAGTTAAAAAAGTTCTAGCTCAAGGTTACCGCACGGTAGATATTTATACCGAAGGGACCAAAAAGGTGACAACATCAGAAATGGGTAATGCAGTTACAGCAGCACTTTTGTAAACATTCTGCCTACCCTAAGTGTTTAGAGATCAATTGTTAACCAATAGACCCCTAAGCGACTCCCAAACTGGCGCCCCCTTGATTACTCAAAGTAATTGGGGCTTCAAAAAAGTTAAAACTAATAAAATATTTGCTTTTATCGAGATTTTATGTAAATATTGATTTTATGGGACTTTAGAGGCTTATATTCTTACTTTTCATTTTTTTATAAGTGGGTATTAAGCAAACTCTAATATGTGGCCCGGTAAAAGTAGAAAGCATGGAAAAGATATTTATGCCCCCTTCAAAGCCTGATTTTGATGCCTCTAAGCGGTATGTACGGATTTGCAAAGAACGTCCAGATGGTTTCATTGAGTTTGAATTTGCAATCGGCGAGCCTGAGCTTTATGTTGAGCTTCTTCTCAGCACTAAGGCATTTGAAGAATTCTGCACAAAAAACCACGTTACTTTTCTCGAAACAAATACAAAAGCAGCTGGCACTTGGGTGGAGCGCATGACCGATGCATCACATAAATTATATGGAGATCTTCCATGAGCAACCCCATTATCACCAATGCAAAAGATGGCGCTACCTTTAGCCAGAGTCCAGGCGACACTATTCTTCGCGCTGCATTGCGCGCCGGGGTTGGAATGAGTTATGAATGTAACTCCGGAGGTTGTGGGGCATGTAAGTTTGAGCTAGTCGAAGGTGAAATCCAAACTTTATGGTCTAACGCTCCAGGACTTAGCGATCGAGATAGAAGTCGTGGACGACATTTGGCATGCCAGTGCAAAGCGCTCGACAATATCAGCATTAAGGCGACCACATCCACCGAATGTGTACCTCAGATTCCACCATCTAGGCAGCGAGCAAAGTTTATTGGCTCGCAAACAATTACTCATGACATTAGAGAATTTAGATTCTTGGCTGAAGATCATGCCAACTTTCTGCCAGGACAGTTTGCCCTGCTTGATATACCGGGAATAGAGAGCTCCAGGGCGTATTCAATGGCCAATACTTCTAATGACTCACGAGAATGGCACTTTCAAATCAGAAGGGTTGCTAATGGAAGTGGCACAAAAATATTATTTGATGAGCTGGTAGTAGGCGCAGAAATTGACATAGATGGGCCGTATGGATTGGCATATTTAAGGCCAAATGTCGAGCGAGACATTGTTTGTGTGGCGGGTGGCTCTGGCCTAGCCCCAATGATTTCAATAGCACGAGGCGCGGTAGAGGCCGATTTATTAACAGATAGGAAACTATACTTTTTCTATGGTGCACGTACGCCTGTTGATGTTTGCGGCGAAGACATGCTGAGAAATCTAAAAGGATTTGGGGATCGAATTATCTTTATACCCGTAGTCTCGCATGTGGACGAGAGTAATGAGTGGAGTGGTCAGAGAGGATTTGTACACCAACAACTTAGCTCAGTATTAAACGCAGAACTTGGAAATTTTGAATTTTATTTTGCCGGACCCCCACCCATGACGCAAGCTCTACAGGAGTTACTCATGGTTGACCATAAGGTACCATTTAATCAAGTTCACTTTGATAGATTTTTCTGAGCTTTTGAAGTGCCAAGGTTAACTCTGGAAGAGATTTAATATTCATCTTACCCATCACATTGTGTCGGTGAACTTTAACAGTGCTTTCCGTAACCCCCAAATCACTGGCAATGGATTTATTGAGCTTGCCCTTTACTACCTCAACCAAAATCTGCTTCTCCCTCAAGGTAAGACTTTCAAAGCAAGCGCACAACTGATCAAGTTTATTTTGCTCTGCAAACGACAGGGTCGATTGGAGTAAAGCCTCATCTATAGCATTTAAAAGATCAGTATCTTTGAAAGGTTTATTCAGGAAATTCACAGCCCCTTTTTTAATTGCCCGCACCACTTGGGGCACCTCGCTATTACCTGACATAAAAATAATAGGGATACGCTTTCCAAGCTCACTGAGGTGATCTTGCAGTCCTAGCCCATCCAATCCAGGCATTCGAACGTCCAAAACAAGACAGGCGGAGGATTTTAAATTGGCATGTTGGAGAAAATCTTGCGCTGATGTATAAAACTCAACGATAAGCCCATCGCTCTCTGAGCGAATGAGACTACTTAATGATTCACAAATTGAAATATCGTCATCCACGATATAAACCGTAGAAGTGGCGGGTTTAATAAGGCTCATTATTGAATTGGGATATTAAAGATAAACTCAGCTCCATCGTCTATTTTAGAGGTCAATCTTAATCTACCTCCATGATTTTCAATGATGGTCTTACTAATTGCCAGGCCCATTCCCAAGCCCTTACTTTTCGTGGAAAAAAGTGCCTGGAATATTTTCTCCTGTAGGTCTAATGAGACTCCAAAGCCATTATCTTTTACAGCAAACACAATACCCTCTCGCACATTTTTAGAAACCTTAATGTTGAGCGTGCGCTTAATGCTTAATTGCTCGCGCATTGCCTCCATGGCGTTCACAATCAAATTTAGCAATACCTGTTGGATCTGAATCGGATCCCCCATAAATATAGGCAAACCCTCATCTATCTCCACAAAAATTTCTGTTTTTGTTTCCAGTATGGTTGCCTGCAAAATCATAAGCAAGTCTTGGAGCATTTCTGAAACGTTAATCTGCTCCAATTTCAATGAACCACTACTTAGGAAATTTCTAATCCGTTTAACAACATCACTTGCTCGATCTGCATCGCGGCCAACTCTATTGATGGTACTAACCACCTCCTCATAATTCGGTGGATCTCGTGAGATCCACCTTAAGGCAGCCTGACTATTGGCAACAATAGCGGCGAGGGGTTGGTTCACTTCATGGGCTATTGATGCCACCAACTCCCCCATCATTGAAAAACGAGAAACCCTAGCGAGTTCTGTTTGTGAGGTCTTTAGTGCTTTTTCGGAATTCTTCTGAGTAGTAACATCCTCAACAATAACCACTAATTGCGCCTCTTCACTACCGGTGGCGGGAATTAATGAAACGCTCACATTCGCCCATAACAGCCCTCCATTTCGCTTTTGATAGGATTTTTGTATGTGATAGCTCTCGACTTTCCCTTCGAAAACGTCATTAATGCTGTGTTTTGTTTTATTGCGAAGAAATTTCTCGGTGATCTCAATAAAAGAGATGCCTATGATCTCGTTTTCTCTGTAACCCAGCATTGCTTGCAATGCTGGGTTAGCATGCAAAATTCGACCATCCCTGCCCGCCAAGCCGATTCCTACGGCAGTATTGATATATAAACCATGCCAACGACGCTCTGAAATCTGCAGCGCAAGAAGGCTGTCTTGTAATGATTTTCGACTTTCAACCAAGCTTTGAGTAAGCTCGCAGACATCGGAGCTTTGGGTCGCTAATTCTTTCTGAAGAATATTGACCGTTCGCTTCACTGAAATTAAATTACGGATTCGAGCCTTTAATTCCTGAGGTGAAAAAGGCTTTGTCAGATAATCCTGGACATAGTTTTGCAGTAGATGCTCTCTTATGGAATCATCGCCCCTGGCAGTAAGGATCACGATTGGAATGCTATTAAAGAGTTCGTTATCACGAATAGCGAGGGCTAATTGCTCCCCATCCATTTCAGGCATCATCAAATCGGTAACGATAAGATCAGGAATGGCCTGATCTATAACATTAAGCGCCTCTATTCCATTTGCGGCAACGGCTACGTTGAAATCATCACTTAAGACGTCATGCAAAAAATTCCGAAGCTCAGGATTGTCCTCAACTACCAACACGTAAGGACTACCATCTTTGACCACTTTGGCTTCAATGGCCGGAGACTGAAAAGATTTCCTAGATACATCATAAAAAGGGATTGGCATGACGAGATTTCCACTCTCACGGAAAAAAGCTCCATCAGGGGCACGCAAGGGAATTTCAACCTGAAAAATTGCGCCTCCCCCAACAGCATCATGAATGGATACTGTACCTCGGTGGAGCTCCACAAACTCTTTAACGATATTTAAACCCAAGCCACTACCATTTCGAGAGAACTCACTAGGGGCCTGAATAAATCTATTGAAAATATCCTCCTTTAATTGAGGTGCAATACCTGGACCATTATCCTGAACACTTAATAAAAAATGGGAGTTTGATATCAACTCCAAGGAGCAAGTGATGCGCCCGCCATTAGGTGTAAATTTCAAGGCATTAGAAATCAAGTTAACCAAAACTCTTGTAAACTTTGAGCGATCGATATCAGCGTAAACATCTTTTTCGGTTGCAGCCAGTAAGCTTATAGAGAGGTCTTCTGCGGCAGAAGAAAAGCTGGATAAGATATCTGCTGCAAGGGTTTTCAGATTGGCGCATACATACATTAAGGGCATCTGAGCTGCATCAATTCGAGCCAAGTCTAACAAGTCATTTACCTGCTGATGAAGCGACAAGGCATTGCGATTGATTGTTTCCAGCCTTTTTAGATCTCGTCCCTCACCCTGCTGTGCTTCTTTTAGGAGTTGCGCGGAAGGACCCAAGATAAGCGCCAGGGGGGTTCGCAGTTCATGACTAACATTTGCGAAAAATTTCGTTTTATATCCATCAATTTCCTGCAATTTATTTAACGCTATATTTAACTCTTCATTTTTTTGAGTTAATTCAGACTGCATAGCTACTTTTTCGCTAATATTCCTTCCTTCAGGAAGTAAATAGGCTACGCGCCCCTCATCGTCGCGAATAGGGGTTAAAGAAAAATCTACAACAATAGTTTTTTGACCATGCAAATCACCGAATACGGTGATGTCGCAGCGCACGAATTCGCCATTTCTAGCCTGCTCAACCATGGATTTAACGCGATTACGGGCATCTTCAGAAACTGCCCACCAATGCGTCTCCCAAAAAGGCTTGCCAACTAAATCCTCAAGCCGAACTCCGGCGCCCTCCAAGGCGGCAGAGTTAATTTCGAGAACTGAGCCATTAATATCCAGCAAACCTAAAAACTGATACATCGCATCCAGAATAATGCGTGCGTATTTTTGGCGCCTTATTTCTGTAGAGTCGTTGACCCCTAATATCACCCCTCCTACCGGGGCAATATTGGCAAGTACTTGTTTGTTAAATTCCGTGTTCATGGGTAGCTTTTCTGTTTAGCGCGCACTGCCACTATTCACAAGGAAAATGACTGATTACCCAAATTTGATTTGCGTGACCCGAAACATTTATTTGCACATACTACTTGCAAATATGGATTAAGCCAAATACTGTTTTCCCTACTATCGGCCCAACTCTTTAGCTGTCTTTCCGGCAATTCCCCATTGAGTATTTGGTACTTCTTGGATCCAAACTCTTACATTTTCTCGTGGCGCGCCAACAGCCTCAGCCAAAGCATCCGTCACCTTTTCAATCACTGCTTTCATTTGCTCTTCAGTGCGGCCAGATACTAAAAAAATTTGTGCGAAAGGCATATAAATTCTTCCTTAAGGGGGGTGGGTTAAATAAAACGGGTACTTACGCCACCCAAAGATTGGATGTTTAAATTTACAAAATCACCTTCTTTTACCGCTACAGCCTCGGTGACTCCGCCAGAAAGAATCATGGTTCCCGCTGGAATCTCTTCTCCACGAGCGCCCAAATGATTGGCAAGCATAGCGATTGCAGCGGCTGGGTGACCCAAAACAGCTGCGCCTGCGCCAATAGAGACAGCCTGCCCATTAATCTCCATTACTACACCCAATGTGCGGAGATCCACTTGATTAACGGGAACGGCTTGATTTCCAAGGATAAACCGTGAAGAGGAACAATTATCGGCAACCACGCTTTTAAGATCAAACTTAAAGTCTCTATAGCGAGAATCGATGACCTCGATTCCAGCCATAATAAAATCTGTAGCGGCGAGAACTGAGCCTACATGACACCCTGGACCCCTCAAGGCATTTTTTAGAACAAATACAATTTCAGGCTCCACCTTCGGATGGATTAACTCTTTAATCTTAATATCCCCACCAGATGGCACGCTAAAAGTATCGACTAAAAATCCAAAACAAGCGGTATCCACACCCATTTGTTTCATTTTTGCATGCGAGGTTAAGCCACACTTCAATCCTACAAGCTTATTACCCCTAGCTAACTTGCGGCGCAAAATCTCTGCCTGGACGGCATAGGCATCATCCCAATCCATCTCCGGATGTGCGTCGGTTATCTTTAAAACATCGAATGCTTTTAATTCGGCATCCTCAAGATGTTCCGCTAATTGAGCAATGACTTCCTTGGTAAGATTCATACCGTCAACCCCTTTTCCCGTGCAAGTGTAATTGCGGTATCTTCAATCATATCTTCTTGACCACCAACCATTTTCTGACGCGCCAATTCCAGCAAAATTTCACGAGCTGAAACGCCATATTTCTTCTCGGCACGCTTAGCAAAAAGCAGGAAGGATGAATACACACCTGCATAGCCAAGCGTTAAGGCATCACGGTCGATGCGAATTAAGTGGTCCATGATTGGAACAACACGATCTTCGGCCACATCACTAATTTTGAATACATCAACGCCAGTGATAATCCCCATACGCTCGCAAACTGCTACAAATACCTCCATTGGAGTATTTCCAGCGCCCGCACCTAAACCAGCAGCCGCAGCATCAATGCGATTAGCACCCACTTCGATTGCCGCCAGTGAATTAGGAATACTCATTCCTAAGTTGTGGTGGGAATGAAAACCAAGCTCAGTTTTTGGATCAAGCGCTTGACGTACAGCATTGACGCTTTTTTTAACATCATCTGGCAGCATGTAACCAGCCGAATCAGCAACATAAATGCAATTAGCGCCATAACTTTCCATGAGTTTCGCTTGGATTACTAAATCCTCAGGGGGGGATAAGTGGGACATCATCAAAAAACCGACCGTATCCATGTCCAATTTTCTAGCCATACTGATATGCTGCTCGGAGACATCGGCCTCGGTACAGTGCGTGGCTACGCGGATAGTATTGACGCCCAGATCTTTTGCCATCATGAGATGGTCAACTGTTCCTATCCCTGGGATAAGCAAGGCCGAGACCTTGGCATTTTTCATCTTAGGAATCACCGCACCAAGATATTCCTCGTCGGAATGCGCAGGAAAGCCATAATTGACCGATGAACCACCCAACCCATCGCCATGAGTCACCTCTATCAATGGGATGCCCGCCTCATCTAACCCTGTAGCAATATTAACCATTTGGCCTAAGGTCATCTGATGCCGCTTCGGATGCATTCCATCACGCAAGGTCATGTCATGTACTGTAATTTTTTTTCCACTTAAATTCATATTCATTCTCCTTAAATCACCACTGGAGCAAGAGTCAACTTGCCACTAATAATTTCTTCGGCAAACATTTCTGCTGTACGCGCTGCCGCAGCCGTCATGATGTCAAGGTTGCCTGCATACTTAGGCAAGTAATCGCCCAGCCCCTGAACTTCCAAAAAGACTGAAACACGATTTCCATCGAAAATTGGGCCGTTCATCAGGCGATAACCAGGTACATATTTTTGAACTTCTTTAACCATTTCATGAACCGAGTCTGTAATTGCCTGAACATTAGGAGCTTCATCAGTTAAACAATGAACGGTATCGCGCATGATCAATGGAGGTTCTGCAGGGTTAATAACGACAATTGCTTTACCCTTTAGGGCGCCACCAACCTTCTCTACAGCACCGGCAGTGGTACGCGTAAATTCATCAATATTTTTGCGAGTACCGGGACCAACAGATTTAGAGCTGACTGTAGCAATAATTTCTCCGTAGTTCACTTTTTGAACCCGTGAAATAGCGGCAACAATTGGCACTGTGGCTTGACCGCCGCAAGTCACCATGTTGACGTTCATCTCACGATGCCCAACATGCTCAGCAAGATTGACTGGCGGTACGCAGTAAGGGCCAATCGCTGCAGGCGTTAAGTCGATCACCATAATTCCCAAAGCGTTCAATTTCCGACTGTTTTCAGCATGGACATAAGCCGAGGTTGCATCAAATGCAATTTGTACACCATCTGCAATGGCATGCTCAAGAAATCCATCAACACCATCTGCCGTAGTTTTTAGGCCCAATTGTCGAGCGCGCTCTAGTCCCTCGGATGCAGGATCAACACCAATCATCCAAACAGCTTCGAGGACTGGGCTACGTTTTATTTTGTAGAGCAGATCGGTGCCAATATTTCCAGGGCCGATAATTGCACATTTAATTTTTTTCATAAAATGACCTTTTTTACTGTTAAACAAATCTGACGGAGCATCCGCCTATACCACCAATGGAAACACGCAAGCTATCGCCTGCAGCTACGGGAAATAGAGGGGCAAGCGATCCAGATAAAATTACTTCTCCAGCCTTAAGAGGGATACCCAGTTGACCCAAAGTGTTTGCCAACCAGCAAACTGCATTTACAGGAGATCCGAGAGCAGCTGCCCCAGCTCCCGTGCCAATAATTTCTCCATTTTTTTCGACCACCATGCCGCAAAGAGATAAATCCAAGTTTTCGACTGGAACAAGTCTGTCACCCAATACAAACACTCCGCATGAGGCATTGTCAGCAACCGTATCCTGAATCTTAATTTTCCAATCTTCGATACGGGAGTCGACAATCTCAAAGCAAGCCATAACCCCTTCTGTTGCAGCCAAGACATCTGCACTCGTAATTCCCGGACCCATCAAATCTTTTTTCAATACAAAAGCAATTTCCCCTTCAGCCTTAGGTTGTATCAGGCTAGACATTGGGATAGATTCACCCTCGTTGTAGACCATCCCATCCAATAAATAACCGAAGTCAGGCTGGTGTACATTGAGCATGTCCTGAACAACCTTACTAGTGACGCCGATTTTTTTGCCAATGATCTTTTCACCCTTTTCTATTCGGCTAGCCAAAACACGCTGCTGAATGTGATATGCATCTACAACGCTAATATCAAACCCTCTTGACGTAAGGGGACTTATAGTTTTTCCAGTGGATAAAGCCGTATAGAGCTCATCACCTAACTGTTGAATTTGTTTCTTTTCCATTGATGATTACTTTCTTATTTTTAAGAGAGAAAATTCTTTACTAACTGGTTGAAATCTTTGGTGCACTCAATCTGCGTCCAATGCCCACAATTACCAAAAATATGCATTTGAGAGTTCTTAATCAATCTATTGAGGAGCAGCGCATTCTCAAGAGGGATCACTCGGTCATCTCTGCCATGAATAATCAAGGTCTGAGCGTTAATACTAGAAATCTCCGCATAGGAGCTGCTGAGTGCATCCACCCATCTTTGGCGTGGCGCTGGAAACATCTTCTCGTATGATTCTTGATAACCAGGGCGAATGCTTGCCTGAAATCTCAGCTCTGCCAATTCATCGCTTACCAAACCTCGATCATGCGCAAAAATATCCAGAAGAGTTCTCATATTTGTCATGGAAGGCTGATATCCCCATATGGCATCAAGTTCGGGCGTAATTAAAAATGGAACTCCCACGCTCCCCATTAACACCATTCGTTTGACTCGATCAGGGTGGCGAATTGCCAATGCCAAAGCAATTGCACCGCCAAACGAATTACCTACCACGCTAAATTTTTGAATGCCCAAGCTATCCATGATGCCAAGAGAATGATTCACCCAACTATCCAAAGAATATTCTGCTTGAGCAGGTCTCTCGGTATAACCAAACCCAACTAAATCGGGCGCAATAACCCGATGCTGCTTGGAAAGCTCTGGAATGGTGAGCCTCCAATTTGCCCAGGCGGTAACGCCTGGACCAGAGCCGTGCAACAGTAGGACCGGCTCCCCGACCCCAACATCATGAAGGTTTGTTACGATACCTGCAGCATTAACTCTATCACCAAGTTCAGGTATTGCAGCAACATTAGACATTCTATTTTTTACCTTAAAGTTTCACGCAAATGTTTTTCAACTCGGTATAAAACTCCAAGGAATGGACGCCACCTTCACGTCCAATACCCGACTGTTTAGCACCGCCGAATGGTGTACGCAAATCTCGTAAGAACCAGCTATTGACCCAAACCAAGCCAACGTCCATTCGTCCAGCAACGCGATGTGCACGAGTAATATCTTGGGTATAGATTGAGGCAGCTAAGCCATAGTTTGTATTGTTCGCGCGTTCAACGACTTCGTCTTCATGATCAAATGGCATGATCAATGTGCAAGGACCGAAGACTTCTTCCCGGGCAATGGTGGAAGAGTCATCTAAACCTACCCAGATCGTAGGCTCAACCCAAGCACCCTCATTTAAATCGCCCACCAATTGCGGAATACCGCCGCCAGTAATAACAGTAGCGCCCTCTTCAACTGCTTTTTTGTAATACGACAAAACCTTGTTGCGATGCTCTTGACTGACTAATGGACCCATATTTACATTAGACTCAGAGGGGGGGCCAATTTTAAGAGCCTCAGCACCTTTCTTCAAAGCGGCTACAAAGGTATCAAATAGCGGACGCTCCACATAAACGCGCTCGGTACCTAGGCAAACTTGACCACTGTTAGCAAAGCAAGAGCGTACTGTAGATTCAATTGCAACATCTAAATTGGCGTCAGCAAATACAATCGCTGGATTTTTCCCACCCATCTCCAAAGATACTGGCCGCGAACCAGTAGCAGCAGCTCTCATAATAATTTCACCTGTCCTGGTCTCACCAGTGAAAGTGATTGCATTTACACCTTGGTGTGAGGTTAGAAATTCTCCGGCAGAGTTAGGGCCAAATCCATGAACAACGTTATATACGCCCTTAGGAACCCCGCAGGCATTCATCACTTCACCTAACAATGTGGCAGTTGAAGGCGTTTCTTCTGAAGGCTTAACGACAACCGCATTTCCACAAGCTAGGGCTGGCCCTACCTTCCAAGTCATTAACAATAAGGGCAGATTCCATGGGCAAACAACTCCAACAACGCCGACTGGACGTCTCACCGCATAATTTAGCGCTCCACGGCCATCAGGTGTAGCCATTTCAAAAAATTCCGTAGGTGCATTCTTAATTACGTCAGCAAATATTTTGAAGTTTGCTGCGCCCCTAGGAATATCAAGATGGCTGGATAAAGATTCTGGCTTGCCAGTATCAGCACATTCTGCTTTTACAAATTCATCAAAACGGCGAATGATTTCATCGGCAACCTTATTCAGAATATCGGTCCGCTCTACAACCGTCATTTTTCCCCAAGGCCCATTCAACGCGGCTCTAGCAGCATCTACTGCAGCATTCACTTCAGCCTGCCCCGCTTCATGCACCATGCCTATCAAACTATTATTGACGGGCGTACGCTTTTCAAATTGCTTAAGTGTCGGAATAAATTCGCCATTAATAAAATTCAAAATTTGTTTCATTTTTTCTCCAAACCCCTCATTACCCAAGGCATTTCAACCTAATCCAAGTGCAGCCAATCCAGCCATTGCGCACGCTTCATCTTGATCTTCTGATGCACCCGATACGCCAATACCGCCAATCCAGGTTTCTGTGTCATTCAAAAAAATAGGAAATCCCCCACCAAACACAATCAATCTCGGTTGGCTTGAAAAACCTAACTTCATTCCTTCATCATGTCCAACTAAAGACATCCAATTTTTTGTCGGAAAACCAAAGCTTGACGCGGTATACGACTTATCAATTGCAATTTGAATCGAATGTAGAAAAGCACCGGGCATTCTTAAGAAGGCCATTAAATTACCACCACGATCGACAACGGCAACATTTATCTTTAGACCTTGTGAGGTGGCATATTGAACGGCAGCATCTACTGCCATTGCTGCCGCCCTACAGGAAATGCCCGGAACATCTTCTTTTACGATCATTAGGTCACTACGCTCAGAAAGGCCTCATTCAATTTACGATCGTGGTAAAACACAGCCGCACCGACTTCGTCCATCGTCCACTTGATTGGCTCCCAATCCGGATAACCGAAATTACCACCCGAGAATGTTTCGAAACGATTTCCAGATGGATCAAATGCGTAGATCGTAGTGCCTCGAGTCACCCCATGACGTGTTGGCCCAATGTCAATAGAAACACGACTTGCAGACATAATGTCGGCCGCTCGCAATACCTTTTCCCAACTATCAAGCAGGAATGAAATATGATGCAACTTACCTGGTTCCGGATGACGAACAAAGGCAATATCATGTGCTTTGGTTGAAGTTGATAACCAAATGGCTAGATCATTGCCTGGTTCAATTTCAATATGCTCAACAAGGAAGAAACCCAAAACCTCCTCAAAGAGCTTTTGTACTTTCTCGATGTCTGGCCCATATAGCAAGCAGTGATCGAGGCGTAGTGGTGCAATACCTTTGTCTTGCGCCGGCTTCCATGCCTCTGGATTTAACAGTTCATGTGGCGCAGAAATTTTTGATTTATCTGCATACAACTCAATTTGATGACCACTTGCAATTTCAAAACGTATACGCTCACCAGTTTCCAACAGCTCGCCGGCTGGAATCTTTTCAGTTTTAACACCATATGCACGTAAATCCGAATCAAGCTTCTTAAGCGTCTCTGTATTAGCGACCTTGAAGGCAAAGAAGTCGATTCCAGCGCGATCTGCTTTGCGCAAAATGACACTGTTGTGATCGCGCTCATCCCATGCTCGGAAATAAACCCGCCCCTGCTTATCCGTGCCGGCCTCAATTAAGCCCAATACATCACGATAGTGATGGACAGCCTCATCCATATCCAACACCCGTATTTGGGCATGTCCGGGACGTAATACACCTGTCAT
>Ga0364886_10019_pt1 | contig 111176 bp, 101 predicted proteins | sample ExccelJu500001D3_4_FD_206926 | JGI IMG/M metagenome (GOLD analysis project Ga0364886, IMG submission 206926) | Enriched cells from Trout Bog Lake Hypolimnion, Wisconsin, USA - BchlTB.July23.5000.01.D3 | ecosystem: Environmental > Aquatic > Freshwater > Lake > Hypolimnion/Profundal zone | place... | reverse complement strand
ATCGTGGACCTAAAACAGATCAAACAGATCATAGAGTTGATGAAACGCTCAGATCTCTCCGAATTCGCGTTCGAAGAAGATGGCTTGAAGATTAAAATTTGTAGAGGCGCAAATGGTTTACCTGTAGTTTCCTCAGCTCCGGCAGCAGTTTACGCCCCAGCTCCCGTTGCAATTCCCGTACCCACTGCTTCAGCACCTGCAGCCAGCCCAACCCCAGCACCATTAGCTGACGAAGCCGGTGTTACTTATATTAAGTCTCCAATGGTTGGTACTTTCTACCGTGCAGCTTCGCCAGAAAATAAGCCTTTTGCTGAGCCTGGCACCAAAGTTACTTCTACAAGTGTTACCTGTATTATTGAAGCCATGAAGATCATGAATGAAATTCAGGCAGAAACTCAGGGCACAATCCTCGAAGTACTCGTTGAAAACGGGCAACCAGTAGAGTACGGCCAGAAGCTCTTTAAGGTTAAACAGGGTTAAGTAATTGCTGATACGATAACCCAAACTGATCTGAGACATGTACCTAAGCGGGCATTAGTCTCTTATTACCACCTTTAGCATTTCGATATAAATGATCCAAAAAGTACTCATAGCCAATCGCGGAGAAATCGCATTACGAATCGTTAGAGCATGTCGCGAACTTGGCATTAAGACATTAGCGGTTTACTCAGAAGCAGATGTCCAATCTTTGCATGTACAATTAGCTGACGAAGCTATTTGCATTGGAGGTCCAAAGAGTGCGGATAGCTACCTAAGAGCGGATCGCATAATGAGTGCCGCAGAAATAGCAGATGTTGACGCTATTCATCCTGGGTATGGTTTTCTATCAGAAAATGCTAAATTTGCTGAGCAATGCGAATCATGTAATATTAAGTTTATTGGCCCTAAATCGAAATCGATTAAGATAATGGGCGATAAAGCAGTCGCTAAAGATACAGTAAAAAAAGCCGGTGTTCCTACCGTACCTGGTAGCGATGGCCCTATTGAGAGTGAAGTTCAGGCTGTTAAACTTGCTCGTTCAATTGGATATCCAGTAATTATAAAAGCGGTTGCTGGCGGCGGTGGCAGAGGTATGCGTATTGCGCATAATGACGTATCTCTAGCCAAAGAATTCTTTGTTGCAAAAAACGAAGCAGAAAAGGCATTCGGCAATGGAGCCTTATATTTAGAGAAGTATATTGAACGCCCTCGTCATATTGAATTTCAAATTCTTGGAGATAAGTACGGTAAGATAATACACCTTGGTGAACGTGATTGTTCAGTTCAACGCAGACACCAAAAGCTAATTGAAGAGTCCCCTTCTCCATTTTTAACACCTGATTTACGCAAAAAGATGGGTAAAGCAGCTGTTCGTGCAGCAGAGGCTGCTGAATACGAAAATGCTGGAACGATTGAATTTTTAGTCGATGCAAAGGGTAATTTTTACTTCATTGAGATGAATACTCGCATCCAAGTAGAGCACCCTGTAACCGAAGAAGTTACCGGTATCGACTTAGTTAAACAGCAAATAAAGATAGCCAATGGTGAGAAGCTCGCGTTTGACCAAAGTGACATAACTTTTGATCGCCACGCTATAGAGTGTCGCATCAACGCAGAGGATCCAGCACGCAACTTTGCTCCATCACCAGGAACGATTGGCCTATATTATGCACCAGGTGGACTAGGTGTTCGCGTAGATAGCCATGCTTATAGTGGCTATACTATACCTCCTTACTACGATTCAATGATTGGTAAACTGATTTGCTCTGGTAGCACTCGCAAGGAAGCGCTAGAGAGAACTTATCGTGCATTAAGTGAATATTTAGTACGTGGTATTAAAACAACCATACCTCTTCACAAAGCTATCATGGCAGATCCAGTCTTTATTGAGGGCAAAGCTACTACCGCATATATGGAAGATTTCTTAGGTCGAACAACTCCTGACCTATTCTCCTGATTCATCAGGTGTAGCTGGGTAGGATTGCGATAGTAAACATCCCACATCCGTCATAACTAAGTCTTCAGATTCCAATACATGTTTTCTGATTTTTTGAAGACCCTGTTGGCATTTTTCTGTAATTACTTTGTTAGAGCATCTAAATAGATTACGCAAATAACCTGGATCCGTGTGATTAGGTCTTAGTGATTCAGGATTAGACGGATTCTCAACTTTAGATATAAAGTATCGAGATCCTTCTGGGTAATAGGTCAAACCACACCACAAGACTTCTGCTTCAAATTCACGGGTATCTATTGGTTTATTACTTCTACTGTGTTTTTTTCTAACACTTAACTTTTCGCCAGACATAAAGTCTCTCAAGGTAAGTATAGTTCTAATTAAACCAAAAACGACACTTGCTACAGCAAGCAGTGCTGTATCTGTATGTTTAAGTCCCTCGTTAAGAATAGCTCTAAATATTTTTTTAATTCTACCCACCGTTTCTACTACATCTTTATTAATAAAATTCAAAAGATCCTTACCAGAAAGTCCATGCGTACCCCAACGCTTTAACAGTGGATCAAGTATATTTCTGTAAAGCCATATATTAGCCGGCTGATTCTCTATCTGCATATTAGGAAAATGCAGTAGCGGATTACCCATCCGATTATAAAATAACACCTTACCAGCTTTATCAATAGCCATAAGATCATAAAAGAAAACTGGACTACTAAATTTTGGTGATTGTATTTTATTCATATATTTTAAATTTATGACTCAGTTGCATGTAAAGTTATCCCAATACTGTTGATTTCCCGATTCATAGGTAAGATTTTCTATAATTTCTCGATAGTATTCACGCACACGATGTCTGACGGCATTCACCCCATTAGGTTTCGAAGTACAAAAGTCATAATCAACAACTCCTCGTACAACTTTATCGAATTTACCAATACGACCCTTATTAAAGGATATTACTTCACCAACATTTAATTGAGCAAACTCATCGGCTCTGAAACGCTCTTTTTGATCTGTTTTACGCTTATGACTCAGTATTATTTCTTTACCTGAGTTAAATGTGTTCCATAAACCTGAAAGATTAATATTTTGATCATCTAAGATTGTTTCTTCAGTAAATGTACCGCAAATATCTGCTGCTCTCTTACAGGTTTCTGGATCAGTTTGCTGCAACCAAAATTGAATTCCAAAAGCTGATATATATACATTAGCTGTATCACGACCTAGTGAATCGACTAACCAAGCATAACTTTGTGTAGCACATATATTAATTACATTATTAGACCGCGATAGATTCATAAAATATGAATCACCAGCAGAAACGGATCCGCCTATTACGTATTTATGACATTCATCTGCAAAGTATAATGCTAACCTACTAGAGTTTAAATCAGATCGTAAAGAGCGAGCTAGCATGGTACTCTGAAAATCTATTTTGCAAGCCGTACCTAAAACCCTACCTAGCTGCTCGTACTTATCTCCTGGTACTAGACATATTATTTTACCTGATTGAACTATATCTTCAAAAGAGAAAGTTGATTTTTGGCAAAATGTTTCAGTGAGATTTGGATCTTGTAGAAAGATATCGAACGTACTCGTAATAATCGAAACTATAATAGTAGCGGTTTTTCCGTCCTCAATCATTCTAATCCATTCTTGTCTAAAGTAATTTAATAAAGACTCTTCGGATATTTTACTACGCGTATCGTCCTTGTCACAACTTTGAAACTTTATCTCAAGTAACTTTAAAGCATCCTCAAGATAACTATAATCGGTAACAAGTTTAACTATTTCTAATGCTGTACAGGTTTTACTTAAGACTAAGCGATGTAAAGTTATACAAGCTGTAATTAATTTTCTGGCCTGATCGTAAAAATACTCATTTTCACTATTTTTTTGCCTTCCTTTGGACATTGAGGCCAGCAATGTAAGCCTTTCAGCAACCTCTGCAGGTGGAAGATTTGAATCTACGATATTATAGTGGACCTGATTATCTATAAAAATTAATCCATCTATTTTTAACAATCTTGGCGGCTCTGTTAAAATACACTCACCACAATTATTATTAAGTAATGCCGGAGAATTCCATTTATGAGTATGACTGACTCTTATTAAAAAATCCTCCTTCCAGCGCCAACCGACAAATCTTGGTTTTAAAGATCCTAAAGCTATACTAATAGCACCAACTTGCTTTAATATTTCGTCGAACTTGATTTTTGAATTTAGATAACTTTGTAAATTATTTTCTGAGCAAGTAAAAAAATGTTCATGTAGCGTTAAGAGTTCTGCAGCGTCAGAAACACCTGATCCAGCAAAGGCAACTAAATACCAGTATCTGTCTTGTTCATCTTTAAACCTAACTACTGGCAATCTTGATGAAGGCGTTAACAGTAAAATATCTTTAGACACAACCCTTCCCGCCTCATGGGCTAAGTAAATACAATTATCTACAATATCACCCTTAACTTCAGGTATAAATGCTCCAAGTTTCTGCAGAGGATCTTTACTTAAATTATCTGAAGATTCTCTGTTATATGTATTTAAAAGACGTGATAATGCAGGCAATAGAACACCTGCTGTTTTTGATGATCCTGTAACTCCTGTAACTAGAATAGAAGTTTTAAGATCATCTGCAGTCATAGTCATGCCTGCTAGATGCACTTCATTTCCATGACTATGTTTAAATAATCGATTAAAAAAATTAGATCTATTTCGATCACAATTTAAATTTCTACTAAAATATAAAGGATAACAAAGTTTAAGACATCGTGCATGAAGTAACCATGAACAAATACATGCCCCAATAATCAAAAAGGATTGTAGATACAGAATCACACTAGTTCCCTCGGGAAGAGCCTCTACAAGTTCAGCAATTATAGGCACCTGCAAAGACAATGCTTCAATACCAGTAATGAGTGTAGAAGCACTTATCACAAATATGACACTTAGGAGCATACACATCACTGGAGAATTCAAAGGTACAAAATCCGCACTATAATATATTAGCGCACATAAAAATTTACGTATTAGCTCAAAAAGAATCATATTCCTATGTATTAAAGCACATATTCAACTCGTAGTGCTTTTTTATACCCTCATTAAAAACTTGCTTTAATAGTTATGTGCTACCTTCGACTTCGCACATAATCTCGAAACCTAAAGCCATATGGCTTGATCCACATAACACTTGGAAGTCCGAATTTGATGACTCAGTCATAGAAACGATACGGAATAAATTAAGCAGTCCAAACCAAACAGTTGATAAAAAGTCCTTACAAATCCTTAATTACAGACCTGATCTTTTAAAACGTATAGGGCCTGTAGCCTTAAAAAATCATGATTTAAACTTCCTAGTAAGAACAAATCCAGAGTCATGCTTAGTGCTACTTAAACACTTCTATAACGATACCGCTCCGCAGATTGAAGAAACTTTAGCATCTTCGGGAAAAGCAATACATGAACTACTATCATGGGCAAATGCTAACCACCGAGAATTGCATAGTAGTGAAAGATTCTTTCGCGACAGTCTTATTCTAGATCCCTACTGGGGCTATCAATTTGCTAAAGAAACACATAATACAGATTTGCTTAATGAATTAACTCAGTGGTGCAGTGATGAAAGATATGATCGTGCCTCGGCTGCGACAATTCACCTCGAACTTAACCCAAAAGAATCAATTTTGCCTTATCGTGAATTGATCATACAAAACCCTTTTTATGCTTATTTAGCCCAGTCAAATCTAAATGCTGCAAAAGCACCTATTCAGGCCCATGAGATATATCCGTCGCCACAGTGGGCAACTCACTTCGCTTTAAGTCCGAACTGCAAAGATCCTGCCGCATTTACTAAAATTGCATCACAAGATAGTGCGTGGCTTATAGAAATAGCATATGCAAAAAATTTATTTAAAAATAAAGAATTCAAAGAACGTTTTATCGCTGATTTAAGAGCAAGGCCAAATCATCAATATATACCCGATATAATTGATACATTTCTAGAAGGCCTAGAATCACCCAGACGAAAGGTAATAAAAAAAGATTTTAGTTCTCCTGGTATGCTAGATGTATTCACTCAAGGTAAAGCAGCTGAAGTAAAAATATTAAAGGCTCTCCAATTAGATAAAAATAAAGAACTCTGGAGGCCTAGTGATGAACAAATTGAAAGTCCTAAATTTAAAGAAATTGTAGGAAATATAAAATTTACAAGACGAGGCCTCTATAAAGGCACTGTACTGGACAGTACGGAGTGCGGATACACAGAAATTAAATCTGGCAAAAGCCCCTTACGCGCAAGCTATCAATTACGTCTTCAAACGTACAAATCCGTTATAGATGGAAGACCTCTTACTATCTATACCGATCGGCCCACCAACAAAGAATTTATCCGATGGTCATCACTTTATGATATTAAGTTAAAACCTATGCCTTCTCTTTCACTAGATGAATCTTTATGAAAACATTAAATCCTGGCTCTATTAAAGCAGACTCTCATACGTCCAACAAAGTTCTGTTATTAAAACATGTAACCTATCTTAGATTAACTAATCAAATACGCACCCTGTTCTATTACACACAAATAAATAAAAAAATATTACAATTAATTATACCCTATGACTGTGAATTAAGTTGGGAACTAAGAAACTTTATAAACAAACATAGTGATAGTTTTAAAATATCAAAAGAGACATGAGTTTGTATCTATGCATATATATATACGACTGCGAGATACACGGATTAGACATGGGCTGTTATTCAGATTTTAACGCATTTAGATACAATCTACTAAACCTATGCTCCTCTCAAAATCCGTTAATTAAACTTAATACCCTAGTGAATCACAGTGACTGTAACGGCGATTGGACACCCAATCAGTGCAAAAAACTAATTCAAGAATTAAACCAAGCTAAGGAAATAATATACAAAATATTTTATGAAGATTTAGAAGAAATTAAAGAAACCATTAATAATATTTTATACTTATGCCATTTAAGCGTTAGGTATAACAGCTCGATTATATTCCAATAAAACGAAAGCAAATATGTTTAAGAATATACTATTTTTGTTTCTTTTCGTTAATTTAAAAACATATGGTACAAACCTAAAAACAGAACCACCAATTTCAGAATATAGCATAGATTCGTATATCAGAACGCTAGCTACTGAAAATATTAGCTATCGAACTGATTTACATATTTTGGAATCTAATGAAGTCATTATATTTGGTTACCACGAAGACTTTAGCTCAATTATTGGTCGTTTTAGTTACCGTCCAAAACACTACAAAGAACTAACATCTTTTCAAAAAAATGAATTATTAAATTCTAAGGAATTTAAACAATTCAGCTCAGATAAAATATTGAGGTTTGAGATTAATCCCTCCGAATTAATTTCTAAAGGCACGTTAAATATATCTCTTTAAAATGAATGATATTAGCCAGGAACTAAATGTAGAGCATTTAAATGCACTAATAAGCCAAGCACGCACTCAAGCTATCACTGCAATACTAATATCACTAAGTATGTTTGTCGCTATACTAAGTTTTATCTCTACAGTTATTAACTTTAAACGATTATCCCTTATCTTCGCATTCATTTATTCAATACTTTTGTGTAGCATTGAAGTTGGATTTTCTAAAATCCTAGGTTTCACTGGTTGCGCGATATCCACTTTAGGGTTCGCACTTTCTTTTAAATCCCACTCATGATTACTTTTCCCCAAGGATCTGAGGATTATTTCTTCATGAATGAACTTAGAGAAGCAAATATACTCAATGCAGATAATATTCGCAAGATTGAAACCTTAACACCAAATGCAATACATCTTAACTTAAGCGAATTCTTACTAACCGGGGCTGACTGCATTAACGAATCAATGTGGTTAACTTGGCTTATTCGCTTTAAAGGATGCTATCGTTTTGGAAATGTAGTTTGGAATGACCAAGCTAAGATATGGAGTTACCAGGGACTACCCAAAGATGCCAATTTTCCCTACTTATTAACTAGTGAACAACGAGGCATAGTGGCGGTATTAAGACCGGATCGATTAAAGCAAACCTCAGAACGTTTAAAAGCGTTACGTCCACACTGGGCAGCCGCGACGCTAGGCGAGATAAGACGATTAAGAAAGTCATGGGTTGAGTCATTTAGTAGACGCCCATACGAAATGACGCGCATTGACCCATCTTCAAAAAAAATAGATTCTTCTGAAAACGATATGTTCAATTTCGAATCGTATGCAGATCCTTTATCTTATAATTTGAGATGATACGCTTTAAACACAATATACTCTATTTCATTGTAGCTGTAGGCCTACTAACTACTACCTGCAATGCTAAGGAATTAACTATAGTATCATTACACAGTATAATTACTGAATTAACTAAGGATGTAGGTGGGGATAAAGTAAACGTTATCTCATTTATTAAACCTGACACAGATCCACATACTTTCGAACCATCTGCTCTTAATTTACGTGCCGCTAGCTCTGCAGACTTAATAATCGCTTCAGGCTTAGGAATAGAGTCATATATTAACAAAATTGTTACCAACACTAGTACCCATGCTAAAGTCATATCTCTAGGTGAAGAGATTAACGCTGCTCTGCTTTCACAAAATCAAGATCCTCATTGGTGGCAAAGTATAGATTGTGTAATTGTTGCAACTCGCATTATTGAAAAGTCGCTATCGAGTCTTAGTCCAGTCGATAGGATTTATTTTCGAAATCGAGCGAATATAAAAATTATCGATCTTATTAAACTTAAGGCTTGGGCACGCACCACAATTTCTCAAATACCTTTAGATCGCCGAGACCTAGTAACTTCTCACGACGCATTCGGTCGTTTTGCTCAAGATTTTAACTTCAGGATTCATCCTATTGCTGGCTTATCTCCTGAATCGGAACCTAACGCTAAAGACATATCACAGCTAATTGACTTCATTAAAAAAGCACGCATTAAGACAATTTTTGTAGAAAATAGGATTAATCCCAAAATAACAGAAGGCATAATCCATGATACAGACACTATATTAGGGGGCGTTCTATACTCTGACGGCTTGGGCAGTAAAGAATGCCAAACATATGCCAGTATGTATCGGCATAATGTAAATACTATCGTTGATGGCCTAAAATAATAGCCTATCTTAAATCTCGGTAGTCCTTAATTTCCATGGATTTATCCAAGATTAAATTGGCGGAGGAGGAGGGATTCGAACCCCCGGTGAACTTGCGCCCACGTCTGATTTCAAGTCAGGTGCCTTAAACCACTCAGCCACTCCTCCGAACTATGTACCTGAAGCCGTCTACGTTCATAGAGAGTTGGCTTAAGGTCAATCGCAGAACTTATGTAAAATTAAAGTTATTAGATGAAAACATCTTTGAAAAAGCTGCCAAAATACACAATTTAGTCACAGTGCGTTACTTATTAAATGCCGTGTTAATATTGGGCTTGGTATCCCTATTGGCAGGCTGCTCGAGGGCACCAAACTACCTAGATGGCCTATCTACTCTACGCATAAGTCAACGTAATGAACCATCAGACCTAGATCCCGCTACAACCTCACTACCTGACGATTACTTTATAATACGTGCCTTAAGTGAGGGTTTACTTATAACTTCCCCACAAACTGGAGCCCCTAGTGCCGGAATCGCAATTTCATGGAATCATTCTTTAGACGCTAAAGTATGGACATTTCACCTTAGAAAAGATGCAAAATGGTCCAACGGAGACAGTGTTACTGCTTATGATTTTATTGATTCTTATAGGCGTGTTTTGAGCACTAATCTAGCGGCTCCAAAAGCAGAACTGCTATTTTTAGTTAAAAATGCTAAAGCCTATTACTCAGGAATAATATCAGATTTTTCACGAGTTGGATTCTATGCACCCGATGATCACACATTAGTAATTTCATTAGAAAACCCTACCCCAGATTTTTTAATGTATGTAGTAAGTGGCATTTGGATTCCTGTTCATACACCTACCGTAAAAAAATGGGGTAAGAACTGGACTAAACCTGAACACTATGTTGGCAACGGGGCCTATACATTAAAAACATGGATACCAAATCAAAAAATTACGGTAGAAAAAAACCTATTATACCACGACCAAGATAAGGTGCATATTTCGAGTATAGAATTTATTCGATACGACAATGCAGAATCAGAAGAAAGATCATTTAGATCCGGAGGTGTTGATATTACTATGGCGATACCTATCAATAAAATCGCTGTTTACGCTAAAGAACACCCTTCTGAACTTCATAAATGCATATTAGCAGAAACGCGCTATATTTCATTTAATACCAATAAATATCCTCTTAATGACGCACGGGTTAGAGAAGCTATTTATTTAGCACTAGACCGAAGCACTTTAGTTTTAAATGTGTTAAAAGGCGGGCAACAGCCAATAGATAAATTAATTCCTGATACAATATGGAAAACATCCGATAACACATCATACACTCCAACTGAACATATAGACCAAGAACTTAATTTAAATCGCGCTAAAGTTCTTTTAAAAGAGGCAGGGTTTCCTGAAGGTAAAAACTTTCCTGCTCTAGAGCTCTCCAGTTGGACTAATCCAACATTACTTGAAGCTATACAAGCAACCCTCAAAAGAGATTTAGGTATTTCTATTACCATAAATATACAAGAAGCACGTGTTCATTTAGCAGCCCTACAAAGTGGAAATTACAGCTTAGGTTTGATGACTCTTATACCCGATGTTGCAGATCCATTGGAAATTCTTGAAAATTTCAGCTCTCAGTCACCAAATAACTATCCTCATTTTAAAGACGCTGAATTTGATCAATTACTCAATGATGCAAAAAATGCAGCGGATAAAAATAGCCGTCTAAATATATTAAAAAAAGCTGAGCTCAGATTGATTTCTCTAGCACCTATAGCTCCTTTATATTTAAATTCTCAAAACTGGCTAATGTCTGATCATATAACTGGATGGTATGCTGATCCACTCTGGAGAAGATCCTATATAGATTTAAAAATTAAGCCTTAGCTAGTAATTGCTATAGGAATAAAGTTAATCTTAACTCATAAACTTATGAAACGTTACGCACTATTAGTTACAGCACTACTTACGTGCCTGCATGCTCAATCCCCACAAAATACACAGTTCTCAAAAGAACGTATTTTAAATCACATCAAAGTTTTATCTTCTGATGAATTTGAAGGCCGAGGACCTGGCACGTTGGGTGAGGAAAAAGCTACCGCATATATAGAAGCTTACTTTAAACAATGCGGCCTACTTCCAGGAAACCCAAACGGAAGTTTTATACAGAATGTTCCTTTAATTGGAATAACATCAAAAACAGAAACTACATTTCAAATTGGAGATAAAAAAATTAATCCAGTATGGATTAATGATTACGTAGCAACATCACACCGTGCAGCACCCCAGGTTGAGGTAAATAATAGTGAAATTATATTCTGTGGATATGGGGTCGTTGCACCAGAATATAACTGGAACGATTTTAAAGACGTAGATGTACGTGGTAAAACAATCGTAGTTTTAGTTAACGATCCGCCAGTACCTGATCCTAAAGATCCAACTAAACTAGATGAAAAAGTATTTAAAGGAAAAGCTATGACCTATTATGGTCGCTGGATGTATAAATATGAAGAGGCATCAGCCTTAGGTGCTGCAGCATGTCTCATAGTTCATGAAACTGGCCCAGCAGGATATCCTTTTGCAGTAATAGCCGCTAGCCAAGGCAGAGAAAACTTTGACCTACGTCGTAGCGATGGAAACATGGGTCATGTTGCAGTCGAAGGATGGTTAACCCTAGATGGTGCTAAAAATCTTTTTAAAGAAGCAGGCTACGATTACGAAGCACTTAAAGCCAGTGCTGTAAGTCGTGATTTTCGTCCTGTAACATTAAAAGCAAAAGCTAGTTTTTTCGTTAAAAATACGGTTCGTGACGTAGCATCCAAGAATGTAGTTGCTAAATTAGAAGGCTCAGATCCTAAGCTTAAAGATGAATATGTAATATATTCATCTCACTGGGATCATCTTGGACGTGACTCAAAACTCAAGGGAGACCAAATATTTCATGGAGCGGCAGACAATGCTTCAGGAACTGCTGCCCTACTCGAATTAGCGCATGCTTACGCTAATCTTAAACCTGCAGACAGACCAAAACGTAGTATCTTATTCTTATCAGTTACTGCAGAAGAAAAGGGATTACTAGGATCACGTTTTTACGCTCAAAATCCTCTCTATCCGCTAACAAAAACTTTAGCTGATCTTAATATAGATGGAATCAACGTTTATGGTAAGACACTAAATATGGTGAGCGTTGGACTGGGTTCATCTACTCTGGACGAGATTGCTGCCGAAATCGGCAAAGAACATGGACGTAGTATCCGCGGAGAGCAGTTTCCCGAACGCGGCACTTATTACAGAAGTGATCATTTCGAATTTGCCCGAGTTGGCGTTCCTTCATGTATGATACGCGGTGGAACACTTTTCGAAGGACATGACGCCGATTACGGACGTGCCTTAGAAGACGATTACACAACGAATCGCTATCACAAAGTAACAGATGTTATACAGCCTGACTGGACAATGGAGGGTTCCGTACAAGATACAGAGACTTTATTTGATCTCGGTATTCGCGTAGCTAAATCAACCGTCTGGCCAACGTGGGCTCCAAATAATGAATTTAAAGCTAAGCGTGATGCTATGATGGCAAATCCAGGTCAATAATATACCTTTTTAGCTGTTTTATAAGCTGCGTACCTGCAAAGTACGCAGCTTTTTTATGGGGCTGTGGCTCGACAATATGCCATTCCCCAGTTTTACTCCTAACTGTCTTACATGCTACGCTTTATCGCACGCAGACTACTCGAAGCTATTCCCGTAATGCTGATTATCATTACAGGAACATTCTTCATGCAGCGATTTGTTCCAGGAGGTCCTTTTACTGCTGAAAAAGCAGTTACTCCTGAAGTCTTACGTAATCTACAAGCATACTACCACCTTAATGATCCACTTTGGAAACAATACTTAGATTACGTTTATGACCTATGTCCTAAAAAATTTCATCCCTTAGAATTAACCCATGGATTAGATCTTAAAGCAGCTTTCGGAATAGATTTTAGACCTTCTTTCAAATATCCAAATCGCACCGTTAACGAAATCATAGCTGATAAACTACCTGTCTCACTCGAACTTGGCGCATGGTCACTCCTGGTTGCTTTATGCTTTGGTTTACCTCTGGGCATTCTAGCTGCAGTTAAACGTAATAGCTGGCTAGATTATTTGTGTTCATCTCTAGCGATGAGTGGTATTTGTGTACCAACGTTTGTACTAGGGCCACTGCTCGTATTATTTTTCGCGATATATCTAGGGTGGTTTAATGCATCTGGATGGTATTCCCCAATTGATCGCGTTTTGCCATGCCTAACCCTAGGCAATTTTTATGCAGCCTATATAGCCCGTTTAACTCGAGGCGGAATGATAGAAGTACTAAATCAAGACTATATACGTACAGCTCGTGCAAAAGGAGCTACTGAATTTCGTGTAGTCATGAAGCACGCAGTCCGCGGTGGCCTTTTACCTGTCGTTTCATTTCTAGGTCCTGCGATAGCTGGAATCTTAACAGGTTCTTTTGTTATTGAGACAATTTTTCAAATTCCTGGTTTAGGACGTGAATTTGTTAACTCTGCTTTTAACCGAGACTACACGATGGTTTTAGGAACAGTGATACTATATGCAGGATTTATTGTTATCTTTAATCTCATAGTCGACGTAGTCCAAGTATGGCTAAACCCTAAACTGAAATTCGACTAAGACGTATCCATGCTTTCGTTATCACCACAGTCTCTTCCCCAAACCATTGCACCCTCTGTTGCGATAGAAAAAGGAAATTCACTTTGGAAAGATGCTTGGCAGCGTCTTAAGAAAAACCGCCTAGCTGTTGCTGGTGGAATATTCGTTATATTTCTATTTTTATTATATTTTTTCGGCCCTTTTTTCTGTCAGCACTATGAAGATCAAAATCTTGATCTAGGAGCCTCTTCTCCAAGTTTGAATCACCTACTTGGTACTGACACACTAGGTCGTGATTTACTTGCACGTCTAATCTATGGAGGACGCATTTCGTTAACCGTTGGACTAATAGCTACGTGCGTAGCCCTATTAATTGGTGTTACCTACGGAGCCATAGCAGGCTTCGCCGGCGGAAAGATTGATACCGTCATGATGCGTATAGTTGATATAATGTATGCACTTCCTTTCACAATATTTGTCATACTGTTAATGGTGTTTTTCGGACGTAATATTTTTCTACTCTTTTTTGCGATTGGCGCTGTGGAATGGTTAACGATGGCGCGTATTGTACGCGGTCAGGTGTTATCAATCAAAAAAATGGAGTTTATTGAAGCTGCTCGTGCTCTAGGGTTTGGTAATCGTCGCATCATCTTTAGACATATTATTCCTAACGTACTCGGTCCTGTTATCGTGTATACAACTTTAACCATACCATCCGTAATGCTACTTGAAGCATTCTTAAGTTTCTTAGGATTAGGTGTCCAACGCCCAATGAGCTCTTTAGGTACACTCATCAAAGACGGAGCTGATTCAATGGAAGAATACTGGTGGTTACTCATGTATCCTGCTGCTTTCTTTTCACTGACTTTAGTATCATTAAATTTTCTAGGCGATGGTTTACGCGATGCACTAGATGTAAGAACCTCCAAGGACTAATCACCGTGCGTCGTTTCATTCCCTATTTTAAATATCTAAAGTCCGTGAGATTGATGCTAGCAGTTGGCATCTTGTGTGGTGTGATTTCAGGCGCAGTTGGCGGCTTAGGTTTACCGCTAGTAGTCAATTATGTTATTCCACGCGTCCTAGTATCTGATCCTGTTCCTTCTCAAACACCTACTCAGGTACCAATTAAAAGTAATTTTGTTAATCGCATCGTAGACAAGTTTCTGCCGCCTCCAGCTAGCCCAGAAAGCGCGGTAAATAACCAACAGCAAGTAAGTGCACCAACAGCACGACCAAAACTAACTGCTCTTCAAGTATGGATGATAGCCCTTTGGCTACCTCTTATATTTTTCATTCGTGGCGCAGCGGGGTATTTGGGTACATACTTAATTCAAAACGCAGGTGTTAGAATTCTTGAAGGAGTTAGATTTGATTACTTCAGAAAACTCCAGGTACTCCCTCTGTCTTTCTTTAATCGCTTTTCAACAGGAGACCTAATCACGCGAGGCCTGAATGATACCAATCAATTACAAAACACACTCACAGTTATTTCAAATGACCTGATTGTACAACCAGCCACTTTAGTTGGTACAATAGTCGCTTTAGGCTTTCTTGCCTACCGCGAACAAGGCGCATGGTTAATGTTTATCTGTTTACTAACAGTACCGTTATCAATTTTCCCTATCCGCTATGTTGGTAAAAAATTAGTTAAACGAGCGATTTTACTTCAGGCACAAGCTGGCAGTATAACCGAACGATTCACAGAAAATTTAGCAGGAATTAAGGAAGTTAGAGCTTTTGGTTTAGAAAAATACGAAGTTGATCGTTTTTCACGCTTAAGTGGTGGCCTTGTTAGAGCTCAGATGAAAGTAGTTAAATACGCGCAAGCTTTAGGCCCTAGTATTGAAATCTTAAGTGCTATAGGAATTTCGATTACATTTGTATATGCCTACAATGCAGGAGTGCACAGTGGTTCCTTCTTAGGAATTATCACTGCACTTTTTCTAAGTTATAATCCAATTAAACGACTTGGTGCTGTTAGTAATGAATTAAAACGTGGAAGCGCTTCTCTTGAGCGACTTGAACAGATTCTTAATGAACCTATCAAAATAGCAGATCCAGTTAATCCAGCACAAGTAGGCCGACTTAAAGGCGATATCACATTTAAATCTGCTACCTTTTTTTACAAAGAAGGTGAAAATGTGCTTAATAACATATCCGTTAACATACCTAGTGGAACCTTCTGTGCATTGGTAGGACCTAGTGGTGCTGGTAAGACAACTTTTGCTAATCTTATTCCACGGTTTTATGATTTAACTCAAGGGTCACTTTCAATTGATGGTATCGATATAAAATCGATGCGCTTAGCAGACTTAAGGCGTAACATCGCACTTGTTTCACAAGATCCCGTTTTATTTAACGATACAATTTACAATAACCTTCTTCTTGGGAAAGATGGTGCTACACGCGAAGAAATTATAGAGGCCGCGAAAAAGGCTAATGCGCATAATTTTATTACAAGCTTCCCACAGGGTTATGATACGCTTGCAGGTGAACGAGGAACGCTTCTATCGGGAGGCCAAAAACAACGCATCGCTATTGCACGTGCCTTCTTAAGGAATGCCCCAATCATCATTTTAGATGAAGCTACAAGTGCTCTAGATAGCGAAAGCGAAGCCTCCATTCAGCAGGCCCTCAGTCAATTGGTTGTTGGAAAGACCGTCATCATCATTGCTCATCGCTTCAGCACGATTAAAGACGCGTCGAAGATTCTCGTATTCGAGAAAGGTAATATTGTAGCAAATGGGACTCACGCTGAATTATACGCTAACGACGAGCTGTACCGCTCACTCTACGATCTACAGTACACGAAAGCAGTATAACACATTACATGGGATCAATTCCTACAGTAAGTATATTAATCCCTACTTATCAGTACGGCCGCTTTCTTACCCAAGCTATTGAATCAGTCCTTTCACAGGACTACACAGATTTTGAGTTACTGATAAGTGACGATAATTCCACGGATAACTCGGCTGCAATCATTCGCGACTTTGCATCACGCGACAGTAGAATACGTCCCATATTCCATTCACGAAACTTAGGAATGGTAAACAACTGGAACTTCTGTCTTTCAGAAGCAAAAGGTAAATATATTAAGTTTCTTTTTGGTGATGATACGCTTCCAGAAAAGCATTCACTCAGCACTTTGGTTCAACTTCTAGACGCAAACCCTGAGGCAGTTATGGCATCTAGTGCACGTAGAATTATCGATGTAGACTCAAAACCGATTACTACGTGGAGCTCATTTAAAGAATCTGGCTACTATTCAGGTGAAACAGTTATAGCTCACTGTATACAGACAGATAAGAATTTAATCGGAGAGCCATCCTGTGTTATATTTCGAAGATCTTCTGCCGCACGCTATTTTGATTCCTCTTTTAAACAACTTGTTGATCAAGAATTTTGGTTTTACCTACTTACGCAAGGAGGACTCGTTTATACAACGGAAGTTATTAGTGTCTTTAGAAAGCATGCTTCTCAGCAGACAAGTATAAATCAGAAAAACCAGGTTACCTCGGCAGAAAGTACACGCATTATGGCGCGCTACTTTAATTACTTTAAGTCAGCCTTTAAAAAACGTAGTAGCTACGAGTTGTACAATAGACTCTTTAAGCATATTTATTACGCACGCAAAGATTCAGCTAAAAGCGCCGCTTCGTTGCATGCACAAAATCTGTTACTCGCTCATTTAACACGACCTGGTTACATGTTTTTCCTCTTCTGGCATAGACTTTCTAAGCCATTTATTAATTTAAGACGCTCATTTGGCCGTACTTAATTACGTATCGTGCTTGTCGATTAAGGCTGTGTGGTCTTTTTTAGTAGTATAACCCAATGTCAAAACCTCCTCATGTACTGATTATACGCCGCCGATACCTCGGCGATATCGTACTACTAGGATCATTTATTAGGAATATAAAAAGCCATTGGCCAGAAGCACAAATCCGCGTGCTTATACAAACTCAGTTTAGCGGGCTCATAGATCTTAATAACGATGTAGAAGAAGGTATTAAAATGCCTTCAAAAAAAACTGCGTGGCCAAAATTTCTTTTAAAGATTCGTGGCTATCAGTTTACCCATGTCTTCAATTTTGATAACACGGAAGGAACAGCACTTATAACACGAATAACAGGTGCTCCCTTTAGATGCGGAAGTCACCACGGAGGCTACAAATTAAAGCTGCAGTCCTTTTATACTCACATCTCTCATGACTTAAATGAAGATCATGAATCACGTCCTTTTACAGAATACTATCTATTAGCACTGAAGCAGGCGGCTATTCCTATCACGACTCGAGTTGTTTCACTTACACCAAAGCCAAACGACGTCGATTATCTTAAACGTTTTGTAGGAGCATCTGATCGCGTTGTATTGGTTCATCCTGGTAGCAGAAGCCCCTACCGCGTTTGGCCAGCAGATCGCTTTGCGCTTATCTGCGACAAGATTCAAGATGAACTCAGTGCTCAGGTAATACTCGTAGGTGGGCCCAACGATGAGGCAACATTAGCTGCAATACGGGCTAAAGCCAAAACCCATTTACTTAAAATTTCAGAATCGTTATCCGTGCAGCGCTTTGCTGCTCTAGCTCATATAGCTAACGTAGCTCTCTGTCATGATAGCGGCCCAATGCATGTTGCAGCAGCGGTAGGAACAAAAGTTGTAGCTCTCTACGGATCACAAAACGCAGTCTTGTTCCAACCCACTGGAGATGGTCATATTCTCTTACAGCCACCACTGCCCTGTACAACGTGTGTAGCTCCAGATCGGTGCATCAAAGAAGATTCATATCATAATTTCTGTGTACAAAATATTTCTCTAGAAACAGTATTTGAAGCTGTAAAAAAGCAGCTAGCTAAGACGACATGAGCAATCCACTCATAACGTTTGCTATTCCTGCCTATAATAGGCCTGAACTTCTTAAAGAAACGTTAGCGAGTATTGCTGCCCAAACATTCTCAGTAGACTACGAAGTAGTCATTTGCGATGACGGACACCAAACAGAAGCTAGATTACTCGCAGAAAAATTCCCCAATAATAAGTGCAGATACATTGCAAATAACCCTAGTCTAGGAGCAGTTAAAAATTGGAATTTCTGTATAAGCGAAGCTCGTGGAACATGGGTTATGGTCTTACATGAAGATGATGCACTCTACCCTTGGTATTTAGAAAGTGTCTTTTCTAGACTCAATGATTCCGTAGTCGCAGTCTGTACACAAACTGTCCAGGCAGATAAAATTCCAGAACTAACTAGACCTACAACACCTGGCTTAATTTGGAAGTATCCTCCGCTTTATTTTATAAAAAGTGCAATGACGCCATTTCCTGGTGTACTGATTAAACGAAGCACTGCTTTATCCATCGGAGGCTTTAGTGAATCGTGGGGCCCATTAGCCGATTATGAATTTTGGTACCGACTGGCGTCTCAGGGTAATATAGAAGTAGTAAGACAAAGGGCTGCTTTTTACCGAGTCTCTCAAGGACAATGGACTGATACAAGCTGGCCAAGAATGTTGCGCGAAATCCACCTGTTACGATTAAAGATAGCTAAAGAACAACTGCCAGAGCATCCAAGACTAGGAAAGTGGATAGCACGGTTCTTTAGCTACCGAACAGCCCTTTCATATAGCAAACGATTTAGTGAAAAACCTACCTCTTTAATTCGCACCCTTAAATTCAAAGCCATCTGTTTTTCATCGCTTCCTAGTGGGTGGGTATGGCAATTAGTGAAGTACTTAAGTTAATGAAAGTAACCGTAGCCATACCGACTCATAATCGGGCTTATTACCTAAATCAAACCTTAGAAGGGTTGATGCATCAGGACTATGCTAAATCAGAGCTAGAGATTCTAGTTATTGATAATAATTCTACAGATAACACGTTCGCGACTGTTCAAGGATACAAAGATTCAGCAATTCCGGTTCGCTACATTAAAGAAAAACGACAAGGCCTAGACTACGCTCGCAACTGTGCAGTTGAAGCATCTAATGGAGAAATAATTATTTTTGCTGACGATGATATTTTAGTAAAACCAGATTGGGTTTCTGCAATGTGCGAAGCTTTTATTAAAGATAAGGAAAATAAAATTGGCGCAGTAGGTGGAGAAGTCATTCCTGTATTTCCAGAAGGCCTACCAGCGTGGATTAAAGAATGGCATTCCCCTTTAGCTTTCAGAGAAAACTTAGGACCTCTACATGACAAAGATAGTCCCATGGGGGCCAATCTTGCTTTCCGTAAAAGCGTGTTCTCAGAACTTGGATTATTTAGTACAGCCTTAGACCGTTCTGCTGGAAATTATTTTTCCGGTGGTGATAGTGAAATGGTAAGACGTGTTAGAAATGCAGGCCTAGAGGTGTGGTTTGCTCCCGCTGCCGCTGTCAAACATCAGATGCCTGCTAGCCGAACTACTTTTAAGTATGCATCCAAACATGCGTTTGACTCAGCTAGATCACGAGTTGTAGACCGTGCAAACCAGCCTGGTAAATTCTCTTATTTAATCTCACGCCTCACAGCTAACTTATTAAAGGCAATACTCTTAAGTATAGCAGGAGTTCTTGCATTATTAACCCTAAAGTTAGGCACTTCAAAAAAATATTGGGTGCGCTCTTGGCGCAGCTGTGGATATGTATATCAAGCTATTAGGTCACTGCTTGGATTTAAACCCTTCTAATGAACAACCGTATATCACCCATAAGTGTTGTCATCGTTGCTTCTAACGAGGAGTCAAACTTACCTCGTTGCTTAGCAAGCGTTACAGGTTGGGTATCTGAAATTATTGTTGCACTTAATAACACCACTGACCGCAGTGCATCTATCGCTTTAGCTGCAGGAGCACGTGTAGAGAATCTTCCATGGAAAGGTTTTCGTGACAGTAAAAATGAAGCAATCGCGCTAGCAAAAGAACCTTGGATTCTTTGCCTAGACGCAGATGAAGAAGTTTCCTTAAAACTTAAGGAGTCAATTCAATCGTTTCTCTGCTCTAGCGAAGCCGACTCCTATAGCGGCGCTTTATTCCCTCGCAAAGTTTGGTTTATTAACCGCTGGATTACTCATGGAGATTGGTATCCTGATTTAAGTTTACGTCTTTTAAAAAAGGGTAAAGCCAGTTGGGGCGGCGATGCTATCGTGCACGAAAAAGTTATTTGCGAAGGAAAAGTAAAAAAATTAACAGGTGATCTTCATCACTTTTCTTTTCCAACTCTTTCTAGCCATGTCGCTAAAATAATTCCTTTTGCTGACTACTACGTACAACAGCAAAAACAAAAAGGAAAATCATTCTCTCTTATATCAGCATTAACACGTGCTCCTTGGAGATTTTTTAGAGCCTATGTTATTCGCTTAGGTTTTCTCGACGGTTATCCAGGCTTATACATAGCCGTCGCAAATGCATTTGGTGTATTTGTTAGACAAAGTCGCTTATTTGAGGAGTCTCACAAAGCTAAGCTTTCTGAATAATACCAAAGTAATGAGTGAGCCTGATAAAGAGTTCAGTAAAATTGCAGAGGAGTTAATCGCTGAATTCCGAAACGCTCCTTATGATGAGCCAGCAAAGATGCGGCGCAGACCCACGCGCAGTCTTGCTGATTTAATGAATGATCTTACAGAGAAATTCAGTATAGGTAGGTCTAAACCGGAAGACGCTATTAGAGAACAATGGAAAAATCTCGTTGGACCAGCCCTTGCATCCAGCTCACACCCGGTCCGCATCGACCGAGGGAGACGGCTTCTCGTTTTAGTCTCAGACTCCGTTGTTAGAGAAGAGCTTTTCTTTCAGAGGGCCGTTATTGTTGAAAGAATTCAAGCTATACCGGGGTGCTCAGGTGTGACAGAGTTATACATAAGATCTGGATAATGCTAATCATTAACGTTTTACGTTATATTCAAAACGTAACTTATCTCTACCGAATTTTCGCTTGCTCCAGAGGGAGGGGTTTGAGAATCTGGTAGTTCCGTTAGTAGGAAACCGCTGGCCGCGGGGACCTACCATAACTGATTCTGTGAAAGCAGAATTCTAACGGTGCCTTCGGCTAAGCTCTGACCCTACGACGAGCGAGGCGGGAGACACAGTGCCTCTCAGGCTCTGACAGTTGTGCTAACCTAAACTAATATTATGCCAACAGTTACAAAACCAGAAATCATCAAAGAATATAAGACTCACGACAAGGACACCGGCTCCAGTGAAGTCCAGATCGCGTTACTTACTGCACGTATCAATCATTTGACCGAGCACTTACGCGTTCACCGCAAAGACTTCCACTCACGCCGCGGACTTCTACAGATGGCAAGTCGCCGTCGTAAGCTTCTCGATTATACAAAGCGTCACAACTTAGCTAAGTATACCGAGTTACTTCAGAAGTTAAGTCTACGTAAATAACCCTTTCGAAAGACGGGCGACTCGATACGCGAGTCGCCCGTTGTCGTTAAGACACTCGACTATTAGACTGGGACATTTCCGTTTGCCTCTTTACTCAGAGGAGCCAAACGGAAATCTCTCGGGTCAACAGACGAGCGAATAAAAAGACCAATTAGCCCGTTGGGCTAGTTGACGTGAAAATCAGTTAGTTAAAAACCTTTCTTAAGTTTCCGCACATTGTGCTGCTTACGAAAATTAAGCCTCATTGCATAAATCAAAACGCAATGACTGCTTAAAATTTCCTACGTAAAGCACCGCGAAGTCTTAAGAGCATATAAGTATCAAATAAAAACATGAATCAGAACCATATCGTAACCGTACCGGAGTACGGCCTAAAATTCAGTTCAGGATCGTTAGCAAAATTCGCTAACGGCGCAGTCACTGTAACTCTCGGTGAAACCACCGTATTCGTATCAGCTACAGCTGCTACTACCCTTCGTCCAGGACAGGACTTCTTCCCCCTCACGGTTGACTATCGTGAAAAATACTCAGCAGCAGGACGTTTCCCTGGTGGCTATTTCAAACGCGAAGGTCGTCCTTCCGAAAAAGAAATTCTTACCTCACGTCTATGCGATCGTCCATGCCGTCCTCTCTTCCCAGAAGGCTTCATGTTCGAAGTTCAAATCATTGGTCTACTTCTAACAGCTGACCAAAAAAATGAATCCGATATTCTCATGGTAAACGGTGCTAGTGCTGCACTCGCTATCTCTGATATTCCATGGAATGGACCTATTGCAGGTGTTCGTATCGGTCAAATTGACGGCCAATTCGTAGCTAATCCAACAATCGAGCAAATGTTCTCATCGACCTTAGATTTAATCTATGTCGGTACAGAAAAAGACATGCTCATGATCGAAGGTTCATCTGATCAATTAACAGAAGAACGCTTTATTGAAGCTCTAGAATTCGCTCACAAATCCATTCAGCCAATCATCAAGGGCATCAAAGAACTTGCTGCAGTTGCTGGTAAGCCAAAAGCGAAATTCGATCTATCCATCGCTAAACCTGAAGCACGCACAATTATTGAACGCGTTGCTACATCAAAGATTGCAGATGCGATTTTCGGTAAAGAAAAAGCTATTCGTTCAGCTAATGTAAAAGCGCTTAAAGAAGAATGTAAGGCAGCTTTAACAGCAGAACTTGGTGAAGGTAACTTCAGCGATTCAGATATCAGTATCGTATTCGAAGACCTACAATACAAAGCATACCGCCGCACTGTTCTTGAACGTGGCATACGCGCAGATGGTCGTGATGCTAAATCACTTCGTAAACTCACAAGCCAAGTTGGCGTTCTCCCACGCGTACACGGTTCAGCTATATTCGAACGTGGAGATACCCAAGCATTAGTATTTACTACTCTCGGGCCTACAAAAGAAGCTCAAGAGATGGACGGCTTAACAGGTGGCGCTACCTCGAAGTCATTCATTCTCCAATACAATATGCCTCCGTTCTCAGTTGGTGAAACAGGACGCTTTGGTACACCAGGTCGCCGCGAAATAGGTCACGGTGCACTTGCTGAACGTTCCTTAGTTCCAGTATTACCTCCAGAAGACGCATTCCCATATTCTATCCGCGTAACATCGGAAGTTATGGCATCCAATGGTTCAACATCAATGGCTTCGATCTGCGGCGGTTGTTTATCGCTCATGGACGCTGGTGTACCAATCATTGCTCCTGTAGCAGGTATTTCATGCGGTCTGATGACTGACAATGCAGCTGATGGCTCAATCTCAAAGTGGGTAACAATCACTGATATTCTCGGTGAAGAAGATCACTTCGGCGATATGGACTTCAAGATTGCTGGTACAACTAAAGGTATCACAGGCTTCCAACTCGACTTAAAGATCAACGGTCTTCCATTTGAAATTGCTAAAGCAGCAATTTATCAAGCTCGTGAAGCACGTGTTGAAATCTTAAAGAACATGCTTGGTTCACTCCCAGCACCACGTACGACATTATCTTCTTTTGCTCCACGTATCCAAACTATCCAAATCGATCCAGAAAAGATCGGTCTATTAATTGGACCTGGTGGTAAAACAATTCGCCGTATTACAGAAACAACCGGTGCGCAAATCGACATCTCAGATGACGATACAGGCAAGGTATTTATCTACTCCAATAATGCAGATGCTATGAATCGCGCAGTTCAAGAAATTGACGCGCTTTGCGGTGGCGGTGCACAGCTTGAAGTCGGTAAACTCTATCACGGTCGCGTTACTGGCATCAAAGACTTCGGATGCTTCGTTGAATGCGTACCTGGTAAAGAAGGTCTTTGCCACATTTCCGAACTAGCCGACTTCCGCGTTCGTCGTACCGATGACGTAGTCAAGATGGGCGAAATGATCTGGGTAAAGTGCGTTGGCATTGACGAGAAATCCGGCAAAGTCCGTCTTTCACGCAAAGCTGCAATGCAAGAAATGGAAGCTCCAAAGGCAGCAGAAGCTGCTCCAGAAGCTCCAAGCGCCTAATCGCTCTAATAAGCAATCTTACAAAGCCGGAAGTGAAAACTTCCGGCTTTTTCTTTGCCCAAATTAAAACTACTGTTGAATATACCTTATGCGCATATTGTTAACTAATGACGATGGAATTGAGAGTATCTTTATACGAGAATTAGCTCTCGCACTTGTTAAACAAGGCCACGAACTTTCCGTTGTTGCACCTCGCTCAGAACAAAGCTGGGTCGGGGCAAGCAAGTCACGTAACCGCGGTGTGCATTCAGATAAGGCTGATTTAGGTTTTGGATGCCCTACCTGGATTGTCGATGGAACACCCAGTGACTGTGTCAATATTGCGATCGATCATTTACTAGATACACCACCTGAAGGAGTCGTAAGTGGAATTAATATTGGTTTAAACACAACCCTAGGATTCATTATCGCAAGCGGAACTGTTGCTGGTGCTTTTGAAGGAGCCATACATGGACTGCCTGCAATCGCGTTTTCTCAAGAAGTAACGTTTGAAACGTATGAACTTCTTAAGACTCCTAACGGAAAACCAGATGCGCTATTAGCTGAGGCCCTTAAGCACTCAGCTAGTATCGGAGCTTCTATATCCGAAGAACTACTACGAAGCATAAAGCCTGAAAGCTTCATTGTTCATAATATTAATTTTCCTCTATCCTGTAAGCCTACGACAAAAATCAAGCGCACGGTTCCTGCGCATATGATGGTACCTGGCTTATTTACTCCACGTGGTAATGATGGGAAACATAATTTAAAATTCAAAAGTGGAGACGATGTATCACCTGGTCACATAATTACAGATAAGGCTGCTATAGCAGAGGGTTACATTAGTCACTCCTTACTCGATTATACAAAATTAGGAGCCTAACATAGACAGCGTCTAAGTTATCGTTTACGATTTAAGCCATGATCGAAGTTCAAAACCTAACACGTATTTTCAGAACCTATAAGAAAGCTCCTGGATTCTGGGGAGGCGTAAAAGGCATCTTTAACCGAACATTCGAAGATATAGCTGCTGCTAAAAATATAACCTTTTCTATTAAAGAAGGTGAATTCGTTGGATTTTTAGGACCGAACGGAGCGGGAAAAACAACGACCCTCAAAATGCTTTCGGGTCTAATCCACCCAAGTTTAGGAAGCGCTAGAGTTGCAGGATTTGATCCATCAAAACGCGAAAATAATTATCGTAAAATCTTCGCGTTAGTCATGGGACAAAAGAATCAGCTATGGTGGGACCTTCCTGCGCGCGAATCTTTCGTCCTACTTAAAGCTATCTACGGAATTCCTGAAGCACAGTATCAGAAAACACTCGATGAACTTCTAGATCTTTTAGACGTACGTTCAAAACTCGATGTGATGGTACGAGAACTATCCTTAGGTGAACGTATGAAAATGGAGCTAATTGCTGCTCTAATACATAGACCAAGGGTTCTGTTTCTTGATGAACCTACCATAGGATTAGACGTACTATCTCAAAAAGCAGTGCGTAACTTTTTACGGGAATACAACCGCCGCTATAAAGTAACTATTTTACTCACCAGTCATTACATGGCTGATATTCAAGAACTTTGCGAAAGAGTAATCGTTATCCACCGTGGAGAAAAAATTTACGATGGTGATTTATCCGCAATCGAGTCAGGCAAAGGAGCAAAGCAAAAGATTATTACTTTCGAACCTGCTGATCCTGAGACTTTTCCAACCACTTGGGAGTCAAAGCATGGCAAAACAACCCGTTCAGATGATGGTAAATTTACGATTCGAGTACCAAGTGATCAGGTTGTAGGCGTATCTCAAGAAATCTTAAGTGTTGGCTCTGTAGCAGATATCACCATCGAGGATATTCCAATCGAAGATATCATTGCAGAATTATTTAGTCATCCGACAAAACCGTCTGCTTAAAGAAGAGTTCTGTTGCGACTAAAGTACTAACTGTTTTATATCAGTAATCGTGGATATCTTTATCTCGATCCTATCAGCACTTATTGGCGCAGCGCTTGTTTTTCTTTGGAGACGTAGTTTAGAAGCACGTAATTTAGAAAAAGTAAGCCAGCTTGAGACTTCACTTCAAAAATCAGAGCAAGAGGCTATCACTCTAAGAACTGAGACGAATCGTCTACTCACCGAAAGTGCACAGTTAGCAGCACAGCTTGAATTTGAAAAGCAAGCACACGAGAGACTATCTAATGAATTTAAAGCACTCGCTAGTGATGCACTCAAAGCAAACTCGCAGGCTTTCATGGATCAGGCGAAGTTGGCATTTGAAAGCCTACAAAAACAATCCATTGGAGACTTAGATCTTCGCAAACAAGCTGTTGATAATCTTGTTAAGCCAATCAAGGAATCGTTAGATAACGTAGATAAGAAGATTCAGGAAATAGATAAAAACCGTGAAAAGCATTTTGGAGCCTTAGAACAACAGTTAACCAACTTAGCTACCGCTCAAAACCTGCTTCAAACTGAAGCAACAAAACTTTCCACAGTACTAAGATCAAATTCATACACAGGAAACTGGGGAGAATTACAATTAAGACGCGTCGCAGAAATGGCAGATATGTTGTCATACTGCGACTTCTCTGAACAAGAAGGCTCAGGATCAAATCGTCCTGACATGATTGTTCGTTTACCTGGAGATAGACGGATCGCAGTGGACGCCAAAACTCCTATCCAATCGTATCGTGCGTCGACTGAAACAAACGATGAGGCAGAAAAAAATAATCACCTAAAGGAGCATGCTAAAAAAGTTAAGACGCATATCGATAGCTTGAGTGCAAAAAGCTATTGGGAGAACCTACAGCCAGCACCAGAATTTGTCGTTTTATTTTTACCCGGTGATCATCTGCTTGCAGCAGCGCTTCAAGCAGATCCAGAAATTATTGATAAAGCCCTTAAACAGCGTGTTCTTCTGGCCACACCGATCACACTCATTGCACTGCTGAAAGCAGCAGCGTATGGCTGGAGACAGGAAGTAGTTTCTAAAAATACGGAAGAGATTAGTAACTTAGGAAGGCAGCTTTACGACCGAGTCGTAACCTTTACCGATAGCTTAAGTAAAATTGGTGCAGCATTAGAAACAGCCACCAAAAGCTATAACATGACCATTGGATCCTATGAGCAAAATCTTTTACCAGGTACTCGAAAACTGGCGGAACTAGGCGCCAAAGGATCTAAAGAGCTAAACGAGCCTGAGCGTGTTGATACAAACCTTCGAGAAATTGTAAAACGTAGTTAGTAAATACGTTTAAACCCATCGATTGGAACCTTGAAAAGGGGTCGTAGGTCTGGAAAGATATCCAGACTTTAGTGAAACTATTTTACGGTTCACTAGTCCTAATTTCTCCCTACGAATTACTATGCTTACAGGTCCTACTTGGTCGAAAAAACTACGCGAAGAGATCTCCCAGGCTGTTATTGGCCAGGATGAAGTTGTGGAGCGCCTCTTGGTTGCCCTACTCGCAAACGGTCATGTCCTTTTAGAGGGTATGCCTGGATTAGCTAAAACGTTATTGATCAGATCTTTAGGAACATCTCTAGGGGTACAATTTGAACGTATCCAGTTCACCCCAGACCTACTCCCAAGTGACGTTGTAGGTACCATGATTTTCCAACCAAAAACAGGTGAATTCTCGCCTCACAAGGGTCCTATCTTTGCAAACATGGTATTGGCGGATGAAATTAACCGTGCTCCTGCCAAAGTACAAAGTGCACTACTTGAAGCGATGCAAGAGCGTCAAGTAACCCTGGGTGGACAAACCAATCCTCTACCTCGCCCATTTTTTGTCATGGCGACACAAAACCCAATTGAGCAAGAAGGCACTTATCCACTACCAGAAGCTCAAACGGATCGTTTCTTATTTAAACTCATTGTTGATTATCCAAAAGCAGAAGAAGAGTCAGCAATGATGCAGCGCTGGGGACAAGTTACTAAACAACCTGCCTTAAAGCCTGTCTCTAATGCAGATGAACTACTCGCCCTTCGCGCTGAAGTAGATAAAATTCACGTAGCAGCATCGGTACAAAATTACATCTTAAGTATCGTACGCGCTACACGCGCACTTACCGAAGTTGAAAATTCGAACACAGCAATTAAGAAATTAAATTTCGGCGCTTCGCCACGTGCTTCACTCGCTCTTTATCAAGCAGGTAAAGCAATAGCATGGTTACGTGGTCAAGATTTCCTAGGACCTGCTTTAATTCAAGAAATTGCACCAGACGTTCTTCGCCACCGCATAGGTCTTACCTATGAAGCCGAAGCACAAGATCTCACGGCTGATAAAATTATCTCTGAGATTATCAAGCAAACACCTATTCCAGCTCTGTAAGTAAGGGTTAAGCGAAAACGCTATGCCTCATCAAGTTGGTCACAAGTATTCAACGTCCAATGCTCTTTCTGTTCTACGTCAACTAGAATGGAAAGTTAGGCATGCCGTTGAAACAGTCTTAAGTGGTGAATATCGCTCTACTTTCCGTGGCCGTGGCATGGAATTTGATCAAGTAGTACGCTATGAATTCGGTGACGATGTTCGCGATATAGATTGGAATGTAACAGCACGTCTAGGTGAGCCATATCGTAAGAAATTTGTAGAGGAACGAGAAGTTACCTTGATGATTGTTTTTGAAGATACCCCAACACTTCAATTCGGATCAGGTAATGAATCAAAGCGAGAAGCCCTGATGGAGCTTGCAGGACTAGTCATGCTTCTAGGCGCAGTAAATCGAGACCGCGTTGGATTTATACATGTTAGCCCTGATGGTAATTTTTTAAGTGAACCCGTGAGAGGTCGTGGTCCTATTCTGCACTCGGCAGCAACCTTACTCAGTAGACCCGCACCATCTATTAATTTAAATACTGCTAGCCAAAATACAAATATCCCGTGGAAGTTTTTATCTAAAGTAGCACCTAAGCATAGTATTGTTTTATGGCTTGGTGATTTTCCACCGCGTCAAATTCCAGATGGTTGGGCTTTCATGCAAAAGCGCTACCAAACAATGGGATTTAGAGTAGATGACATCTGGGAAAGAGACCTACCAAAACAGGATGCCTTTGCAGCTTACGATCCAGCTACTGGTCAATTAGTAACATTAGAAGGGAGTGCCGCCGAACATGAAGCACAGTTGCAGTGGCAAGCTCAACGTGAAGCACATTGGAAACAATTATTTCCAAATCCCTTAAGCCGTTTAGTTGCTCTAACAGATCAAGATCGACTGGAAAGCCTTGTGAGATTTTTCCAAGCAAGAATGCACTCAGCAGGCAAATAAAACGATGAGCAACTTGAGCGCAATTTTAGCTATAAGCCATTTTAGATTCCAAGATCCTCTTTGGTTTTTGGCAATCCTAGGACTACCACTCATTCTATGGCTTCGTAGTAGAACTAAAGTTACGGTATTACTCATTCCCCATGCCTCTGCTTGGCATCGGCCATCACTATTTGCTCCCTCACGATGGCCACTATTTGCAGCTATATTTGGAGCCTGTCTTGTAATAGCAGGCCTTGCACGTCCTCAGCGTGTTGAAGAAAAACAGCAATCACTAAGTCGCGGTTACGACATTGTACTTTGTATTGATTTATCAACATCAATGCTTAGCGAAGACTATGAGCGAAATGGACAACGTTTAAACCGACTTCAAGCAATCAAGCCAGTCATTCAAGCTTTCATCGATCAAAGACCCACAGATCGTATAGGAATTGTTCTTTTTGAAAGCAGGGCTTATACCCTTGCACCACTTACTACAGATCACGAGTGGCTATCACGCCAATTAAGTCGTGTAAAAATTGGTATCATTCAAGACGGAACTGCTATTGGTGATGGCTTAGGTGTTGCACTTACACGCTTAGATCAAGCAAGTAGGGACAATGGCGGCAAAAGACTTGGTGCTTTTATTGTTTTACTCACAGATGGTGGAAATAATTGCGGTGCAATTACACCTATGCAATCAGCAGCTATAGCTGCTGCTAGAGGAATACCAATATATACTATTGGCGCAGGTCAAGATGGCTATGTCCCCTTCCCCGTTTTTGATGATAAAGGAAACAAAGTAGGATATAGACGTATTTTAGCTGATTTAGATGAAGGAGCCTTAAAGGACATTGCTAATAAAACAGGGGGTAAATTTTTTAGAGCAGCTGATTCAGGCACAATCGAATCGGCATTCGCATCAATAGATAAAACTCAAAAGATCGAATTTCAGGCTAAGAGCTATCTCTTAACTAAAGAGTTATTTCACTGGGTCACTATCCCAGGTCTTGGATTTATAGGACTAGCTGCACTTGGTGCTACTCGTCGCCAAAAAAAATCCAAATCCTCACCAGTAATTAAAAAAGAGGTCTCATCATCATGAGCTTTGCTTGGCCTAAATTTCTTTTTCTACTTATTATACCCATTGCCTGGATAATATGGGACTTAACACGTCGTAAATTAGCAGTAGATCAGGAACATCCAAAAATATTAAGCGCTAGCGCTGGGACAGATAGTGTTTCACTTGAAGACAGGACCCAACGTACAAAAATTAAAGCAAAAAAAAGATACCTTCTAGCTAGCGGTATTTTCTTTGCCATTTTAGCTATCGCACGACCTCAGTGGGGACACATTGAAGAGCCTGTATTTGATCAATCAAGAGAAGTACTCCTAGCACTAGATCTTTCTCGTTCCATGTTAACGCCTGACGTAAAACCGAGTCGTCTTGAGCGTTCTAAACTTCTGATTCAATCCTTACTTGATAATTTAGTCGGTGAAAGAGTTGGCCTAGTCCTTTTTTCTGGAACTTCATTCCTGCAATCACCCTTAAGCGCTGATTACGAAATACTGCGTGAATTTCTTCCCTCGTTAAATCCAGATTATATGCCCGATGGAGGAACCGAATATGGAGCACTTCTTGATACTGCAGCAGATGCTTTCAGCTCAGGCTCTGGTGCAGACCGTTATCTGATTATTTTAAGTGATGGTGCCGCAACCGATGACACCTGGAGAGATCACATAGAAAAACTAAAAGAAAAAAATATTCGAGTAATTGGTCTAGGCGTCGGAACCGCCACCGGAGCTTTAATACCTGACGGAAGCGGAGGATACTTAAAAGACGATCAAGGCGCTGTAGTGATGGCTAAACTCGAAAGTCAAACACTTCAAGAACTGGCTCAAAAAACAAATGGCGCTTACCGCGATGCAAGCAACTGGGTTGATCTAAATGAGCTACTCAAACAGACAATTAACGAAGGGCAAAAAGGTAAATTTGTTGAGAAAAAAACAATTCAACTCGTTGAACGTTTCCAATGGGCACTTGCTCCAGCACTCATCTTATTACTACTTAGTATTTGGAAAGAATTTCCAGTACGACCAAAAGAACGTGACCTACGTTCACGCGCACTAAAAAAAGCTGTAACTTTACTGATATTAATCCTCGTACTAGGCTCACACAAAACTTTTGCAGCTGCGACGATACAAGCTCCAGCTGACCAGACAAACCAATCATCTTCTGGAGCTATTATTGGCCGCATTGTAGGACGGCTATCAAGTTCTATTACAACAGGAGCACGTGATTGGTCCGAATTAGCACAACAAACACTTAGCTGGGCAGATGACATCAAAAAAGAAAATGGCACAATACCTGAAGGACCTGTGCGTGATGCATTAGCAGGCGTAACAACAGGTGAAAAACTCGATAAACAAGCTGCTGATTGGCCTACCTTAAGATCTAAGCTCGAGGAACTCCTTCAAAAGAAAGAAGATAAAAAAGAGGAGCAAAAGAAACAGGACCAAAAACAGGATCAAAATAAAGACAAAGAGGATAAACAAAAACAGGATCAAAAAGACAAAAACGATAAAGCTCAGAATAAGGACCAAAAAGATTCTAAGCCTTCTGATTCTAAAGATCAGCAAAGCAAAGCTGATCAAAATAAATCTGATCAACAAAAGAAGCAACAATCACAAAAAAATTCTGAGTCTGCCTTTGGGGATATGAAGTCTCCTGCTCAAAAACCACAGAGCGGCAAACAAGATGTTGGTGGCGTAAAGAAAAACGAACGTCCGGATCCAGCTAAACTAGACGAAGCACTTGCTGCACCTCTGCAAAAATTAGATACAATTAAAGAAAATGATTCTCCGGCAGAACTTTTTCAAATGATTCAGAATACTGAACCTCACCCTGAACCTAAAAAGGGTAAAAACTGGTGATAACCATGCGTACATTTATTAAGTCTATTATTTTTTTACTACTTCCTATCGCACTGCTTGCACAGTCAGTAAGATGGGATCCACCTGGTGGAACACTCCCGGTGGGTGAAGCAACAGGCTTACAATTAATTTTTGATGGCTGCGAACCAAAGGGAAATCCTAATCCTCCAAAAGTAGCTGGATTAACTCTGCAGATGAACGGTCAAAGCAGTAATATTTCTATTATAAACGGATCCTATTCCCATACCGTTACATGTAATTTTGCAGCTTTATTAACTCAAAAACAATCAGTGGACATACCTGCCTTTGATGTAGAAACGAGTAAAGGCACTATCACCGTTAAGGCTACCCACTTTGATCCAGTCGGAGCTAAAGTTTCAGGTGGTAAGTCTCTAGATACAGCAGCTAGTTCACGTATTGAAGTAAATCCAGGAAGCGTCTGGGAAGGACAGGTTTTTGATTTAACATATGCTATCCAAGCATCTCACGCCTACTATCCTGATTTTGGTAGAGCGAGTTTTGATTGGAACGCAGATCCTCTTGTTGCAGAGGATTGGTCAAACCCATCTCAATACGAAACTCAGGCAAATGGAGAAGCCCAAACGGGACTACTACGTAAAACAAGAGCTATTGCTCATAAACCAGGAACCTACCGTCTTAATCCAGTCAGCGAAGCTATCAATTTAAGTGTGGGGGTAACTGGTTTCGGATTTTTTCAACAACGGCAATACCAACAATTCGCCGTTACAAGTTCTACTCCAACGATTGAGGTTCGTGAACTTCCTGCAGCTCCATCTAATTTTAGTAAAGCAGTAGGACAATTTAAATTAGAGTCTAAGGTTGTTCCAGAAAATCCAGGTGTTGGTGACCCTATCACATGGACACTGAAATTAACAGGAACAGGAAACTGGCCAGATATAGCAGGCCTACCAACGCGTCATGTATCACGTGATTTTCAAATAATTCAACCCAAAGCTAAACGCACACCAGTAGAAGGTAAATTATTTGATGCAACATTGACTGAAGATGTTGTGCTCGTACCAACACAAACTGGTACCTACACACTCGATCCAGTTCAGTTTACGTACTTTAATCCTAGCACTGGAAACTACGAGACTTTAGAAACACCAGCTAAAACAATAACCGTAACCGCTGCTACACCAACGGCTGCAGCAGGCCTCCCAGCTAATCCTACAGCAACATCAGATTCAACGACATCAACTTTACCAAAGATTCATGTTCCAGAACCAGCAATTCTTCCTTCTGGTCTTCCACGTGATCCAATTAGTGATAACGAACTAGCGTTAGTTCCTATGCTAGACGATGCATTTTATTTTAATTGCCTGCTAGCAGCCATCTTTATTTTAGCATGCTGGATTTCAATGTCTTTATTCTATGCGAATAAAAAAGATCCTAATAATCCAAAACGTAAAGCACGTAGACGTCTTTTCAAATTACTTAAATCAATGCAGTTAACAGATGATAAAGGAATACTCATTAATCATCTAAAAACATGGCAAAAAGATGCAGCAATTCTTTTGGGAATCCCATCAGCTGCACCTACGGGTAATACAATCAAAAATCCTGTATGGGTTCAATTATGGCATGAAGCTGAATGCGCACTTTATAGTGAAAAACAATTAATTCCTAATGATTGGAGAGACCGTGCGTTACAAGCTCTAGAAGCACAATCTGTAGCTTCGTTTAACTTCATGAGAGGCCTACATCCTAGAAACCTTTTCCCTTTCATTTATATTCTAAGTATATGTATTTTTATTAGCGCAACCTCTAGTTATGCTAGTACCCCTTCAAGTGAAAGCGCTTACCGCAGAGGAAATTTCGAAGAAGCAGTAACTGGCTGGCAAAAAGAAGTGAGCCAAACGCCCAATAGTTGGAGCGCACGTCATAACTTATCCATCGCTTTGGCACAAACGGATCACTGGGACTTAGCAGCTGCGCAAGCAGCAGCAGCATTTGTTCAACATCCACAAAATGCACAAGTACGCTGGCAATTAGCTTTAGCTTCAGAAAAAGCAAACTACATACCACAGTCACTAGCGATTTTGTTAACACCTGGACCTACTTCAGACATTGCAGGCAAAGCATCTCCTGCTGAGTGGCAACGTTACGAAATATACAGTATATGGCTAATAGCGATTAGTCTAATTGTGCTACTTTTACTTAGCTACCAAAATAAACCGCTTCGCAAGACCTTTAAACTTTGGTCATTACTCGTTTTAATAACGATAGGTCTCATATGTGGCAGCATATCTTTTGCTGCTGAACGCTACTATGGAGTAACAGCAGATAATCGCTCGGCTATTATTTGGCACCAAAGCACCCTACGCTCTATACCAACAGAGGCAGATACTGCTCAAAAAACAATACCTCTTACAGCCGGTAGTACAGGTATAGCAGAAAAATCATTTCTAGGGTGGATTCGTCTACGATTCGAAAATGGTCAAACTGGCTGGGTAAGAAAAGAAGAGTGTGTATTTATTTGGAAGTAACCACTCTCAATAGAGTCTACACAATGTACAAAGTCAGTTGGGCTTAATATTTTAACTTTAGAATAGCCCTGTAGTTGATTAAAACAGTTCAGGGCTTCGTTCTTTTCTGGAGTTATAATACGTGTGACGTGAGAACTGATGTAATTCGTGTAATTACCTATCGAACAAATAGCTATATTTCTAGCTAACTCACTATGCCTAGATTCAAGAATGCCGTACTTAATATACTCTTTCGCTAATACTTCACTTGCTTCATCAAAACTGAGTATATCCTCAATCTTTAGAGTTCCATCTGCAAGAGCTCTAACACGAAGTGGAAGTTCATTTAAATACTTACGGGTTAATTCAGAAATCTTAAAATGAAGATACCCTTCTGCATGCATACGCCATAAAATTCGCGCCCCTGCTTTAAGACTGGAATCAAAGTAACCCAAATAAATAGAAGTATCCGTATAAACAACAAGGTGGATCACACCTTAATATAAGCACATGTTTATAACTACCTTCTAAATACTAAACAAACGTAGCTGTTTTCCGTACCATACGTAACATTGACTCGGATGGATTTAACTTGGCTACCTCTTGTAATGAAACCCATGCAAGATCTTTAGATTCACTTGATATATGCAAAGGCTGAGAGGAATCAGCTTCAATCATGTATCTAAAATCAAAATGCCAATGCGCAGGCTCATTACCACGAGCTGGGATCTCGTGTTGATCAAAGTCAAAGAGTTCCGGTGAGACAACATGCAGCGTCTTTAAACCACTCTCCTCACTTGCTTCGCGCATAGAAACTGAGACGGGGTTAGGATCACCATCCGAATGGCCACCCAATTGAAACCAGCGATCTAATTTATGGTGATGCGTAAGAAGCACCTGCTTACGATCCTTACTTACGATCCATGCCGATCCAGTCACATGACCCTGAAGGCATGTACGCCACAATGCATCGGGGTGGTGATGAAGAAACGTGATAGCCTCATGAACCATTTTCTGCTCATGGGAATCTAGATTCTTTTGAGAATACTGGATTAAAATATTTCGTGCTATTTCAACAGACATAATTACCAAGCAGTCTTATATGGCACATCCTTATCAATAAGTGTCCATATTTCATCGAGTGTTTTTGCGACAGAAAATATACCTTCTGTCTTCCTGAAACGTTCTTCAGCCATACGCTGAAAAAACTTCAGTAGGTCATCATAAAAGCCATTTTGATTATAAAATATAATAGGCTTATTAACTTTACCTAGATATTTGAGGGTAATCACTTCTGCTATTTCTTCTAATGTTCCAATGCCTCCAGGTAGAGCAACGAATGCATCTGCACGCTCAATCATAGCAAGTTTACGCTGAGACATGGTATCTACGCGGTGCAATTCATCAGCAGCATTAAACGCCAACTCTTTATCTACCATAAAATGAGGAATAATACCTACAACATGACCCCCTGTTTTTTTTGTACTATGAGCCACAGCACCCATAAGTCCTGCTTTCCCACCTCCATACACTAAACCCCATTTTTTATGAGAGATCATGGCACCTAGAAGTTCTGCATCCCGGTGATACATCGGTGCAACATCGCGACTAGATGAACAATAAACACAAAGTAGTTTCATCTTTTATTTTGTATATGTATTAAGGAGAAGCCTTGGTGTTGTATCTTAGCTAAAAGCATGTTTTACAACTATGGCTAAAAAGTGAGCGCCGATCAACACCCAACCTACCGAGGCCGCCTAGCCCCATCCCCTACGGGTCATCTACACCTAGGCCATGCTCGTACTTTCTGGACTGCTTTTGAACGGGCTAAGTCAAAAGCCGGCACGCTTATCTTACGTAATGACGACTTAGATCAGGAACGATGCCGTTCTCATTTCGTAAAGGACATGTATGAAGACTTGCACTGGTTAGGACTTAGCTGGTCTGAAGGACCGGATGTAGGAGGTCCCTTTGCACCCTACAATCAAAGTGAACGTAAATCGCATTACCGAAGAGCCCTAGAAAGGCTGCATGCTTTAAATCTTATTTACCCATGCACGCGATCGAGAAAGGACGTATTAAGTGCAGCCGGCGCTCCCCATGAATCAGACGAAGAACCTGTTTATCCATCTCAGTTTAGACCAGATCCAAAATCAAAACTTCCAAATCTTGATTCTATAATAACTGTGAATTGGAGAATGCGTGTTCCAGACAACGAACGCCTATACTTCCTTGATCATAATTTAGGTACAAAAGAAGCGGTGAGTGGAAGTGATTTTGGCGATTTCTTAGTCTGGAGAAAAGACGATACACCGAGTTATCAACTGGCATGTGTCGTTGATGACTTTGAAATGAAGATCACTGAAGTAGTACGTGGAGCTGATCTTATTACCTCTACTTTTAGACAAATACTTCTTAACCGAGCACTCGGCTATTCCACGCCAGAATTTTACCACTGTAAATTAATGCTCGATGAAAATGGTGTGCGACTAGCCAAACGCCATGATGCCTTAAGTATAAGACACATGCGCAACCAAGGCATGAGTCCCATAGAGGTTCGTGAATTAATGTTTCGCTAACTCTTACCGTCCGTGCCTGCTGCTTTCAATTGATGAATCACCGCAAGTTGTTTAGGTGAAAGTAGTCTACGTACGAGCCGTTTATCAGCTTCATAAATCAGCTGATCCCAATCATCCAAGGTAGGGCTATAGGGTTGCCAAGAAGTATGATGGCCTTGTTTACGAATCCACTCAATGTTTCCACCGTGCACAACTGCGTGCACTTGAAACTTTCCATCTTCGGGTGTTTTCTTCCACCAACCAAATTCCATACTCATAGTACATGTAGATGAGGCTTAAGTGCTTAATGAGCGAGCGCGAATTCACATAATTGTTTACCAGGATAATACTGCTTATTTTTACGTATGACCTGACGAACAGTGAGTTTTGTTTGAGTTATCTCCACACAGGCGCATCCAAGAGGTGGACAAAAAGAACCTGTATTTATAACCGTAACACCCTGCCGTGTTGTCCAAAAGCCAGGCCAATGTGTATGGCCAGTAATAACATAACGTGCAGCCGGTCTTTCCTGTGTAATGAGGTGTGCTATCTTTGAAGGCATGTCTCTCCAAGCATTGAGCATATAGATTAGCCTCCAAGGTGGCCAAGCCGTGTCCCTTAAAAAGAGAGCAGCATATTTTAGCACATTTTTCTCAGCCTGATGACCTTGTACAAGTGCTTTAGAAATTTTTCTATATACCTGATGTTTTTGCTCCATCGATATAGGTTCTTTGAATAAAGCGAGAGCATCAGTAATTTGGCTTTTAAGTAGCGGTGCATCTTTACCCCACGGCACAATATTATCAAAAGCTAGATCACCATGCATGACCACGATTTGGCCATTGGCTAATTCAAGGTGATGCAAATCAGATATATCAGGATCATGATTACCGGTGATACAACTCACAGGTAACTTCATACTCGTTAAAAAACGAGTTACCTCAGCTCTCTCCCTGTCTGTTTTAGCAGGATTAGGCCCAATGCGCGTATCTATGGTATCACCGTTTAAAATTACGTGCTCCGTGCCTTCAAACAGAGGTAGTAGCTGCTTTAAATCCACGACCCCACTGGCTTTATCGCCGTAGTGAATATCTGAAAAAATACGAATCATGGTTAAAAATACTAAACTCCATAGTGTTCAATAAGGCAATTGTGTGGCAAGATAGACCTATACCGTGAACTATCGCCACCAATTCCATGCAGGCAACTTTGCTGATGTGATGAAACATATCATCCTTGCGGAGTTATGCCATGCAATGCAGGAAAAACCTAAAGGGGTACTCTTTTTAGACACCCATGCAGGTCGAGGCACCTATGACTTACGTATTGCCACCAAGGGAGACAGCCTCGCACGAAAGCCAGAGTACCCAGACGGTATAGGACGCCTTTGGAATGAATCTAATCTACCGGAGCCTATTTTAAATTACCTCTCTCTTGTAAAACAGTTTGATCAATCTCAAGGCTCAGTAACACCAGAAACCCCTGTATACTACCCAGGTTCACCTCAATTTTTTATTCAATTAGCTAGGGAGCAAGACCGCATCAGCTTGTGTGAAAAGCATCCTGAAGAATGTGAAGCGCTCAAAATTAACTGCGGTAGACCTTCAAAAAATACAAGGATCAGTATCCAAGCAATAGATGGCTACACAGGTATCAAAGCCATGCTCCCTCCTCCTGAAAGAAGAGCCCTTATTTTAATCGATCCACCTTATGAGCTTGAGAATGAGGTCTCAAATATTGCAGAAGCGATTACTGAAGGGTTAAAACGTTTTCCGAGTGGCGTATTCGCCCTATGGTACCCCATTACCGAGAGAACAAAAATTACTACTCTCAACGAGAAACTTAATTTAGGAAAATTACCTGCAACCTTATATGCAGAAATAATCGTAGACCCGCTCGCTCAAGGCCTAAAAGGATGCGGTATGCTTATCATCAATCCACCTTGGAAATTTGAGTCGAAGGTAAAAACAATACTCGACGCATTACTCCCTCGGCTTAAGCGATCTCCAAGTGGATCTACCCAACTAGGATGGCTAGTGCCAGAAAAACCTTAATTCGCAGTCTGATATTTTCCTTCAGACCGTGAATGAAAATCGGCTTCTTTAGGTTGAGGTAAGTTTACATTTAAAGGTGGAGCCTTAAATACAGGCTTCTCCCAAGTTGCACTTTCTTTCGAAGCCGATCGGATCGTTGAAGGTGATTCAGGTTTTGATTTTTTCTTAAATACGGTTAGCAGCTGTGTCATGGTGTGGTGCAAATAAAGACACACCTCTTTTCAAAGTGTGCCATTATTTATACCTTTTTTTAAAAATATCAGGCTACATGACACAGACGATTAGCTGTTAAGCAAGCGACGGATTCATGCCGAGGAACATTAATGGTTAAAACACCATTGCTGATATCTGCGTGCATGGACTCAAAGGCGTAACCTCTACCTAGCCTTAAGCATAGGCGATAATCATTTTGAGCACTCTCTAAATTAAGTGCCGTAAAGTTAACGCGCACAAAGCGTTCTTTAAGTGCCGTGACGATTAAATCAGCGCCACGCGCTTCAATCGTGACACTATTAGCGTCAACGCCAGGTATATAGACGGTGACTTCCATACCATCCCGATGCATTTGACACTCATACGCAGGTTTGCGGAAACCAGCTGTAGCTAGTTCTGCATCACGTGTTTTACGAGTAGGGATTTTGGTATTATTGGTTTTCATGGGAGAAATAGATAGATGGAACTCCCTCAGGGCTTTGAGCCTTGGGCTATCAAAAAAACTGAATGAGTTCCGAGTTTTCGGAGGTTCAGTATTTGATGCCCGTGCAGGCCTGGCGTTTAGTCCAAGTTGCTGCGACCGGAGACATCGTAACACAGCAATGGCAGTAGCTAGCCTTCTTAAAAGAAGCGCGAGCTGTGCTAAACTGTTGTTGGTTCCGGTTCATTCGAACAATCTGATATGTACATATTGCAGGTCTTATGCCAAGTGATTTTTTTAATCATGCTCAATATTGCAGCCTGTGTAATTACGTGATTAACTTTACGCATGGCCACTCTTACAGATTCGCAAACCACTGTAGCTGAACTGAAAAGAAAAATATTAGATTTCGCGCGCGAACGTGATTGGGAGCAATTTCACGCCCCAAAAAATTTATCAATGGCACTCGCTGCAGAGGCAGGAGAACTCATGGAACACTTCCTTTGGGACACCCCAGAAAAGTCTAAAACCGTTGTTCAAGATCCAAACAAACGCGTAAAAATTTCTGAAGAATTAGCAGATGTCATTATATATGCTTTAGAGTTCGCGAACATGGCACAAATCGATGTAGCTGCAGCAATCGAAAATAAAATGCAGCTCAACGCTAAAAAATACCCAGTAGAAAAAGCAAAGGGTAATAGCGCTAAATATACTGAACTATAATCTGTGTTTTATCTAGCGAGTGAAAAAATCAAATATCTTAAGAACAGCGATTATTATACCGTGTTGTATTCTACTATTAAACTTAGTGAATACGATCATCTCGTATAAATCTCAGTTAATACACGACGGTATTCTAAGAACTCTTTTCATCATGGGCATGGTTCTGTTTGGAGGATCAGTCGTTTCCATGATTGCGGCTCCTGCCATTGAATCAGTAGTAAACTCACTCCATTTTTCAAGTAAGCGACGCTGGGGAAAAACCGGAGAGCTCGTCTTTATACTTATCTTATCTCTCGGTGTATTCTGGCTTTATTACCGAGCCTATATCATGGGACCGGGCTACATTCTTCCACCGGAATGGAGAAATAATTCACACTAATTCGCTTTAGGTCTAAAAACAGACATTACCTCAGAATGAGTTTCCAGGTAAGCACCCCCTATCAAATCGATGCAATAAGGGATCGCTGAGAAAACCGCTTCTAGGTTTTCTTTAATCGCTTTAGGTCTACCAGGTAAATTAACAATGAGCGTAGCCCCGCGAATACCAGCTACCTGACGTGATAAGATTGCTGTAGGTACATATTTCAAAGACTCTGCGCGCATTTTTTCGCCAAAACCTGGCAGCATTTTTTCGCAGACTGCGAGAGTAGCTTCTGGTGTTACATCCCTAGGTGATGGACCTGTACCACCTGTGGTAACAATCAAACAACAGCCCTCCGTATCAGCCATCCTTTTAAGCTCAGCCTCAATGACTATCTTTTCATCAGGGATGACCTTATAATCAAAGATGACTTCTGTTTTAAGCCACTGCTTGAGTAAACTCATACAAGCCTGACCAGGCGTATCTTCATAAATACCCGCACTCGCTCTATCTGAAATATTTAAAACTCCAATTTTGGGATGCATGGCTTTGCGTTAAGCGACTTTTAGAAAGATGTGATTACAGTATGAGGTAAATGTTATTTAAACAAAGCGTTGAAAATCAAAAAGGTATGTAACATAGTTAGGTTAGGCAAACCGCCTGATTCAAACCTTGAATCCCTAAAGTCTACTTTGAGGCCAAAGCTAGACCAACGCAGGACACGAAGGGGAGAAAAAAAGACTACATGAAGCTAATTGATATCAATCGCGACGGAGGCATCGGCGCAAATTCCCTTTTCGTACAAATAGGAGATCTTAAGATCCTAATAGACAGTGGTTTACATCCTAAGAAGGTTGGCCGAAAAGCCGCGCCTGACTTCGGATTAATGCATGGCAAAACCCTAGATTTAATTATCATTACCCACTGTCACTTAGATCATATTGGAAGCTTACCCGTCGTGATGCGGGAGCACCCAAACACACCCGTAATCTTGACGACTTCCAGTAAACTCTTGATTGAGCGCATGCTTCATAATTCTGCGAATGTAATGATGCGCCAAAAAGAGGAGGAAAATATTCCTGACTATCCCCTTTTCACTCACGAAGAGATCGATCGCTGCGGTAAACGCTTGGTTGGAATTCCTTTTGGCCATGCAAAACATTTCAAAGCTGGAAACGACGAAATAGACGTTATTTTTCATCCGGCTGGACATGTTGCTGGAGCAGCGGGTGTTGAAATTAAACACAAACATCGCTCAATTTTCTTTACGGGAGACGTACTGTTTGAAAATCAGCGCACAATACCAGGAGCTAAATTTCCAGCTGGTCACTTCGATATAGTTGTCATGGAAACAACACGTGGAGCTACGGAAAGACCTTTAGGTAAAAGTCGTGCTGAAGAAGTAGCCCGCTTAATTGAATCGATCAATAACACGATCAAAAGTGGTGGTTCATTTCTACTTCCCGTTTTTGCTCTCGGTCGTATGCAAGAAATTTTGGCGATCATTCATGATGCTAGACAGTTTGATCGTATCGTAGAATGTCCTATTTACGCCTCTGGTCTTGGATTAGACTTAGTGGATTACTTCGATGATATCGCTAGAAAAACTAAGCATATCCAGTTTAGTCGCTCATGGGCTAAGGACCTCAAAGTAAAACCACTACCCCGCAAATTAAAAGCGGGCGAAGATCCAAAGCAAAACGCTCTCTACATTGTAAGTTCAGGCATGTTAGTAGAAAAAACACCGAGCTACACACTCGCCTCAGGACTACTTGGCCATGCACACAATACCATTGGTTTCGTTGGCTATTGTGATCCTGAAACACCAGGCGGAAAGCTTCTCGAGTCCAAACACGGTGAAACTTTTCTTTTTGATGCAGCTCATGTAAAAACGAAAATTAAAGCTGCCGTTGAACGTTTCGAATTAAGTGGCCACGCAGACCGTGAAGAACTGCTTGAATTCGCTGTTCAGACCCAAGCACGCAGTATTGTTCTTACCCACGGAGATCCTCCAGCTAGGGCCTGGTTCATGGAAAAATTAACCGAACGCTTACCAGGTTCTAAAATTTTAGATCCCGTACCGCGTAAGCAGTACTTAGTTTAAGCTTTGCCGCTTAGTTTCTCTAAGCGTGCACGCATTTTAGGTCCGCCTGCTACGTAGAAAATTCGTCCCATATTAAGGTCGAACTGTTTCATTGGAAGCTGCTCGCCATTAATGAATGTAACATCTCCACCTGCTCCTCTGCATAGCGCTATCGCAGCAGCGAGGTCCCATATTTTTACATTATAATCAACACAGCCGTCGATTATGCCGCAGGCTACATACGCTAGATGTAAGGTAGCACTTCCTAGTCCACGGATTTTGAAATTAGATAAAATTCCCTCTGCATAAGGTACCATCGCTTTATTTGAAGGACTATGAAACCCAACTAGCGTCTCGATGTGAGGCTCCTGATTACTAACCGTAACAGGCTTATCACCGTCTTTGGTTCCAAGCCCCGGTCCACCTGTAATTAATGTTTTACGACTATAATCGTAAACCACTCCGTACACAGGCTGCCCTGCTTCGAGAAGCGCAAGTGATATAGCACAGTGTGGAATACCTAATGCAAAATTGTTCGTACCATCAATGGGATCTAATACCCAAGAAAAGCGAGCAGTCACTGGAATTGGACCATTGTTCTCAGCTAACTCTTCACTAAAAAACTGATCTTCAGGAAACAGCGAACTTAAGTTTTTAAAAATATTTTCTGATATCTGAATATCAATCGCTGTAACACGCGTTCCATCGGATTTCCATTTACTCTCAGCACGTCCAAATTGCTGATGCATAAGCTCAGTCTGAGCCATGACCGCTTTTTTTGCGGCTTCAGCACGGGCAAGTAATTCGGGCGATGGAGTAAAAGTCATGGAAGAACCATTCAAACCCTAACTCACATTTTGTAAAGCAAAGGCCTTACTAAATCTTTGCTTTAGCTTTTTTCTTCAGAAGCAATTTCGTTACATCCGCTAAACTCAACGTGTTAATAACGTGCGCTTTAGTGAGCCAACCCTTGCGTGCAATACCAATGCCATTTTTAACATACGTTAAAGTATCTTTTTGGTGTGAATCAGGATTAATTGAACACTTAAGACCTTTCTCAGCCGCCTTCCTCCAATAACGCCAATCTAAGTCGAGTCTTCTTGGATCTGCATTCAGCTCAATGATTACATCGTTAGCAATGGCAGCATCTATGACCTTATTTAAATTAATCTTACTCGCTTCACGTTTCAAAAGCAGTCGCCCACTCGGATGCCCTAGCATCGTAACATAGGGATTTTCTAGCGCTTTGATTGTACGTTTTGTAGCAACCTCTTCTTCCTGAGTTAATGCAGTATGCACCGAGGCTACTACATAGTCTAACTGCGCCAAAATGCTGTTATCAAAATCAAGCGATCCATCTGCTAAAATATCACACTCAGTTCCACTGAATACATGACACGTGCAGAGTCCTTGTTTATTAAATTTTTTAACTAATTCTATTTGTTCAATTAAACGTTCTTCACTTAGGCCATTAGCTTGAAAGCTAGATTTTGAATGGTCTGCTACCCCAAAGTATTCAAAGCCAAGTGCCTCAGCAGCTTTTGCCATTTCACTTAATGAATTATGACCATCTGAAGCCGTAGTATGATTATGGAAAACACCACGAATATCTTTTAATTCAATTAAGTTAGGTAATTCATGTTTCTCTGCTGCATCAATCTCTCCCATACCTTCTCTTAATTCTGGAGGAATGTAATGAAGCCCTAAAAAATTAAAGAGCGCTTTTTCGTCTGCTACCGTGTCTGGAACTTTCTTATGCGTTTTATGGTGATGTGCACTTTCTACAGGTGTAATACCCCATTCACTTAAACTCATTCCATGAGCAAGCGCACGCTGTCTCATTTGCACATTGTGATCCTTTGATCCCGTAAAGTGATGCAAAGCAAAAACAAACTGAGCATCAGGAACGATACGTAAGTCAGCCTGAAGGCCTGATTCAAAACGCACACTCGCTTTCGTTTCTCCTTTTGCTGTGACTTCTTTAACACCAGGCAGCTGAGTAAACCAATTAACAATAGGCTCAGGTTCATCACTCGCTGCAATAAAATCTAAATCTCCAACGGTTTCTAAAGACCTTCTCAAACTACCGGCTGCCTCAGCACGCTTTACTTGAGGTAGACGACGTAAACCCTCAACAATCGGTTCAGCTACGAGAGAAGCATCCCACCACCAATGCCTTTTGCTATATGCTTCACGATTAATAATACCATCAATAATTTTTTGCTGTGATTTGTCACCAAATCCAGGAAGCTCCGCCACGAGGCCCTGTTCACACACTTCTTTTAAACGAGCGATCGTATTAACTCCAAGTTTCTCATGAATCGCTTTAATCTTTTTAGGCCCAAGACCAGGGATTTGAAGCATTTCAACAAGCCCTGGTTCGATTGACGCTTTTAAATTATCAAAAAAGACTAACTTACCCGTTGTCTTTAATTCCATGATTTTACTGACCAAAGCCTCTCCAAGTCCAGGAACTGAACCTAATTCATTGGCTGCTACAAGCTGATCAAACTTCTCTTCATCTATAGCATCTATAATTCGTGCACCACTTTGATAGGCACGTACTTTAAAGGGATTTGAATCACCCTTTAATTCTAAAAGAACTGCGATATCGTTTAATATATCTGAGATGTCTTTTTTAGATAAGGCCATAAGTGGTTATATTCCTGTTTTGCATTCCTAGCGTTTCGTGTTCAGGCTTTTTAGGCAAATGCCTTTTGTGTACAATCGCACAGTTCGTTTTGCAGATACCGACGCGGCGGGAGTTGTTTTTTTCGCCAATTATCTGGCCTTATGCCATGAAGCCTATGAGGAGGCACTTTCAAGTATTGGTATAGAACTAGGCTCTTTCTTTCAGGCTAGTGGCCTTGTTATACCTATCGCTAAAAGTGAAGCTAACTACTTAAGGCCCCTTTTACCCGGAGATAAGCTTAAGATTGTCTGCACGCCTAGCCCACTTACTGAAGATAGCTTTGAACTGAAATTTGAGATCTGGAAATTAGGTGCGTCAGAAAAAATAGCGGCCAAATTAAAAACGGAGCATGTCTGTATTGAATCCGCAACCCGTACCCGTAAATCGCTAGATTCTAAAATTGCTGCTTGGGTTAATGCAGGTTAATTAAGGACTTATTTGCTTAAGTAATTCTAAGCGATTAAGTTTACCCTGCAAATTACGAGGCCAGTTTTCTAGTGCGATAAATTGCTTTGGTCTTTGATGAGCACTGAGCATTTTTACGTGACGATCCACTTTATGCATATCAAGTTCCTTTAAACTTTTGGGATAACAGGCTACGACACACTGCCCCCACTCTTGATCAGGAAGACCAAGTACAGCTATATCATCAAATAAACCACTCGCTCTTAAAACGGCTTCAACTTCTAGCGGATCTACTTTTTTACCTCCAGTAATAATTACCGCATCTCGCCTACCTTGAATCGTGAGATGCCCATCTTTATCAACAAAACCTAAATCCTGAGTAGTAAATTTTGGGGCAGGATTAAATTCAGGATAATACCCTAGAAATAAGGAGCCTGAGTTAATCTCAACACAACCTTGATCATTAATGCTTACCTCTGCATGCGGAAGCATCTTCCCACTATCTCTACGACCAGATAAAAACTCGTCTGGCTTTAGAGCTGCAATCATAGCTGCAGTCTCTGTCATTCCGTAGCTTAGACATAAGGGCAGTTTAAATTGAGCCGCTTGATCAGCAAGGGAAGGCCATATAGGTCCTCCTCCAATAAAAACGCCGTCAAACAATCGTAGCCAATCAAGTATACGTTCATGATGCGGAGCATTCATAATACGTTGAAGCTGCGTAGGAACTAATGAAATAAACCACTTGGAATCTTTCTTATCCTGTGAGCGTTCAATTTTAGGTAAATCACCCGCTTCGATTTTTTTCCAGTCCCAAGAAATATAACTACCACCTGTGTGCACTGTTCTTATCCACGCTACAAATCCACTCACATGATACAGAGGTAGAATACCTACCCAGTTAACCTGACTTACGTGAAAATGCTTACAAAATCCATCAACCGCAAAAGCAAGTGTAGCTTGATCATGACGAGCAAATTTAATTTTTCCGCTCGTTCCTCCACTAGCAATCATAAGCCATCCACGCTTGTTGTCGGATATATCATCTTTTGAAGATGCAATTAACTGTGTAATTATTTTTTTCTCTTCCGATCCATAATTAGGATCAATTAAGAAAACTAACCCTCCACGACTAACAGCAGAGGAGAAAGCCTGCATAAAAACTTTAGGCTCTGAAGATTCTATTACATGAACCAAGGGTTCCTTGGTTTCTGAATAAGGATCACCTCTCAGTAGCACTGCTAGTTCAGAGCGTTCCATAGACTTTCTGGGTTAATACTTTCAACATCCTTACGAATTAAAAAGGGATGTGCAATCGGTCCATCAAACGTAAAATCTTTAAATAAAGGCCATACACCAAAACCTAGCGCACGCATTTCTCCACTCCATCTAAATGCTAAGTGGAGCGCAGCTTTAGCACCTATAGCAGTTTCTAGCGCTGACGAAAAAACAACGTTCGCATTACTAAGGGCTAATGCATTCACGACACGATAAGGATCAGCGAATAAGGTAGGCTTGATAACATAAATACCCTGCCACCCAGAATTAATCCACTCCGATACGTCATCGTCATTACAGATCGACTCATCTAAAGCGATAGGTGTTGGATAATCGTTTTGGATATGAAGTAAAACATCCTGTAAGTTTTTTGATTTTCTACTTAAGGGTTGCTCGATGTATTCAATCGGACGTTCTGCGGTAACAGCTAGCCACTTTTCAAGTGTTGCTTGATCCCACGCTTCATTAGCATCTAAACGCAGCTTTGAGCCATCTGGTAATTTAGCTAGCAAGTCATCCAACATGGCTAGTTCTTCTTTATATGCGGCTACACCAACTTTCCACTTAAAGGTACGAAAGCCTTGTTCTGATTTTATTTTAGCTGCTTGAAAACTAGCGATCCCAGCAGGGAGTAATCCAGCTACAGTTAAGCTATCAGGAATACGTGTAGCATTAATTAATGAAACGTCCTGATTAGCCTCAGCTTTAAGTCGATAAATCTCATGCAGCGCAGACCTCAGAGCAGACTTAACACATACGTGTTTAGAATCTATACTTTCGATAGCCTGACTAGTAACTATATTACCTAGTGCTACACAGGCTTCTTTTGCCTCAACAAAGGACTCGGTTCCAAAATCCGTTATGGGTGCTATTTCACCCCAACCTACAAGTTTATCTTCTGTTTCTAAACGTACGATAAGCCCTTCCCTTTCAAGCCATTGACCATGGGCCGTTCTCATTGGAATTCGAAACGGTAAGCGGTACTGCCGATATGCAAATTTAAGGTTCACGAACGTCTTACTTATATGGTTACCAACTCCCCTAATATAGCAAGTATGAGCCTATACGCATAAAAAATGTTTTGCCACAGGCAAAAACCGGCATATTTAGATTGTGGCAACACATTCAAACGTTGCCATGTCTGCCGATTCCGAATTCTACCTACCTGCCTCAAGCTTTTTCAAAGCTAACGCTCCTACAGCGCTGACCTTTGATGACGTGTCCCTTGCGACACTTTACTCTGATATCCTACCTAAAGAAGCAGATCCTTCGACAGCAGTATCAGAGAGCTTAAAACTGCATATTCCGATCATCTCATCGGATATGGATACAGTAACCGAGTCACGTATGGCTATCGCTATGGCTCTAAATGGTGGCTTAGGGCTTATCCACTACAACATGCCTAGTCGTGACCAAGTAAAAGAAGTGGCGCGCGTGAAACGTCACATTCACGGCCTTATTCAAGATCCCATCACAGTAGGCCCTGATTCACTTATCGCAGATGTTTTAGCAATGGTAGAAACCAAACGTTTTGCCTTTTCGACCTTCCCTGTCGTAAACGAGAAAGGTCAGTTAGTTGGACTCCTATCAGGCAATGTACTTAAAGAGCGCTACCGTTCCAAAAAAGTAACGGAAGTCATGACACCTCGCTCTAGCTTGATTACAGAATCAGAAAAAGCTGTAGCTAAAGATCCAATTAAAGCTGCAGATTTATTTTTTAGCAGTAACACAGGCATTAATAAAATGCTTGTAGTAGATGACTCAGACCGGTTACGCGGCCTCGTAACAGCTTCAGACGTTGAACGCATTACCTCAGAAGCAAAATCCAGACAAAAGCCAGCTCGCGATAATCACTTTAGACTTGTCGTTGGAGCAGCTATCTCCCCACAAAGACTGCCAGATGGTTCGCTAGATAAAGATACAATTATTGCTACCGTCGGTAATCTTGTTCAAGAGCATGTTGACGCGATAGCTGTATCAACAGCACATGGCCATACTAAGGGTGTAGGTGATGTAGTTAAGCTCGTTCGCAGTCAATTTCCTGAGCTCACTTTAATTGCAGGCAATGTAACGAGTGCTGCAGGTGTAGAGTACCTTTCAGAATGCGGTGCCGATGCTATCAAAATTGGCCAAGGACCTGGCTCAATTTGTACAACGCGCGTTGTAGCGGGTGTAGGAATTCCTCAACTGACTGCTCTCTATGCAGCTAGCACAGCAAAAACCAAGCGGCCTGTACGTCTACTCGCAGATGGGGGTATTGTTAAGTCCGGTGATATTGTAAAAGCCTTAACCTTAGGGCATGCTGTCATATGCGGTGGTTTACTAGCTGGGTGTAAAGAAGCTCCAGGAGAAATTATCGAAATTAGTGGTAAGACTTATAAGCAATACCGCGGTATGGGTTCTCTGGCTGCCATGAAAGCCGGTAGCGCTGCCCGATATGGTCATAACAAAGCAGACACCAATCGCAAATTCGCGGCTGAAGGTATTGAAGCTCTTAAAGAAGTTAGCGGCTCTGTAGATGAAGTACTATCAAACCTCATTGGCGGTGTACAAAGTGGTATGGGTTACCTAGGAGCAGCCAACTTATCAGATTTGCGCTCTAAGGCTCGCTATGTACGAGTCAGTAATGCAGGTCAAAAGGAAGCGGCCCCGCATGACGTCATTGAAGTTTCTACGCGTACAACCCACAACTAGGCACTCGCTTCGTCTAATACTTACATACACTTTAGTAAGTGATGAAACTCGTTTCTTGGAACGTTAATGGCATTCGAGCAGGCTTAAAAAAAGGTCTGCTAGAATATATGGCAGCTGCGAAAGCAGATATTTTATGTCTTCAAGAGACCAAAGCGCATCCAGGCGATGTCCAGCATGTGCCGTGGCCTAAAGGCTACCATGTATTTTATAATAGTGCTGACAAAAAAGGATACAGCGGAACAGCGATCTTCACTCGTCATGAACCGCTTAGTGTCAAAAACGGCATCGGCAAAGAAGAACATGATAAAGAGGGCCGAGTAATTACTCTCGAGTACGATACATTTTTATTAGTTAACGTTTACCAACCTAATTCACAACGAGGCCTTACTCGACTTGAATATAGAACGGAAAGCTGGGATCCTGCGTTTCTTAAATTTCTTAAAAAACTAGAATCAAAAGGAAAACCTGTGATTTTTTGCGGCGACTTAAATGTTGCTCACCTAGATATTGATTTAAGTAATCCTAAAGCAAATAAGATGAATGCAGGCTTCACCGAAGCCGAGAGAACTAATTTCACAAAGATTATCGAATCAGGATTTGTAGATACGTTTAGAGAATTTAATAAAGATCCGGGACATCATACTTGGTGGAGTCAATTTAATGATTGCCGTGGTAGAAATATAGGTTGGCGCGTTGACTATTTCGTAGCGAGTGAAGCATTGCGTTCATCCCTTAAAAAAGCTTGGATAGAACCTGAAGTTATGGGCAGTGACCACTGCCCTGTTGGACTTGAGATCAAACTTTAATGAGTGAACTCAAAACACTTTTTACAGGAAAAAAGCCGCTAAAACTAGCAGTAGCGGAGAGTATCACATGTGGAAATTTACAAGCGCGTATTGGAAAAATTTCAGGCGCTTCAGAATTCTTTTTAGGGGGGATTACTGCTTATAGTATAGATCAGAAAGTGCAGCACTTGGGTGTTAATCGAGCACTCGCTGAAAAAGTAAACTGTGTATCTGCTGAAATAGCTGAACAAATGGCTATTGGCGTTTGTAAGTTATTTGGTTCTGACGTTGGCTGCGCAACAACAGGCTATGCAGAAGCTTCAGTTGCTAACCAAGTAAGCGAGCCTTACGCATTTTGGGCAGTGGCCTTAAGACAAAATAACGGCACGTATAAAGCCGAACATGGCCTTATTAACCTAGCAGGAAAATCAAGAGTCAGCGCACAAATCGCGTGCGCTGAAGCAGCTGAGCAAGCAATCCTAAGGATTACGGAGAGAGCTTCTGAACTACATTCATGATTGGGAGTATATCACTTGGTGGCTGTACCCAATCGCTATAAAGTAATTCTGGAAGTGTATATTTAGTGTTATAAAGAGTAAAACCCGCATCATCATTGCGCGCTAATTGAGCAACTTTTACAGTAGCGCCAGCATAAAGTCCCGATTCCTTAGTATATACTAAAACAGGGTTAGAAATAAGCGGACGATAATTGCGCTCTATATCAGCAGCCTTAGGACCCATAACTGCTTTAGCATCAACACCGAAATTTACGCGCTGCTTAAATAACAACTTAGGCGTCTCGGCATCTGTCATGATATATACAGACTCTACTGTCTTTGCACCGGCCTGTAGTCCAAAACTAGCTTCATTTGCATACAAGAGTGCTGGTAGACTCCAACGACCATTTGGTTTTTTAACCATAACAACGCCGTATCCACCCTTAACACCAAAAATAAATCCAGCCTTAAACTGATTCACGATTACAACAGCTTTAGCATTTTGCCAAACTTGATCAGGAATAGCAGTAGCTGAAGCACCTTGAAAGTCTTCAAGGATTGCACGGCATGACTCCACTTCAGTGACTAGCGAAGAACGATCAGTCTCTGCATGAACGGTTGAAATAGTCGCACTCGCTACTACAAGTGCCAAAAGTGAAAGAATTGTCTTCATGTAAATGTATGGCTTAACACGCCTAGTGCCGGTTGGAAAGTGCGGAATCAAAACAGTTCCAAATCACTTTAAAAAGCAAAGATGTAAAAGTTATTAATAAATCTATAAATAACTATTATACAATGATTTACGATATATAAAACTCAATTACTACCCTGCGGCAGATCCTTACTGATATCAAATTTTTCGAAACGGTAACCTAACCACCATAAGCCTAAAGCAATCTCTCCAACCATAAGAAGCATAGCGGTACCCGAACCTATACATGCACCAATGCATTTAGCCACCTCATCCATAAACAACAAACCCGCCCACCAACGTGCGGATATATAAACGCATAAACCTAATAGCAGTGCAGGTAAAAGTGCACAGATAATTGCAAGTAATTGTCCGAAAATAAAAATTATCCTCTGCCCGACTACCTCAATACCAGCTCGTCTATTGTTCCCAGACATAGCAAGTGCTGGGAATATTAATGCTGCTGCATTAGGAATAATTAATTGAAGCGTACAAATAGGAGGAATAACGAGCAATGCTGCTAGAATTAGAGAAAATATTGAATAGAAAGATTGGGGATGTTTTGTGGATGAAAAAAAACAAAGTCCTAATGATAATAATAAACTAGTAGTCATTACAAAAACTGGCGTGATCATTTCACCTAGGACAATTTGCCAACCCTTAAGTGGATAAGTTTTTAGCATATCCATGTATATAATATCAGAACGCAAATCCTGTCTTAAAAATTGAGGCCCAACCATGGCTGTTATCATCGCAACGGCTGAACCAATAATAAGTACTACCTTAGACCCATCTACTTCTTTACCAGACAAATGCAGTGCATAAAAACCACTCGCTAATGCTGGTCCAAAAAGTAAAAGAATAACTCTGAGATTAAACCAAGATTGAATTGATATTAGATTCTTCCACAAAAAAGCAATCTCTGGACTTCCATAGGAAGACAAACGGAAAGGGTCTTTGTATACCTTTGTTGGAGTAGATGCATTAATAGGCGCTTTACCTGAAGCCACAGCTGCACGTATTGCAGCACGATTCTCTGCACGCGCCAAAGAACCATCCTCAAAGGAAACCTCCATATTTAAAATCCAGTAATATAGAATAGCCAAAACAACTATAGCTTGAGAAATTCCAAATATAAAAGGGCTCAACTGAGTAGCAAAATAAGGCGCTACAAGAATACTAAATGGTAAAAATAACCAATGATATATACCTAAGTTAATAAAAGCATTGGCCTGGGACAAAATAGTTGAGATAGAACCAGAGTTTACACTTTCAAGTAGCGGAGCATTAAGAAATGAAGTGAAAGTAAATTTTAATAAGACGAAAAGAAGTACACCAATTACTATTTTAACAACTAATGGTTTTGATACTCGCTCTAGCATACGAGTCACATAGATACCGCTTCCAATAGAAAATAAATTCATTGCACTAAGAATTACCCACCATCCTAACGTGCGGTAAATATTTAAAAGATAGCTCGTACTACCTCCGCCAAAAACAAGCGTTAGTAGTATCGAAGAAATAAGGACTGTAATTTGAGCACTTAAGAGATTAAAATGAATGAGTTTCTTACGCGTCAAAGGAGCAGGAAACAAAAATGCAATCTCTGCTTCGCTAAATTTTAGACCAACTTGCTTAGGAGGTGAAACAATGAGCCATAGTACACGAACTATCGTGAGTAAAAATAATATGCAGGCTCCAACTCCAAGAAATTGATCTCTTGTGTATGTCTGCGTTATTAACGAATTCTGATAAGCAACTGGTAAATGCTTTGAGTTAACAACTTCTCCGCCAACGGTACGAAATACAACGTAGTATAAATATATAAAAGCTGCAGCAGTACCTAAAATAAATTTAGGTTCTCTAAGCCTCTTAACCGTGGATAAAATTTGGTTTATAAACGAGACTAGACGTAAATATATAAAAGCGCGCGTCATTTTAACTTTCCGTACCACCAGTTGCTCGAATAAAAATCTCTTCTAGAGAAACATTATCTTCTCCAGCGCTGTATCTAGCACTAACTTCTTGTAGTGTACCATCAGCAATTTTTTCGCCCTTCTTTAAAATTAAAACATTAGTGCACACTTCCTCGAGTAAATGTAGCAAGTGAGAACTTAGTACGATCGAAGCGCCTGCTTTTGCACGGCTTATGATTGAGTCCTTCATCTTACGAATCCCTAGAGGATCCAATCCCGTTAGTGGCTCATCAAAAAACATAACTTTGGGAGAATGAAGTAAACCACAAGCAATCACCAATTTTTGCTTCATTCCACGAGACAACTCACTAGGCAAGCGATTAGCTTTATCGAAAATTTCTAATTCCTGTAAGAGTGAATCAATCTTGGATTTTGCATCACTAACCCCATAAATACGCGCTGTAAAAGTCATATGCTGACGAACCGTTAAATAATCAAACAACCTTGGTTCATCAGGAAAAAAAGCTAAATGTTTTTTTGCAGCAACAGGATCCTGGGAAAGATGTATACCTGTTATTGTTACCTGACCTGAGCTAAGAGGTATAACTCCTGCAAGACAACGCAGTGTTGTTGTCTTACCTGCTCCATTTGGTCCCACAAGACCTAGCACTTCTCCAGGTTTGACCGTAAACGATAGGTTATTTACGGCAGTATGATTACCATATCGCTTTATAATATTTGATACTTCAATCATCAAAAAAGCTATAGAATAACTGAAGAATGAGAGCAAGCAGGTATGAATATGTGTATTTTAATCAAATAGTTATAAAAAATGACGAACGCCTCTTGATTTTTATACAGCTATGATAACATTACTACGCATATACTAAATTATATAAGCTAAAAAGTTCCTTACTATGTCTAAAACAACTCCTCAAACTTTCGAATTCCAAGCCGAGATTAAGCAACTACTCGATATAGTAATTCATTCTTTATATACAGAAAAAGAAATTTTTGTACGTGAACTCGTATCAAATGCTTCTGATGCTTTAGAAAAGCTACGCCATAATCAGATTACTAATAAAGACATTCTCGATAGTGATGCTGAGTTAGAGATTAGATTAACAACTGACGATAAAGCGAAAACCTTAACCCTACAAGATACGGGTATAGGTATGACACGTTCCGAACTTGTAGAAAACCTAGGAACAATAGCTCACTCAGGATCAAAAGCATTCCTTAAAGCTCTTGGTGAAAATGGTCAGAAAAATTCAGGCCTCATTGGTCAATTCGGTGTAGGTTTTTACTCTGCTTTTATGGTAGCTAAAAGTGTGAGTGTATACAGTCGCTCATGGAATCAAGCTGAACCAGGACATGTTTGGAAAAGCGATGGATCAGGAAGCTACACAATCGAAGAAGTTGCGGATCTAAAACGAGGTTCAAAAATTGTTATAGAATTAAAAGACGAATGCTCAGAATTTAGCCAGGAATGGCGCATTAAGGAAGTTTTAGAGCGTTATAGCTCATTCGTATCTTTCCCAGTAATGCTAAACGGAAATCGCATAAATACCGTTCAGGCTCTCTGGCTACGCAACAAAGCTGATATTAAAGAAGAAGAATATACAGAATTTTATAAATTCCAGTCACACTCTAACGAGGAAGCTCGTTTAAGACTCCACTTTAGTGCAGATGCACCGTTGTCTATCAATGCACTGCTTTTCGTACCAAAAGAAAATACTGAGAAACTCGGTATCGCACGTACGGAGCCCGCAGTATCATTATACTGCAGAAAAGTATTAATTGATGCTAAGCCAAAAGATTTACTTCCTGAATGGTTACGCTTCTTAAAAGGTGTCGTAGATAGTGAAGATCTACCGCTCAATATTTCACGTGAAACTATGCAGGACAGATCTCTGCTAGAAAAGTTAGGCCGTGTTATTAGCAGACGTTTCTTAAAATTCTTAGAAGATGAAGCGAAAAATCGTCCTGAAGCATTCAATGAATTCTATACAGAATTCGGTGTATTCTTAAAAGAGGGCACTGCACTTGATTTCGCAAACAAAGAACAATTATCAAAACTTTTGCGCTTTGAATCCTCACTCACTGAAAAAGGCAAAACAACGTCTCTTTCAGAATACGTAACTCGTATGGGCGCTGATCAAAAAGAAATCTATTACCTCCTTGGTCAAAGCCGTGAAGCAATCGAAGCAGGACCCTATCTAGAAGGTTTCAAAGCACGCAATATCGAGGTACTCTACTGCTACGAAGCAGTTGATGAATACGTGATGAATAACCTTTACGAATTCGACTCAAAGAAATTACGCGCTGCTGATAATGCCGAAGTAAAGCTAGCAGACGCTCCAACACAAAGTGGGGATAAATTATCAGATGCAGAATTATCAAACCTCACTACTTGGTTAAAAACATCGCTTGGGGATCGTGTAGCTGAAGTCAAAGCGAGTGACCGCTTAGTTGATTCTCCAGCTATGGCACTAAACGCTGATAAAATGATGACCCCTCACATGCGCCGCATGATGAAGGCCATGAATAAAGAAGAAGGAAATGCACCGATTAAAGTTAATCTGGAAATCAATCCAAAGCATCCGCTTATCAAGCGCTTGAGTGAAACTTCAACTAAGGCACCAGATAAAGCACTCCTTGTTGCAGAACAGATTCTAGATAATGCACTTATTTCTGCCGGCTTACTCGAAGATCCAGCAAGTATGGTAAAGCGCTTATATCGCATCCTAGAAAACGTATAACGATTTTTAACTTATTGTTATAAAGCAGTTTAAGTTATCCTTGGGTTACGTTTGTGTGAACGACCCATTTGCGACTCGTTTTGAGGAAGTAGTAGTATAACCTAATACTTCCTCGAATTGAGACCTCTTTGATTATGGCGACCGGCAAACCAAGTTCTAAAAAATTCAAGCGCGCACCATCCTCAGAGCCACACTACGCCTATTTTAACCGAGAACTCAGTTGGCTGGCATTTGATCGTAGAGTTTTAAATCAGGCCATTAGTAAGCGTCACCCACTTCTTGAGCGCGTTCGTTTTCTTTCAATCGTTAGCTCCAATCTAGACGAATTCTTTGAAATCCGTGTTGCAGGTCTTATGCAGCAAATGGATTCAGGTATGAAAGAATTAGGTCCTGACGGATTGTCCTCACGTGAACAACTCCGCCGGATCCATTCGGTAGTAGCATCTTTAATTGAAGATCAGTACCGTTGTTGGCATGAAGATCTAGTTCCTGAATTAAAGAAAGAAGGTATCGAATTTCGTACCGTTCAAGATCTCACACAATCAGAACTCAATTGGGTAAAGGCTTACTTTAAGGATCAAGTTTATCCTGTCTTAACTCCGCTCGCGCTTGATCAGTCACACCCTTTTCCACAATTAGGAAATAAAACACTCAACGTTATTGTTTCGCTAGAAAATCCACTAAACAAAGAAGCTAATAAACTAATCGCTATCCTTCCTGTTCCTAGAATTTTACCGCGATTAGTCTCAATATCACCCTCTAAATCGGGACCGGAGCGTTACATTTTTCTTAGTGAAATCATCAAACTATGTGCTGGAGATCTATTTCCTGGCTTCAACCTAAAGACAGCACATGCATTTCGAGTAACACGTAATAGCGATCTTTATATCGACGAGGAAGAATCTGAAAATTTACTTAAAAAAATCGAAGAAGAACTACGCAATATTCGCAAAGGTGCAGCCGTTCGCTTAGAGATAGAAGACGGCGTTGATGATGCTATTTTCTCTATTCTGTGTAATCATCTGAATTTATCTCACGAGTACGTTTTTCGCTTAAAAGGCCCTATCAATTTACTGCGCTTACAGAGCCTTGCTGACATCGACCGCCCAGACTTAAAATACAAAAACTTTACACCTGTTAATACTTCTGCGTTAAAAGTTTCCTCAGAAATATTTAACACTCTACGCAAACAGGATGTACTGCTTCATCATCCCTACGATTCTTTTACACCTGTTGTAGACTTTATTGAGCAAGCAGCTCGTGATCCACAAGTTTTCGCAATTAAGCAAACGCTCTACAGAGCAGGTGGAAATTCTCCGATCGTTAAAGCTCTTGCTGAGGCCTCACTAAACGGTAAACAAGTTACTGCTTTGGTAGAACTAAAAGCACGCTTTGATGAAGCAAATAATATTGTTTGGGCTAAACAATTAGAAGAAGCAGGAGTTCATGTCGTCTACGGATTAATCGGGCATAAAACGCATTGTAAATTATGTCTGGTGGTTCGTCTTGAGGGTAAAGTGCTGCGTCACTACGCACATTTAGGAACAGGCAATTATAATCACCGCACTGCTCGTTTATATACAGATTTAAGTTATTTTACGGCAGCTCCAGCACTTACTAAAGACATCGCTCAGATGTTTAACGCACTTACAGGTCTAGGTAGCTCACCTCGCTTTAGTAAACTTTTAGTTGCCCCCTACGACTTGCATAAGAAGTTAAGTCAACTAATCGCTAGAGAAACAGCTAATGCTAAAGCCGGAAAACCAGCCCGTATCATTGCTAAAATGAACGCTTTGGTTGATAAGGCTATGATCGATTCTTTATATACCGCATCGCAGGCAGGAGTTAAAATAGACTTAATTGTACGTGGCATATGCTGCTTAGTACCTGGAATGCCCGGTTTGAGTGAAAATATACGGGTAAGAAGCATTGTAGGACGTTTCTTAGAGCACGCCCGCATCTATTACTTCCATAATGCTGGCAGCGAGCCACTGCTATATGCTGGATCTGCCGATTGGATGCCTCGTAACTTTTTCCGCAGAGTTGAGGTCGTTTACCCAATTTTAGACGCCCAGATTAAAGAGCGTATCATCAATGATATCATCAAATCCGAGCTAGAAGATACCGTAAACACCTCTGAACTTAAGCATACTGGAGCCTATACCCCTATTGAACCTAGTCCGCCTAAAGACAGGTTTTCAGCCCAAGATTACTTCATCAAAAGCGCTCAATCACGAGCAGTTGAGTAATTAAAAGCACAATGATGACTGTTAGGTTTACAGATAGAAATTATCTATCTCATACAACCTATATTTTATAAATTATTGATTAATAGATATTTATAAATTCTATTAATACCATTTAGGCACAAAAAAGCCGCTGCGCTTTTAACGCAGCGGCTTTTTAAAGAATTACTTGGATGAAACGTGTCCGGAAACGAGCTTTGTCATTTCGAACATGCTTACTGACTTCTTGCCGTTGAATACAGCCTTTAGTGCATCATCAGCATTGATCATCTTACGGTCCTTCTTGTCTTGAAGATTGTTCTTCTTGATGTAGTCCCAGAGCTTCTTTGTAAGCTCTGTGCGGGGGAGTGGCTTTGCGCCTACTACTGCCGCGAGTTTAGCATCAGGGGTAACTGGTGCCATGAATTTTGCATTTGGTTTACGAGCTGGAGCTTTTTTTGCCATAGTATCCTTGTTTTAGAACTCTCTCCTCTGAAAGCAACGTTTTTCTAGAGGGAAAATGATAATTTTTCCGAGTGAAAATAGTTTACAAATTCAATTTATACTGTCCTGTCGTCGACCTGGATGAACTGTTTGTAGAGGGAAGCGTATGCTCCAGCATGAGCAATCAATTCATCATGTGTACCTCGCTCTATGATTTTTCCGTTATCTAAAACAATAACAAGGTCGACGTGACGAATCGTACTAAGCCTGTGGGCAACAATAAAACTCGTCCTACCTGCTAGTAATTTTAAAAGCGCATTATGCAAACGTTGCTCAGTAATTGCATCGATAGAACTTGTTGCTTCGTCTAAAATAACTAGACGCGGATTAGCTAACATAGCACGGCAAAAACAAATTAATTGCCTTTCACCAACTGACAAACCTGAACCCTTCTCACCTACTTGTGTCATTAAACCTTGAGGGAGATTCTCCAAAACATCTAAACAATCTAATTTTTTTGCAGCTTCCTTAACTTGATCAAGAGTAGCTCCAGGAAGACTGAGTCGTATATTTTCAAATACGGTACCACTAAATAAATAATTCTGCTGATGCACCATCCCCATTTGATGGTGTAATGATTCAGAAGTAATGATATTAATTTCATGACCATCTATAAATATCTTACCCTGAGTTGGTATATAAAATTTAGAAACCAAATTTATTATAGAACTTTTACCACTACCCGTATGTCCGACTAAGGCGATCGACTGACCTGAAGCTACTTTTAAATTTATATTCTGCAAAACCAACCGAGATTTATTATAACCAAAAGAAAGATCCCTTAGCTCAACCGAAACTCCAAGAGTCGATTGCCCTATTCTATTATTTCGTAAATCAGGAAGTTCTTTAGCTTCAGGATCATCTTCCCAATCAGGTACAGCATCAACGACCTGAAAAATGCGCTCAGCACTCGCCATAGCTACTAATGCCTGATTGTACTGATTTCCAATAATAGTAATTGGAGCGAAAAACTGATTAGCCATTAAAAAGAATTTAATAAGGCTGCCTATCTCCATCGTACCGTGAAACACACGGTATCCACCAACGATGAGAAGAATTGAAACAAAGAACTGACTATTTAGTTCTAATATTGGAGATAAAATCGCAGATGACCTCGCAAGCGCTACGCTAAATTTCGAGTGATCAGAGAGAAGGCTTCTAAATAAACCTGCGTTCATTTCCTGCCTAACGAAACCTTGTGTTACACGAATACCATTAACAGATTCCGCAAGCGTTGCCGTAACACGGCTAAAACTATCCTGAGCAGCACGAGTTAAACGACTAAACTTCATTCTAAAATTGTTATTAACTAACCACAAAACAGGAGCCATAAGTGCTACAATTAAAAATAGTTTCCAGTCCCACCAAAGCATAACAATAGTAGCAAAAATCATCTGCCCTATCTGAATTCCACCGACAAAAGCAACATCTTGTATTCCAACCCTGACCGCTTCGATATCGCTCGTAGCACGACTTATAATCCGACCTAACTTCATTCGATGAAAAAAGCTCATAGGTTGTCTTTGAGCTTGTTTAAACAGATCTGCTCTCAAGCCATTTACAACAGTTTCACCAATTTCCAAAGCATAACGCTGCCTAAAATGAAAAATACCGTCCGTAAGAACTGCGAGAACAAGAAAACAAATAGAGCCTATGATAACCCCATGCATATCACTACGAGCTATAGGCCCAGCTATAATAAGTGAGGTTATCCATACCAATGCTGGAAGTTGAGCAGCACGAATTATTGATAAGATGATCAACGTATTAAGTTTACCCTGTATTGGTTTCGCATAACCAAATACACGTCGTATAAGACTCCACTCAAGTGGCTTCACAATATCGGATTCATCGTCTTCATCTCTTAGACGATAAACTAGCATACGCTTTGAATTTTGGAGATCCTTGTTACTCATGGTTTTTGCGACGCTGCTAGTTTACTCGCATCCACAAGCTGTAAATTAGCTACGCGTAGGTAAGGACCTTCTACTTTCATAAGTTCAGCATGCGTTCCTTTTTGAACGATACGTCCCTCTTCCATAACAATAATAAAATCTGCTCTTCTTAATGTACTCAGCCTATGTGCAACAATAAACGTAGTTCTACCAATCATCGCTTGGTCTAGTGCTTCAAATATTTCGTGCTCCGTTTCGCTATCTACTGCTGCAGTAGGATCATCAAGAAGAAGTATTGAAGGCTCTAGTAATACAGCGCGCGCTATTGCAAGACGCTGCCTTTGACCACCAGATAAAGTATTACCACTTTCTCCTAGAATCGTATCGTAGCCTTTGGGTAGGGACATTATAAAATCATGCGCAGCTGCTATTTTGGCAGCTTTTTCAATTTGCGCATGCGTGGCATCTGGATGACCAAAGGCAATATTTGCAGCTACAGTATTTGAAAAAAGAAAACTCTCTTGAAAAACTAGACCTATATTACGTCTAAGATCATCTAAATTAAGATCCCTTACATCTATAGAATCAATTAAGAGCTTCCCTTGAGTTACATCATAAAATCTAGGTATAAGCCCCATAAGGATGCTCTTACCTGCACCGGTAGCCCCTAATATAGCCACACACTGTCCAGGTTTAACCTCAAGATTTATATTATGAAGTAATTTACCAGCGGGAGGTGGATAACCAAATTCAACTTCCCTAAATTCAACATGACCTAAAAGTTTATTTTTACGAATCGCCTGAGGAGCACTCTTAACCTCAATAGGTGCATCAAGAATTTCAAAGACGCGTTTAGCTCCAATAAGCGACTGCTGAATTGAGTTTACTATGGCAGCGACATTATTTACCTGACCTGAAAATTGATCCAATAAGCCAGCAAATACAACTAATCCAGCACCAAGAGGTAACTGGTTGTGAACAACAAGCCATCCTCCATAAAGTAACAAAACGAGTGTATTAATACGTGTTAAGAAACCAATAGATGGTGAAAATAAACTCACCTGCCAAAAAATATTACGCTGTTGATTATACACCGCCTGATTTGCTGATTCGAAACGTGCATAATCTTCTTTTTCACGCCCAAAGCCTTTTGTCACAGCTATTCCTTGAATACTTTCTGAAAGCACCTGCACCATTCGCTCTACAAGCTGTCTATTTTTCGCGTATTCAGGTTGAATTCTCTTAGAAAAACGTGCTGCCATAATCCAAAGAATAGGCGTTGTTGCTAGACAAGCTAAAGTAAGCTTTGGACTTAAACTCGACATGTATACGACATAAACAGTAAGTGAAATAATCATAATCAGGCTCTGAATCAGCACCTGATCTACAAACATACGAACTGCCTGAACATCACTTGTAACGCGTGTAATAATAGAACCAGTTGTATTTGCGTCAAAAAACCTAAAACTCAGTCTCTGCAACTTGTCATAAACTTCACCGCGTAAATCAACTACGAGCTTCTGTTGCACAAGTATATTTACAGATACTGCATATACATAATTAAGTACGGCGCGACATATAGCGAGTAGCAGAATTAGGCCGGAAATTAATATTAAGACATGAATCCAAGGCCAAGAATCAGGGAATGATATATGGAATCGATTTGTTGAGAGTGGTGAGTGCTCAACTTTGTGACGTATGTAATCGATGCCTAAACCAGTCAAACTCAGACCAGCTAACCCCATTGATAACAGTACAAGTTGAATGATTAAAACTCGTAAGCAATGCAGCCTATACCTCCATGCCAAACCAAATAGACGCACAACTAGCTTCCAGTTTGAAGCATCAATAATTGGACTTATTTGTTCAGTTTCCGCCACTTAACTAGCATAACGAAACGGCCCTTCACTACAAAGAGGAAAATTTATATCTATAAATCTAAATTATCTACTCTGGCCTTGTAGCTGATTTTGCTGCTCACGCAGTTGCCTGCGACGGTTAATCTCTTCAGTTATGGCCTGTAATCGACGTTGTTCATCTTGCGGAGTAGGATTAAGCACAACTCTTGTTAATGCAGGCGAAGCACCCACTGAGGTAGAAGTTGACGAAACCTTAGAATCAACAAGCGCTAAAGACATTCGCCTTCCCTGCTGTACAATAGTAACGATTCCAGTTGTAGCGTCTGCAGAATCAATTGTGAAATTATCATTAGCTTCTTTAACACTAAGCCACACGCTGCGCTTAGTGCTAGGATCATAAATGCAATAGCGAGTACCCTTACTCGTCGTTAGTAATCCTCTTAATTGCAGTGAATCCAAATCCACCTGTCCGGCTTTTGCTGCATTGCTACCAGAAGGTAAAAAAGGAGATACGTTTTCAGGCGACGTCTGTGCTAGAGCAACAGGCGATAACACTAAAATACTTAAAAAAACATAACGGTTAAGCATGAACTTAAACCTTACTGATTAGATCTAGAACGCTTCTGACGTTTTGTAGAGCTATCTGTCTGCTGCGATTGATCTGCTGTTGAAGAACCCGTACCTGCGTTAGCTGGACTACTGAGAATATTACTCAAACCACTTGCGAAAGCCTGCTCTCTTTCTTGCTGCTTCTTACGAACAATATCAGCAATGGATTTTAATTTCTGCTGCTGCTCAGGAGTAAGCGGTTCTCTTACTTTATTTTTACCAGCAGTAATTACTGCACCAGAAACATGATTATTTTCGATCTCGAGCGTTATCCTTCTACCTTGTTGTTCAACGGTTACTGTACCATGACTCGAGTCTGCAGTGGTCACAATATAATCTTCACCTTTCTGATTAACGGCTAACCATACGCTCGACTTCTTGGAAGGATCATAAATGCAGTACTTAGTCTGAGATCCTAAATTCATAATTCCTCGTAATTGCAAAGAATTAGGATCCGTTTGTCCAGGTTTACCACCAGTAGCAGTATTAGCTGGCAAAAAAGGAGATACGACCTGTGCATCATCAGCACGCACTGAATAAACAGCTATCATCGCAATAGCACATAAAGATAGAATAATCTGTTTAGGCAGTATCATGGGTAAGTAACTTAAGTAAGATGTAAGACGCGAAGCTCTGGGTCAAGTTGCGTACATTTTTAAGCGAAGTGCTTCTGGAACAACATTAGACCTACTTTTACCTAATAGATACCTAGCTTTAGCTATGAGTATATAGACAAAATCACGAACCAACTTAGGACATAGCCTTAAGACATAAGCCATCCATTTACCGAATCTTCCAGTACAATAAAGCGCTACTATAATTGCATCACTTTTACTACATACGTGATAGTTACTTTCATTCGCGCTTTTAGCTACCCAGATTACCGAATTATTATCTAATAGAGGCAGCCCTTTCGATTTCATAAATATAACGTAATCAATACTTTGCATTTCTGAATATCGATGTATCATCTTATGATCTAAACGTATAAGTAGCCTTACACACCATGAGCACAAAGCGCATTCTCCATCAAAGAATATCCATGCTCTTGTAGGTTCAAAAAGCTTCACAGTATTACTATTAAGTCAGAATAAAATAATGTGCAAATAGTCCTAATCGGTGCTTCACTAAATACAAATGAAATTCGATTTTGAAACCATACCTAACCGAATAGGAACTGACTCACAAAAATGGCAGAAATACGCCGGTAAGGATATTATTCCACTTTGGGTAGCAGATATGGACTTTATGGCTCCACCTGCAGTGATTGAAGCACTTCATAAACGTATAGATCACGGTATTTTTGGATATGCTAAACCTACAGGTTCAACAACCGAGGCTATAGTAAAGGCGATGCAATCAAACTATGGATGGCATATTGATCCAAGTTGGATTGTATGGCTACCTGGACTTGTGTGCGGACTAAATGTTATGGCCCGTGCTTTTGCTCAAGAATCAGAAGAAGTACTAAGTTTAACTCCAGTTTATCCTCCATTTACGAGTGGCCCTAAGTTTCAACAAAGAGCTGCAGTTCCAGTACCCCTGATTCTTGAAAATCCAGGTCCTCAAGGACGTTGGAATATAGATTGGGTAAGTTTAGAGAAAGCAGTGAGTGCAAAAACAAAAATTTTCTATTTTTGCAGTCCTCATAATCCTATAGCTCAAGTCTGGACAAAAACAGAACTAAACCAACTAATTGCTTTCTGTAAAAAGCATCAGCTAACCTTATGCTCTGATGAAATACACTGTGATCTAATTTTAGATCCTACCAAGAAGCATATTCCTGCAGCATCGGTCTCTGAAGATGCTGCAAATTTAACGGTTACATTTATGGCACCAAGCAAAACCTACAATGTACCTGGTTTTGGAACTTCATTCGCAATCATATCAAACCCTGACCTGAGAGCGACTTTCGTAAAAGCGACTTCTGGCATCGTAGCTGAAGTAACAGCCTTAGGTTACACAGCCTGTGAGGCATCATACAATCATGGCGCAAGTTGGCGTTTAGCCTTACTTACTCAATTAAGAAAAAATAGGGATCTGATTATTGAATTCTTAAAAAAAGAAGTCCCTGAAATTATTATCGAAGCACCTATAGAAGCTACCTACTTAGCATGGCTAAACGTAGAAAAACTTAATCTTGAAAATCCAATTGCATACTTTGAATCTCACGGCTTAGGACTTAGTGATGGTGCTCCTTTTGGAGATAAACCCGGAAGACATGTGCGCCTAAATTTTGGCTGCCCTGAAGCTACATTAAAACAAGCACTTAGCAGAATTAAAATAGCGGTAGAGGCTTTGCGTAAGAAATAAACTCATTCTTTAACTCGCCAATAGGTCTAATAAAAATCATCTTAAATAACCCATGAATAAGGACGCAGTACTCTCCAAAATCAAAACCGAGAAAGTGGTAGCACTCATTCGCGCAGACAGTCCAGATGGACTTTTAGACTGTGCAAAAGCTCTTGCCGATGGTGGTCTTACAAGTATCGAACTTACAATGACCACACCTGGTGCAATTCGTATGTTGGAGAAAGCCACCTCAGAATTACCCAATTTCCTATTTGGCCTAGGTACCGTACTCGACGCTGATACAGCACGTGCAGGTATTTTAGCAGGGGCTCGTTTTCTAGTAACACCCGCCCTTCGTCCTGATGTAATCTCAACAGCAAAAAGATATAGCATTCCTGTATTCTGTGGCGCACTGACACCGACTGAAATACTTAGTGCATGGGAATTAGGAGCAGACGCAGTAAAAGTATTTCCAGCAGAATTCTTTGGAGCAGCCTACATCAAATCTATTAAAGCTCCTTTCCCACATATTGATCTCGTTCCAACAGGTGGCGTAAATCCAGAAAACGTAGGAGAGTTCATCAAAGCAGGTGCTAGTGCTACCGCTGCAGGCAGTTCGTTAGTAGACGCTAAATCGCTCAAAGAAAAAAACTGGCAAGTAATTACATCACGCGCCAAGGCATTCGTTTCAGCGGTAGCTGCAGTTAAATAAGCAAAAAATACCTTTAAGCAATTAAGGTGCTTCTAGGTATTTTTGTATTTCAGGAATTTCTTTTACCCTTTTACCACCAGTTAAACGGGTAAAATAAGGATCCTCTGAGATCACCATTTCTACCTCTTCCTCGTCGCCGTCTTGGATTTCTTCGTCTTCTTCATCCTCTTCAGTTTGACCAGCAACAACCCAAACATCTTCGGCTTCGAATGTTTGCGAAATGCGCAAAGCTAACGGCTCTAAAATAAGGGCGGGATTTTTAACGTGAGCGTTTTTGACGAACTCAAATAGACAAGGATAAGCCTCATCCTTATAGCGTGCCTGAAAATCACTGAGCCACTTATTTGCAACCCCTTCTCGTTTGTTTAATAAAACAACATCCGAAAAATGAATACATGCATCATACCAATGCAGCAGAGCTGGATTTTTTTCTGCTAGCGAACAATTCACAACAGTCAGTATTCTAGCTAACTCAAGAGACTGAGCCAGTAGCCATGCTTTAAAAGCTTCTATTTGATCTATTGGATTAAGCCTTCCATCAGTAATAAAGAAAATAACGCCTGTACCTGGTTCTACGGGAGCAATAAAATTACCCTCCCACCATTTCCACCTCTTAACGACACCCAACTTTGAGTCAGAAGGATCTGCTTTTTCAGTTTCAGAAATAAAAGTAACTACGGCATCACTTGCTTCGTAGGAGTCTTCAATTAAGCGTGCTATAATTTCTCGTCTGCCAGAGTTAGCAGCGCCTAGAATAAAATAAACAAGTGGTTTTTCAGACGACATAAACCTGATTCGTTTTTCGTAAGTTTATAAGAAAATAATTTCTAAAAATATTTAGAATTTAAAACTCTTATTCTGAGCAAAGTGTCTCATCCAGTGATCTAAAATCACAAGTGCAGCCATCGCTTCAACAATAGGTACCGCACGTGGCAATACACAGGCATCATGCCTTCCACGTCCTGTAAGTTCTGTTTCATTTCCCAGCTTATCTACCGTTTGTTGCGACTGCATAATTGTAGCAGTCGGTTTGAATGCGACGTTAAAATAAATTTCTTCTCCGTTACTTATACCACCTTGAATTCCACCAGATCGGTTTGTAACAGTGTGAATTTTCCCAGCTTCGTTTCGAATAGCATCATTATGCTCTGAACCTTTAAGCTTAGTGCCCTCAAAACCACTGCCTACTTCGAATCCTTTAGTAGCGGGAAGTGACAACATTGCTTTAGCAAGGTCAGCTTCAAGTCGATCAAATACAGGCTCACCTAAACCAGCAGGAACTCCTTTAATACGGCACTGAATTACACCACCCAGTGAATCACCATCAGAGCGTGCAGCTTTAATAAGTTCAATCATTCGAGCCGCTGTGATAGCATCAGGGCATCTTACAGGTGTTGATTCAATTTCTGACAAGCTAGGAAAATGTGAGACTACTGGTGCCTCAAGCGTGTGAACTCTTTGAACAAAAGCTCTAATTTCCACAGAAGCAGAAAGTTTAAGTATTTTTTTTGCAATTGCTCCAGCTGCTACTCGACCAATCGTTTCACGAGCAGAACTACGTCCGCCGCCGCGATGATCTCTTATGCCAAATTTTTCTTGATACGTATAATCTGCGTGAGAAGGCCTAAACTTATCACGCATTTCGTCATAAGCATTTGATCTCGCATCAGCATTTCGCACTAGAAGGCTAATCGGGGCTCCTGTAGTCAGTCCTTCAAATACACCTGATAAAATTTCTACTCTATCCTCCTCTTTTCGAGGTGTAACAATATCACTTTGACCAGGCCTACGACGATCAAGCTCAACCTGAATTTCCTCAGGACTAATCGGCAGTCTTGGAGGACATCCATCAATAACAACACCAACGGCAGCTCCATGGCTTTCGCCCCAAGTAGATATCTTAAATAACTTTCCGAAGCTGTTAGGCATAAAGGGTGTGTATAACGTATTAAAAAATTAAAGCGTATATAAAACTATATGCGCGATAACATTCACTACAGGCTCATAGTTTAACCGAGGCAAATAGGATATATGAGCTAAAATCATATAAAACATCAAAAAAGTCGCTGTTTTTAGCTAAAAATAGCGTTTTTTGGCCAAAAATACGCAAAAAATCCTTAAAAAAGGCCTATTTTCGACGAAAAAGACGTTATTTTAATAACTAATCTGTCCCACTCCTTTCATCAGTTTAATTTAAAACCCCATTTTTCTAATTCAAGACACGTTTTATCGCGCTAATTTTGTTAGATACGGCAACCTTATTTAAAGCCAGCCGTCTTGCACAACACCTTTACAATACTTAAGTTTTAAATTCTTCTCGATTGTCTCGAATCCTCTTTCGAAGCCCCATTTTTAACGCATGATTCCACGCTCTTTCTGTCTTTATTTAACCGCTTCTGCGCTTGTTATCCAAACGGCATTAAACGGACAAACCCCTAACACCGTTTATCCTACTACATCACGTAAACCAGTGGTTGTACACACGCAGCAGGAAACATCCAGTGATGATTACATAGATTTTAAACTACACGGTGGTGATATCGATGCGGTGCTCGATGCACTCGAAGCCTTCACAGGAAAGTCTGTAATTAGACCTGGAACACTACCTGTTATGCCAGGTGGTTACACAATTGACTTACACCATCTCAAAAAAGCAGACGCTATCGTTGCTCTTGAGACACTACTCACACTAAATCAATTAGGTGTTTCTCCTTTAGGTGAGCAGTTTTTAAAGGTCGTTCCTCTTTCAACGGTAAAAGGTGAGGCACCTCAATACATCCAAGGTTCAGCCCTTGATTTACCACCAAGTGATCAAATTGTAACTAAACTCTTTCAGCCAAAATTTTTGCGCGTAACAGAACTTTTCGGATCTACCCTACAAGGTATGCTATCAGCAGGTGTCGGCGGTGGTGTTGTTGTTTTGGATAAAGCCAATGCAGCTCTAGTCACGGATACCTTGGCTAACTTACAACGTTTAGAAATTTTAGTTAATGCAGTTGATCAGCCAGCAGGCGGTAACATACCTAAATTTTACTCCCTGCAATACGCTAAAGCGAGCGACCTAGTAACTAAAATCCACGCATTATTAACAGGACCTGCAGCTGCTAAGTTAAGCACAACCACGGTTTACAATGCTGATGATCGTACTAACCAAGTTATCGTTATTTGCGATCCTCGTGAAGTTCCGTTTTTTGATGATTTAATCACGAAATTAGATGGGAAAGCTGATCCAAATACTCGCACAGAAGTAATCTACTTAAAACACGCGAATGCTAAGGATATTGGAACAACACTATCAGCACTTATCAGTGGTGAACAAACAGCAGCACAAAAAATCAGTACCCAAACAGTACGTCCAGGTGAAGTAGCAACAAGTAACCCTACTCCAAACAATCCTGCTAACCAACCAGCAAGAGCAACGGTAAACACTACATCACAAGGATCATCAACGAACGAATTTAGTAGCTTAATGACGATCGTTCCAGACGATCGCAGCAACTCGATTGTTGTATCAGGTACGCTAGATGACATTCGTCTCATGCACGAACTGATCGAAAAACTAGACGCTCCATTACCACAAGTAAGAATAGAAGTTGTGATTGCTGAAGTTGACCTAACAGATACAGATCAAAGCGGCCTTACAGCTCTTGGTCTCACTGTTGGCACATCCGCATCAGGAGCGCGCTCAGTTACAAACTTTACAGGTAGTGTTGCAGGCTGGGATTTTAGCAGTGGTGTTATAAATCCACTCGCTTTCCAATCCGTAATGAATGCAACATCTGCAGGAAGCAAAAATTTAGTACATATTCTCTCTACTCCTGTAATCGTAACTGCACATGGAAAACAGGCTGAAGTAACCTCTGGTGAGCAAGTTCCAATAAGTTCATCTACAACATCAACACCTGTAAGTGGGTCTACCTCTGGATTCGCAACAACTGGAACAACTAGCTATCAAAAAATTGCGATTGATTTAAAAGTTACACCACTGATTGGCGACAACGGAGACGTTCAATTAACTATCGATCAAAAAGTAGATGATATCTTAGGCCAAGAAGTACTAAATGGAAACAGTACTCCAATCATTAGTGATCGTGAGGCAAATTCTTACGTTACTGTTAAAAGCGGAGACATGATCGTACTTGGTGGTCTACAAAGAACCTCCAAATCTGTAGATCAAAATAAAATTGGGCTTCTTTATGAAATTCCAATCATTAGCCAACTTTTAGGTGGAAATACAACAACACTTAACCGCACAGAGCTACTCTTCTTTATACGTCCAACGATCATCACTCCAGATCGAGCAACTGCTGATACTAAAGAACGCATCAAGCAATTAAGCAATAGAGGTGATGTAGAGAAGTATCTTGCTGATCCTACTCCACAGACAAACTCTAAGGTAAAAGACGTTATTGATCGTTTTAAGAATAATTAATCCATGGCTGCACTTATAGAGGATACGCTCCCAGCAGCTCTGGCTTCACGTCTCAGCGACGAACAACGCCAGGCTATTAATGACGCTCCACGCGGCGGAAAACTTGCTGCGTTAGCACAAGGCCTTGGCTTAGCTGAAGCAGACGTACTTACGGAATTAGCAAAATTAGTTCATCTTGATATCGCACTCAATCTTGAGACGGATCCAGATGCACGTGGTATTTTACCTGCCAGGTTAGTGCATGAATTTCAGATTATTCCGATCAAAAAAACTGATCCAGCGAATACTCAAGAGGAGGATGAAGAATTAGATCCAGCAGAACTTGCCAAAAAACCACTTCACCTCGCTAGTGCCTGGATCCCAGACAGCACGATGGATGACTGGATGCACACCTTTACAACGCGTCCACTCACATGGCACTTAGCTGTACCTGAGCGCGTTCACCAACTCATTATTGAAAACTTTGGTGTTGGTTCTGGTTCATTAGAAGATAGCGATGATGGCTATATCGCACCTGAGCAACAACAACAAGTTGAGGAAGTTGTAGATGAAGATGCAGCAGTCGTACGATTTGTTTCTGATGTTATAACTCAGGCAGTTAACGATCAGGCAACTGATATTCATTTTGAGCCTCAAGAAGGCCAATTAAGAATTAGGTACCGTGTAGACGGACTTCTTGTACCTGTTCCTCTTCCAGAAAATTTACTACGGTTCCAAGATGCCATTATTTCGCGCTTAAAGATTATGGCGCGTTTAAATATCTCGGAAAAACGTCTCCCACAAGATGGCCGTATTAATTTCAAAGGTGCAGGCACAACACTGGATATTCGTGTCTCTACAATCCCAACAATCTATGCAGAGTCTGTATCATTACGCTTACTCAATAAAAAGAAAGAAGCGTATACGATGGATAAGATTGGAATGAGTCCTGAGGAACAGGCTCAGATTGTTAACGTGTTAGACTATCCACACGGCATCATTCTTGTTACAGGTCCAACAGGATCAGGTAAGAGCACTTCACTTAATGCTTTTCTTCGTAAGATTAATGCAACTGATCTACGTATAATCACGATTGAAGATCCTATAGAATACGAAGTTCCTGGTGTTGTACAAATGCAGGTTAAACCGGAAATCGGACTCACCTTTGCAGACGCTCTAAGACACGTACTTCGTCAAGATCCTGACGTAATCATGGTCGGTGAAATTCGCGACCGCGACACAGCCGAAATCGCTATTCGTGCATCTCTTACTGGTCACTTAGTATTCTCCACCCTACACACCAATGATGCTCCTGGAGCTATCACACGTCTTGTAGATATGGGAATTGAACCATTCCTCGTAGCCTCAGCCATAGAACTCGTGATAGCCCAGCGTCTGGTGCGCCGTTTATGTTCAGAGTGCGCACAAAGTACACCTATCAACAAAATTAAGCTTAAAGAGTCATTAGCTATTTTAGGTTGTGATGAAGCAGAAGCAGAACTTATCAACTCCCTAAAAACACCTGTAGGATGTGACCGTTGCCGCAATACAGGTTACCGTGGCCGTATTGGTCTTTTTGAAATATTCCGCTTAAATGATGATCTACACGAACTTGTTCTTAAGCGTGAAAGTACACGTACTCTAGCGGAAGCTGCTCGTAAACAAGGCATGCGTACACTGGGCCAAAGTGGATGGGAAAAAGTTAAATCAGGCGCTACTACTCTGGATGAAGTGCTACGCGTAATCACCATCTCCGATAAGTAATATGGCACGTTTTACGTATTCAGCCAAAGACCAAGCTGGAACCGCTAGACGTGGTGATATTGAAGCACCTACACGCCGCGATGCAATGCGCATGCTGAGCACCCGTGGTCTTCAAGTTGCTACAATCACTGAAAATTCAGCTGATTCATCGAAAAATAAACAAGTAGCTAAAACTACAGCAAAAAAGTCTGATTTAAAAAAACCTGCCTTTTTAGATCTCAAATTTTCCACTAAAAAGGATACATCTCCCCGTAGCAACGAACGCTTACCATTTCTAGAGTCCCTCTATGATTTAACTTCTAGCGGTCTTTCTGCAGGTGAAGCAGTTAGGCTTCTTTCTCTACGCATCAAAGATCCTAGACTAAAAGAGTTATGCAACGGACTTTGGACAAAGATTAGTGAAGGTGCACCGCTTTCTCGAGCTATGAGTGACTATGCTCATGTTTTCGATGAAGCGACGTTAAATCTTATTCAAGCAGGTGAAGCAACGGGCTCACTAAATGATACCGTATCTCGTATCATCGCTCATTTGACAGAACAAAAAGAATTACGGCGAAAGCTAATGACTGCATTAGCATATCCGGTATTCATGATCTTTGTCGCATTTGGTGTTATTTTATTCTTCTTATTTTTCTTACTGCCACGACTACAGTCGCTATTGAATTCTTTGGGTGGCTCAATGCCTGTTTCGACTAAGATACTAATAGGTCTTTCAACTTTTGCGCTGCATTACGGAATATTTGTTATTTTAGGTGGAATATTTGTAATCATAAGTTTTTGGAAATGGAGAGCAACTGAAGCAGGTCGCTATTCAACAGATAGCTGGATGTTAAATCTTCCAATCATTGGTCCATTTGCTGTGTCACAGACAGTATTAGCTTTTAGCCAAACTTTATATGTACTTTTAGAAAATGGAATCACAGCTTCTGAAGCTCTAAAGATGACAGAGAGGCAAATAACCAACCGTGTCCACCGAGCTAAATTTAAAGAAGCTACAGAGCGCGTTCTTGAAGGTGAATCGCTATCATTAGCAATTGGACGCACAGAATGTTTTCCTGATTTAGTACTCGACCGACTCTCCGTCGGTGAAAACACAGGTAACATAGTACCTAGCTTAAAAGAAATCGCAAAAGCCTACCAAAAGATCATCTCTGCCCAATTAAGTATGTTCACGAGCGTTATAGCGAGTGCAGTACTTATGGGTGTTTTTATTTTCGTAGGGTTCATCGCTTTCGCGATTGTAAGTGCTGTATTCCAAGTAAGTGCTAGTTTCAAAATGTAAGGCAAAAGCCTTAGATTAGAAACTTACGGTACTTCATAAACCTCTACAATCGTAGTTCCAGCTGTACCAGATACGCTGGAGGCTTGTGCCGTATAAGACCCTGGAGCCAAAGTAATAAGTACAGCAGAATCTAAACTTGTCGTGCTTGCATAAGGAAAGGCACCTATTGTGCTAGCTATCGTAGCAATAGATGTGTCACCAGCCCATCCCGCATTCGAAGCTATGACAGTCGACCCACTATAAACATTGATTTGTGGATCAGGCATAACGCCAGTTACTCCGTAGGTCGTTAGCGTAGGACCTGAAGCTCGAATTAAAACTGTTTTAGACGTATCGCCGCTAATAACAAACCCAGCTGTAAGCATACCGTTAGCAGGTACAAGTTGCCTACATGACAAATTAACTAAACGAGGTGACGTTAATGTATAACTCGCTGTGTCGTCATATACTTCGGCCAGTGTTTTACCAATACCTGAACCGTTACCAACAACTTGCACCGTATAACTACCACTCACTAAAGATTGAACTACTGCAGAATCTAGACTCGATGTTGAACTAAAAGGGAAAGCTCCTGTTGCTGCGTCCGCTGCATTTACAGCTGCAATATTAGCAGCAGTTGAACCCCAATTATCATTAGATATTAACACCGAACTTCCCTGATATAACGCGAGTGTTGGATCCGCTAGAACATTAGTAACTGAAAAACCTGTAAGCGTTGGTCCTGAGGCTCTAACGAGAAGAGGTTGTGATCCACTTGTAGCTGCACCTCCGTTAACAAATCCAAGCGTTAGCATTTGGGCTCCTGGACCGTCAAGTGTAAGAACTGATAAATTTACAAGACGACCTGGCTTTGACGTTACTAATAGATTTAAAACAGCTCCAGATGTAACAGCACTTCCTCCTGAGTTACTTACTATACAGCTATAGCTACCGGCTTTTGAACTACTGTCTGCTTTAACAACGCAACTTGAAGAAGTAGCCCCAGTAATAGGAATCCCATTCAACTCCCACTGATAACTTAATGGTGCATTAGATGAAGCCTTAACAGAGAATACAACCGTACTACCTAGTGTAGTAGTTTGAGAAATTGGATTGGCCAAAATTGCGGGTGCAGTAGCCGTTACAGACAAAACAGAAGGAGTACTCGTTATACTACCTGCTATATTGGAAACAACACAGGTATAAGTACCTGCATTTGCAGTTGTAACAGAATTCAACGATAAAGTAGGTGACGTAGCACCAAAGATACTCACCCCATTAAAAAGCCACTGGTAATTAGATACGGTAGAACCACTCACAGTAACCGAAAGTGTTACATTAGAACCTATAGCAACCGACTGCTTAGAAGGCGGTGATAAAGTAATAACAGGCGGATTCACGATCGTGATCACAGCAGGGTCAGAAGTAACTGAACCTGCAGAGTTACTTATAAAGCAGGTATAAGAACCTGCATTAGCACTTGTTGCAGCAGGAACTGTTAACGAAGACTGAGTTGCTCCACTTATATTAACTCCATTGAGTTGCCATTGATAATTTACATTACCAGAAACAGTAACAGATAAATTAAGCTGCGATCCGGAAGCTAAGGTCTGCGATATAGGATTTGATATTATAACAGGTGTAGTAACAGCACCTTGAATAACAGTAACCGTGTAGGATTTAGCACTAGTACTTAATCCCGTAGCATTAGGATACCAATACGCTATCATCTGAAATGTATACGTTCCTGGTGTAGTTGGGGTGCCTGACAATATAGCTGCTCCATTCGCTGTAACGACATTGACAATACCAGACGAAGTTAAACCTGAAAAATCCATTCCGGGAGGTACATTTCCTATTAATTGCCAAGATGATGGATCAGCCATTGTTCCGGTTACAGTAAATACAGCAGTAGCTGCAATACCTGTAGTTGCAGTTAAGGAAGTAGGCGTAGTTACAATGCCGGAGGCTCCAACGAGTGTATGCACAGCCCCTAGAGAGGCTGCAGCAACGACCGTTTTCTGAAGAATAGACGTAGGACTTAACGAAGGAACCATCTCATCAGCAAGTGACACAAGTTTAAGCACGGGCGACTTTTGTAAAAGCATGACCAACAGAGTAATTGGTGCATTAAGCCAAGGCAGTCGCTTGTGTATAAATGTAAAAACGCTTAAGAGCATTGGGTAGGGTTGTCTAAAAAGCCTTAAGAAAGCTTACTAAATCTTACTTAATCGAAAAGTCATTAATTTTACTCGAAGTTAAAGCTCAAATTTATTCATACTCGTACCACAAGTATCTGAAATTATCACCCCTTTTTGTACTGACCTACATCCGATACATTTATGCCATCTAGCAAAGCCTCTCGCCTGTCTCCTTTAATCGTAGCAGGACTTATGAGCATCTTACAGCTTCGTGAATTAAAAGCTGAAAACAGTCTCGACTATCAATATGCCAAATATGTCGATTTTGGAGGTAGAATTGGAGTTAGTACACAGTCTGCCCTGATTAATCAGGACCTTGGAACCGATATGCATTTTAAATTAGGGGGCGTAGTAGATACAATAGCTGGAGCTACTCCCACCGGCCTACCGGCACCACAAGGCAGCAACCAAGTTGATCTAGCAATGATGCATGACCGTAGGCACGCTTGGAATAGTGATTTCTCTCGTCAATTTACTGATTTAAATATCGACGTAGGTGTTTCACGCAGCATCGAACATGACTACCAATCTAATGGTTGGTCGATTAATACCCTTTGGGATTTTAACCAAAAAAATACAACTATTCTATTAGGCACATCTGGGTCTGATGATAATGTAGAGGTTTTCTTCAAGCCTGCATGGCTTAGAAAAGTATCTAACGACGTAATAGCAGGAATAACTGAGCTAATAGATCCTCAAACTTCTATAACAACCAACTTAACCTGGAGCCGCGAAACAGGATTTCTAAGTGATCAATACAAAGTCGTTCAGCTTGATATTCAGTACCTACCTGCAATCTATGTACCAATTGAGTATTCTGAAAATAGACCAAATAATAAATCAAAAGGTGATTTATACGTATCTTTTCATCATGCTGTACTGCAGCTAAATGGTGCTACAGAAATTAATTATAGACTCTACCACGATACATTTAACATTACAGCACATACCCTTGAAACAGCATGGTTTCAAAAATTAGGTCATCAGTTTATTCTAAAACCAAGCTTTAGATACTATAATCAAACTAAAGCTAGTTTTTATCACTATGATCTCGATGGATCAGGAATTACTCCTACGAAAATTCCAAATCCAGCAGGTCCCTTTTATTCATCGGATTCACGACTATCCGCATTTGAAGCATTCGATTTCGGCTTCAAAGTCGTTTATAACCTAAAAGAGCATCTCCAGTTATATGCAAGTGCAGATAGTTATAAACAACACGGTAACGATGGAGTAACCCCTCAAAGCGCTTACTACCGGGCACGTATTCTCACCATAGGTAGTAAAATTACTTGGTAATTAAGCAATGGCTTTCATCGCACAACAAACCCGCTCAGTTGCTACCCCTAGCGATATTTCTTCAGCGGGATTACTGCGTAAAGTATCATTCCAAGCTCTTGGAACGACCTGCGAAATTCAGTACGTTGCATCAACTGATATCCAAGCCAAAACTTTTGAAACGAAAGCACAAGATTGGGTAAAAAGCTTTGAGGGAAAATACTCCCGATTTAAACCTGATAGTTTGTTAAGTAAGATAAATAAGGCAGCAGGTCTTGAATGGACTGATGTCGATCCCGAGATGGAGCTTATGCTCAATCTCTGTGATTCTTTATATTTTACAACTCAAGGCATTTTAGATCCTACAACACTACCTTTAATTAGGCTTTGGAACTGGAAATGTGAAAATCCTATTATTCCATCTACCACGGAAATTAACGAAGCACTCACCAAGATTGGATGGAAAAAAGTGGAACGCTCTCCTGGCAAAATCAGATTACCTGAAAAAGGGATGGCTCTGGACTTTGGCGGTTTTGGTAAAGAGTACGCTGTTGATTATGTAGCTCAAATTGCACTGGAACATGGTATCACAAGTGCACTTGTGGACTTTGGTCACGATATCAGAACACTTGGAACACCCCCGGGACGAGCTGCGTGGCACATAGGATTAGAAAATCCCCTAAAACCAGGAACTCACCAATCAAGCCTAGGTATTGTAGGGAGTAAGGGAATTGCATCCTCCGGCGACTATATCAGATCTTTTATCCATAATGGTAAACGTTATGGACACATTATAGACCCCCGCACCGGTTGGCCCGTTTCTCATGGTTGTCTTCAGTCGACGATTGTTGCATCGAGCTGCCTTATGGCAGGCGCTCTTTCAACTGCATCTTTTATTTTAGGAATACCTAAAGGTATAGATTTTATACAATCCTTTCCCGGCGCAGAAGGACTTATTACATCTGTTAACTCACGCGCTCAAACCCGTGCTTTTTTTACTTACGCTACCTCTTAATATGCTATCACGCTTTATAACGATTATCTTCAGTATAAATTTGATATTAGGTGCAGTCCTTAGCGCTAACGCCGATACGCATATTGGTGATACATTTCCATCTTTAAACGCAACGCTTGGAGGTGATCTACCAGATACACATAATAAAATTGTACTTGTTGATTTTTGGGCTACATGGTGCGCTCCATGCAAAGCGTCATTTCCTGTCTATAAAAACCTACAAGCTGACTTTGTCTCACAAGGTTTTGTCGTTGTTGCTGTAAGTGTAGATTCAATTGCTTCTGCATATACCCATTATATTACAACCACACCTCCTGGGTTCTTTACAATACGTGACACAAATCAATCACTCGTAAAACAAGTAAACGTACCTGTGATGCCAACCAGCTACCTACTGAGCAAAGATGGCAAAGTACGATACATTCACAAAGGATTCCATAGTTCAAAAACTGAAATCGAATTAAGAAAAGAAATTACAACCTTACTTGCTGAAAAAAATTAATATACCGCATATGAAAAAAATCGTATTTCTTAGCCTCTTTTTAGCAGCAAGCTTCTTTGCTGGATGTGCGTCTATCCAAACTGTTCGTGTACAGCCATGGGAACATGGGACGTTAGCAGACTACACCATGAGTGCAGATCGTGACCCTCTTGGATCCCAGCTTTTAGAACACGTCTATTTTTCTCGTGAAGCCGCTACAGGGGGCGCCGGCATTGGCGGCGCCGGTTGTGGATGTAATTAAGGAATACCCTTAGTAATTTCAACAGACGAAATCTTCATTGAAGCATTCAAGACTGCAGGATTAGCTTTGTCCGCCATAACCTGAAACTGCTCAATACCAATGTAAGGATTTCTCTCTTGAACAGCATTTACAAACGTAATGAGCGATTCAAATGAGACTTTAGTTACGGTGAATTGAACTGGGTGCACAGCAAATTGCTCAACACTGAGATCCTGAAGACCATTTATACTTGGATTATTTAAGCCAGAAGAGGAGGCAATATTTTGCAACGCTGCTATGAGACGTGTTCCATCCAGCGTTTCGTCTGACTTAAAAGCAGCTGCAGCTTTTTCAGCCTGCTTTTGAACAGCTGTACGACTAGCTATCCAACGAGCCTGATTAGCTAAAGACTTTGTCGTATGCGACTGCTCAGACATAAAGAATGTAGCGCGGCCTAAAAAGCTAGAAAACCAATAAGCTACACCAATTAAAAGAAGCACGAGCAGGAGTAGTTTCTCCCTGAGTGCTCGCGTTAAAAATAAACCTTTGAGTGTTCTAATCATGGTTTAGGGGTATTAGGTTTAATTGCGTTTGGTGCAAAAGTAACGACTAGTGTAAAGGTTGTAATATTATTACGGCTCTGTGTATTTTTAATAACTACACTCTGACACGCAGGTATTCCACGTAGGTCATTTTCGTAGTTTTTTATTTCCGTAGCATTAGGCGTTTGAGCCTCTACAGTTAATCCATACAAACCATTTGTTGCTACAGAAGAAAAATATATAGAATACGATTTCTTTTTGGGAGAAATAGCCTGAATCATTTCTATAGGTAATAAACGTCGAGTAGATAAATCGTTAATACGATTCGCCACCTCTTGCCGGTTCATAATTTCGGCTACCATAGGAGCTTGGATATTAAGTTTTATCTTACGTGTATTCTGCCAAAACCCACCTGCTATAAGTATCAACTCACATACAGCAAGAAGCGCAAAGCAGCCCACAGCAGCAACAACCCCATTCCATAAAATGCGGTCTCTAGCTTTAGCTTTTTGAAGCGAAGCGAGCTCTCCCTTATCGCGTACATCAGCGGACTTTAATGCAGCTGAGTGAATTGTTGATGTAAGCTCGTTTAACGTGAAATCAATTTCCCCCTCTGTGCTACTCCATGCAGCCTGTATAGGAGTATTGATTTCTATTACTTTAAGACTTTCAAAGTTTTTAAGTAACCGTGTTTTAATTTCATTTTTTTGTTCATCCGTTGCATCAGCTACAACGGGTTCAAAAACAACTTTATTAGGAACTCTATGACTTGACCAATGAATCGCGGTCAATCCTTCTGGTGATGATAAAAGTACTGTCGTAGAAGGTTGTGCTGACAAAGCAACTGCAGCTATAAAAGTAGGACATACTAGATCTGATCCTGACCAAACTTCTGTTTGGTCAGATGAAAAGCGTCTTCTATAAGATGCATAGATTAAGGCATACGATTCACCTGGTAACCAATAATGCCCATAATAAAGGTTAAGCAGCGGAAAAGGTGATGCAGCTTCAAGAGCAAATTCAACTTGTGAAGCTACTTGTTGTTCATGTGTCTGTCCTTCTGTACCCTCGCCATCTAAGACAATAGGAATACTACGAACAAAGAATAGTCCGTCAGGTAAGAGTACTACACGTGGCGGAGGTGGACCAGCACGTAAAATTTCAAGGGGAGATGCACACATGAGCTAAAAAATGATTTAAGTCGTAGGAGGGGGTGGCGGTGGAGGTGGAGTTAGGATCGCATCGTTTTCTAAAATTTCCAAGACCGTAAAAGGAAACATAATATTTGTATTAGTAGCGGCTGTGCCAGTCTGATTTGCTGTAGGAGTCGACGAAGCAGCCGTAGCAGTCGTTGAACTATTACTGCCCGATAAACCTGTACTGGTTGAAGTTTCTCCACTTGTGCTGCTAGACGTACCATTACGCACATCGGTTGCAGTTGTAACCACGGTTGTTGCACCACCTTTTGGGGCTATAACGGCCGAAAGATGGTATACAGAAGCACCTTCATGAACGGTTATAAGTACCCTTAAAGCAGCTATCGTGGTCGTAAATTGATTAGGTTTACCTATATTTCCAGCTACAGTCCTTATTGCAGTAGCATTTGCAAACCACTGTACCCCAAGAGGAGTAGTAACTTTATAGTCTCCTGTTCCAGACATATAATTGGACATGTTCTGGATAGTATTAGGATCAAACTGACCTAATCCTGCCAAAACGTCATTATTGAGTGCATTTATATTAGGCTGCTTATAATTAAAAAGTGAAAAATCGTTAACAAACTGCCACCAATATTGGTTAGGCTGTCCTTGATCATCGAAGAGAAAGTCTTTAACAAAATCGATCGCAGCTAATTCATTATAGGATCTTATAGATCTAAGAGGTGCATCATAGGGCAAAGTCATTTGTCCATAATCTGGAGTTAATCCCATTTGAGGCACATAGTTTTTTTTAGTCCACGATAACAAAGAATCCGTTAATTTCTCTGCGTCATCTTGAGTAAGACCCCAAGCTAAAAACATCTGATTTAAGTCAGTCTGATTTGTATTAATGAGAGGTATTTTACCGCTTTCATCCTGGAACGAGACTTCGACTTTATTACCATCTACAGGAGCCCATCCGCACCAACCCAAGGGATCGCCCCACCCTTCGTTAACAGAGTGAAGAGCATTATTCTGAGCCAAATAAAAATCCTGCAATACAGCAATCGTTACATTTAGAGCAGAATAAGCATCTACACGTAATCTATCAGCAGTTCTACGGTGAGCTTCTACTACTAAATCATTACTTGCTTTATCCATAAAAGCTACAAGTGCAGTCGCAGTAAAAATTAAGGTCACCATCACAATAATTAAGATGGAACCTTTCTTCTGCTTCTGGGAGCTGTTACGGTTATTTATCATACTAGGGATTTGGAATTCCTTGATAAGCAAGTGGTATCACAACAGTAGTCTGCCTAGTTAATTTACCATAGCTGAAGGTTAGTTGTAAGCGTTGAGGCGCAACGGGGTTCCCACTAGCATCATTTTGGAACTGTGTAACATTGGTCCAACGCTTAAACGTTGGATCAAAATAGTCGTAACTTATGGCTGAAACATAAGAAGTAAGTAATAATTCTCTAGGTTGGTTAGTACCATAGGTTGTCTCAAGGCGAGACTGCCATAGTAAAAACAAACCCTCATGTTCACGAAATTGCAGAGAGCAAACAACTTCAGGAAGCGGTCTATCAGGCCAGTTTAAAATCCTGCAGCCTGCTGGTAAATCAAATGTAATATAATAACCAGGAATTCCATTAGCTGGGGTAACTTGAACAGGAGCTATTGGCGTAGCATTAGCACGAGCACTTGGAGGTAAAGTAGCCTTCTGAAATGTATCTGATAAAAAACGCGTTACTGCATTCACATGCTGGTCAAAAAGCCTCACATCAGAATTTCTACCCCAAAGCTCCCCCATCGAAAATATAAACGTATTAACTCCTACAAGTAACAATCCAACTAATGCTAAAGAAATTAAAATCTCAATTAGAGTAAAACCAGAGGTAGTGCTTTTCTGGTTACATATACGAATAAGAGACTTGTTTTTCATTGCTGTATAGTCCCTTGAAGTTGTCCTATACGCGTTGCTGCAGCCTGACGAAGCGTAGTTTGATCAGCAGGATCCGACCAGGTAGGTCTTAGCAGTGTAAGATTTTGGATAATCGTTTTTGTAGGCGTAGAAATATCCGTCGTTGAAATGACAATAGTTAAAGTGACGTTAAATAAATCAGTCACTCCTGCTGATTCAATGTCTGCCTGCCACTTAACATGAGATACAGGTTTATTTGGATCCAATTGCAACGTATCAAATTCATCGCCATTTTGAGCTGTTGTTAAATCGGGCTGCGTCATTAGCTCCTGACGCACCAAGGCAATATCTTGCTGGTACTCTGTTCCTCGACCTACAGCGACATAGCTATTGAGTAAATTTAAATACGCAGAACCTAGTACAACAGCTCCAAGAGAAAAAATAAGCAGCGCCACAAGCACTTCTAAAATAGTAAATGCTCTAAGTGATGAAGTATTATTATTTAAAGCCTTCATATCAGAACCCAGGAACAGGAGGAGGATTTATTACCCGAGCACACGTCCAAGGATCTATTGCTAACATATGGGCTCCAGATCGCATTCTTATCTGAACTTGAAAGGGTGAACAGGTGCCATCTGAGTAAAAAGTAACATATGGCATTCCACCTGATTGAACCAAAGCTCCACCTACTAACATAGATGATGTAGATGCTTGGGTTGAGAGAAAATCAACGCCTAGATCATCTCCACCACCCTTTACTTCGATACTCTGTGAATTAATTCCATCACTAATCAGAAATGACTTTATTTTAGGATCAAATGATAGACGTTCGTCTTTTCCGTACTCTAAAGCTGCTTTTCGCGCTGCTTGAGAAGCTTGCCAAAAAACATCATCAGCTGAGACAGGCTTATTAGAAAGTAGATGAGATGAAAAACCAATAATCGCCGTAGAGAGTAGACCCACGACCGCAAGCGCCATCAAAATCTCAAGAAGTGTAAATGCTCCTTGAGATGTGTCCCTTAATGGACGCTTTACTATCGAGACGCAGGCGTCCTTCACTCGTTACCTCCTTAAAGGTTATTACCAATTGCCAATATCATCATCATTACCATCCACTTTATCAGGGCCTTTTGACCATATGTCATAGCCGCCTTTATTATGTACGCCTGGGTAACGATACATATATGGCTCACCCCAAGGATCTAGAGGAAGCTTACCTCCATTAACTTCTAAATAAGGACCCTGCCAGCGATCAGCTTTGTTTGCAGGAGCAACAAGTAATGCCTGAAGTCCTTCTTCTGTTGATGGAAAATCACCTACCTGCATTTTGTATGTAAAAAGAGGAGCTTTCATACTATCATTAATGAAAATCTTAGCCGTATTAATACGGGCACCATCTAAAACTCCGCCTAACTTAGTAACACTCAAACCAACAAGAAGTCCAAGGATAGCTAAAACGATCAAAATTTCCATCAAAGTGAATGCACGAATGGATGCTTTTTGTGAGGAAATCGCTTTTACGTCCTTACGTTCAGGAGACCAGACAAGGGATGGGGATATAGTCATGTTAGAAAACAAAGATTATGCTGAAAAGAGTTCTAAATGTCGAGACGCGCAGAAACCGGGAAGGTTGCTCTAAAAAAACCACTAAAATGACTTACCTAGCAAGCCATCCACCGTCTACTGCAAGCGTATAGCCGTGGACGTAATCTGAGGCTTCAGAAGCTAAAAAGACAGCTGCTCCCTTAAGATCTTCAGGTTCTCCCCACCTACCAGACGGTATACGGTCTAAAATAGCCTTATTACGGTCACGATCTGCCCGTAATTGAGCCGTATTATCGGTTTCCATGTAGCCTGGGGCGATGGCATTAACATTTATACCCTTACTGGCTAATTCATTGGCCATAAGCTTAGTTAAGCCATGAACCGCACTCTTAGAAGCTGTATAAGAAGCAACGCGGATACCTCCCTGGTAGGAAAGCATAGAGGCAATATGAATAATCTTACCTTTGGCATTACGAGCGATAACTTCTTTCACAAAAAGCTGACTTAGGAAAAAAACCGCATCCAAATTTACCCCGATCACATCATCCCAATCTTTTTCAGTGAAGGAATCGAAGTTTTCGCGGCGTATAATACCTGCATTATTCACTAAAATATCAACGTGCCCAAAATGTGCTTGAGCAGCCTGCATAATACCAGGAATTGCCTTTCGATCTGACAAATCTGCTTTAATAGCAAGTGCCTTACGACCTAAAGCCATTATCTTTTTTTCCGTTTCTTCTAAAGAACTAGTTCCAACAAGTGCTACATCAGCACCTGCTTCTGCAAGTCCAACTGCAATAGCTGCTCCAAGACCACGAGTAGCACCGGTTACAAGTGCTACTTTGCCATTTAATTTAAACCGATCTAATATAGTTTTCACGTATTATACTAATTAACGTAACTGAGTAAGTGGGACCGGATCCATATCAGAAAATGTCTGGTTATCACCACCCATTGCCCAAAGGAATCGATAATTACCTGTACCTGCTCCGCAGTGAATTGACCATGAAGGAGAAAGAACAACTTCTCTATCACGAACGATCAGATGACGTGTTTTAGTTGGCTCACCTAAAAGATGAACAACCACATTATCATTCAAATCAAAATATAGGTAAATTTCTGTACGACGACTGTGCGTATGCGCAGGCATCGTATTCCATACACTACCTGCTTCGAATTCAGTAAAACCCATCACTAGCTGACAACTCTTAATACCATCAGCGTGAATAAGACGATTAATTCTACGGCGATTGGCTTTAGTAGTATCTCCAATAGGATCCGTTTTCAAAGCTGACCTACGCGCAACAGCTGTTGGGTGTTTTGCATGAGCTGGCGTACTTACATAAAAAAATTGTGCTTGGCCACTTGATCCATTTTCAAAACTAACGTCTTTTTCACCAAGCCCTACATAGATGCAGTCAAGTGATCCTAATTCATGTGCAACACCCCCGACCCTCACTGTTCCTGCTTCGCCTATATTTAAAATACCGATTTCTCTTCGCTCTAAAAAGAAATTAGTTCCTGTTTCTTTAGCCACTGGCAAAGTAAGTGCAAGATCCTTGGGAACAGCTGCACCTATAATCATACGGTCTAGATCCGTATAATGCGCTGTAATTTCTGATGGACGAAACAGATCATTAATTAAGAAATGATCGCGTAACGCTTCCGTACTTAATGTGTTTGTCGCTTCAGGGCTAGGGGAATAGTGAAGTTTCATATATATCTTCTAGATAGAAGACATGGAATCACCCTATCCCACTAAAACCAATCAAAAAAATAGGTTCCTTTACTTGCCGTATACAACTGGCGTCTCAGCCGATGAAAATTCATTCCCTGAGATAACCAAATGTTTTGGAGCACTTTCAGCGACGGACACGAAAACACCTGTTCCTTCTTGAGCTTGCGAATTACGCAGCCAAACAAAATCTGATTTTTTAAGACTTACAACAGGTGCATTTTTTTGTGGCGTAAAAGTTGTCACGTCATCCAACACCAAAGACTGTGTTGCATTAAACTGAAAAGCTTTACCAGAGGGAGTATCTACGCGCACATTATGCAATTCAATTTGATTCGTATAATCACAGATAAAACCTACAGAACCACTTGATGTAATATCATTAAAGCGAAGCCCAGTAATTTCTTTCTCTGGAAGACCGTGAATGCTTGCAACCTGTTTTGCATGAATAATTGAGAAATTTGAAATCGCTATATTCTTAAATACAGGAGTGCGTTCCGATACAGGTTCAGGTGACGTCTTTGTATAAAGTGTAGTAATTTCGATCGCTTGTTTTGCTGCATCTTCTATCACAAAATTATCGCAGCGAATATTTTCTATAATACCACCACGACCACGATCGCTCTTAATACGAACCCCACAGTCTGTTCCCTTGGCAACGATATTTGTTGCTGTAATATTACGAATGTCTCCTGAAGTTTCACTTCCAATAACGATTGCTCCATGACCTTCATACATGACGCAATTATCAACAACGATGTGTTCTGTTGGATAAGCAACACGGCGACCATCGGCATCGCGTCCTGACTTGATTACAACACAGTCATCACCTGTTCTAAAAAAACAATCTGAAATTCTAACATTACGGCATGAGTCTACATCAATTCCATCTCCGTTAGGACCCCAAGACACAAACGATATACCATGCACTACTATATCTTCACTATACAATGGGTGAAGCATCCAAAAAGGAGAATCAGTAATTGTAACACCATCTACAAGTATATGGCGACAATGGTAGGTTTCAATGAGAGCAGGGCGTAAATATTCCGCTGCTAATTTAAAATCGGCGACACTAGGCTGATCTCCTTTTTCATAGCGCTGAATAAGAGCTTTCCAAGAAGCTAATGCTTCGTCATGCAATTGTTTTCTAGCGCCAGATAGTTTCCCTATCTTATCTTTACCACTTCTCCACCACCAATTTTCACCTTGTCCATTAATCGTTCCCCTGCCCACGATAGCTATATTCTCTTTGCCATCAGCATGAAGCAATGGAGCATGCGTCCAAGCAGTTGTACACTCCCAGCGAGAACGAACCAATGGTGAATCTGCAGGATCAGGACTATAAAGTAAAACAGCTCCAGAGTCTAAATTGAGCGTAAGATTACTAATCAATTCAATCGACCCAGTTAAATATCTACCTGCTGGTACATGAAGGGTACCACCACCATTAGCAGCACATGCAGCGATGGCGCGTGCAAATGCATCTGTATTTTTTGTTTTTCCATCACCTACTCCACCAAAGTCTTTGATATTAAATTCAGCACTGGCCTGTGCGCACGTTATACTTAGTGCAAATAAAATTGAAGATACAATAAAGCGTAATGACATAGGAAAAAAAGGGGTGCAGTTATATGACGATAACTAAGAATAAGAATTTCTTGGGACACGTGTCTTAGTCAAGTAGTTTTTAGCTATTCTTTTGGTTACGAATTTTTATCCCTTTGAAAACTTATAATTAAGAGTATTTAAAAAAGTATTAGCTCTTTTTAACACGAAGTATTTCAATATGGATGTGAGTGCTTCCCCAAACTCTTCTGGATCCTCTTCAAGGAAATCGATCCCACGTATCAATTCCACAGCTGAATTCGCTAAATATGTAGGACTGGCAAGAACTACCGTATCAAGAGTATTAAATAATCAACCTGGTCTGAAACAAACCACAGTAAATAAAGTAAGACAGGCAATCGAAGAAACTGGATTTACTCCCAATGCTTATGCACTGCATTTAAAAGGTAAAAAAACAGCGACTGTAGGCATATGTATGGAGAACCTACTAACTCCTCCTGTAGTTCGTAAACTAGCAAGACTACAGCAAAAGTTAAAAGAGCGTGGCTACTCATCACTCATTGAAGTACTAGAGCCAGGAAATTCTAAAGAAGTATGTAGACACTTTTTATCGTTACGCGTTGATGCTATCGTCTTTGTGGGTCACTTTATCGAGGAAGAAATTGCAGCTCGAGTACAAGAATTTAACACCCAAGGAACACCTCATGTAGTTATTGATCAACTTGGAATCATTAACGCAAATACTGTTACCCTTAATCGCACGAAAGCCATGAAGATGGTTTTTGAACATCTGATCGGACTTGGACACAAACGATTTGGTTTATTAGGACTTTCAGGAAATACGAGATCTATTGTTGATCGTTTAGCAGGCATTGAATCAGCATTAAACGAGCATAACTTAACAAAGGCTGAGTCTATCGTAACGTATGACTCTAAATATATACGAAAAAATGACTTCGATTATGGCCGCTCTCTCGCTTCTTCGTTTTCACTCGATAAAAATCTTCCTACCGCATACGCAGCACTAAATGATGAAATAGCCATAGGAGCACTCCACGGTTTTCAAGACGCAGGATTTAGAATACCTGATGACTTGTCTATAGTTGGCTTTAATAATCAAGACATCTGCAGTATGCCTAAGCCACTTCTTACAAGTGTCGATCAAGGCATTGAAGCAACTGCAGACGCAGCAGTTAAACTTTTACTCGATCAAATCGATAGCTTAGATACTAACCCTCATGTTGTAATGATAGATCCTGAACTTATTATTCGAGGTTCTACATCTTCACCTAAATACTAAATCAGTATTTATTTTAATAGTAATAAAAAAGGCGCCTCAAATGAGGCGCCTTTTTGTATATTAAATCTATATAACGATTAGAATTTGTACTTGATATCTGTATACCATTGACGACCAAATACGCCATAAGTACCTGTATCTGCTGGAGGATTTCCAAATACATTAGCATCTTGTGGTGGTTTTTGGTTAGTAACGTTATTTAAACCGATATTAACGATTAGACCGTTTAAGCTTGAATCAACAATCTTACCGAGGTCGAAACGTGTTTGTAAGTCAAAGGTGTTCCAAGCTGATTCACCACCACCAGACATATCAGCAACAGCTGGGATGTGTGTATAAGCTAGAGTAGCACCGTAAGCACGGTAGTTCCAATCTACTGAGCTGTAGGAACGTGAATGTGGCATTGTACCATCATCATTGAAACCTGCATAATCAGTACCTGGATCTGTTGGACCTGTTTTAACAATATAGTGCTTTAAGAAAGCCCATGTTGTTTGAACACTAAAGCGTCCGTATGTTTGGTTAGGAATTAAGTACTTAGCAGTTAAGTCATAACCATTTTCATTTGTACCACCAATGTTTACTAAGCTTTCTTGAACGTAAAGGTTAGTTAAATTAGCAGAAACTTGACCAGGACCTGTTACTGTATGACCACCTGCACCAGGGAAACCACCGATAGTAACATATTGAGCATATGGTGAAGCTGCACCTAATTGTTCAACAGATTGCATCATCGTTAAGTCACTTGCAGGATTACCAATTTGGTTTGTTAACTTAATGTTAAAGTAATCAAGAGTAAGTTCGAATCCTTTAAGGAAACGTGGTGATAAGATTGTACCAACTGTATAACTCTTTGATGTTTGTGGCTGTAAGTTTGGATTAGAACCACCTTCTTCTTGAGCTTGTAGGTTAGCAAATTTTGCACCTGTTGCTACACCTGAAGAATTATAAACATTCAAACCACCTGGACTTGAAGTAAAACCTGAGCTTGTAGGACCGTAGAGATCATAAAGGCTAGGTGTTTCATACGATTTACCAGTTGTAGCACGGAATGCAATTTGGTCATCGAATGGTAAATAACGGATGCTGTACTTTGGTACAGTAACCTTAGAACCACCAGAATACTCTTCGTGGCGCATAGCACCATCAACTGTCAAGAGGTATAGACCTGGAATCTTATTTTGTGGTGCAAATACTGGAACTTTAACTTCACCGAAGTAGCTCTTAACATTGAATCCTTCGTTGAAAGGATTAATTGTTGTTCCGTTATTCCAAAGAGAGCCACCGCCTGGTTGAACTAATGAGTTAGCATCAGCTGTAGCAACTTCGTGCTCCATACGGTATTCATAACCTGCAGCGTAGTCTACTGAACCACTTGGTAGATCAAACAATTTACCATTGAAGATTGCATCTTCTGAAGTTAGCTCACTTTCGAAATCGCCAAATGCTGTACCGAAGATGTTAGCTTGAGCCATCTTTACTGGATCTTGATTAATCGCGAACATGTTAACTAAACCGCTCTTGATACCAGCTAAGAGAGCAGCATTTAGAATTAAGTTATAATTCTTTTCGAGCTGTTTGCCGTCATTATAGTTAAAGTATACATCAAAATTGAAGTATGGATTAACTTTGCCGATTAATTCAGCTGTATAGCGGTAGAAATCATTATCTGTATGATAAATACGGTTAGGGAAGCCTAAGAAACGGTTACGAATTGTATAGCCTGTTGTGTCTGAAACAGGAACACCAGGATCTCCAACGATACTTGCCAAAGAAACTGAGACAGGTTGTGGATTTAATTGAGCTTCTGTTGATGTGATTGAATACATGAAATCGCTCTTAAACGTGAGTGTTGAGCTGAAGTCATGATTCATAGCGAAGTTGAAAATCTTCTTATCATTGCTTGCTTGGAATGTAGGACGTAAGCCTAGGTTAAATCCTAAAGCAACATTGTTGTTTTGTACGTATGTTCCATTTGCAATTAATTGTGCAATTGTAGGAGCTGTTGTACCTGCTGCTGGTGTTGGAGGAGCATTAAGACCTGGCTTTAATGTGTAGTAAACGCCAGCTGAAGAATTGATAACACCAGGATATGAAGCAGTTCCATAGTATGGATTTGTCATATTGAAGTCGCCTTCAAATAAAGCAGGAGTGTTGAAGAATTCAGCAGTTACTAAAACTGATGTATCTTTTGTTGCGGCACCAGCAACGATGGAAGCCATCTTGTCGTGGTTCCAACCGTTTAAATCTTTTTGAGCTGCTGAATAATGGAAGTCCACTTCCGCACCTGTGTAGTTCTTCTTTAAGATAATATTAACTACACCAGATACAGCGTCTGTTCCGTAGATAGCAGAAGCACCATCAGTAAGAACTTCGATACGTTCTACAGCTGATACAGGGATTAAATTTAAATCAACGAAGCTATAACCACCAGAAGCAGCTACAGGTGATGAAGCAACACGTTTACCGTCAATAAGTACGAGTGTGTTAAGGTTACGTAGAGAAACCATTGAACCACCGGAATTACTGTTATAAGCAGTATTTGCGTTTTCTTGGCCCATATTGCCTGAACCTTCGATTTGAGGAACAGTCTTACGGAGCACATCCAATACGCTATCAGTTACACCCGTTGCTTGAATTTCAGCAGTGGATAATACCTGTACAGGCATTGCTTTTGATTCATCTGCTGCTGCTGGAATATAGGAACCAGTTACTTCAAATTTTTGAAGTACAACGGCTTGATCACCTGAAGCAGGTGCTGATGTATCGGTTGACTGAGCATAGCCAGTAACCGCAGTTAGCAATACAGTCGCCAAGGACGACAGCATCGCGATCGAATAACGCGAACGATTGTGTTGTGTAGTCATATTAGATTTAACAATAACTTACGTGTTGTGAAAATTAATGTAAGCACAACCAAAGCCATAACTGCAACATTTTAAAAAATTTTATGCGTCGGTTGTGTTACAGAGCATGTAAATATATATAAATATACTATTATTATTACTATACTAATTATGTAATTTTATAAACTGCTATGCTGCAATATTATACATAAAATGTCTGAAATAATCGATATAATAGACAATCTCATAAAGTTAGACGATTCGGAAAAGGCTGTTTTGTGTACACTTGTCGATGTAAAAGGATCCTCTTATCGTAGACCAGGAGCTCGCTTATTAATCATAAATGATTGTTTGAAAGTAGGATCCATAAGCGGAGGCTGTCTTGAAGAAGATCTTTTTGAACGAGCGAAACACGTAGCAATAACAGGTATTTCTGAAATTGTTGTATATGACACTACTGAAGAAAATGACCTTCTGTGGGGTGTAGGATTAGGATGCCATGGAGTAGTAACTGTATTAATTGAATTAATTAATCATAACTCACTATGGTACAAATACTTAAATACTAATCTAAAAAAGAGACATCCAAGTGAAATTGCATGTTATTATAAACATGAAACTAGTAGTAAGTTACTATTGGGTACTTATTTGCGAAGTGAATTAGATTCTAAAGCCTTAAACTCATGTTTTATTCAAACAATAGCACCCCCACATCAATTGGTGATTTTTGGAGCAGGTGATGACGTAATACCGCTTTATTCCTTAGCATTACAGTTAGGATGGGTAGTAACTATTGCAGATCCTCGACCTACTTACGCAACCAAGGCACGATTTCCAAGAGCAGCTACTGTTATTGGTGGATCTATACAAAATCTTATAGATCAAAGCCTCCTTAATCAGGAAACCTTATGTGTAATCATGACACATCATTATATTCATGATTTACCGTTACTCAAAGGCGCGATCCAAGCCTCATGTCGCTACATAGGTTTGCTGGGTCCCAAAAAGAGAGCGGATAAAATCTTAAGTGATCTTGTAAGTGAAGGACTCATGATAAGTTCAACGACGCGTGACCAATTGCATGCCCCTGTAGGACTGAACTTAGGTGGAGACACACCGCAAAGTGTAGCACTTTCGATCGTTTCTGAAATCCAAGCCTTTCTGACAAAACAAGACGCACGACCACTTAAAGACAGAAATAAGCCAATCCATGGTTAAAAATACTAATTCCGTAGGCTGCATTATACTTGCAGCAGGTGCATCGACTCGGATGGGAACTCCCAAACAATTACTTGTTGTAGATAATAAGAGCCTCATAGAGCGCTCTACCGAAGCAGCACTTAATTCAGGAGCATGGCCAGTTATTATCGTATTAGGCGCATACCACGATATAATTAAACCAAGCCTTATAAAACATCCTGTTATAACAGTAGAAAACGTTGCATGGCCAGAAGGCATGGCATCATCGATTCGTTGTGGCATAGAGACTCTTTCAGCTTTTTCTAAAGAAATAGAAGCGGCTATGATAATTGTATGTGATCAAGTTAAGATAGATGCAAACACCCTGTCCCATTTAATCAAATCTCACATACAGTCTAAATCTATAATTACCGCAGCTAAATACAACAACCGCAGAGGGACACCTACTGTATTCAATAAGTCATTATTTAATAAACTAAAAACCCTCTCCGGAGAAAACGGTGCTCGCGATCTAATAAATAATAAAGAAACAGAGGTTACAGAAATAGAATTTCCACAACTTGCTGAGGATATAGATACACCTAGCGATTACAAGCAGGCCGTATCTAAAATATAATTACGGAAGTTTTGTATCTGTAACTTTCTTTGCCTGAGCTGCGCGATAATCATCTACCGCTTTTTTCAACCTATCATCACTTAAAGCTAACGTAGCAGCAGCAAACAGGGCTGCATTTGTTGCACCAGGTTTACCAATAGCAAAGGTTGCAACAGGAATACCACCTGGCATTTGAACCATTGAAAGTAGTGAATCTAGGCCCTTAAGAGATGCCGATTCAATAGGAACACCCAAAACAGGAAGTGGCGTTAATGCTGCAGCAACGCCGGCTAGATGCGCAGCTCCGCCTGCTCCGGCAATTATGATCTTAAGCCCTCGGGACGCAGCAGAACTACCCCATTCAAACATAAGATGAGGTGTACGATGAGCACTTATTACACGTTTCTCATATGCAACACCCAGTTGGTCAAGGATTTGTGCAGCATGCTGCATTGTATCCCAATCTGAAGCGCTGCCCATAATAATACCTACAACAGGAGTACCCATATTACTAGAGATGCAAAATTGGAATAGGTTTTAGAGCAAGAAATTTAAAATTTAATCATATTTTTATAAATTATCATAAAATTTAACCGTTCTGGCATGGCATTGGCTATTGGTAGGTGCTCGTCGCATTAAACAATCAACGATTACTACTATGTCAGAACCCTCTAAAACCACTAGTTCCGCTATTAAGCCTACCTTAGGCCTAACTGGCTTAACATCAAACGCCATGGCGCTTATTGCACCAGGGGCTTTTCTTTGGCTAACGTTCCAAGAGCAGTCATTGTACGGTGCGCCAATGGCTGGTTCAGCTATGTGGTTTGGTATCGTAGGGGCTTTACTACTTTGTTTAGCAACTGCAGTTAGCTACGCTGAACTTTCTAAATTATATCCAGGTGCTGGCTCCTCATATTATTATGCTGAGCAAGCATTCTTATCAAAATCAAAAGCCTTTAAGTATGCACGTATTGTTAAATTCTTCACAGGTTGGGCATCTCACTTATATTACTGGGTGTATCCAGGATGTATGGTGGGTGTGACTGCAATTCTTGGCGGCTATCTCCTTAATCAGTTCTTTCCAGACACCTTCTCAGGTACATACAACAGTCCACTTTTCATGTATGCATTCTGTATTTTATTCTCATACGGAGTTGCCTACATTGCTTCCCGTGGTGTTACAGGAACTACAGCTGTCAATTTAGCAGTTAATGTAATTCAAATTTCAGCACTTGTTGTATTTTCATTAATAGCAATCGCATACCGCGTTAAGCATCCAGAAGGGTCAACCGCTTATCACCTCTCAAACGGAGTAGCTGTAAATTATCAAGTTTATCAAGATACTGTTAAGGATGATAAAGGAAATCCAATGCCTGTTCTTGATGCTAATAATAAGCCAACCGTAGATTCAGCTGGTAAGCCAGTTTACCAAATGGCTGATCAAACAGATAAAGACGGAAATCCAGTGCCATGTGATGCAAACGGAAAAGCAGTCACCGATATAAGCAAGGCCGCTCCATTCACAATTTCTTACGCTCCTGATCAAGCGATAACAAAAGATGCAAGTGGTAATCCAACATTTAACTACCACGCAACTGCATCATCTGTAATAGCACCTCATTCAATTAACTACACAATCATCCAAGCCTGCGTAGCTATTCTTATCTTAGTAGGATTCGAATCAGTTACCGCCATGGGTGAAGAAGCAAAAAATCCAACAAAGGATATTCCAAAGGCAGTTATCTTGGCATTAGTAATCCAAGGAGCTATCTGTTACCTCTTTGAATATTTTGCTGCTAATTATTTGCTTAATAGTGGCTATACACTGCAAAGCGCTGGTGCCTCAGGTGCTCCTATTGGAGACATGATGGTTATTACAGGTACATGGCTCTTCGGAAGCTATGCTGCTGGACGTGCATTCATGTTAGTACAAGCCTTCACTGTATTCTTAGCTCTTATTGGAACAACACTCGCCTGCTTAAGTACTGGTGCACGTGTTACGTATGCTATGGGTAAAGACGAAGAAGTGTCTTCTCACTTCGGACTACTCCACGGCAAAACAATGTCACCATATAAAGCTATTTGGACACTCGCTGGTATCTCAGCTGTTATAGGTATTGCGACCGTAGTTCTTTATATGGGTGGTCAATCAACAGCACCAGCTGCACTTGATAAGCATAATTTCTGGTATAGCTTTGGCATATTCAGTCCAGAAACATATACAAAACTACCAAATTCTTTACTTATTGTTACACTCGTAAGTAACTTCGGTACTTTCCTACTCTATATGACAACTTGCGTGGTGGCAATAGTTGCATTCCGTGAGCATCACATGTTCAATGGTTTCAAACACTTCGTTGTACCACTCTTCGGTCTACTTGCTAACTTAGCATGTATGTTGTTCTACATCTTTGGACCTTTCACAGTTGCAGGTATGAGCGTAAAGGAACCATTTATTGCTCTAGGTATAGCAGCAATTTGGGGTATCTACGGACTCATCTACTTCTTAAAGAAGAGTAAAACAACCGGTAAAGAAGTTTTTATTTCAAGCAAGGCAGCTTGATTTGACCTAAACTTCAGTTAGCTATTCCATGGCTCCGTAGGCACATCCGACCTACGGGGCCTTGTTTCTTTAATAACTTCGGATAAACCCTTTTTACATGCGCTTACGCTACGCAAAAATTACAACGACCGGACCTGTTCGAGCAGTCAACCAAGACTGGATCGATTTCTGGGAATCAAGCGACCCCCTAGTACGCGAACAACAAGGTAGCGTTGCACTCATCGCTGACGGTGTTGGAGGATATCAACATGGTGAAGTGGCCAGCAGATTAGCTATTGAGCAAGCGATCGAAGAATTCAAGCAAGCACCTGTAGATACAAAACCCTACGATGTATTAAAACAAATGTTTAATCGTGCATGCACAAGCGTGTACGAAAAAGCCAATACAGAATTTAAAGGCCAAATGATGGCTACTACGCTAGTAGCATCACTTTTTAGAAATCGTACTGTATGCGTTGCGAACGTAGGAGATACACGTGCTTATTTTATAAGACAAAAACAAATTAGTCGCTTAACCACGGATCACGTAGCAACAGCTCTTCCTGTAAAATTTGGTTTGATGCTAGAACGACAAGCAATGGCAAGCCCTCAGCGCAGCCAACTTACAAGGAGCGTAGGAGCAGAAGCATTTTGCCAACCATCCTTTACTACTCAATTTTTACATCACGGTGATTTCATACTACACTGTACTGACGGTCTACACGCTTACGTACTAGATGAAGAAATACGTGAAATTGTTACACGCAGTCATCCCTATGACGCATGTAAAGAACTCGTAGCACTAGCAGAAAAAAGAGGCAGTGATGACAACATCACACTCCAAATTATTGAAGTTAGAGATTGGGAACGAGTCGCTAAACTCACAACACCTCCAAAGGTAGCTACCCTTGGCCAATCGAAACAAAAAGATGAAGCTTCAAATTCAAAGGTAGCTACTGGAGCAGACCTGACTGCGGGAATGCTCTTAGATAATCGTTTTGAACTCACGGACCTTGTTGCTCGTAGCAATATGGCTTCCATCTTTAGAGCAAAAGATAGAAAAACATCTGAAACTGTAGCAATAAAAGTACCACTACTTGCATTAGAAAGTGACGTCGCGGGATTCGAACGTTTCCAACGCGAGGAGGAGATCGGATCTAAATTAAATCATCCGGCAATATTAAAAGTCATAAAAGTAGAAGAAAAGAAAAGCCGTCCCTATCTCGTGATGGAATTCTTAGACGGTAAGACCCTGTCTGATTTGTTAGCAAAAAGAAAACCTATCTCAGAATCCGAAGCAATTTCCTATGCTTCACGCATCTGTGATGCCTTGCATTACCTGCATACACAAGGAATCACTCATCGTGATTTAAAGCCGCAAAATATAATGATATGTACAGATGGATCACTGCGTCTTTTTGACTTTGGTATAGCCCGAGTTGAATCAGCAAGACGTCTTACTTTTGTAGGACTCACGCCTACGATGGGAACACCCGACTACATTTCACCAGAGCAAGTTAAAGGTAAAAGAGGTGATCACCGTAGTGACATTTATAGCCTAGGTGCACTTATTTATGAAATGGTAACAGGCTCAACTCCTTTCGAAGGTGAAAGTCCTTATGTGATTATGAATGCTCGTGTAACAGGAGACCCTGTTGCACCGCGCAAAATTAATCCAGAACTGAGCCCCGCACTTGAAGAAGTATTACTACACGCTCTTGAACGAGATCCAAAACAACGCTACGCGGATGCCTTGGACATGAAAAAGGAGCTCGAAGATTTAGATAGTGTTAAAATTACCCACCGTGATCAGCGCCTTAGAGCTCCTCAACCATGGAAGAGTAAGGGCTACAAAGGCCTGATTATTGTAGGTATTATACTAATCCAAGTACTTCTATTTTTCTTACTCATGGCGACATCACACCGCCATCATTAAGATTAATTACTCGCTAGGAGTTTTCTTAAATCGTCAGGCGCTGAAACTGGCGCCTGACAAGTAAAGCCCTCACAAAGATATACGGTTGCTTTATTTGCGATTGGTTTCATCAGCGAAATCCAAGGAGCAAAATTAGCTAACCATGCATGCGCTTCAGATCCATCTGCGGCAATAATACTACGCCTTGGTCCTAAACTTTCGTAAAGTACAGAAACTAAAGCTGCAAAATTATCAGACTTAGGATCCCCTGCAATAACCACGTGCCTTGGAGGTTCTAGTGCAAGCTCTAGTGCACACAACATGCGGGGAAGCGCTTGTGGTGCTTGACTCCAGCGATATTCAAAAGCCATCAGCGTTTTAAGCGCTTTCTCTCGGTAGCCCTGCATAGGATGATCAGATGCTTTTGGTTTAGAACTCGCGTCCGATGACTCAAATAAGAGAGCAAAACGCATTAGATTTAATGCTGCGACAGAACTCGGGGCAGGCTCTGCTCCGTCATAATCTTCTTTAAGCCTTACAACTATATCCTCTGCTCCTATTGCAGAGTTAAAATAACCTCCAGCTACCGAGTCATAAAACAAGGCATCCATCATTGCCTGTAATTGAACAGCCCATTTAAGCCACTTTGCATCAAAACTAGCTTCATATAGATCCAACAAACCTTGAATCAGAAAAGCATAATCTTCTGCGAAACCTTCAGCATCAGATCGCTTAGTTCTCCACGACCTATATAGAACAGCTTTTTTCTGATCGAAGAGATGATTAAAAATAAAATCAGCAGCTTGCGTTGCTGTGTTTAAATAATGTTTAGCTTCGGCTTCTAAATCCGCATCAAAGGCACGTAAAACCTGCGATGCTTTTGCAAACGCAGAAATCATTAAACCATTCCATGCAGTTATAATTTTATCATCTTTATGTGGATGTGGTTTCTTTGAGCGAATCGAACGCAAAACTTCAATTGATTTTACTAACCTATCACTCGCTTCTTCGACAGACATATTTAAATCCTTCGCTACTGCAGCAAGGGATTTTTTCATCCGCAGAATATTCTTACCTTTGAATTCCTGAAAAGGATCATTTGCTTCTGCAACATTACCATTAGCCTGTATACTAAATGCTGCATTAAATAATGCAGCGTCCGACTTCAGGTGTTCGAGTATCTCGGCATTACTCCAAACGTAATAGGCTCCCTCTGCATGTTTTGAAGTATCATCCCAAAGCGTCGAGTCAGCATCCTCTGCAGAGTAGAATCCTCCTTGAGGATCTCGTAAATCACGAATCACATAATCTAAAATATCTCGTGCTAGCCATATGTGACGCGCATCACCCGTAGCTTGCCACGCTTCAAGAGCATTTACGCAAATTTGCCCCTGATCATAGAGCATCTTTTCAAAATGCGGAACGAACCATTCTACATCGACTGAATAGCGATGAAACCCTCCACCGATATGATCATGGATACCACCGCGAGCCATATGGCTTAATGTGGGTGCTGCCATATTTATAGCAGCTGCACCTACATCGCTTTTAGCACCCTGCATCGCAGCACATCTAAAAAGAAAATCGAGATTTGATGGTCTAGGAAATTTAGGAGCACCTCCAAAGCCACCGTGTGTAGAATCAAAGGATTCATATAGTTGAGAGAAGCACGCTTGATAAGCCTCAGAGCCTTTCTCCACAAGTAGTGCCCCAATATCTGACGTTGGAGTTATTGCCGTATTTTTATTTTCCTTAAGCTGTGATAAAACAGATTCGGCCTGAATAACAAGCGTCTGCCGATCTTCTTTCCAGCCTTTAGCGATTGCTTTTAAAATTGAAGGAAAACCAGCGCGTCCCTGCCTATCCTCTGGCGGAAAATACGTACCACCGTAAAATGGTTTTAAGTCTGGAGTTAACCAAACGCTTAATGGCCAACCTCCATGACCTGTAACAGCCTGAACAAAACTCATGTAGACTCGGTCAACATCAGGTCGCTCTTCACGGTCACATTTTACTGAAATAAAAGATTCATTAAGTAGCTTTGCTATTTCCTGATTTTCAAAGGATTCATGTGCCATCACATGACACCAGTGACACGTTGAGTAACCGATACTTAAAAAAATCGGCTTTTGCTCTAACTTAGCTTTCTCAAACGCTTCGTTACACCAGGGGTACCAATCCACAGGATTATCGGCATGTTGACGCAGATAAGGAGAAGACACGGATGCTAAGCGATTAGGCATGTAGCAACAATGTTTAGCCAAACCCGATGCGCAAGTTCACCGCGCAAATACTCTATAAATAGCTTATAAATGACTTTTTACCCTAAATATTATCAACTTATTAATTTTAAGTTAAAATTACGTAACTAACTATACTACAAATATTTATACATAGTTATTCAGCTATATAAATCTAAATTATCCAAAACATACTCAGCAGGTCGTTGACGCCACTATAAGACAAGTAGTGTTATGTACCTTTTTCATGCTGACTCTTGCAGACATTTCCAAGTCCTACGGTACTCGTACCCTCTTTAGTGACATATCTCTTTTTATCGCACGCACAGATCGCTTCGGTTTGGTTGGTCCCAACGGTGCAGGTAAATCTACACTCTTTAATTTGATCTTAGGAGAAGAAGCTCCTGATGAAGGTACGATTGTTTGGGAACGTGGCGCCGATTTCGGATACTTACCCCAAGAAACAGCAGAAGCAGGTGAAGATACGATTTTAGATATCGCCTGTGCAATCACACCTGAGTTTGCAAAGCTACGTGCCAAGATGCTCGCATTCGAAGCGGGTATCGATGATCCAGAATTTGATAACGATCTCGACCTACATGGCCGGTACGACGAATTGGGAGGCTACGGAGTAGAAACAAAAGCAAAAATCGTACTCTCCGGTTTAGGATTTAAAGAATCTGACTTTGATCGTAAGGCAAAAAGTTTTTCAGGTGGATGGGTTATGCGCGCTCACCTCGCTCGTCTACTCGCCCGTGAACCTTCCCTACTCTTACTAGACGAACCAACCAATCACTTAGATCTAGAAGCGCTTATTTGGTTTCAAGAGTATCTTACACGTTACCCAGGTGGACTCGTCGTAATCTCTCACGATAGAGCATTTTTAAATGCGTTATGTAATGGTATCTTAGAATTAAAAAACGGGGGCCTTGAGCGCTACACCGGTAACTATGATGATTACTTAAACGAAAAGGACGCACGTAAGGAACAAAAAGCAGCTCTCTTTAAGAATCAGCAACGCGAAATTGCGCATTTACAAAAATTCGTAGACCGCTTCGGTGCTAAAGCCTCCATGGCGTCTCGTGCTAAATCTAAAGAAAAGCAGATTGAACGTTTAGAAGCAGTTGCCGTTGATGAACCAGAAGAAGATTTAAAACGGATTAATTTTAAATTTCCACAACCTACTCGTGCAGGACTACGCGTTATAACACTATCCCATGTTGAACAGGCTTATGGTGATCACGTGGTATACCAAGATCTTAACTTTGAGGCTGAACGTGGACAGAAAATCGTTCTCGTTGGACCAAACGGAGCAGGCAAATCAACGTTGTTAAAAATTTTAGCAGGCGTAATTCCTATTCGTGGCGGAACGCGTGAACTAGGAAGCAATGTTTTCGCGGGCTACTACTCACAAAATCGTTTAGATAATCTTGATCCAAACCGAACCGTAATGGAAGAAGCGATGGAAATGCGTCAGGTTAATCGTGACGTAACAGAACAAATCGCACGCACCATTCTAGGTGGATTTTTGTTTAGAAAAGATGACGTATTTAAAAAGGTAAGCGTACTTTCCGGTGGAGAGAAATCGCGTCTAGCCTTAGCAAAGTTACTTTTAGCTCCTCCAAATTTACTTTTGATGGATGAGCCAACAACTCACTTAGATATTCCATCGATTGATGCACTTGTAAATGCACTCAAAGCCTTCGAAGGCACTTTAATCTTCATCAGCCACGACGTTTACTTCATTCGTTCACTTACTCAAAAGGTACTCCATGTACACTCTGGTAAACTTACTCCGTATGCTGGAGACTATGACTACTTCTTAGATAAATCAGGTTTTAGAAATAAAAAATCAAACAGTGAATCTAAGCCATCAAAACAAGATGCAGGACGCTCTATGAGTGAACGTGCTGCACTTACTGCTGGATTAACTGATGCACGCCCAACGCGTACAGCTGTAGATGATTCCAATGCTCGCAAATCTAAAGATCAAAAACGAATCGAAGCTGAAGGACGTGCCGCTAATTCGGGTGTGATCAAAAAAATGCGCACCGAAGTAGGAATGCTCGAAAAGAAAGTCTCCGAACTAGAAGCAAAGCAAAGTGAATTAACAGCACAACTCGAAGCTCCTGAAACCTACAATCAACCCGGCAGAGCTCAGCACTTAAACAGAGAGTTAGCTATTATTGTAGATCAACTTCAAGACGCTACCAAAACCTGGGAAGAAGCTGCTGCCAAACTCCACGAATTAGAAAAGTAACTTTAGTCGTTAAAGACCTACTATCTTTTCTATAAGCTTAGGTTTGTTAACAGGTTTTTGACTGTAGCTAAATGCGTTGGATATGCGCTTAGCTGCTACCTGCAAAAGGGCTTCATCATTCGCATGAACAACTGCGACTACACTATCCGTAGTCACTGCTTGACCTATTTTTCCTAGAGAAGAAACCCCTACTGCTGGATCTATACGATCCTCTGCCTTGTGGCGTCCAGCTCCTAAATCTACCGTTGCAAGTGCTACCTCTAATGGATCAACCGATTGAATAAAACCGGAAGAAGTACTTAAGATTTCTTTTTTGAATTTTGCTTTTGGTAGAAGTTGCGGTGAATCAACTACACGATCATCTCCACCTTGAGCTTTGATAAGAGCCTTAAAGTAATGAAGCGCTTCGCCACTTTTAACTGAATTCTCTAATTTTTTACGAGCATCAGAAAGCGTGGGAGCAGCGTTAGCCATAACAAGCATGTGCTCACCTAAACTATATGTAATTTCCATAACATCTAAAGGGCCATCTCCTTTAAGACAGGCTATACTTTCTTCAATTTCTAGAGCGTTGCCGACAGCATGACCTAAGGGCTCCTCCATAGAAGTGAGCAAGGCACGAACATTTTTGCCCATCGCTTTTCCAATACTTACCATGCGCTCCGCTAAATAAGTAGCATCGTTAACAGTTTTATTAAATGAACCCCGACCGAATTTAACATCTAGGACTAACCCATCTATTCCTTCGGCTAATTTTTTACCCATTATACTCGCACAAATCAGCGGGATACATTCAACAGTCGCGGTGACATCCCTCAGGGAATAAAGCGTTTTATCAGCAGGCGCCAACTCAGCTGTTTGTCCAATTAAACAAACACCTAGTTGCTCAACTTGTTTAATAAACTCAGTGAGAGTTAAATTAGTTTTAAACCCTGGAATAGAATCTAATTTATCTAATGTTCCACCTGTATGACCTAGGCCTCGGCCACTAATCATTGGAACAGCAACTCCACAAGCAGCGAGCATAGGAGCTAAATGTATAGATATTTTATCTCCTACTCCTCCCGTAGAATGCTTATCGATTTTGTATTTTTTAATTCGTGATAAATCTGCAGATTGCCCCGAATTTAGAACCGCAAGCGTTAGCGCTGTCGTTTCTACATCAGTCATGCCCTTAAGGGTGATAGCCATGAGCATAGCACTTAATTGATAGCTAGCCCATGAACCATCTACTGCCCCTTGAACAAAGGACGCTATCTCATCTTGCGTTAGCGGATAGCCATCACGTTTTCGAGCAATCGCTAATGCAGGAGTGACTGAGCATGTAGCCATACGTTATTAAGCACCGATAGGATGCCACACTGTCTTTAATTCGAGTGTATCCTGTATTCTGTAGACACTTTCGAACGAATCCGAGAACCAATCGATTTTATCTTCGGCACTAAAACTATGTAGCCGCTTAATTGTTTCAGCTGCTCCAAGTGCTAGTGTTTTTAATTCATCTGAGGTTCCTTCAGCAACTAGAGCTCTTATATGTGCATGCGTAGCAAATGTAGGAATGAGTTCTTTATGAAAACCCGTAAGGATATTTACAACGCCGGCAGGTAAATCACTCGTAGCTAACATTTCACCTAAGACAATTGCTGGATACGGTTTTGATTCTGAAGCAGCTGCAACAACCGTATTACCTGCTACAATAGCTGGCGCAAAAAGCGATATAAGACCCAGTAAGGAAGATTGTTGTGGTGCTATTACACCCACTATTCCCATCGGTTCAGTTACAGAAAAATTAAAATAAGGAGCTGCAACAGGATTAACGTTTCCTAAGACCTGTTCATATTTATCTGCCCAACCTGCGAAGTAAACAAGTCTATCAATACTTGCAGCCACTTCTTGTTCAGCAGCAAATTTACTCGTTCCATTCTTTGATCCTAGAATGATTGCATCTACTAGTTCCGAGGAACGCGCCTCAATCATTTCAGCTAAACGGTAAATTATTTGAGCACGATTATAAGGAGTACGTTTTGCCCAAGCAGGTCCAGCTTTTGCTGCTGCTTCTACAGCATTGCGCAAATCCTTACGTGTACACTGAGGGATATTAGCAAAGAAATTTCCGTTTGCATCATTGAGCGCAAATACGCGACCACTCTCAGAGCGAATAAACGCACCGCCAACGTAAACTTTAGGAGTCTTTGTGATTGTTAAACGATTCATTGTAGGTGCGCCTTAGCTAAGTTTTACATAATCGAGAAGACCATGCCGTCCTCCCTCTCTTCCAAATCCCGATTCTTTGTAACCGCCGAACGGAGAAGTCGGATCAAATTTATTATAGGTATTTGCCCAGACAACACCGGCTTTAAGTTCTGCTGCCATCTTAAGAATACGAGATCCTTTATTTGTCCAAACACCGGCACTTAATCCAAAAACTGTGTTATTCGCTTTTTCGATCGCTTCTTCAACTGTCCTAAATGTGATAATACTTAAGACTGGGCCAAATATTTCTTCCCGAGCAATTCGGTGACTCTGAGTCACGCCTGTAAATAAAGATGGTCTAAAATAATATCCCGTTTTAGGTAAGACACACTCAGGTTGATATAACTTTGCTCCTTCACGTACACCTGCCGCAACCAGTGATTTAATTTTATTAAGCTGAGCTAACGAATTTATTGCTCCGATATCGGTGTTTTTATCCATTGGATTACCAACTTTTAACATCCGAATACGTGTTTTTAATTTAGTAATAACCAAATCAGCAACTGACTCTTGAACAAGTAATCTAGAACCAGCACAACATACATGTCCTTGATTAAAAAAGATACCATTCACGATTCCTTCAACTGCTTGGTCAATTGAAGCGTCATCAAAGATAATATTAGCTGCCTTACCTCCAAGTTCGAGAGTCATCTTCTTTTTAGTACCAGCTAAAGAGCGCATGATCTTCTTTCCTACTTCTGTAGAACCCGTGAAGGCAATTTTTGAAGCAAGTGGATGATTAATAACGGCACTTCCCGTTTCCGATGCTCCTGTTACAATATTTACGACACCTTTAGGCAGTCCTGCATCTTGCAAAATATCTGCAAATTTAAGTGCAGTAATCGAAGTTGTTTCAGCGGGCTTAAGCACGACACAGTTTCCTGCTGCTAGTGCTGGAGCAACTTTCCATGCTAGCATTAGAAGTGGGAAATTCCATGGAATGACTTGTCCCACTACGCCAATAGGTTCAACACGTTTACCTGGTGCAATGTATTCTAATTTATCAGCCCAGCCTGCATGATAAAAGAAGTGTGCTGCTGCCATAGGCACATCAAAATCACGCGATTCTTTAATAGGCTTACCTCCGTCCAAAGTCTCTGCTACAGCAAATTCACGCGCCTTATCTTGGAGTAAACGTGCAATACGAAATAAATATTTACCACGTTCCTTTCCAGGTGTTTTACCCCACATCTTTTGAGCACGATTAGCTGCGAGATATGCACTATTAACATCCGCTTCATTTGCTAACGCAATATCTGCAATCTTCTCGCCGTTAGCTGGATTAATTGAAGCGAACTTTTTCTTAGATTTTGCTTTCACCCATTTACCGTCGATAAACAAATCGTAAGATGTTTTTAATTTTGGATCTGCTGTTTCAGGAGCTGGATCAAAATTCCATAAGTCACCAAAAATAAGTTCTGGAGCAGAGCGGCCACTTTTCTTTGTCTTTAATGTACGACTAGGCATATGTTTTTAAATTAATAACTTTCTGCTGCTTCACTAAAAGCGTAGGGAGCTTGGTAAGCACCTGTCTTTTGTTTTTGTATTTGTCTGACTAAATCATTCAAAAGCGAACTGGCTCCAAAACGGTATCTCTTATTCGTTAGCCAGTTATCTCCCAAGGTTTCTTTGACTGCTGTCAAAAACTGCAGCGCTTGTTTTGCAGACCGAATACCGCCAGCTGGCTTCATTCCGATCACCTTACCAGTCGCTAGATAATAATCCCTAATCGCTTCAATCATAACCTGATTATTACCCAGGGTAGCATTTAAGCCTGTTTTACCTGTGCTTGTTTTAATGAAATCCCCATCACGAATCACCTGCATCGCTAGAAACGATGCCAAACGAATAGCATCATAGGTTTCCAACTCGCTGACTTCTAAAATTACCTTAAGCGTCGAATTTCCGCAGGCTTCAACAACAGCAGCAATCTCATCCTGCACCCTACTATATTCTCCGCAAAGAAAAGCTCCTCGATTGATTACCATATCTATTTCATCTGCTCCTTGCGCGACAGCATACTTCACTTCTGCAAGACGTGTACTAAGTGGCGCCTGACCGGAGGGGAAAGCCGTGGCAACAGATGCTATCTTGATCTTAGATACTCCAAGATGCTTCCTGGCATGTTTCACCATAGAAGGATACACACATACAGCGGCCACTTGTGGTACTTCTGAAAATTCATGCGGTTCGATAGCCTTCTGACACAGTGAGGCAACCTTACCTGGCGTATCTTTTCCTTCAAGGGTTGTAAGATCCACCATTGATACCGCACAATTCAGTCCCCACATTTTAGACTCATTTTTAATACTACGAGTCGAATATTTACTCACACGCTCTTCGATACCAACCGCATCAACGGTTCCAATCGTATCAAACAGTCGCTTTATTGCTTTAGGGGTCACTCGCGCGGACATGGGACTAGTATCATGTTAAATTAGACTAAAAACAACGGAAAATTAACCCTATAATAATGTCGAAAGAATCCACTAGGTCCTATTCAATTAAGCTCTAAGCTAGAAAATCAACCCTATGCTCACTAAAGCCGAAATTCAACGCATTCGCTCTTTACAAGAAAAGAAGAGTCGCGAATTGAATCGTTTATTTGTTGTCGAAGGAGCTAAAGTTATTTCAGAGCTAATTAAATCAAAATACCCAATCGCTGAAATTTACGCCACTAAGAATTGGAACTTATCTAAAGCCACGCTTGTTAGCGAAGAGGAGATGCTCAAAATAAGTCATCTCCCCACTCCCTCTGAAGTTTTAGCACTGTGTCCTGTTGTACATCATGAATTAAAACCTGAAACCCTGAATCAAGGTTTAACACTCGCATTAGACACGGTACAAGATCCTGGAAACGTGGGAGCACTTTTACGCATTGCTGATTGGTACGCCATAGACCGCGTAATTCTTTCAAAAGATTGCGCTGATTTATTTTCACCTAAAGTAATTGATTCCAGTAAAGGTTCCTTTGCTCGCGTTAAAACCTATAGCTTAGATCTAGAATCACTCCTCGCTGAGGCATCTGTACCAATACTTGGATGCGACCTAAGAGGTGATGATATTCACACGCTTGCATACACACCCAATGCAATACTTGTGATTGGTAGCGAAGGCAAAGGGATCTCACCCAACCTGCGCAGTAAGATTACTCGGTTTATAACGATCCCCAAGTACGGGTCTGCGGAATCACTTAATGCAGCAATCGCTGGTGCGATTGTTTGCGATGTACTAAAAAATACTAAGCTTAAGTAAATTACTTACCTTTGCCACCACCGGCTGTAAGCATGGTCCCACCAAGTACTCCGACTGCAAAAATAGCAAAAAAGATAAAGGCCGCTGGTTGATGGATACTTTTTGCAAACGCTAAAGGAAACGAAAATTCAATTTCCTTCGTATTATTGATCCCAGCATAGAGGACAACAAAGAGGATGGCTAAAAATACTAAGGAGCGTAAGAAAACCTTGAAGTTCATGGGATTTAATAGCCCACAAGCTAAAGCATTAGGCATAAAGAGGCAATCTTAAGTAATATCATCAATTTTTAGGCATTTTATTAGCCGATTTTATCAAAATTGCCGCATGTAAAGATTAAGTTACGCCTTGGCCTAGTACTTGCTTACCTAACGAGTCCGTCTACAACTCATATGCTTTCTTAGAACCCTAAAGATGTTCTTTGAATTTACCCTGGAGACTTTCTCTTGCAGGGTTGTCGTCTCGAATGAGGAACAGGGCGAGTTTAGTCCTTATTCTGGTTAGTTACTCCAAGACTAACATATTTTAGATTTAACCACTTCCCGTGCTTAAATCTAAAACGCATCAAAACCCATGTCCCTTAAAGATATTGAATTTTGATGTGTTAACCAAACGAAAACTAGAAAAACAAACTCTCCGTTTAACGACGGAGTTTAATATCATGAAAGTAGCATATAAACTCGCAGCACTGTTAAGCATAGGTTCCTTAATCACTGTCTCCGCCTCGGCGAAGTCAGCTTCAGAAACCTATTTAGATACATGCAGTAAAAATCCAAGTATTCCAGTACCTATCTCGGTAATCACCCCGCAGATAAGCGCTGGATATGCAGATCAAACTGTTAATGTTGAATTCACAGTCGATACAACTGGCACACCAACTGGACTCATCGTTAAAAGCTCTCCTGATGAACAGTTATCTGAAGCCGTTGTTGAAGCTGTTAAACAGTGGAAGTTTATTCCTGCCCATCGCAGCGGTGAAGCAGTAGCAGCTCGTGTAGCTCTACCTGTGCACATTGTTGCGAAGGACACGTTTAGCTCCTACGCTGCTAACTAAGCAAATAACGAAGGGCGCTCCTTTGGCGTAAGGGAGCGCCCTTTTAATTTTATCTAGGGAAAGATGAAGGCTTGTACTTAAGCGGTCTTTAATCCTAATATATCACCCGTTTCTCAAGCTGCTGCAACGTGTCTGAAACCACCCCAACGCCACCTGATGTTCCTGCTTCGTCGTTTTGGAAACGACGAATCGTAGATCCAATTGTCCATCAGATGACACAAGGCATTACGCCGGAGCGTATTGCTTTAGCTATTTCTATTGGAAGTGCGTGTGCCTTATTTCCTATTATTGGAACCACTACAATTCTTTGTTTAATAGTTGGGGTTTGTTTCAAATTAAATCAGCCTATTATGCAGATTATTAACGGAATTTTAACTCCGTTACATATTCCAGTTATTATAGGTCTCGTAAAAATTGGTGAAATTATTTTTAGGGCTCCTGCTTCCTTATTTCATTTTAGATCAATGAATCATTTCTTTTGGGAGCATCCGGCACAATTTTTCGCCCGTTTTGGAATGGTTGCGGTACATGCCATTATTGCATGGCTTATTATAGCTCCCATTTGGATAACACTCGTATACGCCATCTTCTTACCTGTTATTCGTGAGATCTATCGCAAGCGTGAAATAAGCGCATCTATCACAAGCGACGACACTCCTCCATCACACCCTATTCCTTAATTAGGAATTTTCTTAGATACTTAAAAGCAATCTCAAATTCACGAGGTAAAGCAGCATTGAAAGTTATAGCTGTACGAGTCACAGGATGATTTATTATTACCTGACTTGAATGAAGTGCTAGCTGCTGAATAAGCGGTTTCTCTACGTCTCTTCCCTTGTAGCGTTTCTTCAATCCTGAAAGCAGCAGTTGTACATCTAGACTCCCATAAACATAATCATTAAGTATGGGGGCACCAATTGCGCTTAAATGAACCCTGAGTTGATGCGGACGAGCTGTAACTGGCTTACACTCAAGCCAAGCCCAAGTTCCAAACATTTGCAAAATACGTACACGAGTCAGTGCAGCTATGCCTTGTTTTCGTTTAGCAATTTTCATTGCTCCTGGTTTCAACTCATCCTCTTCGACTGGTAATTCGATATCAAACGTCTCAGGTAATAGACCATTAA
>Ga0364886_10011_pt1 | contig 134570 bp, 134 predicted proteins | sample ExccelJu500001D3_4_FD_206926 | JGI IMG/M metagenome (GOLD analysis project Ga0364886, IMG submission 206926) | Enriched cells from Trout Bog Lake Hypolimnion, Wisconsin, USA - BchlTB.July23.5000.01.D3 | ecosystem: Environmental > Aquatic > Freshwater > Lake > Hypolimnion/Profundal zone | place... | reverse complement strand
GGATATAGTTGGGCGCTACGTATTTGCATGGAATGAAGTAAAAAGTAGTGAAAGAAAATTAATAATATAAGTAGGAGACAAAATGATATCCCCCAAGAAAGCGAATGCAACAAGAATCTTTTTGATGCCCCGAATTAAAGCCATTCTGACATTGATTGGGCTAGGCATTGCCAGCGCCTTCATGATGGGAGGCGAGGCGCAAGCCGCTTATCCGGATAAACCGATTCGCCTCATCATCCCGTTTGCAGCTGGAGGCCCTTCAGATGTATTGGGAAGGTCGATTGGACAGCGCCTAAGTGTTTTAACTGGACAACCTGTTTTAGTAGAAAACAAACCTGGTGCTGGTACCAACCTCGCTGCGGACTATGTTGCTAAATCTCCAGCGGATGGCTACACCCTACTTCTAATGATGGTAGGCACTCAAGCAATTAATGAGGCAATGTATCCCAAGTTAAGTTACAGCACTCTGAAAGATTTTGCGCCCGTTAGCTTAGTGGCATCCTCTTCGCTTGCGCTTGTTGCCAATCCTGAATTGCCAGCTAAAAATCTAAAAGAAGTGATTGCCTATGCAAAAGCAAATCCTGGAAAGCTCAATTACGCAACTTCTGGTGCGGGCACTCCATTGCATATGGGTGGCGAACTTTTAAATAATCTGGCAGGCATCAAGATTGTCCATGTGCCTTACAAAGGCGCTGCACCAGCCTTGAATGATGTATTGGGTGGTCAAGTGCAATTGGCAATGGTTGGCACTCCATCCGTTCTTCAATACCTTAAAACAGGCAAATTGATTGGCATCGGCGTAACCAGCCTTAAGCGCTCTCCAAATGCGCCTGAAGTACCAACCATTGCAGAAACGATTCCTGGATACGAAGTGGAGTTAGTCTATGCAGTTGTAGCTCCTACCGGAACTCCCAAGCCCGTCATTACCTACTTAAATAGCCAACTTGCGAAAGCCTTAGAAAACCCTGAAGTTAAAGAGCGTCTGGCAGGACAAGGGTTTGATATTAGACTGAGTACTCCCGATCAATTGGGAGGCTACATTCGGAGCGAGCTGAAGAAGTGGGAGCCAATTGTGAAAGAATCTGGTGTTAAGCCTGAGTAAAAACTTGGAATGATTTATTTAATTTGAATTTAAGTGTGAGAAAACATGATTGAAACTTCTGGAAAAAAATTAGCTGGCCCGATTATTCGACTTCATCCAAATGACAACATTGTTGTTGCTCGGGTTGATGTCAGCATTGGGACCGAAGTGCCGAGTGAACACTTTACAAGCCGCAGTCAGGTTCCTGCTGGTTATAAGATTGCCACTAAAAAGATTACTAAAGGCGACCCTATTCTCAAATACAACGTTACCGTTGGATTTGCAAACACTGATATTGAACCGGGCACGATGGTACATAGCCATAACACCGAGTTCCGGGAATTTGATCGTGACTATGCTTACGCTAGCGAGTTCAAGCCCACTCAAATGCTGCCAGAATCTGAACGAGCAAGCTTCCAGGGCTATGTTCGCCCTAATGGCAAAGTGGGTACACGCAACTTCATCGGCATCTTGTCAACAGTGAATTGTTCAGCAACCGTTGTCAACAAAATTGCTGACTGGTTTACACCTGAACGCTTAAAGGATTTTCCGAATGTGGATGGGGTAGTCGCTTTCAGTCACGACATTGGCTGTGGCATGGAAATGAGTGGTGAGCCAATGCAATTGCTCCGCCGCACCATGGCAGGCTATGCACGTCACCCTAACCTAGCGGCTGCTTTAATCGTGGGTCTTGGTTGTGAACGCAATCAACTCAAGGGCCTGATGGAGCAAGAAGATCTCAAAGAAGGTCACAATCTGCACACTTTCATCATGCAAGAATCTGGCGGAACTCGTAAAACGATTGAAGCAGGCATCCAAGCCGTTAAAGCGCTGTTGCCAGAAGCCAATAAAGCGAAACGAGAAACCGTTTCAGCCAGCCACCTGATGGTTGGTTTGCAATGTGGTGGATCAGATGGATTCTCATCGATTACAGCGAACCCCGCACTCGGAGCAGCCATTGATATTCTGTCACGTCATGGCGGTACGGGCATCTTGTCAGAGACTCCTGAGATCTACGGGGTTGAACATACACTTACTCGCAGAGCTGCTTCAAAAGAGATTGGTGAAAAACTCATCAAGCGCATTCGTTGGTGGAAAGATGAATACTCAGTCGGTCGCGATGTTCAGATCAACGGTCAAGTCAGCCCAGGCAATCAAATTGGCGGTCTTGCTAATATCTTTGAAAAGTCACTCGGCTCTTCCATGAAAGGTGGCACAGGCCCATTAATGGAAGTGTATAAATATGCAGAGCCAGTCACTGCTAAAGGCTTTGTATTTATGGATACGCCAGGGTTTGATCCGGTTTCTGCAACAGGGCAAATTGCAGGTGGCGCCAATTTGGTGGCTTTCACTACGGGGCGTGGTTCTATGTTTGGCTCCAAGCCAGCCCCCTGTATCAAATTGGCAACCAATACGCCCATGTATCAACGTTTGACTGAAGACATGGACATCAACTGCGGAGAAATTCTAGATGGCACGGTATCAGTTCAAGAGATGGGGCAGCGGATTTTTGAACTCTTCCTACGTACCGCCTCTGGCGAAGCCTCCAAGAGTGAATTGCTGGGTCTTGGGGACTATGAGTTCGTACCTTGGCAAATTGGCGTGATGAGCTAAGTTCCAGCCACTGCAGTACCTAGAACAGGCGGGCCACGAGCCCGCTTTTTCTTTGTTCAAAAGAAGCTGAAATCAATCCCTAAGGGACTGTAGAATTAATGCTATTAGCTCAATCGGGACTTAAAGCAGGCTTATGAAATTTAAGGATTACTACGAAACGCTAGGTGTTGCACGTGGTGCCACTGAAGCCGATATTAAAAGTGCTTATCGCAAGCTAGCTCGAAAATATCATCCAGACGTCAACAAAGAAAAAGATGCTGAAGAGCGCTTTAAAGAAGTTGGTGAGGCTTATGCCGTGCTCAAAGATACAGAGAAGCGCGCAGCTTACGATCAAATGGGTAGCAACTGGAAGAGTGGTCAAGACTTCACTCCTCCGCCAAACTGGAATGAAGGTTTTGAATTCTCAGACGGTGGTTTTGGGGGTGGCGGCTACGAAGGAGATCAAAGTGAATTCTTTGAATCTCTTTTCGGTCGAGGTAAGCATCGCCAAGGTGGACGCAGTGGTCATTCTAGACAAGATCAAGGCATGCACTTTAAGGGCCAAGATCATCACGCAAAAATTTTGATTGATCTTGCCGATGCTTACAACGGCGCCAAAAGAACTATTGCTCTGCATATGCCAACTCTGGATGCAAGCGGTCATGTCATCACCCAAGAGCGCAAACTCGATGTCAGCATTCCCAAAGGAATTAAAGCCGGACAAAATCTGCGCTTAAGTGGGCAAGGCGGACCTGGTATGGGTGAAGGCGGCGCGGGTGACCTCTACCTGGAAATTGATTTCCACCCCAACCCGATCTACCGAGTTGATGGCAAAGATGTTTATCTGGACTTACCACTTGCGCCATGGGAGGTGGCACTTGGTACAACGGTAAAAGTACCCACTCCAGCAGGCACGACACTAGAGCTAACTATTCCAGCAAATACCATTGCAGGTCGCAAGATGCGACTCAAAGGCAAAGGCATTCCAAGCAAGGAGCCTGGGGACCTCTATGTCGTTACGATAATTGCGACACCGCCTGCTGATACTGATGCTCAAAAAGAAGCTTATCAAGCATTTGAGAAAGCTTTTGAATTCAACCCCAGAACACACTTGAAGGGATGATGGAGATGACACAAGCGAATATCACCTGGATTGAAGGCGCCATTGTTGAGAATGAAATTCACATGAGTATTGTGGAACTATCTCAAGCGGCAAGCACTAGCGAAGAACTCATCATGGCATGGGTTACTGAGGGCGTCCTCAGCCCAACAGGATCATCACCTCAGGACTGGCGCTTTGGCGGCGATTCATTAAGCAGAACCAAGACCGCCGTGCGCCTCAGTAGGGATCTCGAAATCAATACCCCGGGATTGGCGCTGGCGCTTCAGTTACTGGATCAAATCTCTGATCTTAGAGCGCAACTGGTGCGCATTGCTAGCAGCAAAAAGGACTAAACCTCAGCCCTTTGCAATAAGCTTTCCCAACGCTGCATCTTTTGCTCTAAGTCAGCGGTAATCTCCGATAAACGAGCCTGCATGCTGGCTGCCAGCTCAGGCTCATTTTTATACAATTCAGGATTACTCATCTCGATTCCAATATCCGCCTGCTCTGTTTCCAGATTCTCAATCTGCACAGGCAATACTTCAAGCTCTTGACGCTCTTTACCATTTAGCTTTGACACCCCACCTTTAACTGCCGCAGGCTTTACTTCAGTCTTAGCAACCGTCTTCTCAACAGGCTTAGTTGTTTGCTCTTGTTTTGCAGCACCATTTGCTGCGCGAATTTTGTCTGAACGCGCCTTTTGAATCTTCCAATCTTCATAGCCACCCTCATACTCGCGCCAAAAGCCATCACCTTCATTCGCAATAATGCTGGTAACCACGTTGTCCAAGAAATAGCGATCGTGACTTACTAAGAAGACAGTGCCTTTGTAGTCTTGCAGTAACTGCTCGAGCAAGTCCAAGGTATCAATATCTAAATCATTCGTTGGCTCATCAAGCACCAATACGTTTGCGGGTCTTGCAAACAAGCGGGCTAGTAGCAAGCGGTTACGCTCACCACCAGATAAAGTGCTTACAGGGGAATTTGTGCGCTCAGGAGAAAACAAGAAATCGCTTAAATAACTCTTCACATGTTTACGATTGCCATTGATCTCAATCCACTCGCTTCCAGGGCTAATGTAATCTTCCAAAGAGGCGTTGAGGTCAAGACCTTCACGCATTTGATCAAAGTAAGCCACTTCAATACGGGTACCCATCGTCGCTGTACCAGAATCCGGTGCAATCGTTCCCAAAATTAACTTGAGCAAAGTTGTTTTACCGGCGCCGTTAGGTCCTAAGAAACCAACCTTGTCGCCACGCAAAATGGTTGCTGTGAAATCTGTCACGATTGGTCGATCGTAAGATTTCGACACATTCTGTAGGTCGGCAACAATCTTGCCACTACGATCTCCAGCAGATACAGCTAGCTTGACCTGGCCAATGGCATCGCGCCTTTGTGAGCGGCTCACGCGAAGGTTTTCTAAACGGGCAATACGGGCAACACTGCGTGTCCGACGCGCCTCAACCCCTTTACGAATCCACACTTCTTCTTGCGCAAGCAATTTATCCGCACGCGCATTAGCCAATGATTCGGAATTCATTTCCTGATCTTTTAAAACCTCATACGCTGAAAAGTTTCCGGGATATGAGCGCAATATGCCACGATCCAGCTCCACAATTTGTGTGCAAACATTGTCCAAGAAGGCGCGATCATGCGTCACCAAAATGACCGAGCCTTGATATTCTTTTAGGAGCTCTTCTAACCAGGCAATCGAATCCAAGTCCAAATGGTTGGTAGGTTCATCCAAAATCAGCACATCAGGCACCTCTACTAAAGCGCGCGCTAAGGCAACCCGTTTCTTGGTCCCACCAGACAATGTATTGATCTTCAGATCAGCCTCGAGATGCAATCGGTCCAAGGTTTCATGAACACGTTGTTCCCAGTTCCATCCGCTGACAGACTCTAACTCAGACTGAACTTCGTCAAGGCGATGGTGAGACGCATCATCCCATTCTCCGATACTGAGAGCCTCATACTCTTCACGTAGCGCCTTGGCCTGTGCAACGCCTTGAGACACTGCATCGAAGACGGTTTCATTCGCTTCAAAAATGGGTTCTTGGGGGACATAGGCTATACGCAGGCCTTGCTGGTATTGCAGCAGTCCATCATCCAATTTTTCTATGCCAGCCAAGATCTTCAATAAAGAAGATTTGCCAGTGCCATTGCGGCCAATTAAGCCAACACGCTCCCCAGATTCGAGGGAAAAAGCAGTGTTTGCGAGGAGGTCAACGTGGCCAAAAGCCAGTTTTGCATCAGTAAGTACGATTAAAGCCATGGCGACATTATCAACGCTTCAGCAAAAGAGGGGATATTTCCCCCAATTTCTGCGAGACTAGCTGCATATGACCTGCAAATTATCGACTTCCGCACCGCGCCTTATTTTGTTTGCAGGCCATGCTGGAACTGGAAAATCTACTCTAGCCAAAAGGGCTCTGCCCCTAATTGTCAAAAAGACCGGGGCAGATTTTTTCTTCTTGGATAAAGATACGGTTTATGGGGCCTATAGCTCGCACGTGATGCAGCTGACTACCCATAACCCCAATGACCGAGACAGCCCCTACTACCTCGAAAATCTGCGTGATTGGGAGTATTCCGGCCTGATTGATATCGTCAGAGAAAATCTACTCCTCGGTGTGAATGTCATTTTGGTTGGACCATTCTCAAGAGAAATTCAAAGTGGCAAGATGTTTAGCCCCACAGCTTTGGGCATTCCACCAGAAACCAGCATCCGACTTGCCTGGATAGATTTAGAAGAGAAGGAAGCAAAGCTTCGGATAGAGCAACGTGAAGATCCACGAGATGATTGGAAGCTAGCGAACTGGAATCAATATGCCAAACGCAGAATTGAGCCACCAGAGCATCCAGCCATTTTTCGATTCGATAATCTTCAGTTCAACGAAGAGCGCTTTGAAGAACTGGTTGATCAACTGACTCAATAAAAAAGATTAAAAAAATAGGGCTCCTTCAGGAGCCCTACCTCAAGACCTAAGAACTGAATTCTTAGAACTTGTAAGTCACACCAACGCCTGGTGTCCACGGGTTAAGCGTTAACTTACCCAAATTAGTACCGCCAGCAACAGTCGTCACATTAGTGCTCATCTGAACGTATTTAACATCCACGTTTAAGCCCCAGTTTTTATCAAACATATAGTCCATACCTACCTGGCCAACCAAACCGATGCTGTTTTGATCAACTTGAACAGAGTTACCCAAGGCTGGGAAATTAGAACGATTGCCAAAAATGGTGTAGTTCACACCAACACCGACGTAAGGCTTAAACGCACCTAAGTCTGTAAAGTGATACTGAGCTACTAAAGATGGTGGTAGAGCAGTAATCTTTCCTGCATTAGCATTGTTTGAGCCGTAAGTAACATTTACTTGTTGTGGGTAAGTTAAAACCAACTCAGCAGCAATATTCTTAGTAAAGAAGTAAGAAACATCAAACTCAGGAATAACCTTGTTTTCAGCTTTGACGTTTAAGGCTTGGACGGTTTGCGTTTGTCCATTCTGAAATAACACGTCAACAGCACGCACACGAATCATCCATGGATTTTCACTTGATGATTGAGCTTGTGATGCGATTGGTGCCAATGAAGCTACTGCGGCCATGGCCACTACTAGTGATTTGAGACGCATGATATTTCCCTCTTTTGTTTTCAATTTGATGAATTCATTTTCAAATTGCAAGAAGGAAATGGATTTGATTTGCATCAAACCCGCTGTCATAGATTTGTCACCATTTGCTTAAAAGCAACAATGTTTTGTCGAGTTTTTGATCTATATCAAAACAAGCGACATTTGATCTTTTTACAGAACCTTGGAGTAGGTTCCGCGCGCTTGAGATTCTCTTAAATGACGGTCAAAAGTCATGGCTACGCGCCTTGCTAAGAGACGTCCTTTGATAGGCACTACCATGCGAGACCCTTGCCATTCAAGGAGCCCAGCCTCTTCCAAGCCTTTTAATTCTTCAAGCTCGACCTTAAAGTATTTAGGGAATTCAATTCCATGATCTTTTGCAAACTGATCAGTGTCTAGTGCAAATTGGCACATCAACTCGCCAATGAGCTCGCGGCGTAATAGGTCATCCTTGTCCAGGCGCATTCCTCTAAGGGTTGGCAAATGCCCGGCATCAATTGCTGCGTAATACTCATCTAAGGTTCTGACGTTTTGCGAATAGCAATCATCCACCTTGCCAATAGAAGAAATCCCAAAAGCTAATAAATCACATTCAGCTTGTGTGGAGTAACCCTGAAAATTACGATGTAGCTTTCCCTCTTTCTGAGCGATGGCTAGTTCATCGTCCGGCTTGGCGAAGTGATCCATTCCAATAAAGACATAACCTGCCTCACCCAAGCGCTCAATCGTATTTGAAAGAATATTGAGCTTATCTGCTGCTGGCGGCAACTCTGCCTCAGAAATTCTGCGCTGCGGCTTAAAGATGTGTGGCAAATGCGCATAGTTATAGACGGAGAGCCTATCAGGACTCATCTCCAGCACTAGATCCACTGTCTCTTTAAATGTTTCGGGTGTTTGCTTGGGTAAGCCGTAGATCAAATCGACGCTTCTGGATTTAAATCCATACTTTCTGGACCAGTCAATGACAGCACGCGTCTCTTCGACAGTTTGGACGCGGTGCACTGCTTCTTGCACTGCCAAATTAAAATCTTGGACTCCAAGGCTAATCCGATTAAATCCAAGTTCAGCTAGTAATGCAATATCTGCTTCGGTAACGCGACGAGGATCAATCTCAATCGAGTACTCACCACCAGGGAGTAACTCAAAATGCTCACGCGTGTAGAACATGAGTTCTGACATCTCTTCATGAGACAAGAAAGTTGGTGTACCGCCACCCCAATGCAACTGGGTAATAGGAATTTTTTTCTGAGCACCCATAGCTGCCGTCACCATCGCCATTTCTTTGGCTACATACTTAATATACTTGGCGCTACGGCCATGATCTTTGGTGATGATCTTGTTACAGCCACAGTAGTAACAAATGTTTGGGCAGAAGGGTAAGTGAAAATACAGCGATAAAGGTTCATCCACTTTGGCGACCCGTTCAAGCGCGCCCAAATAATCCGCTTCAGCGAATGCATTATCGAATCGATCTGCGCTTGGGTAAGAGGTATAACGCGGTCCATTGATATCAAACTTTTTCAAAAGCTCGGGATGGAATAACACTTCTACTTCACTGTTTGACGAATTAACCACTGCTGTGCCCATAAAGACGAATCGATGTTAAATATGCATTATTGAGAGAGGCAATCAAGCGCGACTGCTTCTGCCACTTTAATCCCATCAACGCCTGCAGACAAGATTCCACCCGCATAACCTGCTCCCTCGCCCGCAGGGTATAGGCCTTTGATGTTCAGACTTTGAAAATTAGGGCCCCGGGTAATGCGTAATGGCGAAGAAGTTCTGGTTTCGACCCCAGTTAAGACAGCATCTTTCATAGAAAAGCCCTTAATCTGCTTTTCAAAGACAGGAATAGCCTCTCTGATCGCCTCTATGGCATAGGCAGGCAAGCTATCGGCTAAATCCGTTAAATGAACACCAGGCTTATAGGATGGTATGACGCTGCCAAATTCTGTAGAAGGCTTACCTGCTAAAAAATCGCCGACCAGTTGACCTGGCGCTTCATAAGTTGACCCACCAAGGACATAAGCCTTCGATTCAATTGCTCGCTGGAACTCAATACCAGCCATTGCACCGCCAGGGTAATCATCAGGCGTAATACCAACGACGATTCCGGCATTCGCATTGCGCTCATTACGAGAGTATTGACTCATGCCATTAGTGACAACACGATTTGGCTCCGAGGTTGCAGCAACTACGGTACCGCCCGGGCACATACAAAAGCTATACACAGAACGGCCATTTTTAGCGTGATGCACCAACTTGTAATCGGCAGCGCCAATCATGGGATTGCCAGCATGGGGACCTAAGCGCGCTTTATCAATCAGGGATTGAGGATGCTCAATCCGAAAACCCACCGAGAAGGGTTTGGCTTCCATATACACACCAGCATCATGCAATGCTTGAAAGGTATCGCGTGCGCTGTGACCTAAGGCGAGCACTACCTGATTAGCCGGTAGATCCTCATGCCCTTCTATTTTGACGCCCTGAATGTGATCATTCTGAATATCAAAGCCGATGACTTTCTGAGAGAAACGAATCTCGCCACCCAGCGCAATAATCTCTTCCCGAATTTTTTCGACCATACCTACCAAACGGAAGGTGCCAATATGGGGTTTAGCGACGTAGAGAATTTCTTCAGGGGCTCCGGATTTGACAAACTCGTTTAATACCTTGCGACCATAAAACTTAGGATCTTTAATTTGGCTCCAAAGCTTACCGTCTGAGAATGTACCTGCTCCACCCTCGCCGAACTGGACATTAGATTCCGGGTTTAAAACATTTTTGCGCCACAAATCCCAGGTATCTTGGGTTCTCTCGCGAACTTTCTTACCCCTCTCAAGCACAATCGGCTTGAATCCCATCTGTGCCAATACCAATGCCGCAAAAATCCCACAGGGTCCAAAACCAATCACGACAGGTCGCAGCAGTGTTCCCGACTCAATACCCTCTGGCGCTTTAGCAACAAAGTGATAGCTTGTATCAGGCGAAGGTCTGATGTGAATATCATTTGAAAATTGCTTGAGTACGCCCTCTTCATCCTTCACGGAGAGATCAACGGTGTAAATGAAGGCGAGCGCTACATTTTTTCTAGCGTCGTAGCTGCGCTTAAAGACAGTAAATGTATTTAAGTCTCTAGGGGCTAAATGTAGGCGCTTCAGAATGGCCAGCTCCAATACCTCAGGAGGATGGTCAATCGGTAAACGCAGTTCAGTAATACGAATCATGGGGTTCTACGATACACAGTATGAATGCTTACTCTGCCTTCGCCCCCGAGCTTCTAACCACATTCGCCATCCGATCGAAATCTTTGACAAGCAGTTGATTGAACTCATTAGGCGTAAGACTGCCAATCTCAATACCCTGACGTCGCATACGCTCAATGATCTCTGGCTGTTTCAGTAGTTTAGACATTTCTGCAGAAATTTTATTAGTCACCTCTTTTGGTGTACCAGCGGGCGCCAGCAAACCAAACCAACTGTCAAATGCGTAACCTTTTATCGTATTACCAATAGGAGGAACGCCGGGTACAAAAGGCGAAGGTTTCTCTGAAGATACCCCCAAGAAACGAATACGGCTGTCAGTGGCAAATGGAAGTGCAGCAACGTTCGCAGCAATCACTGCCTGTGCACGATCAGCTAGTAACTCGGTAATCGCATCACCCGTCCCTTTGGTGGGAATATGAACCAAATCAATGCCAGCCATACTATCGAAATAAGCCATCGCTAAATGTGATGCACTGCCATTACCAGCACTAGCGTAATTAAATTGTCCTGGCTTAGCCTTGGCCAGCGCAACAAACTCAGCAACAGTCTTTGTTGGAGATTCTGCATTAGTCATCAAGATGTAACTGCTAGTTCCAATATAGGCTGCTGCCGTGAAATCTTTAATCGGATCAAAATTTAATTTAGGAAATAAAGTGCCATTGATGTTGTGGCTCGCTGCAGCCATCACCAAGGTATATCCATCAGGCGCAGATTTAGCCACAATGCCAGTTCCGACAGTGCCACCGGCACCCGCCCTGTTCTCAACTAAGACTGGTTGTCCAAGCGCTTGGCCTAATTCAACTGAGAAGGACCTAGCCAAAGCATCCTGAACACTGCCTGGTGAAAATGGCACGACGATCTTAATCAGCTTACTAGGCCAAACTTCTGCTCCCAAGGCCGAATGGCCAAGACTAGACAAAATCACTCCTGTCGCTAAGACTAAGAAATAGCGAATTTGACGAGCAAGAGAAGTATTCATGGATATTCCGTTTAAAGGGCCTAATTCACAAAATGATACTGGGTATATGGCTAGCGCTCTTTAAAGGCGATAATGCGCCATGGCTCTACGCGCAACTATCCACAAAGCCGACCTCCACGTCGCCGATTCAGACCGTCATTACTACGGTAGTCACTCGCTAACCATTGCTAGACACCCCTCCGAGACCGAAGAGCGGATGATGGTGAGGCTCATCGCTTTTGCCCTCCAGGCACAAGAAGATCTCACCTTTACCAAAGGACTGAGCGATACCGATGAGCCGGATCTCTGGATTAAAGACCTCACAGATGCGATTAAGTTATGGATTGAGATTGGCCAACCTGATGAACGCCGCATTCTCAAAGCATGTGGACGATCCGACCAGGTGATTGTGTATTGCTATGGCGGGCATACAAGCAAAATCTGGTGGGATGGCATTGCCAATAAGCTCACACGTGCTCGCAACTTAAAAGTCATTTCTATTCCAGCTGAACAGGCCAATGAACTCAATAAATTAGTGGAACGTAGTATGGTCATCCATATCAACATTCAGGATGGCGAAGCCTACGTTTCTTCCGATCAAGGACAAGTTACGATTACCCCTGAGATCTGGCGCAACAATACCTAAGCAGTCAATTTCAGTAATGAAGCCCATCATCTTAGATACCAATATCTTGCTTGATATTTTTGTCTTTGAAGATGTCAGAGCGGACCGATTAAGAAATGCTGTTCTCAATCGACAGATCAAGACCTATTCAAACCAAACTAGCGTAGAAGAATTAGCCGATGTCATCTCGCGCCCACTCTTTACCTTAGAAGAAGGCCGACAAGCAGAAATCATGGGGCAATGGCAGTCTTTGAGTCAGCCCATAGAAGATCTCAAGCTAGAAGCGGCGCCTTGGAAATGCCAAGACCCTGATGATCAGGTCTTTTTAGATCTTGCCTTTACAGTACGGCCTTCGATCTTAATCAGCAAAGACAATGCTGTATTGAAACTAGCAACTCGAGCACTCAAAGAAGGTGTCTGGATTACTGCTGACTACAACGCCTTTACTCTCTAGACCGAGAGCTTGAGGTTCAAGCTTTGCGCTGCTTGCGCAGCAATATGAAATGATTTCAATCGCGCCTGATGGTCGAATATCTGACCGGTCACAATCACCTCATTTGCTCCCGTTAGATCCATCCAATGCTGCATCTGTTGCTTGACAGTATCGAGAGAGCCCACTGCAGAACACGCTAAAGAGCGTATTACTGATGCTCTTTCATGCGGCTCCCAGAAGTCTTCCATGTTGCTAGTTGGTGGAGGTAATTGCCCACGAGTATTGCGACGCATTCTTGCAAAATGCTGCTCTAAGGTTGTAAATAAATACTGAGCTTGTTCATCGGTATCAGCAGCAACCACATTCATCACAAAAGCAGCATAAGGGCTAGCTAATTTATCTGAGGGCTTAAATAGATTGCGATAGGTATTCATGGCATCGATCAATTGCTCGGGAGCAAAATGAGAGGCAAAGGCATAAGGCAGGCCAAAGTGGGCTGCCAATTGAGCGCCATATAGGCTTGAGCCCAAAATCCAAATAGGCACCTCGGTGTCAGCCCCCGGAATTGCTTTAACAGCCTGCCCCTCCTGAATGGGTCCAAAGTAGTGTTGCAGCTCACGCACATCTTGTGGAAAGCGATCATCGCTGCCCAATAAGTCTCGACGCAAAGCTCTTGCTGTCATTTGATCGGTACCAGGCGCACGACCAAGCCCCAGATCGATCCTATCGGGAAAGAGTGAGGCTAAGGTGCCAAACTGCTCTGCAATGACTAAGGGGGCGTGATTCGGCAGCATCACGCCACCAGAACCCACCCGAATACGCGAGGTACCTGCAGCGATATGCCCAATCACGACTGCCGTGGCCGAACTGGCATTACCCGTCATATTGTGATGCTCAGCCAGCCAATAGCGCGTATAGCCCCACTGCTCGGCATGCTGCGCAACATCCAAGGAATTGCGCAAAGCATCTGCTGCGGTAAATCCCTGCGGGATAGGAGATATATCTAGAATGGAGTACGGGACACTATTAGTCATCCCAAGATCATACTGAGAAAGTAAAGATTTGACATGAACCAAGCGCGGATGGCAGCGGCTGATGAAGGCCTCTTTAAACCTGGTAGTAAGCTTAAGCACAAAAAGACAGGTGGCTTTTATAAAGTCGTTCTGCTGGCCAACGTAGAGGCGAATCTAGAACCGGCCTATGTTTATGAATCTCTGCAAAGTCATGATTTTTGGATCAGACCAAAAGCAGAGATGGAAGATGGGCGCTTTGAACTCATCACAGAATAAAACGGGAGCATGAAATGAGCGAAGATCGCATTACTAATCTAGAAATTAAGCTGAGTTTCACAGAAGACCTCATCGAAAAACTCAATCAGATTGTTTACAAACAACAACAGCAAATTGAGTTTCTATATCGAGAGCTCAAATCCATTAAAGAACAAGCCAGTAGCAGCGGTGGTGGCGGTTCAGGCAGCCTTAAAGATGAAATTCCCCCTCATTACTAATGCCCCTTGATTTATTCTGGATAATCGAATATCATTTTTGATATATATCAATATTGATATAATTTAAGAATGGCCGAATGGATAGTTGAAACCCTGAATGAAACAGTTGATTTGGAATTGGAGGCATTGCCAGATGATATTCGAAGTAGGTTTGTCAGAATCTCAAACCTGCTAGAACAATTTGGCCCCCACAACGTTGGCATGCCTCACATCAGAAGTCTTGGGGATAAATTATGGGAAATCAGAGCATCGGGTAGAGATGGAATTGCTAGGGGAATTTACATTGTTGCAACAAGAAAAAGTATTGTCGTTTTACATGTTTTTATAAAGAAAACTCAAAAAACACCGTCTAGGTCTATCTTGATCGCAGTCAAAAGAGCGAAGGTGGCAAAACTACTATGACCAAAATATCTAATTTACATAAACGTTGGATCAAAAATCCAAGCTATAGAAAAGCCTACGCTGAATCAAGCATGGAATTTGAGATTGCCAAGGAGGTTATTCAGGCAAGAATGAAGAGTGGCCTTTCTCAAGAAGCGTTAGCAGAACGCATGCATACCTCTCAATCTGCGATTGCAAGACTTGAGAGTGGCAATAGCCTCCCCTCCCTAAGAACGCTATCAAAGTTTGCTCAGGCTACAAATTCACAGATTCACATTCAATTCAAGCCTATTAAAATGTTGAAGCATAAAATTGCAGCCTAAATTACTGATACCATAAGCTCGCTGACATATTTTTTACTTAGAAGGAGTCAACCATGGGTAACTTAACGCCGTTCCTAGTTCAATGGGCATTAACCTCTTTATCCCTGTGGGTAGCCAGCTATATCTTTAGTGGCTTGCGCTTTGCCGATGGTGGATCGCTCTTGATTGCAGCTCTGTTGCTTGGCTTTGCTAATGCCATTGTGAAACCACTTCTCATCCTATTCACACTCCCACTGACTGTGTTGACGATGGGATTATTCTTGCTAGTCATTAATGCACTGGTGTTGATGCTAGTTTCTTCACTAGTCAGCGGCTTCACCATCTCCAGCTTCTGGACAGCATTTTTTGCCAGTATCTTTATTGCTTTGTTCAGCCTCTTTGTTAGCGGAGTGCTGTTTTAAGTATTTGTCTTAAGTACTAATTTGCTCCTGCAGTAATATCCGACCAAGGACGCAGCGCAGTCTTGCATGGCTGTGACTTGGTCGCCATCGACTTAGCATTTTCAGCCAAGATCGTAGCCCCGCCAGTCAAGATACCTAGGCCAATTGTCACTGCGCTATTCACCACTCCAGCCTGATTAATTCCCGAGCTAGGATTTTGTAGCGTTCCCTGTAATTTGATCAGGTTGCCCAAATCAACGCCCAAGGTAAGCCCTGATTTCTCCCTGGGAAAGATCTTGAGGTTAATTTCCTCGTTATTCAAATTCACAGTGCCATTAAGCACCACATCTAACCTGTCAGTTTCTACGCCAACAGTATCAACAACACTCACCAGGCCATTGTTGATTGGTAAATACGCTACCGCGCATTCCAAAACAGTTTGATTGGATTTTTTGCGCAAGGGATTCACAGCATCAAGCACTGTGATCACAAAATCACCGCCTTTATTGAGGAAACTGGTTGCAAGTTTTGCTTGGCCAACCGATATTTGAATTTTACCGTTTGCTCTACTAGCCAATTGATGCATGCTGATTCCGGAACTCTTCAAATTAAATGCAACCTTAGTGTCACCACCACTGACCTTGGATTTAGCATCAGCGAGAATCTGTTCAATCGTAAAACCTTTGGCAAAGCCATCGATAGAGAGGCTCGGCGCAGTACTCTGAAACTTATCTAGAGATACATTTCCCTGCGCACGACCATTGCCCAAATCAAAACTAAAGTCTTGCATGTTGATGCGATCACCACTGAATGTTAAGGTTGCACGCAAATCACGAATGGGCTCCTGATCTGGCAAGCCCAACTGAGCAATGTCGACATTAACCTTGCCATTTGCCATTGGCAATAAGTCAAATGGCAAATGATCTTCATTAAAGAAGTATTTAGACTTTTCCTTTAGTCTTGAGGCAGCATGCGCAATCTTGCCATCGGACACCGCCAAAGCGGAGCCAGCTACAAGCGAGGTCAAATCAAAAGATTTTGATTTGAGGGCAATATCAAAACTTACTAACTGCTGGGGAGTTTTATAAATATCGCCACGAACCAAGAGTGATTTGCCATTCAAAGTAATGTCCAGGTCAATATTGACCTTTAACGGCGAGGCATTCCAACTATTCAATATTTTGCGAACGGACGTTACTTTGCCGCTCACCCCTAAACTGTCATTAGCATGCTTCATATCCAATTGAATGGCAGTCTTATCGCCACCGCCCGATAAAGATAAGCGCTGTACTTCAAAAATATTTTGAGGCCCAGAACCATCTTGATAAGAAATTCGAGCATCTGTAATGCTGACAGTTTCAATAGAGATAAAACTATCGTCGCCATTATTAGGTGCAGCACTTTCTGGTTTATCGGTATTGGCATTCGCTGTAACTCCCTGGGCCAGAGGGGCAGCCAAAACCCAATTGCCCCGCCCCTCAGCGTTGGATTGCAGGTGAGCATCCAAGCCATTGAGATTGATACGGGTAATTTCTATACGCTTGCTCAATAAAGGCAGCAAGCCAATGCCAATATCAATCTGCTTGAGCTTAATCATGTCTGAGCCCGAAGCCCAAGAGGCATTACTAAGAGAAACATCTTCAGCCTTAACGCCAATAGAGGGAAAGATCGTCAAGTTCACAGGTCCTGCGATCTTCAAATCACGTCCAGTAGCTGCCTTTACAGAAGAGCTCAATAGCTGCGTGAGTTGGGCAGGGTTAATCGTACTAATAGCATACCAAGCACCCCCCATCGCTAAAACGAGTAAAGCTAGAAATACCAGCATGAATAACTTCAGGTTTTTATGCATATCTCAATATAGCGCATGCCCCATAAAAGCACCGCAACATTGACAATCAGGTTAGTATTTTAGGAATAAAAATATAAGCGCTGAGACTACATTTCCATGAAACTGGTTACCTACAAAACGAAGTCAAATCAATACCTCATTGGGGTCATGCAATACCCCAACATTATTGAATTAACCTCATACCTCCAAAAAGCATGCACACCAGTGGGTAACATGGTTGAGCTTTTGCGAGAGCTAGAAAGTAATAAGACACTTTTTTCTGAACTTAATCAATATATTCAGTCGACAAAAAACTTCATCCCGCTGACAGAGGTGGAACTTCAGGCACCCTTGTTACGCCCTGGAAAAATTGTTGCCCTGGGTAGAAATTATGCCGATCACGCCAAAGAAACTGGCGTACAGCCGTTTGAGAAACCCCGCATTATTTCTAAGTTTCCATCTTCCATTACAGGACCTAATACCATTATTCATACACCCCCCGGTGTCACTAAGCTCGATTTTGAAATTGAATTAGCAGTAGTGATTGGAAGAAGGGCTAAAAATATTTCCAGAGATCAGGCGCTCAACTATGTTGCCGGGTACACGATCTTGAATGATGTCAGCGCCCGAGAGTTTCAGTTTGATATCAGCCCACCACAAACAACTTTCGCCAAAAGCATGGATGGGTTTTGCCCATTGGGACCCTATATTTTGACGGCAGATGAGCTGACCAATCCCCAGGAACTAGAGTTAAACCTCTGGCTCAATGGTGAACTCATGCAGCATGGCAACACTCGGGATATGCTTTTCCCTGTGGACTTTCAGATTGAATATATTTCCACATTCACCACCTTAGAGCCCGGGGATATTATTGCTACCGGGACTCCAGCAGGCATAGGCGCCTTCAGAAACCCACCAGTTTGGTTAAAACCGGGAGATGAGGTCAAGCTATCCATCACCTACCTAGATGCTTTGACTAATACCATCGCTTAGCTTATGAAAGAAAATATGAACGCCAAAAAATATCTCATAAAATATTTCCTTTGCTTGGCCGCTTTCTTTTTTAGCCTTTCAGGATTTGCTCAAAGCAACTCAGCGGCAAACTATCCGATCCGTCCTATTAAAGTCATTATTGGATTTACTGCTGGAGGCCCTACTGACATCATTGCGCGAGTTCTCGCTAAAGAAATGACTCTCAATCTAGGGCAGCCTGTAATTGTGGAAAATATTGCCGGTGCCAATTCGATGATTGCTACGAATGCAGCACTCAATGCTGCACCGGATGGCTACACCTTGTTTTGCGCATCACTCCATTTCAACGTAAATCCTATTCTCAAGAAGAATGTTTACAAACCATTGCAAGATTTTGTTGCAATTGAACAAGTTGCTAACTTACCCATGGTGATGGTGACTAGCCCTGAATCACCTTATAAAACTGTGAATGATGTTGTGCAAGCAGCTAAAGCACGTCCAGGCGTAATTAACTATGCGATATCAGGCAATGGCAGCTCTGGCCACCTGACCGCAGAAATGTTTGCAGAAGAGGCCCATTTGCAGATGACTGGCATCCCCTACAAAGGAAACGGCCCAGCCCTGATAGACGTAATGGCTGGAAGAGTCGATTTCATGTTCTACCCGATTGTTGGCGTTCCAGAGTTGGCTAAAAATAATCGTATTCGCGTTCTCGCTACCGGCACTAAAGCGCGCAGTCCAGATTTCCCGGGCGTGCCCACTATGAACGAAGCTGGCTTTAAGGGTTTTGAGGACACTGCTCCATGGGTTGGATACTTTGCCCCCAAAGGCACGCCAGAGTCAGTGGTAAAGCGTCTGAATGCTGCTATCACCAAAGCATTGGCAAGCCCTGAAGTCGTTACCAGCATTAAAAATTTAGGTGCCGAGCCAGTAGGTGGAAGCTCAGCAGAATTTCAAGCCTTCTTAAAAGCCGATGTGGCGCGCTGGACAAAAATTATTAAGGCTGCCAATATCAAAGATGAATAATGCAAGCGCTTAAAATATAGCATTACCTCAACTAAGAATGACATGACCACTCCAGCCGCCCTACCTAAATGCCCAGCCTGCCAGGAGGATATGACCTATCCAGATGGCGAAAATTTTGTCTGTGCACAATGCGGGCATGAGTGGCCCATGGCTGCAGTAGCAGATGACATTGAAGTGGGGTTGATCGTAAAAGATGCCAATGGCAATTTACTGGCTGACGGGGATACCGTTACCCTCATCAAGGACCTGAAAGTTAAAGGCTCTTCAACCACCCTTAAGGTTGGCACCAAGATCAAGGGTATTCGCCTAGTTTCGGGCGATCATGAAGTGGACTGCAAAACAGAAGCAGGCAATATGCTGTTAAAAGCCTGCTTCCTTAAAAAAGCCTAACTAAGCGCTGGCCTTCTTCAAAGTCGCGTAGATCTGATCCTTCAAAAGTAATTTCTCTTTCTTGAGGGTTTCAATTTCCTCAGGGGTAGCGGGCTCTTTATGAGACTCCATGCGCAAAATCTTTGCGTCTAAATCATTGTGCTTATCAAATAAATGTGAAAAATGGCGATCCGACGTTTTTAGCTTACTAATTAATTCACGATATTCAGGGAACATAAACTCTCTTTAGATGTTGGTGGTCGATAACTGCACTGTTCCAGTTTAGCAAGTGAGCGCCCAATTTCAAGGTACTGAAAACAATTTTTTGATAAATCCACCAACCCACTTGTAATTTCACGGAAAACCCTCATATAGAAGCAGCAAATCCTTATATAAATTGCAGTAATATCAAACAGTGCACTATGCACAATAACTACCAAAAGAAGGGTAATAAACCATGGCTACAAAGAAGTTATCAGCAAAAAAGAAAGTAGCTACCAAGGTGGTAAAAAAAGCCCCTGCAAAAAAAGCTACTAAAAAGCCAGTTGCCAAAAAGGCTCCTGCCAAGAAGGTAGTGAAAAAGGTAGTGAAAAAACCAGCAACGAAGAAAGTAGTTGCCAAAAAAGCTACTCCTAAGAAAGTGGCTGCCAAAAAGCCAGTTGCTAAGAAACCAGTTAAAAAAGTAGCGGCAAAGAAACCTGCTGTCAAAAAACCGGCTAAGAAGCCAGTTAAAAAGGCTGCCATTAAATCACCCAAGGTTGATCAATACGGACTAGAGTCGGACGATGAGTTTTATGGTCTTTACTTTGCCAAATCCACCGACGAAGGTTTGGTAGAAGTAAAGCCATGCACCTTCTCGCTGATGTATTGGTGGAAAGGCCTGCTTGGCTACCCTGACATGATCGAGATCTCCAGAGACAGCAATACTGCGATGCTGCAGTTTGAATCCACCTTCGGTGGCGGCGACTCTGGTGAAACAGAATTAACAGAGCAAGATACCTTAGAGATTGATCACATCATTGAAGTCGATGAAGAAGAGCGACTGGTATCCCTCTACTCCTACGTGCCCATCCCCGTTCCAGATAAACTCATTGCCGCTTTAGGTTTAGCGATCTTGAATATCAATCCGGAAACGCGTTATGGCAGCCTAGAAATTTGCTCCACAACCAATGAAGAAGATGAAGATGAGCATTTCCTTAGATATCGTGTTGCAACTTACTTGCGCGGCATTAAATCTGGCAAGGTAGAAGCAATTGAAAGCATGATCACTAACGGATCTGAATTCTTTGGTATCGCTTTAGATGCCATGTGTGTGGATAAATCGATTAAGAAGTGGTTGCTTAGCTAATTTCTAAAGATTAATTTCCACAGGCATAGATGTAAGTCATAGGAAAGCGGTCGTTTACTGTTTTACGTCCTTCCAGAACAGTTGCGGTTCGCTTTCCTAGTTTTTTACACTCCTCCACAGCCGCATCGTGAGACTCCTCTTCTGTGGCTGATTTCGGAGAGTGCACCCCAATAGTTCCATCAGACTGTCGATAGACGCCAAACTGACTAGGTGGGGTCCCGCAAGCCACAAGACTGAGGCCAACAATAGCAATTACAGTAAGATAATTTTTATTCATGAATACACTACTCCGTGGGTGCTGTAAGCCTATATTAACGGAGCTTTAATATTCGTTTTGGCAATTAACCATTAAATACATATGACCACTCTTCCCTGCATTGAAATAGAAACCGCACCCAATCCAAGCGCTTCAGTAATCTGGCTCCATGGCCTAGGCGCTGACGGAAACGACTTTGTACCTATTATTCCTCAGCTCAAACTGACAGATTGTCCAGCAATTCGGTTTGTTTTCCCAAGCGCACCCAGCATGGCGGTTACTGTAAACGGTGGCTATGTCATGCCAGCTTGGTATGACATCACCGGTAGAGATCTCACCGATCGCCAAGATGTATCTGGTATACAGAAATCTGCTGCAGCCATCACCGCCCTGATTGAGCGCGAAGCTACCCGTGGCATTGCCTATGAAAACATTGTCTTGGCTGGATTCTCACAAGGATGCGCCATGTCCTTACAGGTAGGTCTGCGTTTCCCGCACAAGTTGGCAGGGATCATGGCGCTATCAGGCTACTTACCACTAGCAACATCATTAGCAACGGAAAGAAGCGCCGCCAATCAGGGCACACCTATTTTTATGGCTCACGGAATTTGGGATGCTGTTGTGATTCCGGAACGCGCCGAAGCATCTGTTGATGTATTAGAAAAGCTGGGCTATCAAGTGGATTGGAATACCTACCCCATGGAGCACTCACTCCACCCAGATGAGCTCACGGATATTTCCAGATTCTTAACTTTAGTACTGAGTTAACTCTAGCTTGACGGTTTTAATAAACATTTCCTGATCGAGCAAATTCACCGCATCCAATAGATTGATTTGATAGCTGCCGGCACCACCTCCGGTAGCCATTGTTTTGCGCTCTGCAATTTCTCCGGCCACCCCCAGATAAGCCATTGCACCCACAGTAGCCCTGAACCAATCAGGCTGTACGGCAGAGAATGCGCCAATCATTGCAGTAGCGCAGCAACCTACTCCCGTAACCTTGGTCATTAATTGACTGCCATTTGAGAGGGTTACATGTCGCCCCATGCCGTCGATCACATGATCGGTCTGCCCTGAAATGCAAACAAGCCCATCAATCTGTCGAGCTAAAGTCATGGCCGCTTCAATAGCGTGATCAGAGCTGACTGAACTATCAACTCCTTTTGTTATTACTGCTAGACCTGCAACACTCATGATTTCAGATGCATTGCCGCGAATGATATTTGGCGGATCAGATGAAATCAACTCAGTGATGCATTGATTTCGATATGAGGTCGCCCCAGCGCCGACGGGATCTAAGGTCACGGGCACACCTTTTGCCCGAGCGCATTTTTTAGCCACACCCATTGCGCGTACCCAGCCCTCATCTAAAGTACCAATATTGAGTACTAGGGCCTGTGAGATGCCCACCATTTCCTCAACCTCCTCAATGGCATGCGCCATGATTGGGGAAGCGCCCAAGGCTAGCAGCATATTGGCATTGAAATTCATGACAACCAAGTTGGTAATACTGTGAACTAGCGGGGACTGTGTGCGTACGCTTAAAACATCTTCCCACAATTGTTCTACTGTCAATTGATGCTTCATCATTGCCCCGTAAATCTATGTAATGTAGGACTAAGAAGTAACTGGCGATTTGTTTTAAATCAATAACTCCTTACAAATTATCATGCGGCCATATTTGAGGTAATGTAAGGATATGCGACTCATTACTCGATTGTTGTTACCGCTCTGTGCCTCAGTGTCATTCTCTTGCCTAGCAAATACCTGTAATACTGGCCGCCTGCAATCACCCATCAACATCACCTCAACCCAAAAGCAAAAACTTCCCGCTCTAGAATTTACCTATCTGACTTCACCATTAGTCATTGCCAATGATGGGCATACCTTGCGCGTAAGACTAAATAACCACAGCCAGCTCAAGCTTGGCAAACAAATCTACACTCTTTCTCAGGTGCATTTTCATACCCCAGCTGGAGACCAAATTTCCGGTGAGACCTTCCCGATGGGCGCTCACTTTCTACATAAAAGTTCGAGCGGGCAACTACTAGCCTTAGTTGTGCTATTTCGCGTGGGCGATTCGAATAAAACTTTCGATACCCTCTTAAGCAATATTCCCAAACAAGTGGGCCCTAATCAAGCCATTCAAAGTACATCAATTAATGTCAATGGCTTACTCCCTGTGAGTAAGGGCTATTACCGTTATATGGGCTCTCTAACAGCGCCCCCTTGCACCGAAGGAGTCGAATGGCTTATCTTAAAAGAACCTATTTCTGTATCCACTGAACAGTTAGCTGTTTACAAAAAATCTTTTTCTGATAATGCCCGCGCAGCACAACCCGTCAATCAGCGCCCGATTCTAGAAAGCATGTAAAGCAATATTGAGAATCCATCATCGAGTTGCGATAGATCAAATCCTCAAGCGCATAAGTCCTCAATAATCAAATCAACACCTCGTGTTTTGACTAAGGATTCTCATGCATACCAAACTTGCAGCATTTCCCAAGACCTCTGATTTATATTGGGTTGCCGTCTTTCTTTGTCTTGGATTGACGCCTATACACAGCAAAGCAGAAACCAAGGTCACTAAGGCTGGCAATCCAGCAGGCGTTGAAGTGCAAGTTACCCCAGAAATGCTGGGCGCAGGAGTCGTATCCAGTGGCGCTGTTTTGCCCCCTATGCCAGTGATCACTGGCAATCGTCAAAAACCAGTAGCCTCCTGGGGCAAGCCTTTGCCTTATCCCATTGTGATTGCCGATCGACGCAATAACCGCTTAATTGAAATTGCCCCAAACAAGAAAATTATTTGGGAATTCCCATCACCCAGCATTAAAGCCTATCGCGGGAATGAGGATGTGAACTTCTCCCCTGATGGCAAGCAACTGGCTGTGAGCGAAGAAGATAACTTTGATGTCCATATTGTGGATTATGAAAAGAAAGTGCTTGCTTGGACTTATGGTATTCCAGATAGACGTGGCAGCGGTCCAGGCTTACTCAACTACCCTGACGATGCGCACTTACTCGCTGATGGAAAATTCATAACCGCTGATATTCGCAATTGCCGTGTCCTGATTATTGATCCCAAAGATAATTCAACTGTTTCTCAATGGGGTACACCGGGGAAATGCAAACACAATCCTCCTTACGAATTAGCCCATCCAAACGGCGCAACTCCAATGGAGAATGGCGATATTCTCATCACAGAAATTACTGACTCATGGATCTCCCGCATTACTAGGGAAGGGAGGGTAGTGTGGAGCGTTAAGGCTCCGAATATTCGCTACCCTTCTGATGCCTTTCCAACGGTTGATGGTAAACAAATCATTGTTGCTGACTTCTGGAAACCAGGAAGAGTAGTCATTTTTGATCCACTCACCAGAAAAATTACTTGGGAGTATTTTGCCAAGGAAGGAGATGGCGTCTTAGACCATTCTTCGATCGCTAGAGAGCTCCCAGATACAGGCGACGTTTTAATCGTAGATGACCTCAATGACAGGGTTATCGTGGTTGATCGCAAAACGAAGGAAATCATTTGGCAATATGGTGAAAAAGGTAAAAAGGGATATACACAGGGACTGCTCAACTATCCCGATGGAGTTGACCTAGATGTATTTAGGGACTGGAAAACAGCTCTTCAGAAATAAGGCAAAAAATGCAGAACATTTACCGTCGACAGATACTCAAGGGATTATTAACCTGCTTACTGCCCATGGATCTCGCCATGGCGACCAGCAATCAAACGACTATTGAAATTTGGAAATCGCCAACATGTGGTTGTTGTCATGACTGGGTAAACCACATGACTAAAAATGGTTTTACCCTTGGCAAAGTCCATGATGATGGCAATGATGTAGCTAGAAAGAAATTAGGTGTTGATATTCAATATGGTTCCTGCCATACAGCCCTAATTGGTGGTTATGCTTTTGAGGGCCATGTACCCGCGAGAGATGTTGCTCGGGTTCTAAAGGAAAGGCCTAATATTGCAGGGCTAGCAGTTCCTGTAATTCCTGTTGGATCTCCCGGCATGGATGGCCCTGAATACAAGGGTAGGAAAGATCCCTATGATGTCTTGGCTATTGCAAAGAATGGACAAGCAAAGCTATATCACCGTTACGGCTAAAGTTGTCTATTAACTAACTCTGTAACGGCCCAATCCAAATACTCAAGCGTTTGATGAGGTCCCTGCAAAGCCCCCGAGAGAAGGCCTCACTTTATCTGCTACGCAGTGATAGCTTTTTCTAAAAGCTTGGATAGTATTTCATAGCGCTTTATCGCCAGCTTTGTTGGGAGGATTTTCTTTTTTCTACCATCTACTGAATCCAGGGCCTGCTTTACGTAACCCAATTCGATCAGTTTTTGTACACGTCCATGCAAAGTAGCCTGCGAACCAATATGACTCAGCAGCAATAAATCGCCAACTAAAATTTCACAACCTTGTGCATCAGTCATCATGACCCAGTCAAGTAGCTGGGTTTCAATTGCATCCAATTTTTTTACGCCGCCTTTTTCTTCTAGTGCATCAATGCAATTCAGGAAGCGTATATACGAAGATTGGTTCATAGTAGTCATTTTTGTCTCATGATCAGGGTGGTCCCTAGTTCTAGATTTAATATAAGCATATTACCTGACGTATCTGTATAGGCTAGCTTTTTTTCATAGTATTGATTAAATTTAAGATGCTTGTTTTATGCTTCAATATTAATATCAAGAGGCAAACGACCAAAGCATCGCCTGTAAAACTGCCTACACCAGCCAAAAAACCGCCGTGAAATATATTTTCGCCGACCCGCATATCTGTCAGGTGACTAACTCCAAACGAAAAAGTAAAGCCATTGGTAAGGCTGGCCAAAAGCGCCAAAATCACCACTTGAAGGTATTTTAAGTTTGATAAATCCCTGTGAATTCTGAGCAACTTCAATGAAAGCTCAATAACAAGGTAGATAGCTAGCGTAGAAAACACGGCAACAATTAACCAACTCATCATAGGTTCATCGGGGGCAACTAGCTCCAACCGAGATAAAACTGCCAACGAAACCCCAATCACCGCACGCCACCTAAAAATTAATATCGCAAATAACTTCATAGCCGCAGGAAGAAATAGATAGTACGTGAGCGGCCCGCTCTTTAATGCTGGAATAAAGTAAAGAATCGAAGCCATGCTCCAGTAGAGTGCAAACGAGGCAAGAATCTCAACGAGGTTTTTTTTATATTCAATCAATTTTTATTCATTCCTGCTTTGAACCATTATTACAAATATTAGAAATGAATATCTAAGTAGTTACCCCTTACACCATATCCCATCAGATTTATGGGCTTAGTATTTACGGATGGGCATGAGTGTCACTTCATCTTTCAAGATGGCAGTGAAAAGTCTGTGAATTTATTGCTGCAAGGGTTAAAGCAGGGATCAAGTGACTAAATTGGCATGGCGGAGAGGGAGGGATTCGAACCCTCGGTAGGTTTGACCCTACGCCTGATTTCGAGTCAGGTACATTCGACCACTCTGCCACCTCTCCGAACCGAAGTGCAATTATAGCTTTGGTGTTGGTTACAGTTGCAGGCCTTATTTAATAATGGGCTTGAGATTATCTAAACCGCCTAAGTATGGCTGCAATGCCGTAGGAATCGAGATACTGCCATCAACTTGCTGGTGATTCTCAATCAACGCTACCAGCGCTCTGCCTACTGCCAAACCAGAGCCATTTAAGGTGTGAACTAGCTCGGGTTTGCCTTGACCAACCTTAAATCTAGCTTGCATGCGCCTTGCTTGAAAGTCGCCCATGCTAGAGCAAGAGCTAATTTCGCGATAAGCGTGCTGCGAAGGCACCCACACCTCTAAGTCATAAGTTTTGGCGCTACCAAAACCCATGTCACCCGTACAGAGCAACACTTTTCTATAGGGTAGCTCAAGTAATTCCAAAATCTTTTCGGCGTGGCCAGTAAGCTCCTCTAATGCTTGCATAGAATCTTCTGGTTTGGTGATTTGTACCAACTCAACCTTATCAAACTGATGTTGACGGATCATGCCGCGAACATCTCGCCCATAGCTACCCGCTTCAGAACGAAAGCATGGTGTATGCGCTACAAATTTCATTGGTAAATTGTCGGCATTTACAATCTCGTCACGTACTAAATTTGTAACCGGTACCTCCGCAGTTGGAATAAGGTAAAAGTTCTCGGTACGAACCCCCCCATCGTCATCCTCTCCACCCATTTGACGGGGAACCTTAAATAGATCCTCCTCAAATTTTGGTAGCTGCCCAGTGCCACGCATTGACGCAGCATTGACCATATACGGCGCATAGATCTCTTGGTACTCGTGCTGTGTTGTATGGATATCAAGCATAAATTGCGCTAGCGCACGGTGCAATCTGGCGATCGGCCCCTTTAGGACTACAAAGCGTGAGCCGCTAATTTTGGCAGCAACTTCAAAATCCAGTCCAAGTGGCCCACCTAAATCTACGTGGTCTTGAATCTCAAAATCAAATATAGGAGCATTGCCCCAACGCTTGACTTCTTTATTCTCTTTCTCATCCTTGCCGACAGGAACTGCTTCATCTGGCAGATTGGGAATGCCCATTAAAAAATCAGAAATCTCCACCTGCAAAATGGTCAAGCGCGCTACTCCGGACTCCATATCTACATTAATCTGACTCGCTTCAGCTATCTCAGTAGATGCATCTTCACCACGACCTTTTTTCATGCCAATGGCTTTAGCCAGTTGATTGCGTTTAGCCTGCAATTCTTCAGTGCGCGTTTGCAAAGTTTTGCGCTCAGTTTCTAAGGCATTGAATTTCTCAACATCTAACTGAAATTTGCGGGTAGCCAAGCGCGCTTGAACTGCAGCGATATCTTTACGGAGTAATTGCGGATCAATCATGTATTGCTCTATTAGTAAGTTGGTGCTAAAGCCTCTATTTTAAGCGTAAGACTTCAGCCCCAGCAGGGGGAATAAAGGTAAAGCGGTTAGCGGGCAGAATGACATTTAACTGCATCTTATCTAGAGTCACCAGAACTATGCTGCCCAGTCCATCAACAAGTTCCAGGGCTTTTGGCAGACCGTTGGCCATGCCCACAGAAATTTTGGTGTAAGGCAGATCATTGCCACCCTTAACACCGGGATCTTTTTTGGGAGTCAGGCCCACCCACTTCATGCCCAGATGTTCCTCGCCCTCCACTAAATCAAAATGTTGATCAAGTGAGACCTCACCAAAAAGAATGGTTGCGGGTGTTGAGTGAGATCCTTATCCCAGAGAATTAATTGTTTACCATCAGCAATTAGTTTTTGTTCATACGGTTTTTGAGTGTCCCAGATAAAACGGCCAGGACGCTGAAATACGAACTGACCTTGGGTTTGACGAATTACTTTCAAGCCCTTATCTTGCGGCTCATTTGGTTTTGGAGAGCGCAACTGCTGTTGTACAAACTCCCCTTCGGCAGTTTTAGAGTTACGCACAAATTGACGTAGTTGCTCTGAACCACTTTCAACATCAATTGCAAATACATTGCTAGAGATTAAACCCATGATAATTGCAATCGATAGCGTAGAAATCAATCTTTTCAAAATTACCACCCTATTCAGACGAGCGATGAAGAATTTCACGATTTCCGCCATTACCCATTTTGGATACTAGGCCCGCTTTTTCCATATCTTCTAATAAGCGAGCTGCGCGGTTATAGCCAATACGTAAGTGGCGCTGTACCAAAGAGATTGATGGTCTTTTGTTATCTAGCACGATAGCTACCGCTTGATCATACAAAGGATCGGGTTCACCTCCGCCGTCACCAGTAAGGGCATCCATAGTAGATTCATCGGCGCCCTCGAGAACACCATCAATATAATTTGCTTCACTCTTCTCTTTAAGCCACTCCACAACACGATGCACTTCATCATCAGATACAAATGCGCCGTGCACCCGAACAGGTAAGCCGGTACCTGGAGCCATATAGAGCATGTCACCCATACCGAGAAGGGCTTCCGCGCCCTGCTGATCTAAGATGGTCCGACTATCAATCTTGCTGCTCACTTGAAAAGAAATACGGGTTGGTACATTGGCCTTAATCAACCCAGTAATGACATCCACGCTAGGGCGTTGAGTAGCCAGTACCAAGTGAATACCTGCGGCACGCGCCTTTTGAGCAATGCGGGCAATTAACTCTTCAATCTTTTTACCTTGAACCATCATTAAGTCTGCAAGCTCATCAATCACAATCACAATCACAGGAGCCTTATAAATTGGCTCTGGATCATCTGGAGTTAAGCTAAATGGATTGGTGAGTTTCTCGCCCTTTTCTTCTGCTTCCAAAATTTTCTTATTGAAGCCGGCCAAATTGCGCACACCAAACTTGCTCATCAATTTGTAGCGGCGCTCCATCTCATTGACCGCCCAATTAAGCGCGTTATACGCCTGCTTCATATCGGTTACTACCGGGCAAAGTAAATGGGGAATCTTGTCATACATCGCCATTTCCAACATCTTGGGATCGATCATGATGAGACGTACCTCATCAGGCTTAGCCTTGAAGAGAATCGACAAAATCATGGCATTAATACCAACTGATTTACCAGCGCCAGTAGTGCCCGCTACCAAGCAGTGAGGCATCTTCGCCAAGTCAGCAACCATTGGGTTGCCAGAAATGTCTTTACCTAAAGCCAGAGTCAATAGCGAATGGTTATCGTTGTAAATTTGTGAAGTCAAAATCTCAGACAGGTAAACAGACTGGCGTGTTGGGTTTGGCAACTCCAAAGCCATACAAGTTTTACCGGGAATAGTCTCCACTACACGCATGCTCACTACACCAAGTGAGCGCGCTAAGTCGCGTGAAAGATTAACAATCTGATTTCCCTTGACACCTACCGCTGGATCAATCTCATAACGGGTTACCACTGGACCTGGATAGGCAGCGATGACTTTAACTTCAACGTTAAATTCTGCAAGCTTGCGCTCAATTAAGCGAGAAGTGAACTCCAGAACATCTGCTGAGATGGTCTCTTTGATTTCAGGCACGGGATCAAGCAAAGCCAAAGGAGGCAATTCTGAATCAGGGATATCCACAAATAACGGTTGTTGTTTTTCACGCTCTACACGTGCGCTCTTCGGAATTTCTACCGGAGTTCGAACAATATGTACCGGAGTGGCAATTTCTACGCGCCCACGAAACTCCTCCACAAACTCCTCTCGCTCCTCTGCCGCCACTTCTCCCAATTTACGATCCGCCATACCATCACGACGTTGGCGCAAGCGGTAATAGGCTAACTCCAAGGTGCGACCGACCTTTTCAGCAACATCTAACCAAGAAAAGTGCAGAAATAACGACAAACCAGCACAAAGACCAAACAGCAAAACGATGGTGGAGCCTGTAAAGCCCAGTGACATTTGAAGGGGGTCACCGATTAACTCACCCAAAATACCCCCTGGAGGCCTAGGAAGCTCCCAGCTCAGTAAATGCAGGCGGATGGACTCAAGACCCATGCTACTAATTAAAGTCAGCCCAAAGCCCAGCCAACGAATGACTAATGAGTCTGGTTTTGCCTCTGGATCTACTGGCAAAGGGATGCTCCAGAGCTCACGCCACCCATTTAGAACGCGACGTCCAAATAAAACAACCCACCAAAAGGCAGAAATGCCGAAAATATAGAGCATTAAGTCGGCTGCATAGGCCCCAAATCGACCGCCCAGATTCTTAGGGGCCTCAAAACTGGCATGAGACCAGGCTGGATCCGCCTTGGAATAAGTAATCAAAATAGCAAATAAACCCAGGCAAAGCCCGCAGGAGATGAACCAGCGCGCCTCAAGCAATAGACGGGGCATCCTCCCGTGGCCATTATTTTCAGGCAACTGAGGAGCCAAGGGGATTTTCGACTTCGGGTTTACGGTTCTAGCCATGTTCTGGTGATTGTAAACAAGCAAATCTATAATTTGGTAATGACGACAAATATCCCAAAACACTCCAAAGTTCTAATTCTCGGATCTGGCCCTGCTGGGTATACCGCAGCTGTATATGCAGCGCGAGCCAATCTAAAGCCCACCCTCATCACTGGAATCGCTCAGGGAGGTCAGTTAATGACCACTACTGATGTGGAAAACTGGCCAGCCGACCCAGATGGCGTCCAAGGTCCAGAGTTGATGGGTCGCTTTTTACAGCATGCGGAACGCTTTAATACTGAAATTATTTTTGATCATATTCATACCGCTGCCTTGACAGAAAAACCCATTCGCTTAGTGGGTGACTCTGGCACTTACACCTGTGATGCATTAATTATTTCTACTGGAGCTTCTGCGCAGTATCTTGGTCTACCAAGTGAAGAAGCATTTATGGGGCGTGGCGTTTCAGGTTGCGCTACTTGTGATGGTTTTTTCTATCGCGATCAAGATGTGTGCGTAGTCGGCGGTGGCAATACCGCTGTTGAAGAAGCGCTCTACCTTACTGGCATTGCAAATAAAGTGACGGTCATTCATCGTCGCGATACATTTCGCGCGGAACCTATTTTGAATGATCGCCTGATGGCAAAAGTTGGGGAAGGCAAAGTAGAGCTTAAATTAAATTCCACCCTTGATGAAGTTCTTGGTGATGAAAGGGGTGTCACTGGCGTGCGCATTACAAAACAAGATGGCAGCACAGAAGATATTGCCGTTACCGGGGCCTTTATAGCAATTGGCCACAAACCCAATACCGAGTTATTTATTGGGCAACTTGAGATGAATAACGGCTATATTAAGACGCATTCTGGCTTAGAGGGCAATGCTACTGCCACCAATATTCCGGGCGTCTTTGCCGCTGGCGATGTGCAAGACCATATTTATCGTCAAGCCATCACGAGTGCTGGAACAGGCTGCATGGCGGCATTAGACGCGCAGCGTTACTTGGAGTCGCTTTCTTAAAAAACTGTAAGTTAAATTTACCTTGAGAATTCAAGATAAAAAAACGCCTAGCATTGCTAGGCGTTTTACTTTACTACTACTCCCAAGGGAGCTTTGCTCTTATGGCACTTATTTTCTTATCTAGCTAAAGGTAATAAAGGCACAATGAGCAATGCCACGATATTAATAATTTTAATAAGTGGGTTTACGGCAGGGCCAGCAGTATCCTTGTAAGGGTCACCTACAGTGTCGCCCGTAACCGCCGCCTTATGGGCTTCGGAACCTTTGCCCCCAAAGTGACCTTCTTCGATATATTTTTTGGCATTATCCCAAGCGCCACCACCAGTGCACATAGAGATCGCCACAAACAAGCCCGTTACGATCGTACCCATGAGTAAGCCACCCAGTGCAGCGGGTCCCAATAAAAGGCCGACTGCAATTGGTGCTACCACTGGTAAAAGTGATGGAACAATCATTTCTTTAATGGCTGCTGAAGTAAGCATATCTACTGCCTTGCCGTATTCTGGTTTTGCAGTACCTTCCATAATTCCAGGAATCTCTCTGAACTGTCGGCGCACCTCCTCAACCACAGCACCCGCACAACGCCCTACCGCCTCCATGGCCATCGCACCAAATAAATAAGGAATCATGCCGCCAATAAAGAGACCGATGATGACCATATGGTTAGAAAGATCAAAGGAGACTTGTTGGCCAATAGATTCCAAAGCGTGGGTGTAATCAGCAAAAAGCACCAGAGCAGCCAAACCTGCTGAACCAATGGCATACCCCTTGGTGACCGCCTTGGTCGTGTTACCAACCGCATCCAATGGGTCGGTAATATCACGTACGGATTGGGGTAAACCAGCCATCTCTGCAATACCGCCAGCGTTATCAGTAATGGGGCCATAGGCATCGAGGGCAACTACAATACCCGCCATCGACAACATGGCCGTTGCTGCAATAGCAATTCCATAAATACCAGCCAGCCAATACGCCGCATAGATTGCTGCGCAAACAAACAGCACGGGGTAAGCAGTCGACTTCATGGATATACCTAAACCGGCGATGATATTGGTGCCATGGCCTTTGGTTGAAGCTTCTGCAATATGTTGTACTGGTTTAAATTGCGTGCCAGTGTAGTACTCAGTAATCCATACCAAGCCTGCAGTTAGCACTAAACCAACCACCGTAGACCCGAACAAGCGCCACTGACTACCAGGGATACCCAAGGCATCATCAGGCATGATGAAATTGGTCACAAAATAAAAGGCGATGAGTGAAATGCCGCCAGCCACAATCAAGCCCTTATACAAAGCTGGCATCACATTTTTCATGCCAGGCGTCGCCTTAACAAAAGAACAGCCAATGATCGAGGCAATAATAGAGACGCCGCCCAGAACCAGCGGATAGACAATTGCGGCAACTGGCGCACTGGCAACCATCAGCGCTCCCAGAACCATTGTTGCAATTAACGTCACTGCATATGTTTCAAATAAATCGGCGGCCATGCCAGCGCAATCACCAACGTTATCGCCAACATTATCCGCAATCACCGCTGGGTTACGGGGGTCATCTTCTGGAATGCCTGCTTCGACTTTTCCAACTAGATCTGCACCCACATCGGCACCTTTAGTAAAGATGCCGCCACCTAGCCGCGCAAAGATAGAAATTAAAGACGATCCAAATGCCAAACCAATTAATGGATGTAGAACTGACGAAAGGTCTTGACCTGCCCCCATGGAGACTAAGAACATAAAGAAGAGACTGACGCCCAGTAAGCCAAGGCCCACCACTAACATGCCAGTAATGGCCCCACCCTTAAAGGCTACATTCAGAGCCTCGTTCATTCCTTTGGTAGCAGCCTCAGCGGTGCGCACATTTGCTCGTACCGAAACATTCATCCCAATAAAACCACAAGCGCCGGAAAGTACTGCGCCAATGACAAAGCCCATGGCAGTTGCAAAATCCAAAAAGAGGGCAATTAAAACCGTGAGAACGACCCCAACAATGGCAATAGTTTTGTATTGGCGCGACAAGTAGGCGGCAGCGCCCAACTGAATCGCCTCGGCAATTTCTTGCATTCTGGCATTGCCAGTACTTTGCCTCAGAATCCAGCGGCGCATCACAAAACCATAAATCACCGCTAAAACTCCACACGCCAAGGCAAAATACAAGCCTAAAGTGATATTACTCATGCTTGAACTCCTTAAAATTTGATCTAAATTGTTTTGTATCTAGCGCCCATGTCAGCCAGCTTTCCGAAAGCGATAAACTAGAGCTAATAAGCTGTATCAGTATGTAGCAGAATCACTACCCCAGCTCTTTTTTAAGATCAGGGTATTTACTAATCACTATCCGGAGTATGTATGAGTCTTGACAAGGTCAAACCAGGTAAAAAAATCCCCGAATGCTTTAACGTCATTATTGAGATCCCAATGAATGCCGATCCAATAAAATATGAGGTGGATAAAGAAAGTGGTGCGATTTTTGTTGACCGCTTTATGGGTACTGCAATGCACTATCCCTGCAACTACGGTTATATTCCCAAAACCATTGCGGGTGACGGGGATCCAGTTGATGTTCTTGTCATCACTCCTTTTCCCTTAATTCCTGGTGTAGTTGTAAGCTGCCGTGCAATTGGCGTGCTTCTAATGGAAGATGAAGGCGGTCAAGATGCCAAGTTATTGGCCGTACCTGAAGACCGCATTCTGCCAATCTATACCCACTGGCAAAAACCAGAGGATATGAATCCTTTGCGCTTGAACCAAATTCAGCATTTCTTCGAGCACTACAAAGATCTCGAACCAGGAAAATGGGTAAAAATTAAAGGTTGGGCCGGTGTAGCTGATGCTCATAAAGAAATACTTGAGGGTATCGAAGGTTATGCACAGTCAGAGAAATAATTATTCCCTAACAAATTTTTATTAGTTTGATTTTTGGAAGTGAGCTCACAAAAAATCGCCTTAGCGCAAATCAACCCTCTTTTGGGTGATTTGCCGGGCAACGCTCAGCTCATTTTCGAAGCTGCTTCTGAGGCTTTTAATAAAGGCGCCACTCTTGTATTAACGCCCGAGCTCTCGCTTACAGGCTACCCTCCAGAGGACCTATTACTCCGCCCCGCCTTTATTGAAGCGGCCGACCGTGAGCTCAACCGTTTAATGCATGAGCTCAAAAAATTCCCAAAACTAACCGTTATTGTTGGTCACCCTAAAAAAACCTCTGTTGGATTACAAAATTACGCTTCTGTTTTACGTGATGGGAAAGTAATTGCAAGTTACGCAAAACAAGAACTCCCCAACCACGAAGTATTTGACGAGGTACGCTATTTCACGCCAGGCAATCAAGCTTGTGTTTTTGAAAACGAAGGCATTCAATTTGGCTTAATACTTTGTGAGGATGCCTGGCATGCAGGCCCCTCCAAACAAGCACATGCTGCAGGTGCGCAAATTTTGCTCGTTCTTAATGCCTCGCCCTATCATCTGAAAAAAGAAGTGCTGCGCATTGAGGTGCTACGCCAACATATCGCCCAAACCAAAATGCCTTTGGTCTACATCAACGCAGTAGGCGGGCAGGATGAATTGGTTTTTGATGGTGGATCATTTGCAATGAATGCTCAGGGTGAAGTGGTGATGTCAATGCCCCAGTTTGAGACTGGACTTGGCATAGTCCACGTCAACCCCCGCGCACAAATAGACATCGGCGTGATTACTCCAACACCTAGTGTTGAAGCTCAGGCTTATCAGGCCTTAGTCTTGGGTGTACGTGACTACATAAACAAGAATCATTTTCCTGGTGTCATCATTGGCTTATCGGGTGGAGTCGATTCTGCTTTAGTGCTGGCTATTGCAGTAGATGCCCTTGGGGCAGATAAGGTGCGAGCAGTCATGATGGCTTCGCGCTACACCGCAGATATTTCTTGGATTGATGCTCGAGAAATGGCAAATAATGTTCAAGTTCAGTACGATGAAATTCCAATTAGCGGCCCTGTGGACGCCTTCGAACAATCCTTAGCAGAGCAATTTAGAGGTATGAAGGCGGATGCTACAGAAGAAAATATTCAAGCACGAGTGCGTGGCACGCTCCTAATGGCACTCTCCAACAAAACAGGTCGACTCGTACTAACCACTGGCAATAAAAGTGAGATGGCCGTGGGCTATTGCACGCTTTATGGAGATATGGCTGGTGGTTTTGCAGTGATTAAAGATATCGCCAAAACTTTGGTATACCGACTCTGCGCCTACCGCAATAGTATTGCCCCGATTATTCCAGAGCGTATTCTGACTCGCGCCCCTTCTGCTGAATTACGGCCAGACCAAACGGATCAAGACAGTCTGCCCTCATACGAAGTTTTGGATGGCATCGTAGAGCGCTACATGGAGCAAAATCAATCTATCGAACAAATCGTGGCCGCTGGATTCGACGCTCAGAGCGTTGAAAAGGTGACTCGCTTAATTAAGCTCAATGAGTACAAGCGACGCCAATCTCCACCGGGAGTGCGTGTCACTACCCGCGCCTTTGGTCGCGACTGGAGATACCCTATTACCTCCCAATTTAGAGCCTAAAATTCTTCTAATCGCCACATCTCAGGTATCGAGTAGGAGTTCTAGGTATGATTGGTGTATTAAGGGGAATATATGAAACTCATCACATCCATTATTAAACCATTCAAACTTGACGAAGTTCGTGAAGCCTTAGCGGAAGTAGGAGTCACAGGCCTCACTGTTACAGAGGTAAAAGGTTTCGGACGCCAGAAAGGCCATACAGAACTGTATCGTGGTGCCGAGTATGTTGTTGACTTTCTACCCAAGGTAAAAGTTGAAGTCGTAGTGGCCAGCGATCGTGTTGAAGCCACCATTGAGGCAATTACTAAAGCCGCTCGCACTGGCAAGATTGGTGACGGGAAGATTTTTGTCAGCCCTATTGAACAAGCAATCCGGATTCGTACTGGTGAAACTAACGAATCAGCAGTTTAAGTAAAGAGTCTTGGGGCTCTAACTCCTGATGGAGTTAGCGGAATTCTGAATCAGACTGGTTTGTGGGTGCCGCCACACTAGCTGGCTCTAAAATTAATGTTTTGGTATTCGGATTTGCAAGATGCACTTTTGCGCCTTGAAAGTAAACATCCACTTGGTTTAATCCACCAGTGAGCAATTTAAAAGGTGGCTTGCCATAAAAAGAGCCTCCTATCCCAGGGTCAACCATTTTACTTTGGCTCTTACCCGTAACATCCACTACGCAAATGACCTGCCTAGCTTTGACTTGAACATACACTATATCAGCGGCTTTACGTGGTGCCTCAGGTTTGTAACTGGCAATCGCCACATCTTCAGCGGGACAAGTGGGCATCAAATCTGGTGCGCTGTTTACGGGAGTAGAGGCGGATACCTCAACTGGGGCAGTGCTCGTAGCTGCAGCTGTCTCTAGCGGTGCGGCCGGTAGGGTTGACTCAAGAACTTCTTCACTTGCTACTAACACTTCCTCTACTGGCTCAGGAAAAAATAGTGGGCGTAAATTGATAATAGAAAATACAACTGCCGCTATCAGACTCAGCCAAAGCACCCAGCGCTTCTGAGGGTTTGGTTTATTTTCCCCAGTCGCTTGAGTTAAAGTCTGCAATACGGTTTCTGTTTTTATTGGCTTAACTGCAACTGCAGATTTGTTTTTAAATTTAGGTTCAACGGGCATTTTTAAATTGTTGATCGCTACCTGCTCTTTTAAGATCTCACCATAATCAAATGCCTCCTCATCTTTTATACCCAATATTCCAGCCACTTTCTTAGCGGCAGTGATTTTTACTTGAGACCCATAAAAAGAACTCTGTTCACCATTTTCAAGCTGCTCTACTTGTCGAGCTGACAAGCACGCTTGTGCCGCAAGAGCCTTAGCGCTTAAACCGAGCGCCTCCCTGCCTTTTGTAAAGGCCTCATGACGAATGACCGGAAGTTTTGCGTGATTTTTCATGGCCTGCTTGAATGTTAAATTTAAAAAAGCATTTTTCATTAGCCTAACAGCCAACTATGACTGTATATGTCAGTCATATATGCTGCATCGCAACAATAAATGAGTCCGGCCACACTTTCGAAAATTACAGAAACCACTGCACCGACCCCTATCTCACGGCACAATAGAGCTTTTAGACATTTCTTTTTCTGGAGTAATCAACGCATGAAACCCCTTAATGAACGCTCACGCCACGTAACCGAAGGGGTTATGCGCGCACCTAACCGTTCGATGTACTACGCGATGGGCTACCAAGAGAAGGATTTTGCTAAGCCGATGGTTGGGGTTGCTAATGGTCACTCGACCATTACACCTTGCAATAGCGGTCTGCAAAAACTGGCCGATGCTGCAGTTGAGGCCCTAGAAGAGGCTGGTGCAAAAGCCCAGTTATTTGGAACACCTACTGTATCTGATGGAATCGGCATGGGTACAGAAGGCATGAAATACTCCCTGATCTCGCGTGAAGTCATCGCAGACAGTATTGAAACCTGCGTGAATGGGCTTTGGCAAGATGGTGTGGTGGTGATTGGTGGTTGCGATAAAAATATGCCTGGCGGAATGATGGCCATGGCGCGCACCAATGTGCCCAGTATCTATGTTTACGGCGGCACCATTAAGCCTGGCCACTTTAAAGGCAAGGAATTGAATATCGTCTCCGCATTTGAGGCGGTTGGTGAATTTACCTCCGGCAGAATGAGTGAAGAGGATCTTAAGGGCGTAGAACAACACGCCTGTCCAGGTAGCGGTTCTTGTGGTGGCATGTACACCGCAAATACCATGAGTTCTTCTTTTGAAGCGCTTGGCATGAGTCTGCCTTATTCCTCGACCATGTCAAATGTGGACGAAGAAAAGGTCGCTAGTGCAGCACAATCTGCCCGTGTATTGGTCCAAGCGATTAAAAATAATCTTCGTCCGCGCGATATCATTACCAAGAAATCCATTGAAAATGCCGTTAGCATCATCATGGCAGTTGGCGGCTCTACCAACGCAGTCTTGCATTATTTAGCCATCACAAGCGCTGCTGAAATTGACTGGACAATTGATGATTTCGAGCGTATTCGTCAGCGAGTTCCCGTCATTGTGGATATGAAACCCTCAGGTACTTACCTTGCAACTGACTTGCATGAAGCCGGTGGCATTCCCCAAGTAATGAAACTCTTATTGGATGGCGGTCTCTTGCACGGCGATTGCATTACGATCACCGGACAAACTATTGCGGAAGTGCTGAAAGATGTTCCATCGGTACCACGCACAGATCAAAAAGTGATTCGCACACTGGATAACCCAATGTACAAACAAGGTCACTTAGCGATTCTCAAAGGTAATATTTCACCTGAGGGCTGTGTTGCCAAAATTACTGGCCTCAAAAACCCGTCGATTACAGGTCCAGCGCGCGTTTTTGATTCTGAGGATGATGCAATGGCAGCTATCATGGCTCAAGATATTAAAGATGGTGATGTTGTCGTGATTCGCTATGAAGGTCCTAAAGGTGGCCCTGGAATGCGCGAGATGCTTGCCCCCACCTCTGCTTTGGTTGGCCAAGGTCTTGGTGAGTCTGTGGGCCTCATTACTGATGGACGATTCTCTGGCGGTACCTGGGGCATGGTTGTTGGTCACGTTGCCCCTGAGGCTTTTGTAGGGGGTGTAATAGCCCTTATTAATGAAGGTGACTCTGTCACTATTGATGCGCACAAGCTCTTGATTCAGCTTAATGTCAGCGATGAAGAAATTGCTAAACGTCGAGCCACTTGGAAGCAGCCCAAGCCACGCTACACGCGAGGATTGCTGGCTAAGTATGCTTATCTAGCCAGCAGCGCTAGCAAAGGCGCTGTAACAGATTTAAACCTAGGTTAAGTCAAGGCAGCTTAACAAAACTAAGTCTTAAAACAAAAGCCCCTCAGTTCAAATTGAACTGAGGGGCTTTTTACATCCTATACAAAACTCCGCCTGAAAAGATACCTATGATGTTTATCTTTTTACTTTGAAACGCCCATTGCATTCACTGGCATCTTTACCTCTACTTCGCCTGCTTTAGCAAACTTAAGTTTGACTGGAATACTTTCACCAGCGGCTAAGGGGGCTTTGATATTAATGAACATTAAATGCAAGCCACCTGGCTTTAGCTCAACAAAGCTACCTGCCGGTACAGAAATATCTTTGACCTGGCGCATTTTCATGATGTTGCCTTCCATGGCCATTTCATGCAACTGTACTTCTCCTGCCACTGGTGAGCTCACAGAGACCAATTGATCGGCAGTACCAGTATTTTCAATTTTCATAAAACCACCGGCGACCTGCTGACCTGGAACGGTTGCGCGAGTATAGGCATTCTCAATTTGTAGGGATCCGACTTTGGCATTTTGGGCTTGGGTTAAGCTACTGAAACCTAAGCACACTACAGAAACTAATAAAACCCTTAATAAAGTGTTGCTTTTCATTGGTGCATCCTCCTAATAAAACATTAAACCCGAAGACCTTCCTCGGGCGCTTTTCAATACCCAAATCCAATTCAATGCTGACGTGAAGATAGTGGTAAATTTCACCCACTGACTTCTTTTAAAGACTATGGTAATTCTTCGCATTCTCCTCTTCATTATTGCCCTTCATTCTTCAATGGCTATTGCAGCACTAGAGGTTGGGCAGGCCGCCCCCAATATTGAGGGCCATCTTGTCAACGGAAAGCCATTTAATTTAAGCGCCAATAAGGGTAAGGTTGTTTTAGTCAATTTCTGGGCTAGCTGGTGCGAGCCTTGCAGGGAAGAAATGCCTATCATCGAGGCGTACCTAAGGAAAAATAAGGCAAAAGGGTTGGAGGTCTTAGCCATCAGCATGGACAGACCTTCAGATCTTGAGCAGGCAAATAAGATCATGGAAAACTACTCCTTTCTATCTGCAGATAAAAAACATATCGACTTTTCTGGATACGGCAGGATTTGGCGCATACCGAGTACCTTCATTATTGATAAGCAGGGCGTCTTAAAAAAGAATGGACTCACCGGGGACCCTCAGGTTGATCTCAAGATTCTAGAGGAAACCATTACCCCACTACTCTAATTATTCTTTAAAACGATACCCTTACTCCCATTGAGGCAATGTATGAAGGTACAAGTTGAATACCGTTGACGTTTTGATAAACCGGTAATTGCACATTGGCATAAACCTGAGTTTTTTCAGTTAAGCGATAGAGTACTCCAGGAGTTAAGTAGGCTAAAGTACCGCCGGTTGCCCATGTGTCTGCGGCAGTACCGCTATCGGCACGTTTATTTAAAACATTTAACTGTAAGGTTGGCACCCACTTTTCAAAGCCCTGGTAATTCATACCCAGATTCAAGTTCGCTGCATTGCCTGGGCGATACGAACCGCCCAGATTTCCATTAACACCTACCAAGGAATTGGGAACTGACTGAACCATCACGGCAGCTTGATATTGCACCTGAGCAAAATATCCCCAATCATCAAGATCATTAATTAAGCCAAATTTATAAATGCCTAGAATGGCATCGGTAGATCCTGTACCAGCCTGCAAACCTGGGTCAATTGCGGTTTGTCCAGATCCGCTGGCTAAGGTGCCAGTTTGACTTCTACTCCCCGTAGGAAGTTTGATGCCATACTGAAAACCCCAATCCTTTTGCTCAGCAAGCCCAAAATACCGACCGATAATTTTCATGTCGCCAATCCCAGAAGTTTGAGAGCTGTATGCACCATTTCCTGGCGTGGGCGGCGGAGTATCTCCATCCGCATAGGTTCCCAATGTATTGTGGTTACGCATAATGTATGGAAGGGCTGCTGTGACGCCCCAACTTTCACCATTGTTATAGTCCAACGATGCCGTTACATAATTATTTTGCGTATACCCCTCAACCTCGGCATTTTGCCCAGTATTAGGATTGGCTGTAGTGGCAGCCTGTCCTTGAGAAATACCCTGTTTGCCGTAACGTAATTTATTCTGATTCAAGGTGTCATACCGAACGTCCAGGGTCCAACCTTCATTCATGCCCATGCCTTGTGTACCAATATCAGTATTTAAACTACATCCACAACTAGCGCAAGCCATTGCACCTACAGCAGGGAATACCAAAACCATTGCTACTGCTATTTTTTTTAATTTCATTTTCTTTTTTTCACGCAACTCAACGACAACACTTTGTCAATTACATAGCTAGGCTATGCCCCAATAAATAACTTAGGATTGTGTTGGAGGTGCCGCAGAGGGCGGAGATAACCAGATAGCAAGGGGTCTTGGCGATTGGTAGAAAAGCTGAGGCAACAGCGCTAAAGATTGCGGTGCCTGGAACTTCAAATGGGTATTAAAGGTGGGTGTAATACTCGTATGCGCAACACAGTAAGGACAGGGTTGAGTTTGATCCGCCTGGTCCAACTGAGAATCAGCTTGAGAGTCAGCTTGAATCCTCAACTCCATCTTGCTGCCATCAACTGTACAGATTTCCATGGCAAAGCCTTGACCATGTTTGACTATGGATGCCGCTTGAGAAAGGGTTGGTGCAATCGCACTCATGAGAATCGATGTTAAGGCGATCCAGTGAATGAGTTTGCGAGTTTGGGCATGCATAGTGAGGCTAGTTTATCCCATATTTAGCGAGGCAAATTGAACAAAGGGGCCGTAGCCCCTTTGTCTTGATTTCTACTGGCCTTAAAAACTTAGGCAGCGTTCTTATTTGCCTCTTCAATAAAGCGCTTACGAGCTGGTGCCAATATGAATTTGGCCGCAATTGCAGCGCCGATGGTCACTACTGCCCCAACGATAAACACCACATTCCAATTACCACCTGCGGACAATACAGATGCTAAAGGCACGATTAAAGATGCAGTCCCTTTAGCTGTATATAAAGTCCCTGCATTTCCAGCTGCGTTCTTGACGCCGAATGTATCGGCACAGATTGCTGGAAAGATGGAGAAAATCTCACCCCAGAACAAAAAGATCAGAGCAGCAAATGTCATAAAGGCATATGGGTCATGGCCAAACTGCATGAGACCTAACATCGCCAAACCTTCGCCTAAAAAGACAAAGAACATTGTATTTTCGCGACCAATTCTATCGGAAATAAGGCCGCACAAGGGGCGGGTAAATCCATTACATAGATTATCGATAGATAAGGTTAGCGTTAACAAAGGCAATGTTGCGCCAAAGAACATCATTGGCAATTTAGCTAAGCCATAATCTTTAGCAATCGGGCCAATTTGCGCTGTAACCATAAGACCGCCAGCGGCCACCACCACAAAAATTGCATAGATTAGCCAAAACAAGGGCTTCTTGATCATCTGGCCAGAAGTGTAATCAACCTTTGTCGTCACAATGCGTGGCATAGCCTGAATACCAGTTGGTGGAGTTGGTTTCACCATTAGCAAAGCTAGTAAGAAGATAAATGCGCCCTGTGCAAGACCAAAAAAGAGGAAAGCATGCTCATATCCGTCACTCAAAATCATATTGCCGATAGGAATAACTGTAATTGCAGCGCCGGCGCCAAAGCCTGCTGCCGTCAAACCTGCCGCTAAACCGCGCTTATCTGGAAACCACTTCAAGGCATTACCAACGCATGTTCCGTACACACACCCAGCTCCAATACCAGCAACCACAGCTGCAACATAAAGCATTTCAATAGAGGTGGCATAGCTATCAAGTACCCAGCCAGTTGCGGCGAATACAGAACCAATCAAGATAACGATACGGGGACCAAACTTATCTACCATCCAGCCTTCAACTGGAACCAGCCAAGTTTCAACAACAATAAAAATTGAAAAGGAAAGTTGAATTGCAGATAAAGCCCAACCAGTTTTAATTTGGATAGGATTTACAAACAAAGTCCACGCATATTGAAGATTTGCAACCAAGCCCATACAAATAATTCCGAAAATTAATTGCATCCAGCGGTTGTGCCAAGGTTTAGTCACGATCTACGTTCTCCTAAAAAACTTTTTTATAAATGCATCGAGCCATTAAATATGGCATCCGTAATTTTTGAGCATTTCAATCATTATGATCTTGATACCCATCAAGTATTTACTAAATCGGCACTAGTGAATACCCTCGACAACCACAAAATATATCAAGGCTTTTACTTGATGTTGGTTTTATTCAGCATATAGCTGAGAAGATGTGAGTAATTACCCTGTGTACAAAAATGTACGATCTTTAAGATAAGAATCTAGGGAATATTTTGATCAAAAAAAAGCCGCCCGTAGGCGGCCATTTCAAAAAACAAATACAGATTACATGCCGCGGTAAGCGCCATCAAAATCATAGTGACGAATGAGTTTTTCGACAGGAGGCTTGCCTGTTGAAAAAATCTTACTGAACTTATTTAATAATTGAGTCATGTACATCTCCTTAAGGGTTAATACCTAGAGTATAACCCTAACACCGCTCTAGTTAGTTAATCCAATAATAAGGACTGTAATTGCCGTAAGTAGTTGTATTTTATAGGATTTATATCTTTTTTTAACAATAGTCTCTATTTTTTCCACCCCAAATCAGTGGGATGCTTTAGCCCTCTTCAGCGTATACCAGCAAATCAATATAAAAATAAGTTAATTGAGAACCGTTCTCAATATGATTTACAATGAGAACCGTTCTCAATTACTGGCCAACATATTTATATGAAGAAAAAACTTTTAAACACAACGATAGCGCTCGGACTTGGAGTTACTTGCACTCTTGCAATACTTCAACCGTCTTATGCGGCTACGCCTGAAGTCCAAATTCAAATTCACCAAGGTCGTTTTATTCCCTCTGAATTTGAGATCCCGGCCAATACCAAAGTGAAGCTTGTCATCATTAATCAAGACGACACGCCAGAGGAATTTGAGAGTTACGATCTCAATCGAGAAGTTTTAATAAAAGCCAATAGCCAAGCATCTTTTTATATTGGCCCACTCTCCCCTGGACGTTTTCACTTTGAAGGTGAATTTAGCCCTATGACAGCTCAAGGAGTGGTGATCGTTAAATGAATTCGAAAATTCAAACGTATAAGGCACTATTGCTGTGTAGTGTTTTTATCTTTAGCCCATATCTTTACGCCGCAGAGTATTTGAGTGGACCGTCTGATTATGTATATAGCCCCATAGTTGAAGAAGGAGAGCGAGAAATAGATACTAAGTTTGGCACCCAGACGCCTCGAAACGGAGAGGATGCAAGGCAATCGGGGGCGTCTATTGGCTTTGGCTATGGGGTCACCTCTTGGTGGTTTACAGAGATTTATGGGAAGGCGCAGTGGGAAGGCAATAACTCTTCTTTCGATGCAATTGAGTGGGAAAATAAATTTCAGTTAACGGAAACAGGAAAATACCCCGTCGATATTGGCTTCCTACTTGAATTAGAGCGCCCCCAAAATCGAAATGAAGGCTACGAGGCTAAGTATGGATTTTTATTTCAAAGTGAGTGGCGTAAGTGGCAAGCAAATTTGAATGTACTCATGCAAGGTCATTACACGGGGACAGAGAATCAGGGTACGTATTTTGGCTATCAGGGTCAGGTTAAGTACCGACTTCAACCAGAGTTTGAGCTGGGGGCGCAGCTTTATTCATGGCTAGGAAAGGTGAATAGCTGGAATACTGATCAACAACAGCAAAGTAGCGCTGGGCCTGCAATCTTTGGTAAGACAAAGCTCGGAAATAAACAAGCATTAGTTTATAACGCAGCCTACCTTTGGGGTACAACAACAGCATCTCCAAAGAACACAATTCGAATGCAGGTGGAGTACGAATTCTAAATACGATTACAGAGGCTGCAACTTACCTGCATCCATGATCTGAGTTTTATAAAAGATGAAGGATAAAACACTGACTCTTAATGATTGGCTGAATATTTGAATTACTTTATGACCACCTTGCTAATGGTCATCACTCCCTGCCCATAGTTAATATTCAATCTGTTGAGGATTTCTGAGCCAAGCAATGTTGACCGCAGCCCCTCCATCACTGTTACACGTGCATTAGTAAGGCTGACATTAGGCAGGGTTACAACATTTCCAGAGGTATTCCCCGCCACTGCCTGACCATTGGCCGTATCCACGGTTATAGACATACCAGCCCTGATACCCAAATTTCTTGCCATTGAAGCATCTACCGTACAGTAATCCGCCCCTGTATCAACCATGAAGTTGACTGGAAAACCATTGATAGAGCCAGAGAGATAGTAATGACCATCTGGCGAGATATTTACTACATAGTCTCCATTTGCCATGAGTTTTCCTGGCTTGAGAATAACGGGCCTATCTGATGCCTCACTCAAATCCTTTTGTAGGTCTTGGCTATTATTGTAATTGGTTGCATCGTAGGCAATGTAGGAGGCTAATTTTGCCTGAGAGGTAGGCAATACTTTAAAGTCAGAGATTACTGGAGGCAATACAAAACTTGAAGAGTCTGCCAAAACATTGCCGCTGATTACTACCGTAAAACAAATTAGAGCTAATAATGAGAAAGCGCCCATCCGGAATATATTCGTTGTTTTCATTAGCGTTTACTCCTTTAAATTTATTAATTAAATTGCTTTTAAATAAAAGTAGTACCTAAAAAATTCTTCGCTTACTGCCTTCAAAAACTAACCACCAGCCTCTATGTCTTGACCTTACTGGTTCAGGGCTATTGATAGCAAGAAAAACAGACTATGAATATTATGTATATAGTTCATATATCAAATGTGTACCTAATTTAGGCCATAGAACATAATCCTTTCGAGGTTTTTCATAAAAAGTACAACAAATTTCTATGAAAAAATTACAACAGTTACAGTTATTAAAATCACTTTCTACAATAAGGGCAGGATGCATTGATCATCTAGGTATTAGTCATTCACTTATTCCATATGACATTCTCACGGAGGTAATCCGGTCTGAGTTAGAGGGTAAGCAATACTCCGTAAAACAGCTTTTCGCCAAACTTCCTTACAGTGACATGGGGATTCGATATCACATTCGACAATTAACTACTGAAGGCTGGATCGAGACTAATCCCAGCCAAGATGACCACAGAGTAAAAACCATTCGGTCTAAAGAGAAATTGAGAATTCAATTTGCATTACTAAGCGAGTCGCTTAATTCGGTATTCAATACTGATGACTCGGCAGAATCTACCCAGCTTAGTTTCCCAGTTTGAAGCGCATAAGCCTTGCAGAGGTTTCCCTCAAGCTTGGACGAGTCTTACAAAACCAAACTAACAATCGTAATGGCAAAAAATGGTAGGCCCCCAAAAATGGCAACGCTCGTCAATATTTACTTTTATAAGTATGTTAACGGTCACCATAGTGATAGCAACAACAATTGTTTCTGCTCTAACACCTATACTACTCCCCACTAACCACCCTCTTATTTGGGAAAGTAGGTACCTTGCTACTGGGTTTATTTTTGTCGGCTGCTATCTTGCAATTGCCATCGGAAAAATACCCGGCCTAAGGATTGACCGAACTGGTATTGCCTTGCTTGGCGCTGGTCTCATGGTCGCATCGGGGGCGCTACCGCTTGAGGATGCCTATAAGGCAGTAGATCTAGATACCCTTACCCTACTTCTAGGCATGATGATTGTTATTGCCAGCTTGCGAATCTCGGGGTTTTTCTCTCTTGTAAATGCATGGGGTAGGAAGCATGCTAGACAGCCTTTGGTGCTTCTGTCTGTGGTTGTCGCGATTTCAGGATTTCTATCAGCCTTTTTGGTGAATGATGCAATCTGCCTGGTTTTAACTCCGATGGTATTGGAGTTAACGCTTGCCCTTAAGCGCAAGCCAGTACCGTATCTTTTAGCAGTTGCGATGGCATCAAATGTTGGCTCAACAGCGACCATTACCGGTAACCCACAAAACATCATGATCGGAAGCTTTTCTCATATTCCTTATGGTAACTTTGCATTGGCTCTAGGGCCGGTTGCCATAATGGGTTTAATCTCAACAGTAATCCTAATTGCCCTTTTCTATCGGACCGAATTTTCAGACAATACGCGACTTGAAGCACCAGCAGTAAAAACTCACATCAATCGCACTTTAGTCTTGCGCACATTGATTGCAACACTGACCATGATAGGTCTATTTTTTGCTGGCGTTGCGCCAGCTAAGGCTGCAATCATTATTGGTGGACTTTTACTACTATCCGGACGCGTGAAGAGTTATAGGGTTTTAAATGAGATAGATTGGACGTTGCTGTTGATGTTTTCCGGTCTTTTCATTATTGTCGCCGGCGCTCAGCATGTACTTGTTACACCGGGCGTGATTTCCACCGTGGGAAGATTGCATTTAGATCAAGTGCCCATGCTCACAGCGTTGACGGCGATCCTATCCAATTTAGTCAGCAATGTACCCGCTGTATTGATGCTTAAGCCGTTTGTTGAAATCCTGAACAATCAGGACAAGGCATGGTTGGTAATTGCAATGGCATCAACATTGGCGGGCAACTTCACTATCCTTGGGTCAATAGCCAATCTAATTGTCGTACAAAAATCAGCGGCTTCTGGCGTAGTAATCGGTTTTTGGGATTACTTCCGTATTGGCGCCCCCCTGACTATCATCACGCTCATAATCGGGATGCTGTGGCTATCGGTTTAAAGTTAAATCCAAAAAGGATTTTTTCTTCTCACTAGCAGGTGTACATGGTACTTTTGGGACTTTCTTCAAATACAAATCTGGTGCCGCTTGCCGGAATCGAACTGGCGACCTTTTCATTACGAATGAACTGCTCTACCAACTGAGCTAAAGCGGCGGTGTGAAACTTGCTTAAAGTTTATATATTTTTACTTATTCTAACGGAAACGATCGAGCAATTTTTTACTGACTTTATCTAACTGAGTGGAATCCTTAATTAAGAATTGCAGACCATTAGAATCGGCAATTAAGAGGGTATTGCCAAAAATGCGCCGAATGTCCTCTTCCCCCTTTAGGCGAATACGGGTTGAACCTCGGTCGGTCTCGATATCCCAAATACTAGGGGTTGCGAACGTAGACACCTTAGTAATTTTTTGAATCACTGGCATGAATTCACGCGAGGCCATTTCTTCTTCGAGCAATGCTAGTTCGGCCTCGGGTATAGCGCCCATATCAGCAAACCAGCAAAGCTCTTTACCTGACTGATCCATTAAAGAAATGCCATTACCAGGCGCAGTTATTGGAAACGCCCTAACTGGGTAAATGCCAATGTGCCGACTTCCTTTCGCATCAATTAATACCAAGCGCCCCAATGCATCGCGCTCTAATTGATGTGGCTTTTGATAAGACTTCACTTGATCTTCATTGAAGTCACTCATACGCCTTCTCCCGTTACTTTGGCGGCCACCTGCAGGCGATCGTCTTCTTGCTCATCCATGCTCTCACCTATGGCGCCACCCTCAACTAGTTCGGCAGCGTGGCGAAGCTGGGCTTGATAGAGCGTGTAATAAGCACCCTGTACCGCCATCAATTCATCGTGCGAACCAATCTCCACAATCTCACCTTTATCAAGCACTACCAAGCGATCTGCTTTTCTTAAGGTAGAGAGTCGATGTGCAATAGCAATAGTCGTTCGACCTTTAACCAAGTTATCCAAAGCACGCTGAATCTCCTTCTCAGTCGTAGTGTCTACTGAAGAAGTGGCTTCGTCCAGAATCAAAATGCTTGGGTTAATAAGTAGCGCTCTAGCAATAGAGATTCGTTGACGCTCACCACCCGATAAAGATTGGCCTCGCTCACCTACTAAAGAGTCATAACCCAGTGGTAAACGCAAAATAAATTCATGGGCGTGGGCGGCGCGAGCTGCTTCAATAATTTCATCACGAGTAGCGTCAGGTTTTCCGTAGGCAATATTCTCAGCAATCGTGCCAAAAAACAAAAAAGGTTCCTGCAAAACTAAACCGATGCGCTTTCGGTAATCCCCAATGCCAATGCTCCGAATATCACGACCATCTAAAGCAATGGAGCCAGAGCTAACGTCATAAAATCGGCAAATTAAGTTCACTAAGGTGCTCTTTCCCGAGCCACTATGCCCCACTAAACCAATCATTTCTCCAGGGGCGATATCCAAATCAATTCCTTTAGATACAGCGCGGTTACCGTAACGGAAACCCACCCCATTTAAAGAGATGCGACCCTTTACCTCCCCCAAAGGAAGTGGGTTAATGGGCTCAGGAACACTGGAAACGTGATCCAAAATATCAAAAATACGTTTGGCGCCTGCTGCTGCTTTTTGGGTATGCGAAACAATCCGACTCATCGAATCCAGGCGAATATAAAAACGGCCGATGTAAGCCAAGAAGGCGATAAGTACACCTACGGTGATATGGCGATGTGCAACTTGCCAAATGCCAAAGCCCCAAACAACCAAAAGGCCCGTTTCGGTTAGTAAGGTCACCGTTGGGGAAAATAACCCCCAGATACGATTTACCCGATCGTTAATTTGTAAATTATGTTTATTTGAATCCACAAATCGTTTAAGTTCACGCTCTTCTTGCGCAAAGGCTTTAACTACCCGTATACCAGGTATGGTATCGGCCAAAATGTTGGTTACTTCAGACCAGATGCGATCAATCTTTTCAAAACCAAAACGCAGTTTGTCGCGCACTACATGAATCATCCACACAATAAACGGCAATGGTGCTAGCGTTACTAAAGCAAGCAATGGATCGATCGATGCCAAAATAATGGCAGTCATTAGAATCATCAAGACATCAGTGGCAAAGTCCAATGCATACAGCGATAAAAATACGCAAATCCGATCAGTCTCCGCACCAATTCGGGCAATGAGATCACCAGTTCTTTTGCCGCCAAAGTATTCCAAGGAAAGCTTGAGGAGATGCTCAAACGTGGTGTTGCGTAGGTCAGCGCCAATTCGTTCACTCACCAATGCCAGCAGGTAAGTCTTCCACCAACCCAAACCCCAAGCCACAATTGAAGCAGCAAATAAAGCCAGCAAATAGGTGCTGGCTAGTTGAAAATCAATTGGATTGCCACGTTCATAAGGAATTAACACATGATCCATCAAAGGCATCGTGAGATAAGGTGGAATTAAGGTAGCGCCAGTGGAAAGCAAGGTCAGAACAAATCCCAGTAAAAGCTCTTTCTTATAAGGTCGAGCAAAGCGCCATAACTTAAATAAGGTCCAAGTTGAGGGAGGCTGGTCATTCTCTGGATCGCAAGTAGGGCACGCATCTGAATTGGCTGGTTTTGGACTCAGACATACCGGGCAGACCTGCTTATCGTATTGGGTAACAGTATCGAGTGCCATACTGGACTGATCGCCGCGGGCCAATTGCTTAAAGGCAGTCTGCAAGCGTAAAACCTGAGGATTTATGCCCAAGGTAAAATACCAAATTCGCATTAAACTTGCTGAAGTTTCTAGCTTGAGATGCCCCACACCAGCATGATCACCATGCAAAAGATGTGCCTCAAGACTCATAGGCCAAATTTCTACACGCTCACCATCAGTCCAAAATAAGCCCTCAGAAGTCAGGCAAAGCAGGCTTTTTTCAAAACGCATTACTCCATCTAAATCTAACTCAGCCCACGCCAGTATGGCATCAAGACCTTTAATAGGCGGCTGGAATGCCTGTACTATGCCGAACCAATTGCTTGGGATTGCAGGAGTGGAATGGGAAATTTCTGGCTTCATTGACTCTAAAAGTATAGTGGAGCTAGGCTATTTTAGATTTACTATCTATGTCAACTTAGGTGTACTCAAAACCGTTGAATTAGCGAAGTAGGCTTTTTTACGCATTTTTGCTAATTTTGTGGATTTCCAATAATTACTAGAAACAGAGAGACAGTCTGAGACGTCCCCGCCCATAGTGGCGCTGATTATCGCCATTCCACACATGCCCCAATTACTAGATAAAACCATTGAGATCTTGAGTGTCAAGCATCTACGCGGCCCCAATATGTGGACTTACCACCCAGTCCTTGAGGTTTGGATTGATATTGGTGACTTGGAAGACTATCCTTCTAACCTGATTCCCGGATTTTATGATCGCCTTGTCAAGGCTCTCCCCAGCCTGCAAGAGCATCGTTGTAGCTATGGCGAAGCTGGTGGCTTTCTTAAGCGCGTCGAAGAAGGTACCTGGCCTGCCCATATCCTGGAGCACTTAACTTTAGAACTACAAAATTTAGCTGGTATTCCCGGTGGTTTTGGTAAAGCTCGTGATGGCGACCGACGCAGTGTTTACAAAGTGATGGTGAGCGCTATTAATGAAGAGGTAACTCTGACTGCCCTCAAGTACGCTAAAGATCTTTACCTTGCGCTTGCTCAAGATACTCAAAATTCTGCTACCGAAGTTGACACTATCATTGAAAATCTGCGCGAGCTTGCAGACGACCTCTTGCTAGGACCAAGCACGGCCTGCATCGTCAATGCCGCTGAAGAACGCGGCATACCATCTATTCGTTTATCGGAAGGTAATTTAGTCCAACTGGGTTATGGCGCGAATCAACGTCGCATTTGGACAGCAGAGACGGATCAGACTAGCGCGATTGCTGAGACGATCTCACGCGATAAGGATCTCACAAAGAGTTTATTAGCTAGTGCTGGGGTACCTACTCCTAAAGGGAGAACAGTCACCAGCGCTGATGATGCTTGGGAGGCCGCTCAAGACATTGGCCTACCAGTCGTAGTCAAGCCAATCGATGGCAATCATGGTCGCGGTGTTTTTATCAACCTGCATACCCAGACAGAAATTGAAGCAGCCTATGCTGTTGCCATTAATGAAGGTAGCGAAGTATTGGTAGAGCGTCATATTATTGGGGATGAGCATCGCCTATTGGTTGTTGGCAATAAAGTAGTTGCTGCTGCCAAAGGAGAAACGGTTTGGATTACTGGTGATGGGCAGCATACTGTGCTTGATCTCATACGAATTCAAATTAATTCCGATCCCCGTCGTGGTACAGCCGAAGAACACCCACTCAACCCTGTGCGCATTGACTCCGCAGTGGAACTGGAATTAGCACGTCAAAAACTGGTAGGCGAAAGCATCCCTCTTGTCGATCAAAAAGTACTCATTCAAAGCAATGGAAATGTCGCCTTTGATGTTACTGATTTAGTACATCCCGAAGTGGCCAGCCAAGTAGCATTAGCGGCCCGTGTTGTTGGCTTAGAGATTGCAGGCGTCGACTTGGTTGCACAAGATATTAGCAAACCCCTCGAATCGCAAAATGCAGCAATTGTTGAAGTAAATGCTGGTCCTGGTTTATTAATGCATTTAAAACCTGCCAGTGGCAAGCCTCAGCCCGTAGGCAAAGAAATTGCTAACCACCTTTTCCCGCCCGGTGTTGAGTACCGCATTCCTGTAGTGGGCGTTGCAGGTGCTCGCGGTAAAACACCTGTAGCAGAAATGATTGCGCATTTTTTGCGCCTGACCAATCTTTATGTTGGCCTTTCATGTAGTAAGGGCTTATTTTTTGGCCACCGCGCTATTCAGAAAAGCAATGCAGCCAATTGGGAAAATGCCCGTCGTACATTACTGAATCGCGCAGTTCAAGCCGCGGTTATTGAAAATAATAATTTATCAATGCTCATTGAAGGCTTGGCTTACGATCGCTGCCAAGTAGGAGTTGTATTGAATGTCGATTCCAGCGCAAACTTTCCTCAATATGCTATTTTTGATGAAGAACAGATATTTAGTGTGGTGAGGACACAGGTTGACGTAGTACTACCTCAAGGGGTTGCCGTACTTAATGCGGATGATCCAATGGTGGCACAAATGGCCGAACTTTGTGATGGTGAGGTTATTTACTTTACACAAGACTCTTCATCTGAGGTTGTCCAAACCCACCTCAAAAATCGTGGTCGCGTAGTCTTAGTTGGCAAGCAACAAATTACGCTAAAACTGGGCAATCAAGATCAAAAAAGTATTCCCGTGCCACGTCACTCAGAATCAGATTCAAGCACCCCATGGAAATCCATGAACTTAGGTGCAGCTATTGGGGCCGCTTGGGCTCTAGACATTCCATTCAACGTTATTGAAGCTGGCGCAGAAACTTTTGTTTCTGATTCCAGCGTTCCAGCAGGGGCTTAATTGGAAATCACCCGAATTCGTATGCTGCGCGGCCCTAATTTATGGAGCCGCCACACTGCCTTAGAAGCGATTGTTTCTTGCGATGATAATGAACGCTCTATTGATTCCATTCCGCAATTTGAGACCAAGATTCGTGAACGTTTTCCTCAGCTGGGAAGCATGCGTCGTGGTGGTCATAATGAAGTACTCTCTTTAGCCCATGCTTTAGAGCACGCGGCGCTTGGTCTTCAGTCTCAAGCAGGTTGCCCCGTCACCTTTAGTCGCACAGTGCAAACCGTTGAGCCTGGCGTTTATCAGGTCGTAGCGGAATACTCTGAGGAAGTTGTTGGGCGCATGGCGTTTGATTTTGCCTTTGCGCTGATTCAGGCAACCTTAAATGATGCTCCATTCGACCTGGCTGCCGCCCTCTCCGAATTAGAAGCCCTGTATGAGGATGTTCGTTTGGGTCCCAGCACCAGCTCGATTGTCGATGCAGCAGTTCAACGCAATATCCCTTTTCGCCGCATGACTGAGGGTAGCATGGTGCAGTTTGGCTGGGGTAGCAAACAAAAGCGCATTCAAGCTGCCGAGACTAGCAATACCAGCGCCATTGCCGAAGCGATTGCACAGGATAAAGAACTCACTAAGAATTTGTTGTCAGCTGCAGGGGTTTCAGTTCCGATTGGTGAAGTGGTCACCACTGCTGATGATGCCTGGCGTGCCACTCAAAAAATTGGCGGTCCAATTGTTCTTAAACCCAAAGATGGAAACCAGGGTAAGGGTGTCGTAGCCAATATTCAAACTGAAGCGGAGGTGCGCGCTGGCTTTATCGTTACCCAAGCATTTGGTCGTGAAACTATTGTGGAACGCTATCTGCCCGGCGCTGATTACCGCCTGCTTGTTGTTGGCAACCGCCTTTCAGCAGCGGCTCGTCGTGAACCTGCTCAAGTAGTAGGCGATGGCACACATACGATTGCCCAGTTAGTAGAGCTCGAAAACAAGAACCCATTACGTGGCGATGGACATGCTACTGCCTTAACCAAAATTCGCTTTGACGACATTGCGTTAGCCCATTTAGCAAGCTCCCAACTCTCCCCGCAATACATTCCTAAAACAGGTGAACGCGTACTATTGCGCAATAACGCCAACCTAAGTACTGGTGGAACTGCCACCGATGTTACTGATGATGTGCATCCTGATGTCGCAGCGAGTGCCGTTGCCGCAGCGCAAATGATTGGCTTAGATATTGCTGGCGTAGATATCCTGTGTGAGGCGATCTATAAACCCCTAGAAAAGCAGGGCGGCGGCATTGTTGAAGTCAACGCCGCACCTGGGCTGCGTATGCATCTAAAACCTTCTTACGGCAAAAGCCGCCCCGTAGGTGAGGACATTATTAACATGATGTATCCACCCGGTGAAGACGGTCGGATTCCAGTGGTTGCTGTTACTGGAACTAACGGTAAAACCACTACTGTGCGATTAATTTCTCACCTCATCAACGAGACCGGTCTGCGCGTGGGAATGACCACTACTGATGGCGTATATATTAATCATCGACTGATAGACTCTGGAGATTGCAGTGGTCCTAAGAGTGCCCGCAATGTCCTAATGCATCCCGATACAGATGCAGCGGTTTTAGAAACCGCTCGCGGTGGTATGTTGCGCGAAGGCTTGGGCTTTGATCGATGTGAAGTCGCCGTTGTTACTAATATTGGTGAAGGCGACCACTTAGGTCTGAACTACATTACTAGCGTTGAGGATTTGGCGATCTTAAAACGCGTCATTGTCCAGAATGTGGCCCCTACTGGAGCAGCAGTGCTCAACGCGGCAGATCCAATGGTGGTTAAGATGGGTGATGTGTGCACGGGTCGGGTGATTTTCTTCGCCCAGAACCAACATCATCCAGTAATTGCCGCACACCGCGCAAAAAATAAAAAAGTAATCTACTTTGATGGTGCTTATATTGTTGCCTCCAAAGGAGCTCGCGTACTGTATCGCTTCCCTGTGAGTGAAATTCCACTCACCCAGAATGGGGTTCTTGGCTTTCAGATTGAAAATGTGATGGCCTCTATTGGTGCCGCTTGGGCGCTAGGCCTTGATGCAGAAAAAATTGCGCGCGGCCTGCATTCTTTTGAGAGCTCTGCCAATGCGGTGCCGGGCCGATTTAATCGCTTCGAATATAAAGGCGCTACCGTCATTGCAGATTACGGGCATAACCCCGATGCCATGCGTGCTCTTGCTAGCGCCATTGAAGCTATGAAGCCCAAGAAGAGTCATGTGGTGATTAGCGGTGCGGGCGATCGCCGTGATGAAGATATCCGAGATCTCACACGTATCTTAGGAAATACTTTTGATAATGTGATTTTGTATCAAGATCAATGTCAACGAGGTCGCGAAGATGGTGAGGTCTTAAAACTTCTGCAAGAAGGTTTGGTTGGCGCCACCAAGGCCCATCAAGTAAAAGAGATCACTGGTGAATTTCTTGCAATTGATACCGCCTTGAATGATTTAGCCCCTGGGGATATTTGCCTAATCCTGATTGACCAAGTGGAAGAATCGCTTGCCTACCTAAAGGAAAAGGTGCAGACTCAATTGGGAGCTTGAAACACATCCCTGATCGCAAAATACCCAATCATTGATTGGGTATTTTTGTTTCAAAGACAAGTGTTTTAGTTCCGTAGCCCGCTAAGCCTCTGAATGATAGCGCTGCAAGCGCTCTATCTCTTCTCTAGAACCTAGCATCACAGAGACACGCTCATGTAAATCCGTAGGGATCAAATCCATGATTAGCTGGTCCCCATTAGTAGAAACACCACCGGCCTGCTCCACCAAGAAGCTCATGGGGTTGGCTTCATACATTAAGCGCAACTTGCCAGGTTTGTGGGGCTCACGTTGATCCCAGGGGTACATAAAGATACCGCCACGAGTCAATACGCGATGGACATCTGCCACCATTGAAGCAATCCAGCGCATATTAAAATCTTTATCCCGCTTACCGCTCACACCAGCAAGGCACTCGTCCACATAGCGACGAACCGGCTCAGCCCAATGGCGCATATTTGACATATTAATAGCAAACTCTTTTGAGGAATGAGCAATCTCAACAGCATGCTTAACTAATACGAATTCACCACTTACCTTATTGAGAGTAAACATTGCAACACCGTCACCCAAGGTCAATGCCATAGTTGTCTGAGGGCCGTAGACCACATAACCAGCGGCCACTTGATGGCGTCCCGTTAGTAAAAAGTCTGAAGTTTGTAATGGAGTGGATGGATCCTGCTTTTTCAGTACAGAAAAAATCGTGCCAATCGAGACATTGACGTCAATGTTAGAAGAGCCATCAAGGGGGTCGAACAAGAGCAAGTAATCGCCAGTACCCTGAACCGCCATAGGTAATTCCATCTCCTCAGAAGCCAAACCAGCGAGGGACCTACACTCCTGCACTCCTTCAATTAATAAATCATTAGCAATGACATCGAGTTTTTGCTGAACTTCACCCTGCACGTTGCCCGTACCAGCAGAACCCAACAACCCAATTAAGGCGCCCTGTGCCACTTCATGACTCAAGGTAGCGCAAGTATTGGCAACCGCCAAAAGTAGCTCTTGCAAGCCACTAGGGATGCTTGCGCCCTTTACTGTGGCAGTTTCTAAATATTGTTTGAAATTGGTGTTGAAGTTACTTTGGGTGGTCAAAAGGGGTTTCTCCGTAATGGGTATGTTGCTCTATAAGGTCTATTTTGCCTTGTTCTGAAAAAGATTAATTTCCCAAGGCCTTAGTTACCACCTCTTTCACATCTGCCGAAAGCGTCTGACAGCTTGCTACTTGCTGTAATGCAGCATGCATCTGGCTTTGGTGGGGCTGCGCAAAATTGCGCCAGCGATCCAAAGCTCTGGCTAAACGAGCAGCAACTTGCGGGTTTACTGGATCTAGCGCGAGGACAGAATCAACCCAGAATGCATAACCACTGCCATCGGGCTGATGAAAGCTAGCGGGATTATTCATACAAAATGCATGAATGACGCTACGAACTCGGTTTGGGTTATTCATCTTAAATGCGTCATGCCCAAGTAATCGCTTTGCATTTTCTAAGGTAGATATAGCACCTTTAACAGGTGGACGACTAGATTGCAAAGCAAACCATTTATCAATCACCAAAGCATCATCAGCAAAGCGGGTATAGAAATCTTCCAAACAAACGCCTGCTGAAACTGATCCATGAATCACCAATCCCGCCAAAGCGGCATAACGGTCAGTCATATTGTCAGCGGTTTGGTATTGATTTACTGCCATTGGCGACCAAATCAGAGGGTCTGCTTCAAGCAACATACTAAGCGCTAGATTTTTAAGAGCACGTTTACCGGCACTAAGAGCATCTGCATTAAAGGGTTCAGCAGTTTGCATTTGTTGATACAGGGCCGCCCACTCTAACCTGAGTTCACTGGCGATAGCATGGCGAAATGCCCTACGTTGACTATAAATTTGTTGTGGATCTACGCTAGTGCACTGCTCATATAAATAGGTCTCCGCTGGGAGCGTTAATGCCAACTCTTTAAATGCGGGATCTAAATGTTGGTCTATTAAAATCTGACGGTAAGCATTGATCAGAGATTTATCAGGCAAGCGATTTTTTAGAATCATTTGCATGGCTAACTTTTGACCAGCCTCCCAACGATTAAAAGCATCGTCATCATCTGAAAATAAGGCTATTAAATCTGCTTCTCTCTGCACAAAATCTAAATTGATAGGCGCTGAGAATCCCCGATTAAGTGACAGCACAGGCCGCTCGGAAACGTTATCGAACGTCCATGATTGCTGTTCTTCTGTCAGCTCAAGTAAATGTTCTGGCTGGTCTCCAGCGCTGGTCAGTAAACGCATCTTCAGCGGAATATGAAATGCCTTCTTATCCAACTGTCCAGCACTTGCAGTGCAGCTTTGAGTTAATGTGAGTTGAAACTGCTTTCTGTCCGCGTCGTAGTGCTCTTGCACTTGCACTTGAGGTGTGCCAGCTTGACTATACCAATTCCCGAATTGCGTAAGATCGCGCACATTGGCATCAGCCATTGCAGCCAAGAAATCATCGCAGGTAACTGCTTGACCATCATGACGCTTAAAGTACAGGTCCATTCCTTTGCGAAAGCCATCTATGCCTAATAGGGTTTGGTACATACGCACCACCTCAGCACCCTTTTCATAGACGGTGACGGTATAAAAGTTGTTGATCTCCTGGTACTCATCTGGGCGGATGGGATGCGCCATAGGACCGGCCTCTTCTGGAAATTGCAACTGGCGCAATAGGCGCACATCCTCAATGCGTTTTACAGCCCTACCTGATTCGCTACCCATTTGATCAGCTGAGAATTCTTGATCACGAAAAACGGTTAAACCTTCTTTTAATGAAAGTTGAAACCAATCACGACAAGTGACGCGGTTACCAGTCCAGTTATGGAAATACTCATGCGCAACTACGCTTTCAATGTTGGCAAAGTCAGCATCAGTTGCCGTCTCTGGCTGAGCCAGTACATATTTAGTATTAAAGACATTAAGGCCTTTATTTTCCATCGCCCCCATATTAAAATCACCCACCGCAACAATCATGAATCGATCAAGATCCAATTCAAGGCCATAGCGCCTTTCATCCCAATGAATTGAAGCAATTAAGGAGTCCATCGCATGACGAGTTTTCTTAAGATCGTGCGGCTCGACCCAAATTTGCAACAACTTTTTTGCGCCACTGCTGGTAGTAATTGTTTCTTCAATACATTCCAATTTTCCAGCAACTAATGCAAACAAATAGGATGGCTTTGGAAAGGGGTCTTCCCAGGTAGCCAAGTGCCAACCATTAGGCAATTTTTCAGTGCAAACTAAATTTCCATTTGATAGTAGGATGGGGCACTCCTCCTCCCGCGCCCGCAAGGTGACGCGATAGCGCGCCATCACATCAGGTCTATCTAAGAAGTAAGTAATCTTTCGAAACCCTTCTGCTTCACACTGGGTAAAGTAGTTCCCATTTGAAACATATAGCCCCATGAGAGAGGTATTTTTATTAGGCGTGCACACGCAAATAATTTCAACAATAAAGGGAGTTTGACCACCATCAGGAATTGAGTGGATCGTCAGTAACTCTGGAGTTAACTCAAACTGACGATGTGCCTGCCCATTAACTCGCAGACTCACAAATTCCAATTCATGACCTTGCAAAATTAGTGGTGCGCCAGCCTGATGGCTATTACCAGGCAACACCTCCAAACGACTTTTGACTATCGTTCTAGCGGGGTCTAAAGCAATGTCAAGCTCAACCTGACCAAAGGTATAAATCGGAGCGCGGTATTCAAGCCTGCGAAAGCTTTGTGGGAGATCGGTTTTCATGTACTGATTTTAAGTCCCCCGAGCTCCTTGCGCTTGAAGAGGTTAAGTGCTTTGGACTCAACCCCAAATTAAGGTGGCAATCCCAATGGAAATAAAAGTTGCAGCTGCAACGGCATGCACCCATTTAATCGGCATGCGTCTAGTAAATTTCTGCCCAACCCAAACCGCTGGCACATTAGCCAACATCATCCCCAAAGTAGTGCCAATTGTGACTGATACAACATCGGCATAGCGCGCGCCCAAGGCAATGGTGGCAATTTGAGTCTTATCCCCCATCTCAGCTAGGAAGAACATACCCACCGTCAGCAGGAACACCCGAGAGGCGCGATCAGCTACCTTAGAGTCAGCCCCATCCTCGATATGATCTGGCACCAAGAGCCACAATCCGATACTCAAAAAACTGACGCTTAAGACCCATTTCAGAATCTCGGCACTCATCAAAGTTGTCAGCCACTGACCCAAAAAGGCAGCGCAAGCATGATTTGCGATTGTGGCAATAAATATGCCGGCAATAATAGCCACGGCTTGCTTGGGATAGCGAGCAGCCAGCATTAAGGAGAGCAACTGGGTCTTGTCACCCATTTCTGCGAGGGTGACTACCCCAGCAGAGAGCGTTAAAGCGGAAAGGTCCATAAATTCAGTTAGTTAGGTTTTTATTATTAATAATGTTAATCAATGCAATTTTGCTATCTGACTCCTACGCCATACACTATCCCCGTAATGACGGGAATTAATATTATTAAGATAATGAAGGGCAGACATGACAACGCCTGAGGGTAGTTTAGAGACTTCGCTTTGCAACTCTCTAGATTTGCAAAATCAAAAATAGTCTATCCACTAACCATGTTTACTAAAGCTTACGGCATTTGATTCCGTTTTTAATCAAAAGAACTATTAGGAATACAGCGCCATGGGGAAAATTACCAGTGAAAGCCTCTTAAGTCTTGAGACTTATAACAAGGAGCGGCCTGCTTTTCGCGAAAAAGCTACTGCTGAGCATCGCTTGCGCACCGTTCATCTGGGCGATCATCTCACCATGATCTTTGAGAGTGAGTTTTTAATGCGCTACCAAATTCAAGAAATGTTACGGGTGGAGGGAGTCTCCACGGAAGAATCCATTCAAAATGAGTTAAATGCCTATAACCCTTTAGTTCCTGATGGCTCTAATTTCAAAGCGACGATGATGGTGGAATATCCCAACGAAGCTGATCGTAAGCTAGCATTAGTCAAGTTAGCAGGAATTGAGCGCCAGATATTTATCGAAGCAGAAGGACAGCCACGGCTATATGCGCTCGCAGATGAGGATCTCGAATGCTCCGCACAAGAAAAAATCTCAGCAGTACATTTTATGTGTTTTGATTTATCGGAAGGTATGAAAAAAGCTTTAAAGGCTGGCGCTCAGATGATGGTAGGCTGTGATCACAAGGAATATCCCATGCAGGTCAAAAGTCTCTCTCCAGAGACATTAGCCTCTCTGGTGTCTGATTTAAGTTAAGCGCGAAAATCGCTTTTATTTGAGTGTGGCGATGAGATTTAAAATCTCTGCAGCGGCCGCTAAACCACAAGCAGCAGTCACCATTACCGTAGAGCCATACCCAGAGCAAGCAAGCCCGCCACTAGCGGTACCAGCACGAGGCTCATGTGAATAAATTGCCCGCACACCCATGCGTTTTTTCAGATCCCTTGAAAAACCATGATCGGTGCGCAGACCTACACGCACCTTCGCAAGAAGAGCGTCTTGTTCAGTTCTAGAGAGATCATCGCAACGGACTGAAGTGGGGTCAGACTTACCACCAGCAGCTCCACACATTACCAAAGCACGATTATTTTTGACAGCCCAAGCCGCTAAAGCAACCTTGGTTTGGACTGAATCTGTCGCATCCAATACCAAAGCAGCCACAGGAATAATTTCGTCTAAGTTGTCTGGCTCTAAAAACGCATCCCAAGAAGTGAGCTCAATATCTGGATTAATAAGACGCATTCGCTCGCTCATGGCCTGCACCTTGGCTTTGCCGTACTCACCTTCCAAGGCATGCAATTGACGATTGGTATTGCTCTTGGCAATATGATCAAAGTCCACTAAAACTAGGTGCCCAATACCTGTACGCGCAAGCGCTTCGGCCGCCCAAGAACCAACACCGCCTAAGCCAGCCACTACCACTATCGCATTTTGAAAACGTTTATGCAGCTCTGGTCCATAGAGCCTTTCTACGCCCCCAAAACGACGATCTTGCACGCCGTCTTCTGGGCTAATTTCTATTTTATCTTCTGCCATAACTTCTCTTTATACTGAACAAATGGACTCCATCGCACAACTTCGTAAAAACTACACCTTTGGCCAGCTAACGGAAACTGAAGTTCCTAGCGATCCGCTAGCCTTATTTCAGGTTTGGTTTGATCAAGCCATTCAAGCTGAATGTCCCGAACCCAATTCAATGACTTTAGCCACAGCAGATGTAGCAGGCAATCCATCAGCTCGTATTGTCTTACTAAAAGGCGCGGATCAAAATGGATTTACCTTTTTTACAAACTATGGAAGTCAAAAAGGGAGGGAATTGGCGATCAGGCCCCAAGCCGCCCTACTCTTTCACTGGCATGAGTTGGAGCGTCAGGTCCGCATTAAAGGCTTAGTGGAGCGTGTCTCAGCCTCCGAAAGTGATGAATATTTTCATTCTCGCCCTGCTGCCTCCCGAATTGGAGCGTGGGCTTCACCTCAAAGCGCAGAAATTCCCGATCGAGAATTTTTGGAACAGTCTGAGGAAAAATTTAAAAGCGAATTTGGAGAAACTCCTCCACGCCCAGAGCATTGGGGTGGATATCGCCTACATCCAACAGAAATCGAATTTTGGCAAGGTCGCCCATCGCGTCTGCATGACCGCATCCACTATCAACTGGAAAACAGTGCCTGGCGTATAGCTCGCCTAGCGCCCTGAGCTTACTTAAGCAAAATCTGCTGCAATCAGTGATTTAAATTTCGCCCTAAATTTAGCTAACTTAGGCGCTACTACCGCCATGCAATAGCCTTGACCCGGATGTTGGCGGAAATAATCCTGGTGGTAGTCTTCTGCGGGGTAAATCGGGGGCGCCGATTCAATCTGCGTCACAATAGGGCCCGAGTAAATTCCCGACTTCTCTAACTCCTCAACTACCTCATGCGCTTCACCAGCTTGTATCTCACCATGTGTAAATATTACTGAACGGTATTGCGTACCACGATCATTGCCTTGATAGTTCAAGGTTGTGGGGTCATGAATTACAAAAAATATTTCCAATAAATCGCGATAAGAGACGATCTTGGGATCAAAATACACATCCACAATTTCCGCATGCCCACTGACTCCAGTACATACAGATTCATAGCTCGGATTAGGTCTTGCCCCGCCACCATAGCCAGACACCACCGCTTTAACACCCTGAATTTGCTGGTACACAGCCTCTAAACACCAAAAACATCCCCCGCCAAGGGTGGCGCGCTCCAAAGAAGCCTCATTTTTATGGTCAATTTTGTTCATGGCTTTATCCTAATGCCTTATTCAATCCCTTGCTTGTCACCTTTACGTCCAATACCCATGAATCGTTTTACGCTCCAATTAGATGAAATTAAGGCAGCTTATGCCGCAGAACCCAACCCTAGTCTAGAGCTTCGTCTCGAGCGAATAGGGCGTATTGAGCAGATGATTTCTGCTAATGAAGAAAAGATTTGCAAGGTATTGATAGCGGATTTTGGGGTACGCCATCCTATTGAAAGCCGGCTGGCTGAATTTCAAATGGTGTACCAGGCCTGTAAATACACTCGCAAGTATCTTAAGGAATGGATGAAGCCCACGCTAGTTGAAACTCCATTTTTTATGGGCGCTTCCCATGCTTGGACTCAAACTCAATCCATTGGTGTGGTGGGTATCATGAGCCCTTGGAACTACCCCATCCAACTCGCCCTTGCACCAGCGATCGCGGCCCTTGCTGCTGGAAACCGTGTTTGGCTTAAACCCTCCGAAAGAAGCTCGCGTACTTCAGGATTTTTAGCGGCACTCATTCAAGAATACTTTCACCCCAGTGAATTTTGCGTCACTACTGGCGGCGTAGAAGTAGCGCAATCTTTTGCAGAGCTGCCTTTTGACCACCTCTTTTTTACCGGCTCGGAAAGCGTTGGGAAAAAAGTAATGCGCTCTGCCGCAGATCATTTAACTCCAATAACCCTTGAGCTTGGCGGAAAGTCCCCTGCGATTGTTGATTTATCTGCCAATCTCAAAGATGTGGCGGACAGCATTATTTACGGCAAGCTACTCAATAGTGGACAAACCTGCATTGCCCCAGACTATGTTTTGGTTCAGCATAGCAATCGCGATGCTCTAGTCAAGGAACTCCAGCTAGCAGCTCATACCCAATTTAATAGTCCCGAAGAATTGACGGGGCCTATTGATGAAGAGCAATTTATACGCTGGCATCATTTGGTAAGAGATGCTGTCAATCGTGGTGCCCAGGTCATTCCCCTGTTAAATACTGGCAACAGCCAATCCAGCAGCTTTACACCCGTTGCCTTAGTCGACGTCCCTGAAGACGCACTCATCATGCAGGAAGAAATCTTCGGCCCTATTTTGCCTATCATTGCAGTGAGTGATGTCTCTGCCGCCATCCACTTTATCAATAGCAGGCCAAACCCTCTCGCACTGTATTGGTTTGGAAAAAATAAAATAAATATGCAACGCGTTTTAAACGAAACCCATTCTGGCGGCGTTGCCATTAATGACACCCTGCTACAGGTGGCCGTAGAAAGCTTACCTTTTGGCGGGATCGGCGCAAGCGGAATGGGCAATTATCACGGTAAGTCAGGCTATGAAACCTTTAGTCATCGCAAATCTGTTTTAGAGGTGCGCGGCATTTTGGGTTCAAAGATTTTTAGCGGAACTAAGCTTATTCGGCCACCTTATGGCAAAAAGGTAGAACGTCTATTGCGCTGGTTAAGATGAAATATTAAAAAAATAAGCCCTATAACAATATTCTGCCTGCAAAGCCGATAAGTAATAGCCCAACGAATATCCAAAAAAGAGCAGCATAACGCGGTTCTTTTTGGAAGAAATTCAAAAAGAATTTCCCGGCAAAAATGAGACTTGCCAAATATGACATGCTCACCAACTGTAAAACAATAGCTAAATATAAAAATGGATGTACTGGATGAGCGTACCCAGGATCAATGAATTGCGCAAAAAAAGAGATAAAGAAAAAGATTGCTTTAGGGTTGGTCAGGGATAAAGTTAAGGCCGCTAAAGTGGGATGCAGGCTACTGAAGTAATTCGACCTCTCAAGCGCATTAACTGTTGACTCAGATCTGTTGTGGCACCGTAAACCACTCCGAATCAGGTTGTATCCCATCCATGCGAGATACCCTGCGCCCAGCGTTCGAACAAGATTAAAAATCATTGGGGAAGAATTTAGTAGTGTTGCCGCACCCACTGCAACACCAATCATCAAAATGGCATCTCCCATGAAAATTCCGAGGGATGCCCATACCCCCGCACGCCACCCTCTTTGAGAGGTAATAGTTAGGATGTAGAGAGAGTTTGGACCTGGAAACAGGATCGTAAAAATTACTCCCAGCAAGTAAGCCGGGAAATCAATTACTCCAAAATTCGAGGGCGCTAAGAGCCAATGCATACCTACATCATAATTAATTTGGGGAAAACCCTTGTATTGCCCCCTTACAAATGTCATAATGGGAGGCTTTTTCAAAGCAATTTGATTCATCGCCCCCCAGCTATATTTCAGCGATTAGTTTAGAAGTCATAAACACAACAACGCTGCCGCTTGTCTGATGGTCGATGCCTTTGACCATCACACTCACAAAAAACAAAGAGTGTACATACGGAGACATTCCTTAAAAGGGATGGGTAATAGCATGACTTTTTCTAAAGAAACTAATCACGAGTCTCAAGACTCAAAGCAGACTGGAAATTCATTTCAGTCTTTTGGCTTAGCTGCCTCACTTCTCAAAAACGTTGCTGAATTGGGTTATACCCAAGCCACCGAAGTTCAAGCTCAGGTTGTACCTGCGGCATTGGCTGGTGGTGATTTATTGGTCAGCAGCCAAACTGGTAGCGGCAAAACCGCCGCCTTTTTATTACCTTTAATTCATCAACTGATTGAAGATAACCCAAATGGCTCAGCACCCGCACCAGGTCGCGCACAACCTAAGGTCTTGGTACTCTGCCCTACGCGTGAATTAGCACAACAGGTAACCGCTGATGCAGTGAACTTAGTTCGCGGCCTAAGAGGCATCCGAATTGCAACCGTTATGGGTGGCATGCCTTACGGCAAGCAGATCCAAGCGATTAAAGGTGCATCTTTAGTAGTTGCAACACCAGGCCGTTTACTCGACTTGTGCGACAGCAAAGCGATTCACTTGGGTGATGTAAAACAACTCGTTATCGATGAAGCTGATCGCATGCTTGACATGGGATTTGCTGATGACCTCGAGGCAATTGACAAACGCTGTTCTGGTCGTAACCAAACTTTGATGTTCTCTGCAACTTTCGCACCAAAGATTATGTCTTTGGCTAATGAGTTAACTACTAACGCCAAACGAATTGAGCTTGCTCATGCAGGCGCAAAGCATGCGAATATCGAACAGAAGTTGCATTGGGCTGATAGCACGTCACACAAACATAAATTGCTTGAGCACATTTTGGCTGATGCTTCCTTGGATCAAGCTGTCGTTTTTGCAAGTACTCAAGTTGAAAGTGAAAAAATTGCTGATACTTTGCGTGCAGCTGGCTACGAAGCGAGCGCCTTACACGGCGCAATGCCTCAAGCTGTTCGGATGCGTCGTCTGGAGTCTCTTCGCAAAGGTCATACCAAGATTTTGGTCGCGACTGATGTGGCCGCTCGCGGCATTGATGTACCCCGTATTAGTCACGTGATTAATTTTGGCTTGCCAATGAAACCAGAAGACTATACGCATCGCATCGGTAGAACTGGACGCGCTGGTCGTAACGGTGTTGCTATCACTTTGGTTGAACATCGTGATCGCGCCAAGATTCGCAATATTGAACGCTTTACACAGCAAGACATCGTTGCTTCAGTTATCGCCGGCCTTGAGCCACAAGCAAAGCCTAGTTTTGGTGGTGGTGGCGGTGGTCGTCCTAGCGGTGGTGGCGGTCGCCCAGGCGGTGGTAGTCGTTCTGGTGGTGGCGGTGGTGGTCGTTATGGCTCAGGCGCACGTTCGGAATCTCGTTCTGGTGGTGGCGGTGGTGGAAACCGCTCAGGCAATCATTATGAATCCCGTTCATCGGATTCACGCCCTGCTTCTACTGGTGACTCACGTCCTGCTTCGGGTGATTCACGTCCAGGTAACCGTTTTGCGGATTCACGTCCTGCACGCTCTGCCGATTCACGTCCTGCACGCTCTGCCGATTCACGTCCTGCACGGTCTGCTGACTCACGTCCTGCACGCTCTTCGGATTCACGTCCATCGACTGGTCCACGTTTTGCTAAACCAGCAACAGGCGGTCAACGCAAAAACTTCAGCGGTAGTTAAACATGTCTCACCGTGGTCGCCTCCGTTCTGTATGGAATCGAGTCGATTCCGGTGAGCTCCATCAAGCGCCACGTGAGTGGCAATCTTGGCTTAGCGACACTGGGTCTTTAACTCAAAAAATTGAGCGTGCTATTGGTCAGAAACTAGAGGTACTGGTTCTGAGTGATTGCCGCCAAAACCTCAATAGCGACGAAAGTCGCTATTTTCATTTCAAGATCAAACGATGTCGAGTACGTGAGGTATTGCTTTGCGCAAATCAAGTGCCCCTCGTCATGGCCCATAGCATCATCCCAGCAGCAAGCTCTTGTGGTAGTAATTACCCCATACTGCGTTTAGGAAAGCGTCCTTTGGGGGCAGTCTTGTTTGCTAAATCCCATAAGCAGAGTCAACAAAAGGTCATCCGTGAGATAGCTCAATTAAATAAGAGAAATACTCTTTGGAAAAAATGCTCTAAAAGATATAGCGATCTCCCATCTCCAGCTTGGGGTAGACGCACTCTCTATAGCTTGAAGTCTCGTCCACTGCTTGTCACAGAAGTATTCTTACCTAACTTACTGAGCTATCCAACCAAACCTTAGTCGCTTCAATTAAAGCAGCGTCTCCTGGCTCGCAGGTAAAAACCTCACCAAAACCAATGACCTCTGCTGCGTCAGTAATTTTATGATGGGGACAAAGTGCACAAGCTTTATTTAAGGCCTGCGGGAATTGATCCTGAGCTACTTGACCTAAATAACGTACCGCCTCCGATGAAGTCAGCAGCCAAAGCGATTGAGAAAAATCTAACCCATGGATTGCTTTCCACGGCGGACTATCTGGGTCCAAAGGCACTCTGGAATACACTGAAATAGACTCAACAGCGGCTCCTGCAGCTTTTAAAGTATCGGCCAGCCAGTCGCGCCCTCCTTCACCTTTAAAAATAATTACCTTGCGCGAAGACCAATCCCAGTTTAATTTCAGCAGCTCAGACCATAATCCTTCAGAATCCCATTGGTCATTGTGTTGGGGAATGAAGATCGGCGTAGGGGAAGTTTCCATACCAACATAGTGATGGTGCAAAGCCTGCTGGCTACTGCCGCCCATAACCCCTATCGGAATAGGTTTTTCAGAAAGATCTTGCCAGGATCTATTAAGCAAACGCATCACACATTCAATCGCATTGGGACTAACAAAAATAGCTAGGTCTGCATCTTTTAAGGTATTAGGGATGAGCTCGGCAAGACGAGTATCGTTTTTAGGGACAATAGTCAGCAAAGGTAAGGAGATAATTTTTGGAAAATTCTCTTGAGGTATCTCGCTACTGCGCAAACTGGAGTTAAGCGCCTCAATCAATTGTTGAGCCTGCCCACTAGGGCGAGTAATCACAATCGTCTTGATGCTCATGAGCGATTCCTTAGATTGCCTTGCTTTACAAATTTATTTTGGCAAGCCATTGGGTAATAGGTCAGCCGCACCCTGCGCTATTAAATCTTGCGCCACCAATAGACCTAAGGCCTCAGCTTCTGCCAAAGTTTTTACCGATGATTGCGCATGGGCGAGGCAAATCGCTTTGCCGTCCACGCTAGCAACAAATGACCGAATCTCCATATGATTCTGATCCCAAGTGGCATATGCCGCTAAAGGGACTTCGCAGGAGCCGCCTAGCTGACGCGAAACCATTCTTTCAGCACTAACCGCAAATAAGGTGGACAAGTCGTTGAGTGGGGCCAGCCATTCCTTGATATTAGGATGCTTGCTCAAAGTTTCTATTCCCAGAGCACCTTGACCAGCGGCAGGGGTATAAGGGTCCAAGGGCAATAAGGCCTTAATACGACTCTCTAAACCCAAACGCTTTAAACCGGCAGCCGCCAAAATAATGGCTTGATATTCACCCTGATCGAGCTTACCCATGCGGGTATCCAAGTTTCCTCTCAGAGGCTGAATCTCCAAATGGGGAAACTTTGCTCTTATTACGGATTCTCGGCGCAAGCTAGAGGTACCCACTACTGCTCCATGAGGTAAGTCCTCCAGCCCCGCGTAATCATTGGATACAAATGCATCCCGTGCATCCTCCCGAGCCATCACACAGGACAAGTCAAAGCCTTCTGGCATAACCATCGGGACATCCTTGAGAGAGTGCACTGCCAGATCCGCCCGCCCATCCTCCAGTGCAGCCTCTAACTCTTTGACAAATAAGCCTTTGCCTCCCACTTTAGACAGGGCTCTATCCAAGATTTGATCGCCCCGGGTGGTCATCCCCAAAATCTGGACATCACAGTCTTGGTAGCACTTTTTGAGGCAATCGCGGACATGTTCAGCCTGCCACATGGCAAGCCGACTCTCCCGAGAAGCAATAACTAAGCGCTTGGGAGTGGCAGAAGTGGTAGAAGTAGGACTAGAAATAGAAGTTGGGGACATAGCATTTAAAATAATAGAGGACCTACACCAATATACTGTGTTTATGAGCTCATCAAAAAATTCCTTAGCCAACAAAGCCCAAGCTTGGTCGGCCCGTTTTACCGAACCCGTTGACGAACTGGTGCAGCGTTACACCGCTTCTATTGGTTTTGATCAACGTTTTGCACTAGTAGATATTGCGGGCTCTTTAGCCCACGCGCAAATGCTGGCTGATAAAAAGATCATTAGCGCTCAGGATTTAGCGGATATTCAAAAGGGAATGACGCAAATCCAGAGTGAAATTGAGGCAGGCCAATTCAACTGGCAACTTGCCCTAGAGGATGTCCACCTCAACATTGAAGCGCGCCTGACTGAATTAGTTGGCGATGCTGGTAAGCGTCTTCATACCGGGCGTTCCCGTAACGATCAAGTGGCCACTGATTTACGTCTTTGGTTACGCGAAAGTGTTGACGAAATTGCTATCACCCTTAAAACCTTACGAGTCGCGCTACTAGATTTAGCTGAAAAACATGCTGGCACCATCATGCCTGGTCACACCCACCTGCAAGTTGCCCAGCCGATTACTTTTGGCCATCACCTCATGGCCTATTTTGAAATGTTTAGTCGTGATGCCAGTCGTCTCGCCGACTTACGTGCACGCTTTAACCGCCTACCTTTAGGGGCTGCTGCTTTGGCCGGAACAACTTACCCGATTGATCGCGAGCAAGTAGCGCGTGCTTTAGGGTTTGACGGTATCTGCAATAACTCCTTAGATGCTGTATCAGATCGGGATTTTGCGATTGAGTTTTGTGCCTTTGCATCTATTTTGATGATGCACGTTTCTCGCCTATCCGAAGAACTTGTTCTCTGGCTCAGCCCTCGGTTTGGTTTTATTGATTTGCCAGATCGATTTTGCACAGGTAGCTCAATCATGCCGCAAAAGAAAAACCCCGATGTTCCAGAATTGGCTCGCGGTAAAACTGGACGCGTTTATGGCGACTTAATCTCCTTGCTCACTTTGATGAAGGGTCAGCCTTTGGCCTATAACAAAGATAACCAAGAGGATAAAGAGCCTTTGTTCGATGCGGTCGATACCGTACAAGATACCCTTCGCATTTTCGCCGACATGATTCCTCATATTGATGTGAAGGCCGATGTAATGAAGGCCGCTGCTGAAGAAGGCTTTGCAACAGCAACCGACCTAGCAGATTACCTTGTGAAAAAAGGCTTGGCATTTAGAGACGCACATGAAGCTGTAGCCCACGCGGTTAAAGCCTGTGTTGGCAGGAACTGCATGTTAACCGACCTCAGTCTTGCTGAACTACGCTTTGCTTGTGGCTTGGATAGTCGCCCTGAACTAATGGGTGATGATGTCTTTGCCTTATTGACCGTAGATGGCTCTGTGAATTCACGTCAGCATGCTGGAGGCACAGCGCCAGCGCAAGTTCTGGCAGCTATTCATCGGGGTCGCGCTGAGCTTTAGTGTGCATGGGGTTCTGGGTAAAACTCTCCGCAGGCATTGATCGTCTTAATCAATTGCTAGGCAAGGCGGCCAGCATTATGATTTTGTTGTCTTGCATTGTTTCAGCCGTGAATGCATTGCTGCGCTACAGTTTAGACATGAGTAATAACTGGCCCCTTGAATTACAGTGGTACCTTTTTGCCAGCGCGGTAATGCTCGGCGCCGCTTACACACTAAAATGCAATGAACATGTTCGAGTAGATTTGATTTACTCACAACTCTCTGATCGTGGTCGTATTTGGATAGACCTGTTTGGATTAACCTTGTTTTTGATGCCTGCTTGTATTTTATTTGCTTGGCTTTCTTGGACCACTCTGTTTTATCCATCTTGGCTTGTTTCAGAACACTCCCTCAATGCAGGTGGTATGGCGCGTTATCCCATTAAGTTTGTAGTGCCACTTGGATTTTTCATGCTGAGTCTGCAGGGCCTTTCTGAAATCATCAAACGTATTGGCATGCTTAAAGGGAATGGCGCACTACCTGCTGCCGACCTTAAATACGAAAAGCCTACGCAATGATTCCGGTGGAATGGATGCCTCCGCTGATGTTTGGTGGCCTTATCCTCTTTATGTTAATTGGCTTTCCAGTGGCGTTTTCTTTAATGGCTGCTGGCCTCTTTTTTTCTGGCATTGCCATTAGTCAGGGTTTTTTTGATGCGGTGTTTTTACAGGCTATTCCGCAACGCATCTTTGGCAGCGTTCTTGCCAATGATTTATTGCTCGCCATTCCCTTCTTTACCTTTATGGGAGCCATCCTAGAACGCTGTGGTCTCGCGGAGGAAATGCTCGACTCAATGGGCCAACTATTTGGTCGCATTCGGGGTGGCCTGGGTTACTCAGTAATTATTGTGGGATTTGTATTGGGTGCTATTACTGGTACTGTGGCGGCTCAGGTGATCGCCATGGCAATGATCTCCCTGCCAGTAATGATGCGTTACGGCTACAACATGCGCTACGCTACGGGCGTTTTGGCAGCTTCTGGGACTATTACCCAGTTGGTGCCACCCTCTTTAGTCCTCATTGTTCTTGCGGACCAGCTTAAAACCCAAAATGGTAGCGCTGATGTGGGCAGCATGTATCTGGGCGCATGGGGGCCCTCTCTTTTACAAATTGGTCTTTTTGCGTTTTACACATTCTTTCTATCGCGCTTTCGTCCACATTACCTGCCGCCTGCACCAGAAAACGAGCTTACCCTGACGGGCTGGGCGCTCTGGAAAAAATGTCTTATGGGTATCATTCCATCGGCAGTGCTCATTTTCCTAGTCCTGGGAACCATCATGACTGGAATAGCCACCCCCACTGAATCGGGTGCCATGGGCGCAATGGGTGCCTTAGCCCTAGCTTGGCTGCGTCGCGCCAGCATCCCCAATTTGAGGGGGCTCATACAGCAAGCCTATCAAAACACCATGCGTATCACAGCAATGGTGGTATTTATCTTAATTGGTTCAACCTGCTTCTCGGTTGTTTTTCAGGGCGTGGATGGTGGACAGTGGGTGGAGACACTTTTTTCTCATTTGCCCGGCGGTTGGATTGGGTTTTTAATTGTCGTTAATCTTTTTGTTTTTTTCTTGGCCTTCTTTTTGGATTTTTTTGAGATTGCTTTTATTGTGGTGCCGATGTTGGCACCAGTTGCCGTCAAACTACTCTCCCCAGTATTGCTTGATTCAATGAACGGCAATCCACAGGCTGCTGCTAGCGCTGCCCTCGTTTGGTTTGGGGTAATGTTGTGCGTCAATATGCAAACATCTTTTATGCACCCCCCTTTTGGTTTTGCTCTTTTTTATCTGCGAGGTGTAGCCCCTAAGGAAGTTAAAAGCAGTGATATTTACTGGGGCGCACTACCTTGGGTTGGCTTGCAACTCATTATGGTTGTGGTGGTCATGGCATTTCCTGCACTGGTAACCACTCTGCTGGATAAACCAGCGGTAGTGGTGCAAAGTCAGGAATTTAATTTCACTGGTGTCGAAGAAATAAAACCGGCGACATCTTCAAATAAGATTGTTGATGAAGATGCGCCAGTAGTTTTTCAGCTAGATAAGCAATCTAGATAGTTAAAACCTGAGATCAATAAGTTTTATACGATAAATATTTTCCAGATAACACGACTTGGACACGGTCTCCTTTTGGGTCTGGCTCTCGCTGAATATCCATGGAGAAATCAATTGCGCTCATAATGCCATCACCAAACTCTTCATGAATCAATTCCTTGATAGTGGTGCCATAGACGCTGACAATTTCATACCAGCGATAGATTAATGGGTCAGTGGGTACAGCCGTAGGAAGTGATCCCTTATAAGGAACAATTTGCAACCAGGCCATTTCCTCATCACTTAGATCAAATAAAGTACCCGCAGTCTCAGCCTGAGTTTTAGTAAACGTCATTTGCCCTAAACAGGCAGCAGTAACCCACTCCTTTGATTCCCCAATGGTTTTTGCAATATCACTCCACTTCATTCCTTTTCGCACTTTTGCCTCAATAATTTTTTGAGTAACAACTGAACGGTCCATTTTTATCTCCTTAATTAAATATAAATTTATTGATTAACGGGTGCATCAATGCCCGGTAAAACCACAATTGGCTGATACCCAACTAAACCACCATTGGCACTTCGTGCCTGCAGATCTTTTGAACGATTTACCAAGAAATCAACTAAGTAATTGCGCATCGGATAGTACATTGCATCATGATGTAGATGGGCTCTTTGCCTTCCCTTGGGGAGGGTATTAATGACAATTTCTGCGATGCGCGCATTAGGTCCATTACTCATCAGAAGAATTTTGTCTGACAGCAATATAGCCTCATCAACATCATGAGTAATCATAAATACAGTTTGATTTGTCTCACTGCATATTTTAAGAAGCTCATCTTGAATTACGCCGCGAGTTAATGCATCCAAAGCGCCAAAAGGCTCATCTAGTAACAGCATTTTTGGCTCAATAGCAAACGCTCTTGCAATACCGACCCTTTGCTTCATTCCGCCTGATAGCTCTGATGGTTTTTTATCCTCAGCATTGACCAAACCCACCATCGCTAAATACTTCATTGCATGCTCACTGATTTTTGCTTTGGACCAATCGGGAAACTTTGACTTCACGGCAAAGCAAACATTTTGCAGAACAGTCATCCAAGGCATCAGGGCATGCCCTTGAAATACAACCCCCCGCTCCAGGCTGGGCCCTTTAATATACTTTCCAAGCATAATTGCATTGCCCCCAGTCGGCTCTTCAAGACCAGCTAGAACATTCAAAATAGTAGTCTTGCCACATCCAGAGTGCCCAATGATGCACACAAACTCTCCGCGCTCAATTTCAAAATTAATCCCTTCAAATACGGGTGGCGCGTCTGCTCTGTAAGACTTGCTGAGGTTTTCAACTTTGAGAAATGAATTTTCAATCTGCATACGAAACCGCCTTTTGTAATCTACCGAACGCCACATCCAACAGCATTCCAACAATACCAATTAAAAGAATTGCAAAAATTACGCTTGAGAGCGATAAGTTATTCCACTCGTTCCACAAGAAATAACCAACACCCGTTCCACCTACCAGCATTTCTGCAGCCACAATTACCAACCAGGCGATACCCATAGAAATACGCATGCCTGTCAATATCGTGGGAGCTGCTGCTGGAAGGATTACCAAAAAGGCCTTACGAATTGGGGACACCTCTAAAGTCTTGGCAACGTTCAATAATTCCTTGCGAACATTAGCAACTCCAAAGGCGGTATTCAGTAGCATTGGCCAGACAGAGCAAATAAAAATGACAAAAATTCCAGAAATTGAAGAGTCTTTAATCGTGTATAGCGCAATTGGCATCCATGCCAAGGGGGATATGGGCTTTAGTATTTGAATGAATGGATTAAATGCTTCATATGCCAAAGGGGACATACCAATTAAAAACCCCAATGGTATGGCTACCAACATTGCCAACAAAAATCCTAAGCCAACGCGTGCTAATGAATAGGCCAGCTGAATGCCAATACCTTTATCGTTGGGGCCGTTGTCATAAAAAGGATGTGACAACTGCTTATAGATCGTTTGGCCCATTTGCGTGAGTGTTGGGAATCCCGTTTTTTGAACGGTCTCCCCGCCACTTTGGCCCATTAAGCTGTTGTACTCACTGGAATTAACTGATTCTGATGGAGACGTTACTACCTTTTGGGTGGTTGCCATATGCCATATAAATAAGCACATTAGTAAAATCGCAATAGAAAGAATTGCGCCCTTTACCTTAATGGATACAGTTTTCATTCATTAGCCTTTGATTCATACTTTATTGGTTGGAAAAGATTTCAAATAGGCTACAGGCTGACTAGGATCAAATTCTTTACCCATAATCTTGACCTTCTTATAGCCAGATTTAGCCTGCTCCGGAATGGCAATTCCAGTCTCGCTCATATATTTTTTGGCGTCAGTAAGGAGAAATACTTTCTCAGAAATATCCTTGTAATTCACGTCTCCCTTAACGTATCCCCAACGCTGCATTTGCGTCAACATCCAAGTTGCCATTGAGTACCAAGGAATGGGGTTGAAATCAATTCGATCGGGCACATTCTTTACATTACCCAGCCCATCCGCATACTTACCTGTAAGCACTTGCATCACAACAGTTTCTGGCTGATTAAGGTAATTGGGAGTCGAAATTACTTTGGCAATTAAGGGTCTATTTGCGGGGTCGCGCGCCATAGTGGATGCATTCAATACTGCGCGATATAAAGCGGCAAAAGTATTCGGATTTTTTTTAATAAACTCTTCTGAAGTTCCAAACGCACAACAAGGATGACCATCCCAAATTTCTTTAGTCAGGATATGAATGAAGCCTACTTCGTCATATACTGCCCGCTGATTAAATGGATCTGGCCCCAAGAAACCATCAATATTTCCAGCGCGTAAATTTGCCACCATCTCAGGCGGTGGGGTCACGCGAATCTGAATATCCCTATCTGGATCCAAGCCTGCTTGCGCTACGTAATAACGTAATAAGAAATTGTGCATGGAGTATTCAAAGGGAACAGCAAACTTCAGCCCTTTCCAGTTTTTAGGATCCCGATTATCTTTGTGTTTATTGGCCAATGTAATTGCCTGACCATTCACGTTTTGGATAGTAGCTACACGCATTTGGGTAGGGTCTGAACCCAATCCCATCGACATAGAAATTGGCATCGGCGATAAAAAATGGGAAGCATCGTGTTCTTTATTGATCATCTTGTCACGTATTAAGGCCCAACCTGCCGTCTTATTTAAAGTGACATTCAAACCTTGCTTCTTATAAAACCCTAGCGGGTCAGCCATGATGAGCGGTGTGGCACATGTGATAGCAATAAATCCGATTTTTAAATCTGGTTTTTCTAAGGGGGCTTTTTCTTGAGCCATTGCCTGTAGGGCCCCTACTGGCAAAAACCCAGACAACGCACTCATTGCACCTCCATTACCCACAGCCTTTAAAAAGGCACGCCTTCGACTCTCTTGCGGAAAAAGCGCCTTAACCAGGCTAGCCTCAACAAAATCAGAGCTCATCTTTTCTTCATCGATCTTTGCCAAAAGATCGGACCGATGCTCAAGTTCGGACGTATGCTGACCACAGCTACAACGACTGCTAAAAAGAGGTCTATCTGGATCAAATGGGCGATACGAGTTCATCTTTATCTCCTAGTAAGTAATTAAGATGCTGCCTGTAAAACATTAAAATTCATTTGCGGCTCAATTAACGGCGTTAGAGATTGAAAATTTCTTCTATAAACCTCTCCCACCATCACTACCACCGGTTGTTTATCCAAAAAATAGTGCTGCACATCGCCCATGCGTAATTCATCTAATGTGCAACCAAAGCTACGCTGAGTAGGTAAGCTAACTGATTCCATTAGGCACACGGGAGTATCAAGTGCAAACGCTTGATCAATTAAAGTTTGTGCAATATCGGATAACTGATCACGTGCCATGTAATAAATGAAAGTCTGATGATCAGCATGCGTACAACGGCCAGGTAGAGTGGTTAGGGTTAAGGTTCTACTTAAGTCTCGACTGGTTGGGGGCTGCTTTAATTGAGCCGAGGCAGCTAATGCCGTAGTGATTCCCGGCACTACCTCAAAATGGATGCTTGCTTCCTCAAGCGCATCAATTTCTTCTTGCGCACGACCAAAAATGAGGGGATCCCCACCCTTCAAGCGCACCACTATTGGATACTTATTGGCCGCATCGACTAATTGCTTGTTAATAAAGTGCTGTGAACTTGAATGCGCCCCACATCTTTTACCTACTGGCACCAATTTAGTGCCAACACACCACCCCAACATCGATAAATCTATCAGGGCATCGTAAAAAACAATGTCTGCAAGCGCAAGAATTCTCGCGCCACGCACGGTAATGAGATCAGACGCGCCAGGGCCAGCGCCTATAAGATAAACCCCTGGCAATACCATCATTGGCTTTGGGTTCTTACCTGTATTTTTTGTAATGAATTCCATTCATCATTTGTAACAGTCAGAAATAACCCTAAATAGACTATGTGAACCAAAAGAGCACATGCTTTTTTTTGGTGCACCAATCTAAGGCGCCAAGCATTCTGGAGAAATTAATAATTCCTTATTGTTAGGTATCAATTAAAGGAGTGTGGGATGAAAGCAAAAACCAAGATTCAAGATTTTGTGGGTGATTCAAACGTGTTGAGCTCTACATCCCCCAACACGGCCCGCCGCAAACTGATTCAAACCATCGGTTCCGCAAGTATCTTGTCTTTAATTGATCCCATGGTGAAAGCTGGGGCTTGGGCTGCGGGCTCCGATGCCCCCGAAAAAACAGATGTCAAGGTCAGCTTTATTGCCCTTACCGACTGCTCATCTGTTGTTATGGCTAATCATCTAGGTTTAGATAAAAAATATGGCGTAAAAATTATTCCAACCAAAGAAGCTTCCTGGGCCGCCATCCGTGACAAGCTAGTCAACGGCGAAAATGATATGTCCCATATTCTTTATGGCCTCATTTATGGCTTGCAAATGGGTATCGGTGGCCAGCAAAAAGATATGTCCGTATTAATGTCATTGAACAACAATGGCCAAGCAATCACCTTATCCAAGGCGCTTTATCAAAAAGGAGTGACTGATGGCGCTAGCCTCAAGGCGCTCATGGATAAAGAAAAGCGGGATTACACTTTTGCCCAAACCTTTCCAACGGGTACCCATGCCATGTGGTTGTATTACTGGTTAGCCAACTATGGAATTAACCCGTTTAAAGATGCCAAAATTATTACCGTACCACCACCTCAAATGGTTGCCAACATGCGTAGTGGCAACATGGATGGTTATTGTGTAGGCGAACCTTGGAATGCACGCGCCATTATTGACGGCATTGGGTTTACCGCAACTACAACGCAAGCCATTTGGCAAGATCACCCAGAAAAAGCTTTGGGCACAACCTCTGACTTTGCTAAAAAATATCCTAATACGTGCCGCGCTGTAACAGCGGCAATCTTAGAGGCTGGAAAATATATTGATGCATCCACCTCTAATAAACACACAACAGCCGAAGTTGTTTCAGCACCCTCTTTTGTAAACACTGATGTGAGTGTGATCCAAGACAGGATGATGGGGCGCTATAGCAACGGCATTGGTAAAACCTGGGATGACCCTCATGCAATGACGTTCTATAACAATGGTTTAGCGACATTCCCATATCTCTCTGATGGAATGTGGTTTATGACTCAACATAAGCGTTGGGGTTTACTCAAAGAGCATCCAGACTATTTGGCTGTAGCTAAAAAGGTCAATAACATCGCGATCTATAAAGATGCTGCTACCGCTTCGAAAACGCCATTGCCAAAAAGCGATATGCGCTCCAGCAAGTTATTTGATGGTGTCGTATGGAATGGTTCAAACCCAGCAGCTTATGCAGATAGCTTCAAGATCAAAGCATGAAAAAGCAAAAACTCGTCATGATTGGCAATGGAATGGCTGGCGTTCGGACTATCGAAGAATTATTAAAACTCAATTCTGAACTGTATGACATTACTATCTTTGGAGCGGAGCCTCATCCCAATTACAACCGTATCTTGCTATCGCCTGTATTGGCTGGTGAGCAAACGCTAGAACAAATCGTTCTTAATGATCTTGATTGGTACAAGAGCAATGGTATTCATTTGCATCTAGGTAAGACCATTACCAAAATTAATCGCAAAGAACGTACCGTAAGCGCAGATGATGGCACGGTGGAAACATACGATCGCCTACTTCTTGCCACCGGCTCCCTACCCTTCATACTCCCAGTACCGGGCAATGATTTGCCTGGTGTGATCGCCTACCGCGATATTAAAGATACTAACGAAATGATTGATGTCGCTACGCGCTACAAAAACGCAGTAGTGATTGGCGGTGGGTTATTGGGCCTTGAAGCCGCAAATGGTTTAGCCCTCAGAGGCATGAGCGTGACAGTAGTGCATTTAGCTGAATGGCTAATGGAAAGACAGCTAGATAAAACTGCTGCCGACCTGCTACAAAAGTCTCTAGAAGCCAAAGGGCTCAAGTTCTTATTAAAAACATCGACAGAGGCATTGACAGCAAATGCAGCTGGAGATCGTGTGGGACATATTCGCTTTAAGGGCGGCCTGGAAATTCCCGCAGATTTGGTTGTGATGGCCGCCGGAATTAAACCGAATACCTCATTGGCTGAGTCTGCGGGCCTACATTGCCAACGCGGTATTGTAGTTAGCGACACCTTGCAAACATTTGATCCTAGAGTCTATGCTGTAGGTGAATGCGCAAGCCATCGCGGTACTGCATATGGATTGGTTGCCCCTTTATTTGAACAAGCCAAAGTTTGCGCCAATCATCTTGCGCAGCATGGTATTGGTCGATATGAAGGTTCCGTAACTTCAACCAAATTGAAAGTGACAGGAGTTGATCTATTTTCCGCTGGAAACTTTATGGGTGGTGAAGGAACTGAAGAAATCACCCTGGCCGACCCTATTGGCGGCGTTTATAAGAAACTTATACTTAAAGATGATCGCCTCATTGGGGCATGTATGTTTGGAGATACGGCCGATAGCACCTGGTATTTCAAGCTCATGCGAGACTCCCAGAACATTGCTGAAATTCGTGACACCCTGATGTTTGGAGAATCCAATATTGGAGATGTCGGTCACCAGGGCCACAATAAAGTGGCAGGCATGACTGATGCAGATGAGGTCTGCGGATGTAATGGAGTGACTAAAGGCGCCATCGTGAAGGCGATCCGAGAACAGGGGTTATTTACTCTAGACGAAGTCAAAAAATGTACCAAGGCAAGCAGTTCGTGCGGCTCTTGTACTGGGCTTGTAGAGCAAGTGCTGATGAATGTATTGGGTACAGATTATTCAGCCACCCCAAGAAAAAAATCTATTTGCGGATGCTCAGACCTTTCTCATGATGAGATCCGTCAAGCGATTCGTTCGGGTCATCTTATCTCTCAAGAGCAAGTTCGTAGCCAGCTTCATTGGAGAGCGCCTAACGGTTGTGCCACCTGCCGTCCAGCCCTTAACTATTACCTCATCTCGACCTGGCCACATGAGGCCATAGATGATCCTCAATCCCGCTTTATAAACGAGCGCGCTCATGCCAATATTCAAAAAGATGGCACTTACTCTGTTATTCCACGAATGTTTGGTGGATTAACCACCCCAGCTGAACTCCGGCGTATCGCTGATGTTGCTGAAAAATATCATGTTCCAACGGTGAAAGTTACTGGCGGTCAACGCATTGATCTCCTGGGGATTAAAAAGGATGATCTTCCTGCAGTATGGAAAGAGCTCGATATGCCCTCAGGTCATGCATATGGTAAATCGATACGCACAGTAAAAACCTGTGTTGGTGATGAGCACTGCCGATTTGGCACTCAATCCTCTATGAAGATGGGGGTAGAACTTGAGCGTATGTTATTCGGGATGTATGCTCCACACAAAGTAAAGCTTGCAGTATCAGGCTGTCCACGCAACTGCGCAGAAGCAGGCATTAAAGACGTTGGTATTATCGGCGTTGAATCTGGCTGGGAACTTTACATTGGTGGCAATGGTGGAATTAAGACGGAAGTTGCTGAATTTCTCTGCAAAGTAAAAACCGACGAGGAGGTTCGGGAATACTCAGGGGCCTTCTTGCAGTTGTACCGTGAAGAGGCTTGGTATCTCGATCGCACTGTTCATTACCTAGCGCGAGTAGGAATGGAATACGTTAAGCAAAAAGTGGTTGAAGATGAGCAGAGTCGTAAAGCACTTTATGAGCGGCTATTATTTGACCTAAAGGATGCACCAGATCCTTGGAAAGATTTTGAGCGTGCAGGGGTTGATATTCGCCAATTTAAAACCATTCCGATTGTGGAGGTAGGTAATGCCTAATGCTACATTATTAGATCAGTGGCAACGAATTACTTCCGTTGAAGATATCCCCATACTAGGTGCTCGAGTTATAAAGGCCATAGTGGGGGAAATTGCTATTTTCAGAAATACTGATAATGAAATATTTGCTGTTTTAGATAAATGCCCTCATAAGGGGGGGCCTTTATCCCAAGGAATTGTTCATGGAAAATCAGTTACCTGTCCGCTACATTCCTGGAATATTGATTTATCTACTGGCTGTGCACAAGCTCCAGATGAGGGCTGCGCTAAATCATTTAAAGTCAAAGTAGAGGTTGGTGAAGTTTGGTTAAATCGCGAGGAACTGCAGACCCCTCATGGCTGACGTCAAAAGCACCTGCTGCTATTGCGGTGTTGGCTGTGGTGTCATTATTGAAACTGCGCCCAATGGCAATGGGGAGCCAGAGATTACTAGTGTGCGTGGTGATCCTGATCATCCAGCGAATTTTGGCAGGCTATGTAGCAAAGGCTCGACCCTTCACCTTACTGCAACTCCAGGCTTACAAAAACAAGCGCGCCTAGGATTTCCAGCAATCCGAAAATCTAGAGGTAGTGAGCCTACTGATATTTCCTGGCCCGAAGCGATTCAGACGGTTGCCAAGCGATTTGCAGACATCATTAACGAGCATGGGCCAGAATCAGTAGGCATATATGTCTCCGGGCAACTGCTGACAGAAGACTATTACATCTTTAATAAACTCATGAAGGGTTTGATTGGTAGCAACAATATTGATACAAATTCACGCTTGTGTATGTCCAGTGCCGTGGCGGGATATAAACAAACTTTGGGAATGGATGCGCCCCCCTGCTCTTATGAAGATATTGATTGTGCATCAACTATCTTTATTACTGGATCCAATACAGCCTTCGCACACCCTATTTTGTATCGCCGTATTGAGGATGCTCGCAAAAATAATCCTAATTTAAAGGTTGTTGTTGTTGACCCTAGAAAAACAGATACCGCTAAAGAGGCAGATCTCTACCTTCAAATTCAGCCTGGTACAGATGTCGCCTTGTATCACGGCATGCTCTACATCATGCTCTGGGAAAAATGGATCGATGAATCCTATATAACATTGCACACCAATGGCTTTGATTCACTTCGAGACTTGGTGCGAGATTTCACACCAAAAGTGGTTTGCGGTATCTGCGGCATTCAAGAAAAGGATCTTTATCAGGCCACTCGTTGGTTTGCCACTTCACCTGCAACACTTTCCCTCTACTGCCAAGGCCTAAATCAATCAGCCTCAGGTACAGCAAAGAATGCGACCCTAGTAAACCTGCATTTAGCTACCGGTCAAATTGGCAAAGCTGGTGCAGGACCCTTCTCTTTGACTGGACAACCTAATGCTATGGGCGGTAGAGAAGTGGGTGGGTTAGCCAACCTCTTATCCGCACACCGTGATCTTGCCAACGCCGAACACCGAGTAGAAGTCGCCAACTTATGGGGTGTGAATTCTGTTCCTGAAAAACCAGGGCTCAGCGCAATACCGATGTTTGAGGCTTTGCGTACGGAAAAATTAAAAGCCATTTGGATTGTCTGTACCAATCCAGCGCAGTCCATGCCAGATCTTAATGTAATCCACGAAGGCCTTAATAGGGCTGAGTTTGTGGTGGTTCAAGAAGCATACGCACACACTGCGACCACTCTTTATGCTGACATCCTATTGCCCGCAACAACTTGGGCGGAAAAAGTAGGTACCGTAACCAATTCAGAGCGAAGGATATCCAAGGTCAATCCCGCCATTGATCCGTATCAATCTGCCAAGCATGATTGGCAGATTGCCTTAGAAATTGCACATGCATTAGAAGCGCTTCTTCCAGGAAATAGAAAGGAAGGAATTTCCACGATCTTTCCTTATACCAGCGCTGAGGACATTTGGAATGAACATCGGGAAAGTACGGCCGGTCAGGATCTTGATATTACTGGTTTAAGTTATGCCATTCTCGAGGAGCGCGGTCCACAACAGTGGCCTATGCCTAAGGGATCCTTTTCTGGTAAAAAAAGACTTTACGAAGACGGGGTTTTCCCGACCAAAGATCAGAAGGCACGTTTTATAGCAGCGCCATATAAAGCCACAGCTGAATCAGTTGATGCCCGCTACCCATTTGCATTAAATACTGGGCGGCTTCGAGATCAATGGCATGGCATGAGTAGAACTGGAACACTAGGGACTCTATATGGGCACTCTCCAGAGCCTTGCGTGGAACTATCCCCCAAGGATGCTGGCAGAATGAACTTAGAGACCGGCGATCTCGTTCACATCACTAGTCGCAGGGGTAGTGAGATTTTTCCCATCAAAATTTCTGATGACATCGCTTCCTCACAAGCATTTATTGCTATGCACTGGGGTTCTGAATTTATTTCAGGTGCCGCAGGAAAAACACCGGGTCGAGGTGTGAATGGGCTCACCTGTAGCGCAATAGATCCCGTCTCTGGGCAACCAGAGCTAAAGCATGCTGCTGTAAAGATTCTGCCTGCAAACTTACCATGGCGTGTTGTTGCATTTGGGCTATTTCCAAAAGAGGAGGCTTTTTCAATTCAAAATAACTTGCGTAGTGTATTGCCTCACTTTGACTCCGCTCAATGCGTTTTATTTGGCAGGGAACAAGATGGCAATGACATTGGTGTTTCATTTAAAGGTGCACATCATGCAGATCCACTAGAAGATTTAGAATCTCATGCAGCCCAAGGATTGAAGATGGTGATGCAAAAATTCAAACTGGATGAAGCCTCTTCCGAACCTGTGATGCGCTATAGCGATAAACGTAGGGGGATTGTGCGTCTCGTACGCGCAGAAGATAAAGTATTATCAGCAATGCTTACAGGTTCGGTGACAAGCTTAGCTAGTACCGCCTGGTTAAGGGAGTATTTAGAGCGCGGTTTAGATGCTAAAGTTTTGGGTCGCTCTTTGCTTCTTCCTGTCAGCAAGCCCCCCGTAGAATTTAAGCCGAGAGGGAAAGTAATCTGTAACTGCTTTAATGTTACCGCCGATACGGTGCAGAAATGCCTAGGTAAAATGCCTATTGGACTAAGTCTAGAGGATGCCATGCCATTACTCCAGACTCAAACTCAATGCGGCACGAATTGCGGGTCCTGTAAACCTGAAGTAAAGCAAATTATTGCAAACTACTTGCAAACTGAAGTGGCTGCATAATCCCCAAATGGGTATAACGTCATTCTTAAAAATCATTGGTCGAGGCAGCAAGGGTGCGGGGGATCTTGATCGAGAGCAGGCTAAAGAGCTTTTTACCCAAATACTTACCGGCAAGGTGAGTGACTTAGAGTTAGGGGCATTTTGTATCGCTATGCGCATCAAAGGTGAAACGGCCTCAGAATTAATGGGATTTATGGATGCACTAGACCCTGAAATCAGGAGGCTAGATTTAGGGTCAAGACCGACCATTGTTTTGCCGAGCTATAACGGCGCAAGAAAACAGGCCAACTTAACACCTTTGTTGGCGGGAATGCTATCCACCCAAGGTTTTACAGTCATTGTTCAAGGGGTCGAAAAAGACCAAACCAGAGTTACTACGCATGAGATATTTCAATCACTAGGTTGGCCAATTTTAAATAATTCAACTGCATTTACCAATCAAATTGATACTCGATCCCCTATTTTTTATCCTCTAAAAATAGCTTCGCCAGCACTGCAAAGACTACTTGATGTCCGAGAGCAAATCGGCTTGCGCAATACCGGGCATGTACTCGCCAAACTGATTAATCCAACGCTGAATGATGCTTGGCAAATTTCAAACTATACGCATCCAGAGTACCCAGAAAAACTTAGAGAATACTTTCACCTTCGGTCAGCCAATGCAATTCTCATGCGAGGCAACGAAGGCGAGCCAACGGCGTCGCTACAACGACTTCCGGAAATGCACTTTCTCTTTTCTGACGGGGAAGAAAAAACGACTTTAGAAGAGCGATTTTTAGACGTCAACCCCTTTACCAAAATTGACGCGCAATCAAGCGCATTGTTGGTATCTGAAATACTATCTGGAAAAATTGCCTGCCCAAAATCTATCCAAAGACAGTCAAGCCAGATAGCGCTTATGGCTGGTTCAGCTTAAGTCTATGAGAAAAGTAGTCGCACGGTTATTGTGGATTTCTGCAGGTGCTTCTATTGCGCTTGGAGTGGCTCTATTTTTCACTAAGTCTGCCACCTCACCTCTTTTATTAGCCTCACTTGGCGGCTCTACCATATTTTTGTTTGGGCTAACAGGCGCACCAGCAGCGCAGCCACGAGCCCTTTTTGGTGGACACCTTATTAGCGCCCTTATAGGGATTATTTCTTATCAATTTTTTGGCGATGCTTTATGGGTATATTTACTGGCGGAGGTTCTTACACTAGCAACCCTGCTCCTAACTCAGACCGTACATCCACCAGCAGGCGCCAATCCGTTAATCATGATTCAAGCTCATGCGGGATTTTCACACTTACTTGAAGTGGTTTTATTAGGAGTGTTTATTCTTGCGGTAGTTGCTGCGATTTGGAGCAGACTTACCCCGGGAAAAGCACTGCATTACCCAGTTAAGTGGAATGCACCATCACCGCAATCAAATGACTGGAGCGTCTGGGGATCCTGAGGACTGGCTCTCTGATGGGATCAAGTAATTTTGCTGTTGCAAGTTTTTACTTATCGAATATCAATAGACTGGTCGATTGCCTTAACAAAATCAGATTGAGTGATCATTCCTACCAATGCCTTATCGGCATTAATTACCGGAATGTGATGATGCCCATCACCACAAAATATCTCAGCAAGATCAAGCATGTTTCGATCTTCACTAATTACTCTCACTGGTTTTGTCATTACCTGCCCTACGGCATTGGGCAGGATATTTAAACCAGGAATTGCAGTTCGCATAAAACCCCTGATGCGCTGACCGAAGCTTTGGTCAAAATCAATAGCTGCACTTTTAATAAAATCTTCCATAGTAATGATTCCAAGAACCCGTCTAGCACCATCAATTACTGGGAGCGCCTTCACATGATGATTTCGTAATAATTTCCATGCCTGATCCAAGGGGGAGTCCATGTTGACATACTGGACTTCGGTGGACATGATGCTTTTACACTGCATGCTTTGCAATTTCTTTTGGTATGCCCCGTGCTCGACTTGCGATATCAGGTTAGCTAAATCCCCTTTGCTAATATCTAAAACTTCGTTGTATCTTGCGAGAACTGCATCGATTTCGAGATCTTCAATCTTACGATCCCTTTTTTGTAGGGGGCTGGTTGCGGGAATTGTTTTTGGTCTATGTGGATATGACTTTCCAGTAAGCGAGTTATAAATAACCCCAGCAAGAACTAGCAATACAGAGTTGCTAAGCACTGGAAATATCACAAATTGATAATCCATTAATCCTGCAAGGGGAATCAATAAGGCTAAAGAGGCTGCTGGCGGATGCAAACAGCGCATCACAAACATCGCCAAAATAGCAAGTCCAACTGATAAGGGTATTAAAAAGGCAACCTCATGAACCAAATGCGCACATGTCAGCGCTACTAAAGCACAGACGCAGTTACCGCCCACAATTGCCCAAGGCTGCGCCATCGGGCTTGAAGGCAATACAAAAACCAAGAACGCACTGGCTCCAATAGAGGCGATAATCCAAACAGAGGCATTGCTTAAGTTTGGTAACCATAATCCGAATCCAACAATGATCGCCAAACCTAGCGCAACCCCAAAAGCGGATCTCAAGCGCTCAAACCAAGAAATAGAGCTAGCCTCTGGCAAAAATGTAGCAAAAAATTGATTTAAAAATTGTCTCAAATGGGCTTTCGGTAACTTCATGATTTTAATGCACCAAAAAATGACGGTTCACACCCCATTGTAGGCAGTAATTTGTATATTGTTATGCACATAGGACACCTTATTAAAAGAGACTTTCATGGACCAAAAACCCCCGCTGCCACCCTTTACCGAAGAAACTGCAATTCTGAAGATACGCATGGCTGAGGATGCCTGGAATACGCGCGACCCAGAAAAAGTTTCGCTAGTCTACACAGAGGATACCGTTTGGAGGAATCGGACTGAATTCCCAAAAGGTCGCGAACAAGTCCAGGAGTTACTCCAACGTAAATGGGCAAAAGAACTAGATTATCGATTAATTAAAGAGCTCTGGGCATTTACTGAAAACCGTATTGCAGTCCGTTTTGCCTATGAGTGTCACGATGATTCAGGCAACTGGACACGTAGCTTTGGTAATGAGAACTGGGAATTTAATGTGGATGGTTATATGATGCGACGGTTTGCCAGCATTAATGACTTACCCATCAAAGAATCAGAACGCAAATTTTTTTGGTCACTAGGTAGAAGACCTGATGATCATCCGGGATTAAGTCACTTTGGTTTCTAAACTATCAGACTCTATTTGTGGGCTTGCAAAAGAGCTAATTCATAGTCGCCAGCATATATCACCCAAAAGGCTGATTGCACCCGGTCCAGATGCGTCCCAATATTTGGAAATTATGAATGCAGCTGGTGCTGCCCCTGATCACGGAAAAATAACGCCATGGCATTTTTATGAGGTGAGTAAAGAAAGTCGTCATTTGTTAGGGGATTTATTTGCCGATGACTTGATTGAAAGGGACTCGGGAGCAAGCCCAATTCAAATTGAAGAGGCTCGCCAAAAAGCCTTTCGAGGCCCGCTAATCCTATTGGCAACTGTAAAATTAAATGGCGAATCAGGCGATATTCCAAAACAAGAAAAACTCATTTCCGCTGGATGCGCAATTCAAAATGTTTTATTAATGGCTAATGCCTTGGGTTTTGGTTCAGGGCTATCGAGCGGAAAAGCTCTTTACAGTCAAAAAATGAGAATCCTTTTCTCTCTAGAGGAACTAGAAGATCCACTTTGCTTTATTACGATTGGGATGATTTTTACTCATAAGCCAAATAAGCAGAGACCAGATGCTCGCTCATACACTTCTATTTTTTAATACTTTAAAGTGCGACTGCGCCACTTTCACCGGTCCGTATTCTGACCGCATCATCGATATGGGATACGAAAACCTTGCCATCGCCAATCTTGCCTGTGTAAGCGGCTTTTGCAATAGCATTAAGTGCGCTATCTAGCATTCCATCCTCCACTGCAACTTGAATTTTTAATTTCAAAATAAAATCAATTACATACTCTGCGCCTCTATAAAGCTCAGTATGTCCATTTTGCCTGCCAAAACCCCTGACATCATATGAGGTCATACCGTTAATCCCAATATGAGATAGGGCCTCATGCACGTCATCCAACTTAAAGGGCTTAATGATTGCAGTGATTAGTTTCATGATGAAAGAAAGTGGTTGGTGACTACAAAAAGTGGCATCGTGATTACACAATATCAACTCGATGGAGCGCAAGTAAACTGGAATGCACTGAAGCTGTGCAAAACCTCATTTACACAGCACTCAAAGCCCCATAGACAATTAACATTTCCAAAATGGTGCAAAAAACTTGCTTAATTGTGCAGCCCATTTTTTCGGCTACTGATGAGCATCTAAGATACGGTATGCGCATCGAAATCACCAAAGCTCTAGCATTGCTTACTCCAGCCAGCATAGGCAATAGCAGCCTAAAAATTTTATTTCCAGCTGGGCAATATTTAGCCAACCTCACACCAGACGGAGAGATTGAAGTTCTTCTCAAAGGACAAAATTCAGCCTTTTTGTCTTTCTCTCAATTTAGAGAAAAGGTTTGGGCGGGAGAATTCGTGGTGCTAGAAAGCTAAGTGCCAATACCTCAAGCAAGGGCGCAGCAATAAACCCCAGCTATTTCATGCTGAGATTTATGCCTTAAAGAGTGATATCACGTTCTTGTCGAACGCAATCGACATAAAACTCAGAGCGGCCATCGGCTTCCCCTTTTACCAAGCCATGGATGTCCGTTTCAAATCCTGGAAACTTCTCATTAAAGTCACGTGCAAAATAGAGATAATCAATGATACGTTTATTAAAACGTTCACCAGGGATCAGCAATGGAATTCCAGGAGGATAAGGTGTTACTAACATGGCAGTCACCCGACCATCTAACGCATCCAAAGGTACGCGATCGACTTCTTTATGCGCCATCTTTGCCCATGCTTCTGAAGGCATCATGGCAGGCACCATATCAGAGGTATACATCTCGGTAGTCATGCGCGCGACATCACGACTCTTGTAGAACTCATGAATTTGTTGGCAGATATCTTTTAAACCAACGCGCTCATAGCGTGGATGCTTGCCCACAAACTCAGGCAAGACTTTCCACAGGGGGGCATTTTTATCAAAATGATCTTTAAACTGCTGCAACTCAGTTACCAGGGTATTCCAACGTCCTTTAGTAATACCAATAGTAAACATAATGAAGAAGGAGTACAGACCACACTTCTCTACGATGATGCCATGTTCAGCCAAATATTTAGTGACGATGCTTGCAGGAATGCCCATGGAGCCAAAGTTACCTTCAATATCTAAGCCAGGGGTAACGACTGTTGCCTTAATGGGATCGAGCATATTGAAATCTTTGGCTAGCTTGCCAAAATCATGCCAAGTAGCGGAAGGCTCTAAAATCCAATCTGAGCGCTCGCCAATACCTTCTTCTGCCAAATGATCTGGACCCCAAACCTTAAACCACCAATCAGCGCCGAACTTATCATCAACTTCGCGCATGGCGCGACGGAAATCTAGCGCTTCAGCAATCGATTCTTCTACGAGAGTGGTGCCACCAGGAGATTCCATCATGGCAGCTGAAACATCGCATGAGGCAATGATGGCGTACTGCGGGCTGGTTGAAGTGTGCATGAGATAAGCCTCATTAAAACAATCCCGATCAAGCTTACACTCATCGGCATCTTGGACTAACACTTGTGAAGCTTGCGAAAGACCAGCCAACAACTTATGGGTAGATTGGGTAGCAAACATCAAGCTTTTTTTAGTACGCTTACGGTCTGGGCCTATGGCGTGCATATCCTTATAAAAAGGATGGAAAGCTGCATGTGGCAACCACGCTTCATCAAAGTGCAGAGAGTCGACTTTTCCATCGAGCATTTCTTTAATCATTTCAACGTTGTACACAATGCCGTCGTAAGTACTTTGCGTCAGCGTCATCACCCGAGGAATAACATCCTTGTTTTTAATAAATGGATTGGCATCAATTTTTTTCTTGATGTTCTTCCACTCAAACTCTTCTTTAGGGATAGGGCCAATAATGCCAAGGTGATTACGGGTGGGCATCAAAAAGATTGGGATCGCGCCCATCATGGTGATTGAATGAATCACGGACTTATGACAATTACGGTCAACCAAAACAACGTCGCCAGGAGCAACCGTAGAGTGCCAAACAATCTTGTTTGAAGTAGATGTGCCATTGGTTACAAAGAACAAATGGTCGGCATTAAAGATGCGGGCAGCATTACGTTCACTTTGCAATACTGGGCCAGTATGGTCGAGTAATTGACCTAATTCCTCAACTGCATTACAAACGTCAGCGCGCAACATATTTTCACCAAAGAACTGATGGAACATACGCCCCACTGGACTCTTTAAGAAAGCCACGCCACCAGAGTGTCCCGGGCAATGCCAAGAGTAAGATCCTTCAGAAGCGTAATTGGTTAATGCGCGGAAAAATGGCGGCGCCAACGACTCAAGGTAAACCTTGGCTTCACGAATGATGTGACGCGCCATGAATTCAGGGGTGTCTTCATTCATATGAATAAAACCATGTAACTCACGCAAAATATCATTGGGCATATGACGTGATGTACGGGTTTCGCCATACAAGAAGATAGGAATATCTTCATTACGCTTGCGAACCTCAATCAAAAAGGCGCGTAAGTTATTTAAAGCAGGCAAATCATGGTCTTCTGAATCAGAAATAAATTCCTCATCATCAATCGAAACAATAAAACAAGAAGCGCGAGAAGCTTGCTGGGCAAAGGAGGTTAGATCACCATAACTCGTTAGGCCAATAACTTCCATGCCTTCAGTTTCGATCGCTTCGGCTAAATCACGAATACCTGATCCAGAAATGTTTTCCGAACGAAAATCCTCATCAATAATGATGATTGGGAAACGAAATTTCATGCAAACTCTCCTGCTGACTTGTCCGAAGAATTCGGAACCCACTTCTCAAAATTGGTCAGATCAATTACCCGACCACCATCTGGCGAAACTGTGACTATATCCACAAATGTCGCATTTTGCTGCACGTCTCCCGGCAAATAAACGTGCCGCGCATAAACTTGATTTGCCAAGCTCTCATGGTAACCAGTAAATGTGACTAATAGATGCCAATTCTGGTTGGAGACACCTTGGTTTAAGTACTCCGTCAAAGGGCTTGTCTTATCTAGGTTATGCATGGCCGTCCAAGTAAGAGAAAAGACAGGACTTTCAGGTCGATCTAAAGGTAGCTCGATTGAGCGACGATAGCGCTCCCCTTCGGCAGTCATACTTTCTGCAATTAACCATAGGCGTAGTTGCGCCTCAACAATATGAGAGCTTCGGCCATTAGCAACGCGAAATTTAAATGTTTTTGCGCCATTATGACTTCCGACTACCGCTACTTTGGAAAAATGTACCCCTGCAGTGGGCCGTGTAAAGCGGGCAAAAGCCAAGCCGGTAGTTAATGCTGAATATACAATTCCGAAAAATGCCTCAAAGGTAACAATCGAATTGGGCCAATGCCCAACTGGAGTCATCTGACCATAACCAATCGTAGCCATGGTTTGCACACTAAAGAAAAAGACATCGACCAAAGATCCAGGTTGAGCCTGAGTGATTGCACCGGGACCACAAGCCAAATAAGCAAATGCAAAAATTAGGTTTGTGGAGAGGTAAACAAAAATCACTAAGAGTAGGAACTGGGTCCAACTCGTTCCCAGTAGCCAATGATAGAAATCATTTTCAGGGCGGGCCAGCGATGACTTAGTGAGAGTCTTTCTATAATCCTCTAGATTAATCCGCTCTGGGCGGCGGCCTAAACGAAAGTCACTCACTGCGGCAGATAACTTAAGTTTTAGGCAGGGTTACACCAACTTGACCCTGATATTTACCACCACGATCCTTGTATGATGTGCCACAGATTTCATCGCTCTCAAAGAACAGTACTTGTGCACATCCTTCACCAGCATATATCTTAGCGGGCAGGGGTGTAGTGTTGGAAAACTCGAGGGTGACATAACCCTCCCATTCTGGCTCGAATGGCGTGACATTCACAATAATCCCACAACGTGCATAGGTACTCTTGCCCACGCAAACGGTTAAAACGCTGCGAGGGATTTTGAAATACTCTACCGTTCTTGCCAAAGCAAATGAGTTGGGAGGAATAATGCATACCGGGCCCTTGAAATCAACAAAGGATTTGTCATCAAAATTCTTGGGGTCAACGATGGTGCTATTAATGTTTGTAAAAATCTTGAATTCATCAGCACAACGAATGTCATATCCGTAGCTTGAGGTGCCGTAACTCACAATCTTGTTACCGTCGGCATCCTGACGAACTTGGCCAGGTTCAAATGGGCTGATCATGCCTTGCTCGCCCATGCGGCGGATCCAGTGGTCTGATTTAATAGTCATGGCCGAATTGTAAAACCTTCACAGACTCATGCCCATGAAATTATAGGTTTTGAACCTTTTATTTTCGCCTGGGGTAATTTTAAAACTAAGCGGCCTGGGTAAATAACACCCTTTCAGGCGCGTTATAAATCTCGAAGTGCTTTCCAGAGCAACGAGAAAGGAGGGTAAGGTTAGTTTGGCGAGCCAGCTCGAGGCCCATTAGAGTTACGCCGGAACGGGTTAAGAGGAAAGGAATACCCATCTGGACCCCCTTAATAACCATCTCGGAGGTGAGGCGCCCAGTGGTAAAGAAAATCAAATCCTTACCGGGTTTATCCGCTAGCCACATGAGGCCAGAGATCGAGTCAACGGCATTGTGGCGCCCCACATCTTCAATAAAATGCAGTAAACGGACTCCTTCTTTGCCATCCCGCTCAAAAACAGCACAGGCATGCACAGAGCCTGATTTCTTATAAATAGTGTCATGGGCGCGAATCTCATCAATCAGACTCACAATCGCCTCTTGGGTTAAAAGAGGTCCGTCGGGCAGGCGAATTTTCGCCATATCCTCTATCAAACCTCCAAACATCGTACCCTGCCCACATCCAGTGGTAACCACTCTCTTACTCGTAAGAGCATCAATATCAACCGTGCTCCGACGGGTTTTAACAGCCGCCGAATCAGTTTCCCAATCCACCTGAATACTCTCGATATCGTCGATAGATTCCACTAGGCGCTGATTGCGTAAATAACCCAAAACCAAGGCTTCAGGGGCGCTTCCCAGAGTCATCAGAGTCACGACCTCCCGCTTATCCAAATAGATCGTTAGAGGGCGCTCACCAGGAATGAAGGTCGTTTTACGGCGTCCAGCCTCGTCCATGATCTCTACCTCGTGCACCAGGGGCACAGAAGCGTTTGACATCTGAATTGTTGGGGGAAGCGCCATAAAACAGTCTCTTTAGTTATTTTCTAATCGGCATTCACTTTAACCGCAGTCTAAAATTACTGCTTAAAGATGACCCAAGCCTCATAATCTCTTATTCCCTATTTATTTTATTCATTCTTATTTAAGTCCGTTTTTCATGAGCAGCTCCCCACGTCGCCTTCTTGTCACCTCCGCCTTGCCGTACGCCAATGGTCAAATTCATATAGGACACCTAGTTGAGTATGTTCAAACGGATATCTGGGTGCGCTATCAAAGAATGCGTGGCCATGAGGTGCATTACGTTGGGGCTGACGATACCCACGGCACCCCCATCATGTTGCGTGCAGAAAAAGAAGGTTTGACACCAAAGGAGCTCATCGCCAATGTTTGGCAAGAACATAAGCGAGACTTCGATGATTTCTTAATCTCTTTCGATAATTACTACACCACTGATAGCCCCGAGAACGAAAAACTCTCGCAGAGCATTTATCTGAAGTTACGCGATGCTGGTCTAATTGAAATGCGCTCGATCGAGCAAGCATATGATCCAGTGAAAGAAATGTTTTTGCCTGATCGCTTTATTAAAGGCGAGTGCCCCAAGTGTGGTGCTAAAGATCAGTACGGTGACTCCTGTGAAAAATGTGGCGCAACCTATTCGCCCACCGATTTAAAGAACCCATTTTCTGTAGTTAGCGGTGCAACGCCCATAAAAAAAGTATCTGATCATTATTTTTTCAAGCTATCGGATCCCCGTTGCGAGAATTTCTTACGTGAGTGGACTCAGGTAAGAACACCCTTGCAACCTGAGGCACGAAACAAGATGAAGGAATGGGTTGGACAACCTGGTGAGAGCAAGCTCGGCGACTGGGATATCTCCCGCGATGCCCCCTACTTTGGCTTTGAGATTCCCGATGCACCAGGCAAGTACTTCTATGTCTGGCTTGATGCTCCGATTGGTTATTACGCTAGCTTTCTCAATTATTGCGAGAAAAAGGGCTTGAACTTTGAAGAGTGGGTGAAGCCCGATACCACTACTGAGCAATACCATTTCATTGGTAAAGATATTTTGTATTTCCATACGCTGTTTTGGCCAGCCACATTACACTTTGCAGGTTATCGCACCCCAACTAATGTCTTTGCGCATGGCTTCCTCACAGTTGATGGCGAGAAGATGAGTAAGTCGCGCGGCACTTTGATCTCCGCACATAGCGTCATTGAGTCGGGATTTAATCCTGAATGGTTCCGTTATTACTTTGCCACTAAGCTAAATGACAGCATGGAGGATTTAGATCTTAATCTCCAAGATTTTGTTGCTCGAGTCAATAGCGACTTGTTAGGTAAGTACATCAATATCGCCAGTCGTAGCGCGGGATTTTTAGTCAAGCGTTTTGGTGGTCTTGTTTCTGATGAGGCGATGAATCACCCTTTACTGACTGAGATTTCCACCGCTCAGGATAAGATTGCCACCCTCTATGAAGGGCGTGAATATGCAAAAGCCTTACGTGCCATCATGGACCTTGCCGACAAGGTCAATGCCTTTGTCGACGAAAACAAGCCTTGGGATATTGCTAAAGCCCCTGAACGTGAGGCCGATTTACAAGGCGTATGCAGCGTTACTTTAGAGGCTTTCCGCATGCTGAGTCTCTACCTAAAACCAGTTTTACCGAAGGTTGTGGCTGGGGTGGAGGCTTTCTTATCGGTGCCACCATTGAACTGGAATGACATCAATACGCCCTTAAGTAGTCAAAACCCAATCAATACCTACAAACATCTCATGACGCGCGTAGAGGCCTCTCAAATCGAAACTTTGCTTGCAGCGAACATCTAGGGATAGCACCCAAAACTGGGGGATTTTCGTTAGGGGATGCAAAATCAGCTAGCTGGTAAGAAAAATCGTTAATAATGAGAGGATCAGCGCTAATTTGCTGCCCAGTTACTTTTGTAAGTTATTGAATTAATTGAGTATTTTAGGAAATGCCATGGCAAGATATCAATCCGAATTCACCCAGTTCCTAAACGAACTTAAATCTGAGAAACCCTATCTCGAAGCAGGCCAGCAAGCTGGTCGCGCGCTACTTTGGGATAAAGAACCTCTCACCACCGAGGAACAGCGTCGAGCAAAGGTCGCTAAGTTAAAGCAGCGCGCCTACGTTTACTCGAATGACTGAACCTAGTACACAGCCCCTATCGGATTTACTTGATAGCACTCCATCAGTAACAGATGGCATGTCCTCGGCTTTTGCGAAGCTATATGGTGAGCCCTTATTTAAGCTCCCAACTGATCTTTATATTCCACCAGATGCGTTAGAAGTTTTTCTAGAGGCATTTGAAGGTCCGCTTGACCTTTTGCTATATCTGATTCGCAAGCAAAATTTTAATGTGCTCGATATTCCAATGGCTCAGGTAACACTGCAGTACTTGAGCTATATCGACCAAATTCGCCATCACAACCTTGAGCTTGCGGCCGAGTATTTATTGATGGCTGCCATGTTGATTGAAATTAAATCTCGCATGCTTTTGCCAATGAAAAAAGCAGACAGCGATGAAGAGGTTGACGATCCCCGCGCTGAGTTAGTCCGCCGCCTGCTGGAATATGAACGCATGAAGCTAGCCGCACTAGAATTAGATCAAATTCCCCAGCAAGGTCGTGACTTCCAAATCGCTCATGGCTATGTAGATACTACGGTTGCCGTTACTTGGCCCGACGTTGACGTTGATGACCTGCAAATGGCTTGGCGTGATGTTTTACACCGTGCCAAACTTAATCAACATCACACAATTACCCGTGAAGCGCTATCTGTGCGCGACTTTATGACGCGTATTTTGCGTCGGCTACAGGGCACACGCTTTGTTGAATTTGGTGAATTATTTGAGGATGCCATTAAGTCTGGTGGTGGAGTTCCTGTGGTAATTGTGAACTTTATTGCCATGCTTGAACTCTCGCGAGAAGCCTTAGTTGAGATTACTCAAGCTGAGCCATACGCTCCGATTTATGTGCGCCTTGCCTACACACCTAGCACATGAAAATTATTAGCGATATACAAGAATTAAGAGACCACTTGCGCGGACAAAATCGCGCCTCCTTCGTCCCGACCATGGGTAATTTACATGAAGGTCATTTATCACTCATGCGTCTAGCTCGCCAACATGGTGATCCCGTCGTTGCCAGCATCTTTGTGAATCGCTTGCAATTTGGCCCCGGTGAGGATTTTGACAGCTACCCTCGTACCATGCAAGCAGACATCGATAAATTAGAAAAAGAAGGGGTTTACATCTTATTTGCGCCGACTGAGCGCGAGCTTTACCCTCAGCCACAGGAATACCGCGTAGATCCACCCCAGCAACTTGGCGATATTCTCGAGGGCGAATTTCGTCCCGGTTTTTTTAAGGGAGTTTGCACAGTAGTGCTAAAGCTACTTTCTTGCGTCCAACCCAAAGTAGCTGTCTTTGGGAAAAAAGACTACCAACAACTGATGATTATTCGCCAGATGGCTAGGCAATTTGCTCTACCAGTAGATATTATTCCCGGGGAAACGATTCGTGCAGAAGATGGTTTGGCTCTATCTTCACGCAATAGTTACCTCTCAATAGAAGAGCGTACTGAAGCCCCTCATTTACAGCGCTTACTCAATGAAGTACGCAATCAGGTGCTGGAGCTTGGCGATCGAAACATGGCGGCACTTGCTGCCATTGAGAAAAGAGCGGTTGCGCAACTAGCACAACGCGGTTGGCAGCCCGACTACATCGCCATCCGACAACAGTCCGACTTGGTACCCTCTCATGATGAGGCCCTAAGAGCCGGGGAGCCTTTGGTCATCTTGACTGCAGCCAAACTAGGTCAGACCCGCCTAATTGATAACCTTGAAATTTAGTGCGCTAAGTCATTAAAGCGCAAAAAAATGGCCCACCTCAATATTTAACTCCCGAGCCAACTCAGCGCCACTCACCTTCCCAGAAGCACCTTTTGCCTTTAAGACTTCGATCTGCCCACCATGACAGGCGACAAAAAAAGAATCTAAAGTTATTTGCGTCACTTCACCAGGCTTTCCTTTGACATCCGCAAAGGTCCGAGCAGTATGTTTGTGGCAATCGTAAATTTGCACTTTATGTTCGCCAAATTTTGTCCATGCACCAGGCGCAGGATTGCAGGCGCGAATCAGATTGTAAATTTGCGTAACATGCAGAGCGCTAGCCCAATGAATTCGAGCGGCATTGATGTCAAACCAGCCCTCATAGTTGGCCTGCGACTCGTCTTGAATAAACTCTTGATACTTTTCAGAAACCACCAGATCTGCTGCCTCAAGCAAGGCTGCTACACCTAGTGGAAACAAATGATCGAAGTAGATTTTGCCCAGGGTGTCATCAGGACCAATCTTGACTTCTTTTTGCAAGATCACGGCGCCTTCGTCCAAACCATCGGATGGGCGGAAAATCGTTAGGCCAGTTTTTTCTTCGCCTAATGCAATAGCCCAGTTAATCGCACTAGGACCCCGATACTTTGGCAAAAGGGATGGATGGTACTGAATCGTGCCATGGCGAGGGAGCTTAGCTAATTCCTGGGGTACAAATTGAATGACATAAGCCATTACACAAATATCGGCCTTACTATCAATCATGGCCTGAGAGGCTTCGGGACCCTTTAAAGAAGCAAACTGCAAAGGTGTAATCCCCCTTGCAAGAGCAGCCTCTTTGAGCATCTCGGGCTTACTGGATTTTGGATTATCAGGCGGGCAAAAAACGGCAACAACTTCATCGCCGCGATCTAAAAAAGCATCTAATGCTGCCTTACCAAAATCTGCACTCCCAATCAACGCCACCCGCATATTAAATAACCTTATCGTGACGCAGAGAAATTAATTCATCAGTGCTAAAGCCTAGTTCACTCAGAATCTCATCAGTATGCTCACCCAGCAATGGTGAACGAGTGACTACTGTCTCGCTATCGGACATCTTGATTGGATTTCCAACCGTTAAATACTTTCCGCGCGTGGGATGATCTACCTCAACAATCGTGCCTGTATCGCGCAGTGATTGCTCTTGCGAAAGCTCTTTCATGGAAAGGATAGGGCCACAAGGAACATCGTATTTATTTAAGACATCCATCACTTCAAATTTACTCAGCGTCATCGTCCACTTTTCGATTTCAGCAAAGATAGACATCAGTCGCGGTAGGCGCGCCAGAGGAGTGGCATATTCATGGTCGGTAATCCACTCCTCTTTACCAATCACCTTGCAAACAGCCTCCCAAACAGGGGCTTGCACAACAATATAAATATACGAATTCGGATCAGTTTCCCAGCCTTTGCATTTCAAAATCCAACCGGGTTGACCGCCACCAGAGGCATTGCCTGCACGAGGTACAGAGTCTCCAAACTCACCATTAGGGTACTGGGGATATTCTTTGAGAGTGCTGTTACGCTCTAGACGTTGTTGATCCCGTAGCTTCACGCGACAGAGATTGAGTACAGAGTCTTGCATCGCTGCCAATACTTTTTGGCCGCGACCAGAATGGGTGCGCTGATATAGGGCAGTCACAATTCCTAAGGCCAAATGTAAGCCCGTCCCGCTATCGCCAATTTGCGCACCAGTAACCATGGGAGGACCATCATCAAACCCAGTTGTAGATGCTGAGCCGCCAGCGCATTGCGCTACGTTCTCATATACCTTACAGTCTTCATAAGGACCGGGACCAAAACCCTTAACGGAGGCCATGATCATCATAGGATTAAGTTCTTGAATCCGCTCCCAAGAAAATCCCATACGATCTAAAGCTCCTGGCGCAAAGTTTTCCACCAAGACGTCGCACTCTTTTATCAAACGCTCAAGTATCTCTTTCCCTTTTTGGGTTTTTGTATTGACCGTAATGGAGCGCTTGTTATGGTTAAGCATTGTGAAATATAAGCTATCCGCATCAGGAATATCACGCAACTGACCCCGAGTAGCATCGCCTTCACCCGACTTTTCCACCTTAATGACATCTGCCCCAAACCAGGCGAGCAACTGAGTACAAGTTGGCCCAGATTGAACGTGCGTGAAGTCGAGGATTTTGACCCCCTCTAATGCTTTTGCCATGATTTAAGTCCTAATAAAATTGAAATTTTTAAATTGGTCCAATTTTACCAGCGAGGGATCGCGATAGATTACACATGCCCAAATTTTGGGCATGTGGGGATATAAATCTAGATAAGCTCCATATCAGCTCAGGGCTGCAGGGATTGAAGGTCTGATAGTTGTTTTTTCAAAGCACGCTCTTCTGCGAAGCGCTCGGTTTCATCCCTAATTACTGCAGCAACCCCAGTAGCCTGATGATTTTTATCAAAAAGCATCCCAACGGTAAATGCAATAGAGAGAATTCGCCCGTCTTTATGTTTAGCTGGGACCTTAAGCAAAGAAGATCCATAACGAGTGGTTCCGGTTGCCATAGATTTCGCGTAACCTTCGTTATGCCTTGGACGTTGACGCTCAGGAACAATCAGATCCAGGGTATTTTCTAAGGCCTCCTCTTCGGTATAGCCAAAAATTCGAGTAGCAGCCGCATTCCACAGCACAATTTTTTCGTTAGCATCCGCAACAACAATGGCATCGCCAACGCAGTCGATAAGTTGATTAAGATCGATAGTAGTTTTCATATAGGTAGTCTATAGAGTTTAATAAGGCCTGGTGAAATAAAAAAAGGCGCTCACAAGGAGCGCCTGAAGAACTAAAGCAAATAAATACTTTTTTATTAAACCGCTTTTGCTTCATGTAATTTAGCAATTTCTTCTTTGCCATAACCTAGATCAGCCAATACTTCATCAGTATGCTCACCCAATAATGGTGATGGACCAACTTCGATTTCCAAATCCGAGAATTTGATTGGGCTACCGATTGTCAAATATTTGCCGCGAGCTTTGTGGTCAACTTCAACGATCGAACCACTCTTACGTAAGTCTGGTGAGTTTGCCAATTCTTTCATTGACAATACAGGCGCGCAAGGAATATCGAACTTGCGGAGAATGTCCACAGCTTCGTATTTAGTCTTGTCTTTGAGCCACTCTTCAATCGTTGCGAAGATATCAAAAATCTTATCTTGACGAGCTTCTGCAGTCATATAAGCTGGATCAGTTGCCCACTCTGGCTTACCAATAGCTTTGGTAATTGGCTCCCAAGCGTGACCTTGGATAGTGAAATAGATATACGCATTAGGATCTGTTTCCCAGCCTTTACACTTCAAAACCCAGCCTGGCTGACCGCCACCACCAGCATTACCACCACGAGGTACTACATCACTAAATGTACCGTGTGGGTATTGTGGATACTCTTCGAGGTAACCGATTTTATCCAAGCGCTGTTGATCGCGTAATTTCACGCGGCAGAGATTCAATACGGCATCTTGCATTGAGCAAGATACTTTTTGACCTTTACCAGTTTTTTGACGCTGCATTAATGCAGTCAAAATACCAATGGCCAAATGCATACCTGTATTTGAATCACCTAGGGCAGCAGAAGAAACAGTTGGAGGACCATCCCAGAAACCAGTTGTGGAAGCAGCACCGCCAGCACATTGAGCAACGTTCTCGTACACTTTTAGGTCTTCGTATGAATGACCATCACTAAAGCCCTTTACAGAAGCCATAATCATTTTTGGATTTAATTCTTGAATACGTGCCCAGCTAAAGCCCATGCGATCTAAGGCGCCTGGTCCAAAGTTTTCCACCATGACGTCAGAATTCTTAATCATTTTCTCTAAAACTTCTTTACCTTCTTGAGTTTTAGTATCGAGAGTCAAGGAACGCTTATTGCCGTTTAGCATTGTGAAGTACAAAGCATCTACACCTGGAATATCGCGCAACTGACTACGAGTAACGTCACCTGAACCTGGACGCTCAACCTTGATCACATCTGCGCCATACCAAGCCAATAACTGAGTACATGCAGGTCCCGCTTGCACGTGTGTGAAATCGATAATTCGAATGCCTTCTAATGGTTTAGTCATCTTGCTTCTCCTTGAAATTACTTATCTGGTTTTGAAAAATTATTTTTTAGCTGTGGATGGGTTTAAGTTTGTTAAGCGTCCACTCTCAGTTCCCGCGGTCTCATCAATGACTGCATTGATCAGTGCTGGTTTACCTTCCGCAAGAGCTTGTGTTAATGCCACTTCTAATTCAGCCGGTGTTGTGACGTAGTAACCAACGCCACCAAACGCCTCAATCATTTTGTCGTAACGAGCATTTTTAACAAATACTGTTGGAGCCACATCAGCGCCGCCAGTTGGATTCACATCGGTACCGCGATACACGCCATTGTTATTGAAAACTACAGTGGTAATTGGTAAGTTATAACGGCAAATTGTTTCAAGTTCCATGCCACTAAAACCAAATGCGCTGTCACCTTCAACTGCTATGGTTGGTAGGCCACTAGTGACGGATGCGCCGATCGCATAACCCATACCAATACCCATGATTCCCCATGTGCCGGAGTCAAAGCGTTTGCGTGGCTTATACATATCTACGATCGCGCGGCAAAAATCAAGTGTATTCGCACCTTCATTTACCAAGTTCACATCTGGGTTTTTCTTGATCACATCACGAATAACGCGCAAGGCGCCATGGAAGTTCATTGGTGAAGCTTCTTTGGCTAAAGTCTCAGCCATCTTTGCTAAGTTCTTATCCTTCTTCTCAGTAATAGCGTTAATCCATTCAGCGCTTGGCTTAGGAACGCCTGCAAGGCCTTTGATGAGCTCACCAACGCAAGACCCAATATCACCAATTAGTGGGGCATCAATTTGTACATTGCTATCAATTTCATTTGCCTGAATGTCAATCTGAATAAATTTCTTAGGCTCTTTACCCCAAGTTTTGCCTTTACCGTGCGCTAACAACCAATTCAAGCGGGCGCCAACCAAGAGCACAGCATCAGCTTCAGCCAACACATAAGAGCGAGCTGCAGAGGCAGATTGCGGATGGTTATCTGGCAACAAGCCTTTAGCCATCGACATTGGCAAGTAAGGAATGCCTGATTTTTCAACCAAGGCACGAATATCAGCATCAGCTTGAGCATATGCAGCGCCTTTGCCCAAAAGGATCAATGGACGCTTAGCGCCCTTCAAGACATTAAGTGCACGCTCGACCGCATCAGCCGCTGGAATTTGGCGTGGAACTGGATCAATGACCTTGAAGATGGACTTCTTAGCTTCTTCAACAGGCATTGTTTGACTGAGCAACTGTGCGGGTAAGTCTAAATAAACGCCACCTGGACGACCTGACACTGCCGCACGAATGGCACGAGCAAAGCCAATGCCGATATCTTCAATGTGGTTAATGCGGTACGCAGCTTTACAGTATGGTTTAGCTGCATTGAGCTGATCCATCTCTTCGTAGTCGCCTTGCTGTAAGTCAACGATTTCGCGCTCACTAGAGCCGCTAATCAAAATCATTGGGAAACAATTTACGGTTGCATTAGCAAGCGCTGTTAAACCATTTAAAAAGCCAGGAGCAGAAACAGTCATGCAGATACCGGGCTGTTGCGTCATGTAACCAGCAATCGCCGCAGCATTACCAGCATGTTGCTCATGACGAAAACCAATGAATCGAATCCCCTCAGCTTGCGCCAAACGACATAAGTCTGTAATCGGAATACCAACTAGTCCAAAAATAGTATTGAGATCATTTGCCTTCAATGCATCAATGACGAGGTGAAAGCCATCGGTTACTGCTACGTTTTGATTGTCTGTTGTCATAGAATTCTTAGGTTAATTACATCGTATAAATATAAATAGTATTTGATGTAATCTAGCTTGCGCTAACCGTCTCCAATTAAGTTATTAGTGTTACCACGGGTAGGCAAGTAAGCACCCCCGTTTAGGCTGAATTGAATCTTAGCCCTCAGCGCGCTAATTCAACATTGATTTTGGTCAATTTCCCTCGAAATCTCATGCAGACAAGGGTTTTGATCTAGACAAAAAGCTCTTTGTGCTTAGTTTTAAGGCGGCTTAGGGTCTCAGGAGAAAGATTGAGATAAGCGGCTAACTCCTTTTTAGGGAGAAGCTCAAATAAATCTTCATATTTGCGCAGGAATCGCTCCACCCTACCTGGGGCGTCAAGCATATGTAAAGTAATTGTATGGGCCATGATTTCACTCATTAAGCGCATCACTTCAAACTCAAAACTTTCTTTAAGGGGCTTATGCTCCTCTAGGAATTCAGCCCATTTCTTCATAGGCATTCTTGCCACGCGCGCCTTGGTCACGCAGGCAATGCTGTAGGGGGCAGCAGTCTTTAAACGCCACGCTGCATAGCTCGTTTCAATATCTTTTTCGATGGCAAAACGCAAAATCATCTCTTTTGCATCTGCGCTAGAAACAATGCGCTTTAAGATGCCATCTAAGACGAAGTACTGCTCCATCTGATGATCGCCCTGATGGAGCAAGATGTCTGATTTTTTCAGCTCTGAGATCTCTAAATCACGCTCTAATTCAGCCAACACCTCTGGATCTAAGCTTTTTAGCACGGCATTTTGGCTAAGCTGCAAACGAATCAGGTTTTTTTCTGGATGCTTATCTAATACGGTCATAAATCCTTAACTCCAATCCCTCTATTGTAGGTGTTTTCTTGATCTAAATCAGTCTTTGGGTCTGTGGGACTAAGTTAGAATCTGTGAGTCGTGGTGCTTTATTGCAGTGCAATAGAGTTAAACGGGAAACACTAAACGTGTGCTGCCCCCGCAACGGTAAGTAAATGCAGCCGTAATTTTGATTATGGCTGTCAGGAATCTGACAAAGCCACTGTGCGCGTCAATCGCATGGGAAGGCCAGATTCTGAGATTTACAGCCCGGATACCGGCCATGACAGGTGGAATTTTGCGGACGGGGAACTTCGCGCGCCGATGAAGTGTCCTTGGCCGTCTTGGTCACGGTAGCCCATTGACGTCTGAACTCTCTAAAGTGAAATTCTGTTCAACCCAGCTTACGGGGAAGTGAGCTAGGTGATCCGAAAGCAGAAAGTTCATCATGAATCAGCAGTTCAGCATTACAGCGGTAGGAGCATTGCGCTCTTCGCTCTGCGGAGCCATTCTTGCGCTCCACTCCTTCGTAGCTATTGCTCAAGCAAACCAATCTACAGTCATCGTCACAGGCTCACGATTCGAGGAAAACCTCAATGAAGTACCGGCTAATGTGAAAGTGATAACACGCGATGAGATTGATGCGTCTACATCAAACAACATTCCAGATGTGCTGTCGCAAATTGGTGGGCTCAATTTACGTAATTTCAATGGTGGAGGCCAACTAAATCTCGATGCGTCCGTAGACATGGGTGGTTATGGCATCACAGCAAACAGCACTACTCTGATATTGGTGGATGGTCAAAGAGTAAACCCAATAGATTCCTCATCAGTCTTCTGGGAATCTATTCCCCTCGATTCAATCGACCGTATCGAAATTCTTCAGGGTGGCGCAAGCGTGCAGTACGGCAACGGCGCTGTTGGGGGTGTAATCAACATCATTACGAACGGCAATACCTCAAAACTCAATCAAGCGAGCGTAACTTATGGGAGTTTTGGAACGCTGATTAATAATGCCATTCTGCGCGATTCCTATGAGAGCACCACGTATCAATTAACCGCCAATACTTCCAACACCAATGGATGGCGTCAAAATTCAGCGGCCAATGCGTACGCATTTGATGCTAAAGTAACGCAAAAATTTAGCGGTATCGATAAAGCTTATATCGACTTGTTTTACGGCTACACAAATGAGCAATTGCCAGGCGCCGTTCTAGGTCAAGTGGGTGGCGGCAATCCGCAAGCAGCCTTCTTTAAGAATATTGGCTCAAGCTCCACTGTCAATAATTCAGGAGTCAGATTTGGGGGCACTAAGGAGTTAGCAGAAGGCTATTTAAGTGAACTTGATGCCTCGTACACCAATAGAACCGTATTCTTTAACTATCCTTTCTTCGATACCGATCCAGCAGTAAATACTTCAACAGGATCCCCAGTCTGGTCTAACACCAGCAATACACTTTCAGGATGGCAGCTCAATCTTTCCCCGCGGATCAAGGCCGACTTTGGCCCCATAGCCACCATCATTGGTTACGAGTTTAATAAGGCCTCTCAAGGCTCGATTGGGTCATATGGCCCAAATCAACTTAACAGTTATATGATTCCATTTGGCTATGTAAATAATCCGACCAACCAAACTAACAATGTTCAAAGTGCCTCATTACTAAATCAATCCGTGTATGGGCTTCTTAAATTGCCAATTACAAACGGCATTAACTTTACTGGGGGAGCTAGGCATCAGATACAGCAAGCGAGCACTTATTTTTCTGGCATAGGTTCGATTGATGGAGCATCAACCGCAAATCAAACTTTTTCAGCAAATGCTGGCGATGCTGCCTTCAATTTTAATTACGCAAAAAACCAAAGCCTTTATTTAAAGTGGAATCAATCCTATCGTTTCCCAAATATTGATGAATTTTGGGGCTCTGATCCAGCGACTGGAAGCCAAGTTTTCAATGGCATCCTCAAGCCACAAACAGCCCAAACCTATGAAGTTGGAGGGAACTGGATGCTAAACACCATAAGGATAAATGGCTCGGTCTTTTCATCAGTTTCTCAAAATGAAATCACTTTTAATCCATCCACGGGTGCCAACTACAACTCACCATTTAATATTAACCGCCGAGGAGTGGCATTAAATTCATCGGCGAATATCACAAATCGCCTGAGTATTGCTGGTGGGGGTAAGTTTCAACGGTCTTACTATGCTGATGGTCCTTACACCGGCCAAACAATTCCAGTCGTCCCTAGCCTCACCTTAAATGCTAGAGCGAACTATTCCATAAACCAAAACTGGTCTGTTGGGGGTGTAGTTAATTATGTAGGAACTCAACACTACGACGCTACACCCGGCTTATATAGCTCCTTAACGCCCATGCCCTCCTATACAGTTGGTGATGTATTTCTAAACTATAAAACGGGTGGATGGGATAGCAAATTCATGATTAAGAACGTTGGAAATGCGCTTTACTCAACTTATGGTGGCTTTACGAGCGTCCAAATGGCGGATGGTTCTTTTGCCAATAGTTATTTTTACTATCCAAGCGATAAAAGATCGTATTTCTTTACAACCAAATATACTTTTTGACAGCTGTAATGGATTTTGAGTCGGAGCTACAATGGACACATGCGCGAGCTGATCTCACCTAATACGCCATCCAATACAGATTCATCTTCCCTTACAAGGGAAGACCTGTCTGCGGCCATCAAAAGAATAGCGACCAAGGTTCAGTTGATTGCGGATGCGGTAAATGGCTTATGCCACGATCGAGCTCAGCTCGAAGGAAAAATTGAGGATGCTCAACAACGTATTCAACATATTTTGAGCCGCCTGCCGGAACAAAGTGATGGTCGCCAGTTGAACCTGCTCGGCCAAGTCGTTGCCCCACCAATCCCAGAGGATGACAATGAGCCAACAACGCATTGAAGTAACCCTCGCGGGCCAAAAAATTACCTTGGCCACTAGTACAGAGCATGAACCCCTGTTGCGAGCTGCTTGCACGCTGGCTGATGAGCAAATCCAATTAGCAATTAAAGGTGGTAACCGCAGCATCGAACGCGCCAGCATGATGGCAGCCATTAAAATCGCAGGCGATCTCATTACTTTGCAATCCACCACCAAAACCGATACCGCATCAGACACCCTTTCAACTGTTGATTCCGAGGAGATATCAAAACTTCACGGCGAGATTCGATCACTTGAGAATCAGGTGGACAACTTGATGCAAACTCTTTCCCTGCCTGGTTCGCCAAGGCCAATAGTTCCTTGAACCGATGCGCAAGCATCAGGAACGATCTTTACCTTGTGGGCGTGAGCGTTTTGAAACTTCACAGTGGCAGCCTAGCGCTGTTCACTCCCTGTTGCTCTTAATGCACCCAAAGCAGCGTAGCCGTTCCACCTTGAACCCTAGGGTTCGGGATGCCGGCCTAGCGGCTAAGGCGGGGAATTCATGTCAATAACGGATATTGCAATGCTTATGTTGTGCGGTAGCATCTCTGGTTTTTTAGCTGGACTGCTAGGCATCGGTGGTGGAATGATCCTAGTGCCATTCATGATTCTAGTTTTTAATCATTTAGGCTTTAATCAGAATCTTATTGTGCACATGGCAATTGCCACTGGTATGGCAACCATTTTGTTTACTACTACCTCAGCAATTTGGGCGCATCATAAGCATAGCTCTATTGATTGGAAGTTGGTGACAGCCTTAAGTCCAGGAATGGTATTGGGCGGCCTCGTTGGCGGCAGCAAAATCTTTGAGGCGATTGATACCTCCTGGCTTTCATTAGGCTTCGCCCTATTTATCGTCTACACATCTATTCAGATGATTATTAACAAAAAACCGACTGGTGGCAGAGATCTTCCTGGGCCTGTTGGCCTATTTTCTTTCGGCGCCTTTGCTGGAGTATTGGCAAGCCTAGTGGGTGCTGGTGGCGCATTTATTACAGTGCCATTTATGCTGTGGTGCAATGTAAAGCCACATACTGCGATGGCAAGCTCTTCAGGACTAGGATTTCCAATCGCTGCAGCAGCGACAATTGGTTATATGTATGGCAGCTGGGGAAACCCCGACTTACCCGCCGGATCTTTAGGATTTGTATACCTACCTGCGGTGCTCTGCATTGTAGTAGTCAGCGTCTTTACTGCCCCAATCGGTGCAAAGATGGCCAGAAAACTCCATGTTGCTCACTTAAAACGCATCTTTGGTGTGATGCTATTTATCCTTGCAGCCTTCATGTTTAATGAAAGCCGCAAGGCATTTGGCTATTAAGTTAACTGGTATATTGCTGACGCAAAATATTCTTCTGTACTTTACCCATCGCGTTACGAGGTAAGTCAGCAACAATCTCTAAGCGCTTAGGTATTTTGAAGTTCGCGATTTGTGTTTTCAGGTCCGCAATCATGGCCTGAGCATCTAGCTTAGCGCCCGCCTTTGGCACCACCACTGCCATTACTGCCTCGCCAAAGTCGGGATGCGGAATACCAATCACTGCGCTCTCATTAACACCCTCCATGTCATCAATGAAGCTTTCAATCTCTTTTGGGTAGACGTTATAGCCACCCGAAATAATGAGATCCTTACTACGACCAACGATACAGAGGTAATCCTTAGGTGCATTACCACCATTGGCAGCGCCGCCCCAGCGACCAACGTCACCAGTCTTGAACCAGCCGTCCTTAGTAAACTCTTCAGCAGTCTTTTCTGGCATATGCCAGTAGCCTTTGAATATGTTTGGACCCTTCACCTGAATACTGCCGATCTCATTAACGCCACAGGGCTCGTTTTTTTCGTTAACTACGCGCACCTTAACCCCTGGTAAGGGCAGACCAACAGAACCGCCAACACGCTTTCCCTTATAGGGGTTGGAAACTAGCATCACTGTTTCACTCATGCCATAGCGCTCTAAAATAGGCTGGCCAATCACTTCTTTAAAGGTGTTAAATGTTTCCGTCAGCAATGGGGCCGATCCTGAAACAAACAAGCGCATATTGCGAGTCACCGCTTTAGTAAAACCTTTATCTGCCAACAGGCGTACATAAAAAGTAGGTACACCCATCATGACTGTGGACCGTGGCATATGGTGAATCAGTGCTGCGGTATCTAAGCGAGGCAACCAAATCATCTTGCTACCATTAACCAATGCACCATGTGCCGCTACAAATAAACCATGCACATGGAAAATAGGCAGCGCATGCAAGAGCACATCACCTTTCTTCCACCCCCAGAATTTTTGTAAAACCTGAGCATTGCTGCTCAAGTTTTTATGGGTCAGCATCGCCCCTTTACTGCGCCCTGTGGTACCAGATGTATAGAGTATTGCAGCTAAATCATCATCTTTTACAGCCACCGTTTTGAACCTATCACTTTGAATGCCAGCGCGCTCAAGCAAGCTTCCTGAGCGATCATCATCCAAGGTCAAAACATGTTTGGTCCCCGCCTTGAAGGCGACCTTAGAAACCCAAGAAAAGTTTTTGCTGCTACAAACCACTAATGCAGGCTCGGCATTCTCAATAAAGTATTGAATTTCGGCAGCTTGATAAGCAGTGTTAAGTGGTAAATAAACGTATCCGGCACGGATGGTCGCCAAATACAAAAATAAAGCCTCTGGTGACTTTTCCACTTGGACAGCAACACGTGAACCCACCGGCAACTTAAGGCTCTTGAGAAAATTAGCCATCTTGGCAGTTGCCCGCTCCAGATCGCTCCAAGAGTAATAGAGGCCATCATGCGTTTCAATTGCGCACGCTGTTTTATCTTTCGGAAAACCTTTTTCCAATACTGAATACAAATTCATGAATACATTCCTTGAGTTCTTGGTTTCTTAAGCTAGGGGCGTGCCCATTACCCAGTCTGATAAGCCAGTTGCAATTTGTGGGAAGAAACATAGCAACACCACTGAGAAAATCATAATGGCTACAAAAGGCATAACTCCGTAAATGATTTCTCGCAAAGTAATATCAGGAGCAATATTTTTAATAACAAAAATATTGAGTCCGACAGGGGGATGTATAAGTCCCGTCTCCATCACAATGGTCATCACTACACCGAACCAAATTAAATCAAATCCAGCGGCACGTAGTGGGGGCAGAAAAATAGGCGATGTCATCAATATGATTGAGACAGGGGGCAAAAAGAATCCCAGGACAATCACCATCGATAAAATAGCCGCGAGCAAGACCCAGCGTGAGGTATTTAAATCAACGATAGCCTGAGCTGCCGTCTGACTTAAATGCAAGTAGCTCATGACATTGGCAAAAAGCAAGGACATGCCAATAATAAACATCAGCATGGCTGATTCTCGAATGGTGACATCTAAGAGCGGGTACAAGTCTTTGAAACGCCACATGCGGTAAATAATAGCAATCAGCAAAAAAGCAAATACAGCGCCTAAGCCGGCAGTTTCTGCAGGCGTGGCATAGCCACCATAGAGGGCAACCATCACACCAATCAGTAGAACTAAAAATGGCAAGACCCTAGGCAATGAACTAATCTTTTGCTGCATGGTATACGTCTGACGATCCAAAATTGGCGTTGAGACGGAGTTAACAGTAAAGGCCTCATAGGCTAGCGAATACTCTTTACGAAATCGATAAATAGTGTAAGCCGAAAAGAACAGCACCAACATTACTCCGGGGCCGATCGCTGCTAGGAATAATCTTCCCAGTGATTGCTCAGCTGCAACAGAATACAAAATCATCGTAATGGATGGTGGCAGCAAAATACCGAGCGTTCCGCCTGCAGCAATTATTCCGGCCGCAAATCCCGGTGAGTAGCCACGCTTACGCATTTCTGGAATACCAGCGCTACCAATCGCAGAACAAGTTGCGGGGCTAGATCCTGCCATCGCAGCAAATAATGCGCAAGCAAATACGTTAGCAACTCCTAAACCCCCAGGAATCTTACCCATCCATACATGCAGGGCATCGTATAAGTCCTTACCCGCACGCGAGCGCCCAATTGCAGCGCCCTTCAATATGAAAAGTGGGATGGACATTAAAGTAATGCTCGACATTTCTTCGTAAACGTTTTGCGCAACCGTATCCAGCGAGGAAGCTGGCATGAAGAAATACATAAAAATAATTGCCACAATCCCTAAGGCAAAAGCAATCGAAATGCCCGAGAACATAATAACTAAAGTTACTATCGCAAATAAAATACCAATTGTTAATACGGACATAATTAATGGCCCCCGCTAACTAGATTAGAGACCGCGTCTTTTCTGATAAAAATTTGTAAAAAAAGCTGGACAGTTAATAAACCCATCCCAGCAAACATCATGGCGTAGGGTATCCAAAGAGATGGGGCCCAAGTGGAATTCGTTACCTGGCCATCCACCCAAGCCTCTACCAATAAATCCCAAGTCTTCACTGAAAAGAAAGCAAAGAATGCGCAGGAAATAACATCAATCACAACTCTGCGAACACGATTAACTCCATGAGGTAAGAGACCTTCAATCGCAGAAATTCCAATATGGCCACGCTTTTCTTGCACATATGAGCTACAAAGAAAGGTAACGCCCACCAAGCAAAATAAGGCAGCCTCATCTTGCCAGTCATTAGCCATATGGAATAAACCACGAGACATGACGCTGTAACTCAAAATCAGTGCAGCCGCCATGAGCGCAATAGCCCCCAAGAGAACGATAAATTTATTGAGTGCGGACATCCATTTGTCAGCCGTTCGTAGAAGGTTCATCATCTTATGAAAGTTTTTCAGCAGAGCGCATCATTGCAGCGCAAGTTTCGTTACGATCTGAAAACTCTTTCCATGCAGAGGATTTAGCAACGGCCTTCCATTTTTCTATAGCCGACATATCCAACTCAAATACTTTGTTACCCGCTTTGGCAAATGCGATAGATGCATCAATATCATCTAACTTAGCCTGTTCTGTGCCAAACTTTTCCATATCCGCACCAACGGCCATAATGATATCGCGCTGATTTGCAGGCAATGAATCAAAAATAGTCTTTGACATCATGAGTGGCTCCAACATATACCAGTAGGATTTGTTTTTAGCCGAGGTAAAGTTTTTAGTGAGCTCAGCTAGCTTAAATGACATTAAGCTAGCTGAAGATGTATAGGCTGCCTCTAAAGAGCCTGTTTGAACTGCTTGATAGATTTCATTAGAAGGAATGGATGTCATCACGGAACCGCCTGCAGCCTTCAACATGGCATCAAATTCGCGACTACCCCCGCGCACCTTTACACCTTTGATGTCATCAGGAACAATAATTGGACCAGAGCGTGTTGCCACGCCCCCTGCCTGCCACACCCAACTCACAATAACGATACCCTTTGATTCCATCACCTTATTGAGGATCTTGCCTACTTCAGCATTCTTCCAGCGCGCGCCTTGCTCGTAACTGGTCACCAAAGCTGGCATCAAACCAATATTCGCCTCTACAACTTCTCCGCCGGCATATGGCATAGGATAAAAACTGAAGTCAAGCGCGCCTTTACGTAAGGCGCTAAATTGCGCATTCGTCTTCATTAAGGAAGACTGTGGGTACACGTCAAACTTCAATGCGCCCTTAGTTCTTTTGGTGACCTCATCTGCAAACTTTTTACAGAGACGATCTCGGAAATCTGTTCCGCTAGGAAACTGATGGGAAATTTTCAAACTTTTTGAGCTGTCTTGCGCCCAGGTGGGTAAGTTGTATCCAGCAAGAGACGCGCCCGCTGCACCCAGCAATAATTGACGGCGTAATTGGCTAACTTGTTCTGAGTCTGTCATTTTGATCTCCTAATATTTTTTATATATTTATATCAACTTGCAAGCAATCGATGGATTGCGCATTCACAACCGTAAGATTTTAATCCCTAATCTACTAAGCTCAACCTATAGAGATAAACCCTAATCACGTAATTTAGATAGTCATCAATTTAGAAACGGCGCGGGAATACATAGCCTCACCATTAGCAAAACGCTCGTGATTTTCCTCAACAGATCCCAGGTCATACAAGTAATTGACCATGAGTCCAGCCGATTGACGCAATCCTTTTCGCGAAAGATCTCCAGCCCAATTAATTTGATGTAATTTTGCGCCATTACCCAGGTGAAACTTCGCTACTGGATTGCCTTGTCGACCCGTTGAGCCCAATGCTAAATAGATGCTTACAAGACAAAGTAAAGCATCTTTTTCTTTTTGACTTGCCTGATCAGGGTGCCAGCCGCCACTCAGGCGCTCACTCCAGGATCGCGTTGCCAAATCTAAAGTGGCTAAGGCCTGTTCACGGGCGACTTTAACGGGTGGCTTCAATTTTTCTGAAGCCTCATCACCCAAGTTGGCACCTGCCGCAACCCAGTCGATGAAACCAGGAACTGGGGAAAGTGTAATAAATGTTTTCAGGCTAGGGAATTCCGCCTGCAATTCTTTTGCAACTCGCTTGATCAAAAAATTCCCCATGGAAACACCACGTAAACCAGGCTCACAGTTGCTTATGGAATAAAAAGCGGCAACCTTAAACTGAGATACCTGCTCTACTGTTTCTGCCTTCTTGTCTACTAGTGGAGCAATCACCGAAGGAATTTCAGGCAGCAAAGCCACCTCAACGAAGATCAATGGCTCATTAGGCAATTGAGGATGAAAAAATGCAAAGCAACGACGATCAGGCTGTAGGCGTCGACGAAGATCATCCCAACCATCAATCGCATGCACCGCCTCATGTTGAATTAACTTTTCCAGCACTTCTGCAGGAGATTTCCAGTCAACCTGATGCATCTTCAAAAATCCCGGATTAAACCAAGAAGACAGTAGATGCCTCATATCAAAGTCCACTGCCGTGAACTCTGGTTTTTTATCTAGAATTTGCAACAGATCACGGCGCATCTCCACTACGGCCGCAGTTCCCTGACTTGCGCGATTCAGGCGACGAAATAATTCCTGGCGTGGGGCTTCAACAACACGTTGCAGATGGACATAGTTACGGGCATTAGCTTCGGCAGCATAACTTTGGGCAGCCTTCATTACTGCATCTGCATTGGGATTTAACTTTTCAAAAATAAAACCAAAGAATTGGATGTGCTGGTCTTTGCTTAATTTGCGATAGTTTGTCACCACATCGTCAGCCATGCTAATGGCATTGGATTCGCCACGCTCAGAGATTAAGCGCTTGATTGCGTTATTTGCCTTAGACAAATTACGGGCTTTGGCTAACTTTTCAAGCATTTTTTATCTCTCACTGAAACGGGAAAACCAGAATGGAGGTATTTCTTTATTGTTAATGTATAGAGATACCCATGCAAAATCAATTAAGTTAAACGACTGATCATTAACTATAGATTAATGGATAGAAAATGTGGTCTTAGCTAAATTATTGATTATTGCGATGCAGCATGCGGGCTTCCGCTGCCAAAGCTAATATATTAGGATTGGCTTCATTAGCTTTGAGATACATTAGTGCAATCTGCTGAGTCAATTCATACTTGGCCAATAAAGGGGTAAAAGCAATCGCATCTCCCATCAGATCTTTCACGCGCCCTGGCAACAACGTTCGACCCATTCCGCTGGCCACCATATTCATTAAAGAAAAAATATCACTGACTTTCATGACAACCTTTGGCTTAAAGCCCGCTAATTTAAAAACGTCATAAAAACCTGAGGTGGTAGCAAAGCCATCTAACAAAGTAAGGAATTTTTCCTCCTGAAAATCAGCAAGATCAATACATTGCGGTCCAAGACTTTCATTCTTAGGAGACGCTAAGTAAAGCCTATCCTCAAACAAAGGCACCACTTGAATATCGTCAGGTAAATCATATTGAGGCAATGCCATGACAATTGCCTCAATATTGCCTTCCACGAGTTTTTTCATGAGGTCTTCGTTTGAGCCCAAAAATAAATCTATATCCAAGTCTGGCCTGCGAATCTTGGTTCCCATAATTAATTTGGGAATGATATTGGCCGTTAGGGAGTACATGGATCCTAGACGAACTTGCCCCTCTTCAATTCCAGCCTTTGTTCTAGTACGCTTAATAACACGCTCAACATCAATGATTAGATCTGCCGCACTCTCTGCGAGGTACGTGGCCGTAGGCAAAGGCTTTAGCAATCGACCCACTTTAACAAACAGGGGGCAGCCCATCCCATCCTGAAGGGAGTGGAGGGCTTTATGAATACTGACTGAGCTGAGTTGAAATTCTTCAGCCGTTTTTGATAGGCTCCCCGTTCTCACAAAAGAGCACAGAATTTCTAATTTTCGAAGTGTGACCTCTTCGCTCAGCATGGGGGGTGCTATTTCGCTTTGCCTTGAGGAAATCTTAGCAAATAAACACCCAAGATGATCATAGGTACAGATAACCACTGCCCCATTGACAAGCCTAAGCCCAAGAGACCCAAAAAGGCGTCTGGTTCACGTGCAAATTCAACTAAGAAACGACACAAACCATAACCGAGCAAAAAAAGCCCAGAAACTTGACCAACCCGCCTTGGCTTACTGGAATATATCCATAAAACTATTCCCAACAAAACACCTTCACCCAAGAGTTGGTAGATTTGCGATGGATGACGCGGGATTGAATCCACCATTGGAAATACCATCGCCCAAGGTAAATCAGTCGGCCTACCCCATAACTCGCCATTAATGAAGTTACCCAAGCGCCCAAAGGCCAATCCAAAAGGAACTAGGGGGGCTACTAGATCGCTCACCACAAAGAATGATGTCTTACGCTGATGAGCAAACCAAGCCAAGGCCATTAGTACACCTAGTAAGCCCCCATGAAAGGACATGCCACCCTCCCAAATTTTGAGAATGCCTAAGGGATGAGATAAGTAGTAACTTGGCATATAGAACAAGGTATAGCCGAGTCGACCACCGAGCACTACCCCCAGAACTCCAGCGAATAAGAGATCTTCGAGATCCTTGTAGGTCCAGCCTAAAGTTTGGTATTGAGGCGCACGAATACGCAAACGCCCAAGCAATAAAAATTGGGCAAATGCCAAAAGATACATCAATCCATACCAATGAATTGCAAATGAACCTATACGAATGGCAGCTGGATCAAACTGGGGATGAATTAACATAAATAGAAAAGAGCTTAGCCTTTAGATTGATCAAAGTTGTGTAGTTCATGACCTAAATCTCGATAGGCCTTATAGCGATCACGCCCAGCTAAACGCTCGGCCTCATTTATCGTAACTACTTCAACAACCCGAGGAAATCGTGCGAGCAATGTTGCGACATCTTTTGGCATCCGCATACCCAAGTGAATCATGACATCGGCATGGGGAATTTTGGCCAAAGCGGGAGAAGCAAAGTCATCCGTTAAAACAATCGGCGTCTCTGTTGCCGCATCATCCTCAATAAAACAATGGGGTAAAAAATCAACGCTACTAAACGTCCAAAGTAATTCATCTAATTTTTTTAGATCAGCCCGCTCACCAACCATCACAATATTTCTTACAGGCTCTCCCTCTGCGGTCGCGCTCCAAATCTTGCGCGCTAAACGACAGGCATATTCAAGCTTATCGTTTACATTGCTATGAAAATCAATTCTAGCCATCAATGATTGCCTTGCTTATCTTTTTGATGAGGTATTTACTTCTGCTCTAGCAAGAAATTCACCAGGAGCGGCACTGGACGACCTGTAGATCCTTTAGCCACACCACTCTTCCACGCGGTACCCGCGATATCCAAATGTGCCCATTTGTATTTTTCAGTAAAGCGTGACAAAAAGCATGCCGCAGTGACGCTACCAGCTGGACGTCCACCGATATTAGCAACATCAGCAAAATTCGATTTTAGTTGCTCATGATAAGCAGCGTCTAAAGGCAGACGCCATACAGTATCTAAGGAGGCATGTCCTGCTTTGGTCAAAGCATCTACCAAACCTTCATCATCTGAAAAAATACCGCTATGCACATGACCTAATGCAATGATGCAAGCGCCTGTAAGAGTTGCTACATCAATAACAAGCTTAGGCTTGAATCGTTCAACATAGGTTAGCGCATCACACAAAATTAGACGTCCTTCCGCATCGGTATTGAGAATCTCGATTGTTTGACCAGACATGCTTTTTACAATATCGCCTGGCCGAGTAGCTTGTCCCGAAGGCATATTTTCACAAGTAGGAATAACGCCAATGACATTCTTTTTTAACTTCATTGCACCAGCGGCATACATCGTGCCAATGACTGATGCAGCACCACACATGTCATACTTCATCTCATCCATAGCTTCGCCTGGCTTAAGTGAGATACCGCCTGTATCAAAGGTAATCCCTTTACCTACTAATACAATCGGAGCATCCCCTATTTTCCCGCCTTGATGACGCATCACAATAAATTGAGGAGGCATGTCGGAACCTTGTGCAACCGATAAAAACGAACCCATTCCCAATGCTTCTATTTGTTTGCGGCCTAGAACCTCTACTTTAAGGCCGACTTTTTTAGTAAGGCCTTGTGCAACTTTACCAAGGTAAGTCGGCGTACAAACATTAGGAGGAAGGTTACCCAAGTCCTTAGCCAGATTCATACCTTCGACCATGGCGGTTCCCTCCGCTACGGCAGCTTTAAGCTCCTTTGAACAAGCGTCATTTCCGGCAAAGATCAACTTGGCAAAAGTATCGGCTTTATCTTTTGCCTTAAATTTCATAGCTGGCTGACGCACGCCAAAACGATAAGCCTGATCGCCCGCATACTGAATAGTGAGGCGCACTTCTTCGGCAATTAATTCGCTTCGATGGCCCAATGCAAAACTAGGAATAAACCACAGCGCACTCTCAATAGAGCCACCGCTAAGTTGTTTTAGGGCTGCGCGTGCGAGCTTAGAGTAAGAAATCAAGCTACGAGCACCAGCAAGATGAAGATCACCTAAACTGACCAATAAGATTCGTTTTGACTTAATGCCTGCAGATAACCAGGATTTTTCTGCACGTAAGATACAGACTGAAGCCTGCTTTTCCTCCAAGTCACCAATGAGGTTCGCATGGGCTATTGCACCCCCCAGCAGCTGATCTAACTCCACTAAAAGGCCAGTCTTTGCCTTAGCGCTAGCTAATGCATCTAAATCAGCCTTGGTGTAGGCCATGACTAAACAATCTGTGCTTTGAGCTAGCAATAAGGCTAAGCTCGATTTCAGCAGTTTTGGGCTAGTTATGTCTGCTTGAGAGAAAATCTTGGTGCTAAATTGAATTGTCATGGTGGATTAAAGTGCTTTAAGTCGATTCAAGGAGGAAAATAAATGTTTATCCATTATCCTCCGACATGAGGATTCACCACTTTAGCAAACCCAAAAGCACTTACTGCCACTTTTAATTACATGATTTTTCAACAAGCCCTCCGCCGAGAACTCAGTTTCACTACTGGTGGCGTCTTTTTGGTCTTAGTTACCATCATGATTACCACTCTTGTGATCAGAATTTTGGGATTCGCCGCCAACGGTGCAGTAAACCCAGAAGACGCTTTAGTTTTAATTGCGCTAGCTACCCTTGGCTATATGTCAGTTTTGTTAACCGTCTCTCTGTTTGTAGCAGTATTAATCGTCTTAGTACGATGGTATAAAGATTCGGAAATGATAGTTTGGTTTGCCAGCGGCCTAAGTATTTCCAGCTTGATTGGCCCGATTCTCAGGTTTGCCACTCCACTCATCATCATCATTGCTTTTCTTGCACTTTTCGTATGGCCCTGGGCTAATCGTGAATCTACTTTAATCAGTCAGCGGTTTCAACAGCGCAGCGATGTCTCCATGGTGGCTTCAGGGCAATTTAAGGAATCTGCCAAAGCTGAGCGGGTCTTTTTTATTGAAGAACTAGATGTGGATAAAAAAGAAGTAAAAAATATTTTTGCTGCCGAATCAAAAAATGGACGCCTCAGTGTTGCGGTAGCCTCAACTGGGTTTATTGAAAATGTTGATGGCGGTGGAAAATCTATTGTTTTGCACAATGGTCGTCGCTATGAAGGCCTCCCAACGCAACCAGATTTTAGAATTTTAGAATTTGCGGAATATTCAACCAATATTCGCAATAAAGAAACCATGGACCCAGCGCCACGGGATAGAGAAAAAACCGTCATGGAGTTATTGAATAACCCCAACCCTATTGCAACTAACCCCAATCGCGCAGAGCTCCTTTGGCGGATTGGACTGCCCCTGATGGCGCTTGGTCTTGTGCTGATTGCCATACCCCTGGCTTATGTGAACCCAAGGCTAGGAAACTACACGGCTATGTTCTATGCAGTATTGATTTATTTAATTTATAGCAACCTACTCAACCTCACTCAAAACTTTGTTGCTCAAGGGAAGATTGATGCATTTATTGGGGTATGGCCCATCCATCTTCTTGCCCTTATTATTGCCTTTGTATTAATTAGGAATCGTATCAACCCTTCACTAAAATGGTGGCTTCGTCAATTACCAGCATCACTAGTTAAAAGATGAAGTATATTTTTCCTTATATTTATGAGCGTTATTTGGCTCGTCAAATTTACGCTGCTTTTGGCTTCATTCTCTTTGCCTTGGTTGCACTCTTTTTATTTTTTGACATCTTAAGTGAGCTCAGCTCGATCAAAGGGGCTTACACACTGCCATTAGCCCTCCTACATGTGCTTCTGAGGGCACCCAGCAGGATTTCTGAAATTATTCCGATTGCCGGTTTGATTGGTAGCATTTATGTATTTGCCATGCTCGCTAGCCAGTCCGAATTTACGATTTTACGAATTGCGGGCCTAGATGCTAAGCGTGGGCTTATTACCCTAGCAAAAATATCGCTGCCGCTCATTTTATTTACGCTCATGATCAGCGAATGGGTTGGACCTTATACAGAAAATCTATCTGAAAAAATTCGCATGAAGGCCTTAGGCTCCTCGTATACATCTCAATTTAAAACGGGGATCTGGGTTAAGGATCGATTGCGTGATGAGGATGGAAGTGGCCCCGTGCGCCCTGGCGTGCGTTATGTCAACGTGGGGAAAGTAGAAAAAGATAATGAAATTTTCAATATTCGGATGTATGAGTTTGACGCCGCCTATCACCTTCTCTCGATCCGCGTTGCCGCAACTGGTCGATTCGATCAAAGTGGCACTTGGATTTTGGATAATACAACTGAAACCCGTTTTACAGAAACCAAACAGTCCGACCCACTAAATCCCGTTTATTCAGCTCAGACCTTTACTCACCCCATCATTACCCTGGAATCAGAGGTGACGCCAAAGATCTTAAGCGTCTTACTCGTAAGCCCAGAAAAAATGTCGATTATGAGTTTGGGCCGCTTTATTGCTCACTTACAAGAGAATAAACAGGATGCTCAACTTCAACTAATTACTTTTTGGAAAAAGGTAATTTATCCATTAACTATTTTTGTTATGCTTTCTTTAGCCCTGCCATTCGCTTATCTCAAGGTGCGTGCTGGTGGCGTTGGCATTAAGGTCTTTGGTGGCATCATGCTCGGTATGAGCTTTCAGCTCTTTAACTCGCTCTTCTCTAATGTAGGTCTATTGGGGTCTTGGCCATCCCTGCTGACCGCCCTTACCCCACCACTGCTTTACTTTTTACTGGCAATTTTTGGCTTGCGCTGGGTTTCAAAAGCTTAATATCTAAAATTCATATAGAATTTAATTCCTATATCGTTGTCGATATATAGAATGGAATCCCTATGAACCTGCACCAATTTCGTTTTGTCCGTGAAGCCGTCAGGCAGAACTTCAATCTCACTTCAGCAGCCAAGGCGCTTTTTACCTCCCAACCCGGAGTTTCCAAAGCCATTATCGAGCTTGAGGATGAGCTGGGTGTGGAGATTTTCCGTCGCCATGGCAAGCGCATTAGATCCTTAACCGAACCCGGCAAACGTATTTTGGTTTCAGTTGAGCGTATTTTGGATGAAGTGGAAACTCTCCGACGTGTTGGGAAAGATTTTGCAAGTCAAGATCAAGGAAACTTTGTTATTGCTACTACACATACACAAGCACGCTATGCCTTACCTAAAGTGCTGACAGAATTTACGAAACGCTTTCCAAAGGTACGCGTCAGCATTCAACAGGGAAACCCTGGGCAAATTTCAGAATTGCTGATTCACGATCGCGCAGATATTGCGATTGCAACGGAGGGTATTGCTAACACTACTGGAGTCTTAGCGCTACCAGGCTATCAATGGCAACACGTAATCATGGTTCCTCTAAGCCACCCCTTGCTCAATCAGACAACTATTACCCTAGAAGAAATTGCCAAATATCCCCTCATCACTTATGACAAAGCATTTGCAGGGCGTAGCAAGATTGATGCCGCCTTTGCACAGCGTAATTTGAGTCCGGATATTATTTTGGAAGCGATTGATGCAGATGTCATCAAAACTTATGTGGAGGCTGGCATGGGTGTTGGCATTGTTGCAGGGCTTGCATATGACGCTGATAAAGATCGAAATCTCAAAGTGATCCCCGTGGGTCACTTATTTGGCAATAACGTGACGCATTTGGGGGTCAAGCAAGGCGCCTACTTACGATCGTTTGTGTATACCTTCATTGAGCTCTTCTCACCCACGCTTACGCGCAAAATTGTTGAGCAGGCGATGTCAAGCGAGTCGGATACCTACGAGATTTGAGGGGAGAAAAAGACTCTCCACAGCCATGGTCTTAACAAGGCTACAGAGTCTTTCCTTTTTATGCTATCTGGAAATACAATCAAATCAGCCAAAAGCACTTGCAATGCAAACTCTAACTTTCGCGAACGTCAACACCCTTCCAAAAGGCAATATATCCTGCGATGTTCTTTGCTGCTGATTTTGGCTCCGAATAGAACCAGGCGGCATCTTTATTTACTTTGCCGCTAACTTCAACATCGTAATAACTAGCGGTCCCTTTCCAAGGGCATACGGTAGTTTTATCGGATTTCTTAAAAAATTGCATATTTAAGCTAGAAGATGGAAAGTAATGATTACCTTCCACCACAATAGTCTCACCTGAATTGGCTAAAACTTCATTATTCCAGATTGCTTTCATTTGATCTCCTTGAGTGCAATGAGCATAAAGCAAATTAAGTTTTTCTGTTGTATAAAGAATATCCTCTTTGAAGAAATCATTGGCATAAAAATTCATGCAAACATCAGTTATCTCAGAAGAGATTAAACCGCTTCAGCAGCAAAGTTTTATTTCTGAAATTGAAATCGGGTTGCTTGCTAGGCCGGCTTATATTTCCCCGAAATTTTTATACGACCCTCTCGGGTCGCACCTTTTTACAGCAATCACATTGCTTCCGGAATACTATCCAAGTAATACTGAGAAAAATATTCTCGATCATTATGCAAATGAAATTTCCAATGTCATTGGTGCGAATGGAATCTTGATTGATTTGGGGGCTGGTAATTGTCAAAAGGCAGAAGCCCTTTTTAATTTAATCAAACCTGCCACATATGTAGCAATCGACTTTTCAGTTGAATACCTTGAAGAGGCGCTCAATAAACTTCAGGGAAAGTATCCGAAAATAAAAATGCGGGGCATTGGCATGGATTTTTCTAGGCAGCTAGAAGTTTTGGATTCAATACCAATGTCTCGAAGAACTTTTTTTTACCCCGGCTCAAGTATTGGCAACTTTCTCACATCAGAAGCCCGTAAGCTCCTAACTGAAATTAAAAACCAGACTGGCGATGGTGGCTTATTAATTGGGGTTGATTTAATGAAGGAAGACTCCATCTTAAGGGAGGCATATGACGATCCACTTAAGGTGACTGCAGCCTTCAATTTGAATATTCTGCGATCTGTTAATGCTCACCTAGGCTCCAATTTCAACGTGAAGCAATTTCAGCACTTAGTAAAAATAAATCACCAGGAAAATAGAGTAGAACTTTACCTTCAAGCACTTGAAGACGTTACTGTTTCATGGCCGGGAAATAGTACATTCCTTAAGGAGGGAGACCTTATTCATACTGAAAACTCTCATAAGTACACTGTTGAGTCCATTAAACAATTACTAAAAAGTGCTGGTTTTGAATCGAACCAAATCTGGACAGACCCAAAACAATACTTTGCCTTGATCTATGCTCAGTAAACCCTCAGACAACTCAATTAAAAGCGATATCCTCTTGGAGCAATTTAATTACTCCAGAAAGTACTCTACTGACTTAGCGAGAAATCTAAGCCCAGAGGATTGCCAAGCGCAATCCATGGATGACGCTAGTCCCGCTAAATGGCATTTGGCACATGTCACCTGGTTTTATGAGGTTATGGTTCTCAAATCTTTTGAGCACGATTTTCATTTTTGGAACCCTCAGTTTGCAGTTTTATTTAATAGTTACTACAACGGGGTTGGAGATAAACATCCTCGACACCAGCGAGGATTATTAACAAGGCCTTCCCTTGAAGAAATTTTTCAATGGCGTAAGAATGTTGAAAGTAGGGTCACTGACCTTATTAAAAAAAATTTCTCCCCAGAGCTGCAATGGCTCATTCAAATAGGCATCAATCATGAGCAACAACACCAAGAACTCTTATTGACTGACATTACGCATTTATTTTTTACTAACCCGCTACTTCCCGCCTACATCGATCAAGCTTTAAAAGTATCGTCGCCTAAAGAGTTTAAATGGATCGAGGGTATCTCAGGATTAGTTAACATTGGCATTGATGATGAAAGATTTCACTTTGATAACGAAGGACCAGCGCATACTGCCTTTAATCAAACCCATTACATTGGGAGTCAATTAGTAACTAATGCGCAGTGGCTACTTTTTATAGAAGATGCAGGTTACCGGCAAGCGCAATGGTGGTTAGATGAAGGCTGGTCCTGGGCTCAGGCTGAAAATATTACTACCCCCTTGTACTGGAATATCAATGAGGAACAGCAATATTACCGATACTCCCTTTGTGGTAATGCGCCACTTGACCCTATGGCCCCAGTATCTAACATTAGCTATTTTGAAGCAGATGCCTTTGCCCGTTGGGCCGATCATAATTTGAAAGAATTTTCTGGGGCTCGTTTACCCACTGAATTTGAATGGGAAGCTATTGCTAAAGCAGAGCCCACTTTAATTGAGGAACTGTTTGGTCGTGTCTGGCAGTGGACTAGCAGCAACTACAGTCCATACCCCCGATATCAGCCCTGGAGTGGTGCAGCTGGAGAATATAACGGCAAATTTATGGTTAACCAGATGGTTCTTAAAGGTAGCTCCGCCTTCACTACAGACGGACATTCAAGGGCAACCTATCGTAATTTTTTCCCAACCCATACGCGTTGGCAAATGACTGGTTTAAGACTCGCTAAAGATCATGTTTGACTTTGATTTACCCACCAGTAGGCTAGAAACTGATTCGATTCGCTGGGATGCGTTTGACAAGGAAAAAGCAATCCCTTTGTGGGTGGCTGATATGGACTTCCAGTCGCCGCCTTGTGTGATTGAGGCCCTCAATAATAGGGTTCAAAATGGGGTTTATGGCTACACCCATAGCCCGCTTCAATTAAATCGCATGATTGCCCAATACCTATTGGAACAATATCAATGGAAGATCGATCCAAGCTGGATCGTTATTTTACCCAGCGTTGTGTCAGGCCTTTATACAGCTGTAAAGCAACTCACAAACTCAGATGAAAACATCCTAGTCCCCAACCCCGTCTACCATCATTTAAGACTTGCCTGCAGTAGTTCAGAGCGAGAATTTCATGAAATGCCCTTGCAGTTACATGATGGGCGCTGGGTTTTCCCGACCGATTCATTACCAGACCTCATCACTCAAAACACCACCTTAGCGTTGTTCTGCAACCCTCAAAATCCTGGCTCAACTGTTTTTACTGAAAGTGAATTAAGGGAATTTGGAAATTGTTGTGTCGAAAATAATTTATGGATATGCTCAGATGAAATCCATGCCGGCTTAGTTTTAGATGAAGAGAAAAAACATATTCCATTAGCAAGCCTCAGCGAGGAAATTTCTAAAAGAACAGTTACCTTGATGTCTTTGAATAAAACATTTAATTTCCCTGGGGTAGGTCTTGCGTGGGCAGTTGCAGAAAATCCAGCGCTTCGAAAAGCCATTGGGGTGGGGCTTCATGAAACTATAGCCCCCCCTTCTTTATTTGCATACACTGCAACTATGGCAGCCATAACCAAGGGTGAGCCATGGCGACAAGAACTGATCAAGTACTTAAGAGTGAATCGCGATTTAATTCAAAACCGAATTAAATCCATTGATAAATTAAGCATTGGAAAAATGGAAGGAAGCTATCTAGCCTGGATTGATTGTAAAAATCTCAATTATCCAAATCCGTACCAATTATTATTAGATGCTGGATTGGCGACCTCACCCGGAAGTCAGTTTGGACAATCTGATTTTGTTAGGCTTAACTTCGGAACTCAAAAAAGTAGGTTAATTCAAGCATTAGATGTGATTGAATTTGCCTGCGCATAAGCATCAATATTAAAAAATAATTTCCTTGTGCTGTCTTCACAATTAAAAAACCACCCTAATGAACTGAGCCCAAGAAGGTGGTTCTTGCAACCTTAAAATCAATTGATAAATTATGGCGTTACAACATGCCATACATTATTCACCCCATCACCAACCTTGTCCCCAGGATTCTTATCTTTCACAAAGAAATAAAGGGGCTTGCCTTTATAGGTCAATTGTTTCTGCCCATCATTACGATTGATTGATGAAAAGTCACCGGAAAGCTTAATGCCTGACTCTACATAAACTGGTGGCCAGTTATCGGCACAGGTGGACACGCACTCTGACCTACCCGAGCCAGCCTGATCTTTATCAAAGGTATACAGCGTTTTGCCATAACTACTGGTCAAGATTCCATGGTTAATTCTGACAAAATCCGATGATGCCGTCGTAACATCAGGCATACCAGAACAAGCCGCCAAAATGGCAGAAAATAGCAATGCAGCGAAAACTTTAAATTGGTTACTCATTTTTTTTTCCTTAATGATTTAAGCGCTATGTTAGTTACCCGAACCCATTAAAGTCACCTCAATACGGCGATTTTGCGCTCTTCCTTCAGAGGTAGCATTAGAAGCAACTGGACTGCTCTCCCCCATGCCCTGAGCGGAGATAAGACTTTGACTGACGCCCTTACGTATTAAGTAATCAACCACGTTATCGGCTCTTTTAGAAGATAAATCAAGATTAGTAGCAATACCTTGATTACGCAGCTCCGCACCAATAGATACATTGTCGGTATAACCACGAACAACCACTTTGGTATTTTTAAATCCAGAAAGAGTTGGCGCCATCTTAGCTAAAACTTGCTCAGCCTTGGAATCCAATTTATATCCACCCTCTGGGAATAAAATCTTATCGCGAATGGTAATTCGCAGCTCACCTTGAAGTTGTCGAATTTCAACCTCATCGCCTTGATAAGCTTGTTGAAGCTGACCATAAGCCTGATCTAGTGAATTGTATTTTTGCTCAGTTACGCATGCAGTTAAAAAGCCAACTGTTGCTATAGAAAAAACTAGTAAAGCTCGTCTAATTGAAATCATTTATTCCCCCCAAATAGTCATGAAATTGAACCTCTGTATAAGGCTATCACAGTATATTGACGACTAGATGATAAATAAAGTTATGACCTTAAAGGCATTAGGTAAACCAAGATGGGCCTTTATGTGCACAGCAGCATCCTCCGAAGTAGGTATTTCAAACCCATAGAGGGCGTCCCAGAATCTGATTGATAGTTTCGTGAGCGCTACATTGCCTATTTTATAAAATTTCTCATCATTTATATCCAGGTCCTCCATCATCGAATCTAATATTTTAATTGTTGACTCTTTAAAAATTTTGAACGTAATAGTTCAAATTTATAGAATCGATTACTAAACTAGGTTTGGGGCTTCTTATGAGGCGAGCTAGGGGCTCATCACGTTAAATTAACGGTTTTGAATGTACATTGATCACGTAAGATAAGTAGGCAATTATGGAGATCATGCGTCCAATTTAGCAGGGTGAAACCGTAAATTGTGGTGCCCCGGGGCGGACTTGAACCGCCACGCCTTGCGGCACCGGATTTTGAATCCGGCACGTCTACCAATTCCATCACCGGGGCAGGTGTTTGCAGTGGAAAAACTGCATTACTAAGTGCTAAGAGGGAAGAGTGTAACAAAAAAAATGGTGTGACTGCCATCATTTGATCTAGAACCCCTTAAAATGAGGGTCTATAGCCAAATTACTCAAAAGGACTTACCCGTATGGCCGGCCATTCAAAATGGGCCAATATTCAGCACCGCAAAGGACGTCAAGACGAAAAGCGCGGCAAGATTTGGACCAAACTCATCAAAGAAATTACTGTTGCAGCTAGATTGGGCGGTGGAGATATCACTACCAATCCCCGCCTGCGCTTGGCTATCGATAAGGCAAAAGACGCGAATATGCCCAATGACAATGTCCAAAGAGCGATTGCACGCGGTGCAGGCGCACTTGAGGGCGTTAATTACGAAGAGATTCGGTATGAGGGCTATGGCATTAATGGCGCTGCGATCATTGTGGATTGCCTAACCGATAACCGCACCCGTACCGTTGCCGAAGTTCGCCATGCATTTGCAAAGAATGGCGGCAATATGGGCGCCGAAGGATCGGTGGCATTTTTATTTAAACATTGTGGCCAATTGCTATTTGCCCCAGGCACGAATGAAGATCGCCTAATGGAAGTTGCTCTAGATGCGGGGGCGGAAGATGTCATGACGCACGAAGATGGCTCGCTTGAAGTGCTCACTCCCGTTCATGAGTTTTCAATTATTCAAGATGCACTAACAAAGGCAGGTTTGAAAGCAGAGTTGGCAACGGTTACGATGCGGCCCGAAAATGAAATTACGCTTGAGGGTGATCAAGCAGATAGCATGCAAAAACTACTCGATGCGCTCGAGAACTTGGATGATGTACAAGAAGTGTTTAGTAACGCAGCGCTTTAATTTGACATCTACTTCATTCAATTGTTTATCAACCTACTTTATTAGCTTGCTATGAAAATTCTTTTAGTTGGTTCTGGTGGACGCGAACATGCGTTAGCCTGGAAATTGGCCCAATCACCTAGGGTACAAACTGTTTATGTAGCCCCCGGTAACGGCGGTACCGCCACCGCCAAACAAGTCACTGCGGGTATTCAAAATTTACCCATCTCTGATCTGCAGGATCTCGCAGATTTTGCTAGGCGAGAAAAAATTCACTTAACCGTAGTTGGCCCAGAAGCTCCATTGGCTGCAGGCATTGTGGATGTCTTTCGCAATAACGGCCTACGTATTTTTGGACCCACTCAATTGGCGGCTCAACTAGAGTCTTCAAAAGATTTTTCTAAGGCGTTTATGAAGCGTCACGGTATTCCAACAGCGGAATACCAAACCTTCTCCAACCCCTTGGAGGCGCATGCTTATATTGATGCTAAGGGCGCACCGATTGTGATTAAGGCCGACGGCTTAGCCGCAGGTAAAGGTGTTGTTGTAGCAATGAGTCTTGAAGAGGCTCATGCAGCAGTTGAAACAATGTTGGCAGATAATAAATTTGGCAATGCTGGGGCTCGGGTTGTCATTGAAGAGTTCATCACAGGTGAAGAAGCTAGCTTTATTGTGATGGTGGATGGGAAAAATGTTTTACCGCTAGCAACCAGTCAGGATCACAAACGCTTACTCGATGGTGATGAAGGCCCCAATACCGGTGGTATGGGCGCTTACTCTCCGGCGCCGGTAGTTAGCCCAGAGATTCATGCGCGCGCTTTGCGCGAAGTGATTATGCCGACAGTAAGGGGCATGGAAGCAGACGGCCTGCCCTACACGGGATTCTTATATGCCGGCCTAATGATTTCTCCAGATGGAAAAATCAAGTGTCTCGAGTTTAATTGCCGGATGGGTGATCCGGAGACTCAACCCATCATGGCCCGTTTACGCAGTGATTTGGTAAATGCGCTTGATCATGCAATTGATGGAACGCTCAGCGAAGTTGATCTAGAGTGGGATCGTCGCACCGCCCTAGGCGTTGTTCTTGCTGCTTATAATTATCCAGATACCCCGCGTAATGGAGATATCATCACCGGCGTACCTTCAGATACTGATGATCAGCTTACCTTCCAGGCAGGCACTACGCTCGAAAATGGAAAGTTAATAACTTCTGGCGGACGGGTCATGTGTATTGTTGGCCTAGCTGATACCGTGCGCGGTGCCCAACAAAAAGCTTACGATGCCATTGTCAACATTCAATTTAACGGCATGCAATATCGTAAAGATATTGGCTATCGCGCCATCAAGTAAAAGCATGTATTTCATTCATTTAGAAAATATTACCCTTGCCATTTAATTTACAGACTCAGATCGATATTGCCGCTTTGAAGGATTATTTTCTAGGCCTACAAGATCGCATTACTTCAACAATGAGTGCTTTGGATGGCGAAGTATTTGTAGCGGATAACTGGCAAAAACCAGAAGATAGCAAGCTGAAGGGTTATGGGCGAACCTGTATTTTAAATGATGGCAATATTTTAGAAAAAGGTGGGGTGGGCTTCTCGCACGTGCGTGGCGATCAAATGCCCCCTTCCGCTTCGCACCACCGCCCTGAAGTAGCTGGTCGCAGTTTTGAGGCAATGGGGGTTTCTTTAGTTTTTCACCCTCGTAATCCCAAGGTACCCACAACCCATATGAATGTGCGCTGCTTCATTGCGCAGGCACCTGATAAAGAACCAGTATGGTGGTTTGGGGGTGGCTTTGATTTAACTCCGTACTATGGCGTAGACGAAGACTGCAAACATTTTCATCAGACTGCAAAAGATGCCTTAAATCCGTTTGGAGAGGATCTCTATCCCCGCTTTAAAAAATGGTGTGATGAGTATTTCTATTTAAAGCATCGTGAAGAACCACGCGGCATTGGCGGCGTATTCTTTGATGATTTTAATGCTTTAGGGTTCGAGCAAAGTTTCGCTATGACCCGTGCAGTAGGTGATGCCTTTATTAACGCCTACCTGCCCATTGTTGAGCGACGCCAAAAAGAGATTTATACGCCAGAAGAAAAATCATTTCAAGAATACCGACGAGGTCGCTATGTTGAGTACAACTTGATTTTTGATCGTGGGACTATCTTTGGTCTGCATTCAGGAGGCCGTACAGAATCTATTTTGATGTCGATGCCCCCAGTGGTTCAGTGGTGGTACAACTGGCAACCTTCTCCCGGAACCCCTGAGGCGAAGCTCTATGAGTATTACCTTAAACCACGCGATTGGTTAGCTTAGTTTGATTGCCACCACCTTGAACTCTCAAAAAAGAATCGGCATATTGGGCGGTACATTTGATCCACCCCATTTAGGTCACCTGAAGCTCGCAACGCATTTTGCAAAACTCTTTCAGTTAGATGAGTTACTACTTATTCCTAGCGGTGAACCTTGGCAGAAAGACTCTAGAATTACGCCTGCAGAAATTCGCTATCGACTGACTGAGGCAGCCGGCATTGATTTGGCAAGAGCATTTTTATATCTCAAGATTTCGACTCGAATTGGTGTTGATCGCATCGAAATCGAAAGGTCTGGGCCCAGCTACGCTATTGATACAGCCAAAGCCTTAAGACAGCGTTTTGGATCAACTGCAAGCCTGATTTGGCTCATGGGAGCAGATTCATTCATGCAACTGCCCACATGGCATTGCTGGGAGGGGATTATAGATTTCGTCAACTTAGCAGTTGCCAGTAGACCCCATTGCTCCCTTGGAAGTGAATTAAGCATCCAAATTAAGGAATTCCTCACTTCACGCCAAAGTAATGACGCTGCCACCCTTGAAAATACCCCATTTGGCCGCATATACCTTGATGAAACCTTGTCAGTTGACCTGTCATCGACTGACTTACGCAAAAACCTAAAATCATCCTTTAGAGCCTCTATTGGGCCTTCACAAATCCCTTCACATACTTTAGAAATCATTACAAATCTAGGCTTATATAAATAATCAAGCTAAGATCACCCCTATATACAAAACATAAAAGAAAAAATAACAGAGAAATTATGGAATTAAAAAAATTACAGCGCGTCATTATTGATGCCTTAGAAGATCTTAAAGCTCAAGATATTCGGGTTTACGACACGACTAAGTTGAGTGACTTATTCGATCGCGTCATTATTGCCACCGGCACAAGTAATCGACAAACTCGTTCTCTAGCAATGTGCGTTAAAGAAGACGTCAACACCAAGGGTGGTGAAGTCATCTCCGTAGAGGGTCTAGAAACGGGTGAATGGGTGCTGGTTGATTGTGGCGATATTGTGGTTCATATCATGCAACCTTTGTTGCGCTCTTACTATCAGCTTGAAGGTATGTGGGGGGCTAAACCCGTGCGCGTGAAGTTGGCTAGCGCAAAAGGCTTAGCTAAGGCCAGCGAACCTGATGAAGACGACGAAGAGTAATTGGTAGGCAGGCAATGCGCCTAACAATCGTTTCTGTTGGTCATAGAATGCCTGATTGGGTTGCCACTGCAACCCATGATTATGTTAAGCGAATGCCTGCTGATTGCAGTATTGACATTAAAGAAATTAAGCCTGATCTCACGCCGGCTAAGGAAGCCATCAAGATAGCCGCAGCAATCCCTAAAGGCTCTCGCGTGATTGCCCTGGATGAGCGCGGCAAAGATCAAACCACCCAGAACCTGGCTACTCAATTAGCCAGTTGGCGACAAGAAGGATTTGACGTCACCTTCTTAATTGGCGGGGCTGATGGCTTAGATGCCGCCCTGAAGACTAATGCCCAAGCACTGTGGCGACTTTCCAGCTTAACGCTTCCTCATGCCATGGCTAGGGTCTTGCTAGTAGAGCAGTTATACCGCGCTTGGACCATCTTGCAAGGACACCCGTATCATCGTGAGTAAGCTTCTTTTTTAAGAAAATACTTATGTATCCCTACATTTACCTAGCCTCACAAAGTCCTCGCCGCCAAGAACTACTCAAACAAATTGGTGTTCAATTTGAAATGCTTACTGCTGAGCCACACGAAGATACTGAGACCTTAGAAATCCCTATTCCTCACGAAAAAGCACATGACTACGTTAAGCGCGTGACCCTTGCAAAAAGTACGATAGCTTTGGATCGTTGGACCAAGAGTAAACGGCCCTGGGCACCGATTTTGTGCGCAGACACTACCGTGAGTTTGCCAAGTAGCATAGCTGGAGAGATTCTAGGAAAACCTATTGATACTGCTGACGCAGTACGTATTCTAGAAATGCTGAGTGGAAAAGTGCATGAAGTCCTGACAGCAGTTGTTTTGTTAGTAGAGCCGAATAGTCAACCACTCTACGTAGTGCAGGTTTCTCAGGTGGCATTTTCTCATTTGTCTTCCGAGCAGATTGCTATCTATATCGCCAGCGGTGAGCCTTTTGGTAAAGCTGGTGCTTACGGCATTCAGGGACTTGGTGGCGCCTTTATCCCCACAATTACAGGAAGCTATAGCGGTATCATGGGTCTTCCTATTTTCGAAGTGAGCCAACTTTTGGATCACGCTAAAGTTGCCCGCATATGAACGAAGAGATCCTAATAAACATTACCCCCCAAGAAACACGGGTGGCTTTAATTCAACAAGGCGCTGTTCAGGAACTCCAAATTGAGCGAACTCGCCAGCGTGGCATTGTTGGGAACATTTACCTTGCAAAGGTAGTTCGCGTTTTGCCAGGAATGCAATCTGCCTTTATTGAAATCGGTTTAGAGCGCACCGCCTTCATGCACGTGGCCGATATTACCCAAAACAATCCTCAAGCCCAAATTGAAAAACTACTCTTCGAAGGGCAAAATGTTTTAGTGCAAGTGCTCAAAGACCCACTAGGAACCAAAGGTGCTCGTCTTACTACTCAACTTAGCATTGCAGGACGTAATTTGGTTTACTTGCCACCAGCTGGTAGCGACACTACAACCGAGAAATATATTGGCGTTTCCCAGCGCATCGATAAACCTGAGGAGCGGGAGGCGATTAAAGCACGTCTAACCGGCCTGATGCCTGCTGATGAAAAAGGGGGGATTATCGTGCGCACTAGCGCACAAGATGCCACGGATAAAGAATTAAAGCACGATATGCATTATTTGCGCACGACCTGGGAAAAGATTCGTGAAGCGGTTAACTATCAAGCGGCACCCAGTCTTCTCTATCAGGATTTGAGTTTGGCGGAACGCGTACTGAGAGATTTAGCGGGTGAAGAGACCACCCAAATTCGCGTGGACTCTGCTGAAAACTTTGAAAAGCTCAAGTCCTTTGCAACCCATTACATGCCCAACCTTTTGGATAAACTGACACTTCATCGGGGTGAACGTGCCCTCTTTGATTTGTTTGATGTAGATACAGAAATTAACAAAGCATTAGGTCGTAGGGTCGATCTGAAATCTGGTGGGTATCTGATGATTGACCAAACCGAATCCATGACAACAATTGATGTCAATACAGGCAGTTATGTCGGTGCCCGCAATCTGGATGACACTGTCTTTAAAACAAATCTGGAAGCAGCCCAATCTATTGCCCGCCAATTACGCTTGCGAAATTTAGGTGGCATCATCATCATTGATTTTATTGACATGGTTGGTAAAGACCATCAGGAATCTGTCTTGCACGAACTCAAACGCAATTTAGAGCGTGATCATGCTCGCACCTCAGTGAGTG